>Ga0209391_10001951_pt1 | contig 10779 bp, 8 predicted proteins | sample PPLLak3March2015_FD_187246 | JGI IMG/M metagenome (GOLD analysis project Ga0209391, IMG submission 187246) | Freshwater sediment microbial communities from Prairie Pothole Lake near Jamestown, North Dakota, USA - PPLs Lake P7 Core (1) Depth... | ecosystem: Environmental > Aquatic > Freshwater >... | reverse complement strand
TGGCTTGCCGGCCGGTTCAAGGTAGAAAGCCTGTACGCCGGCCTGCATCGGGACCGGCTTCTCTGGGGGATGCACTGAATGACGACGGGCAAGCGCGCCCTGATCGTGGACGACTCGCGCTCCGCTCGGGTGATCCTGAGCCGCATGCTCGAGCAGCACGGCCTCGCGGTGGACACCGCCGAGTCGGCGGAGCAGGCGCTCGAGTACCTGCACCAGCACCGGCCCGACGTGATCTTCATGGACCACCTGATGCCGGGCATGGACGGCTTCCAGGCGGTGCAGGTGATCAAGAGCGATCCGCAGACCGCCACGATCCCGCTGATGATGTACACGTCGCAGGAGGGCGAGCTCTACGTGAGCCAGGCCCGGGCCCTCGGCGCGGTCGGCGTGCTGCCGAAGACGGTCCGTCCGGTCGACGTCTCGCGGGTGCTCTACCAGCTGCACCTGCTGCCCGACCGGCGGCAGCAGCGCTCCGCGCTGTTCGACGGCCGGGCTGTGCCCGTCGCCGCGGCCCAGGTCGCGGCTGGGCCCGACGGCGTTGGCGCGACGGGCGAAGCGGCTTCCGAGGCCGCGAATTTCGCCACCACGACCGCGACGTTCACCGTCGCTCCCGCCACGCTCTCCGAGCTGCAGGGCGGCGTGCGCCAGTCCGTCCAGCAGGTGGTCAAGGACCAGCTCGCGGAGCAGCGCCGGTTCATGCTCGCGACCTTCGAGGCGTTCGCGCGCCGCATGGGCAGCGAGATCAAGGATGGCATCGCGAAGGTACCGACGCCGCCCGTCGTCGAGCCGCTTCCGCCGCCGCCGCCCGCGACGCCCTGGTGGCCGGTGGCGCTCACGGCGCTGCTCGCCGCGGTCCCGGCCGCCGTGCTGGGGTATCTGCACTGGCGCGGCGCCGAGTCGCAGGAAGCCCTCGCGCGCGAGCTCGCGGAGACGCGCCAGAAGGTTGCCGTGCTGAGCGCCGCGCCACCTCCGGCGTCGCAACCCGCCGCTGCCATGACCGTGCCGGTCGCGGCCGGCCCTGCGGTCCCGTCCGGCCCGGTCGCGGTCGAGTACGTGCCTTATGGCGAGACGCCGCTCGCGTACGCCCGCCTCGAGCGGTTGCGCACCCTGGCGAGCGAACTGCAGCAGAAGGGATTCCGCGGCAAGATCGTCGTCGAGACCTACACGGGCGACTTCTGCCTGACCGGCAACGCGAGCGAAGGCTTTGCAGTGGCCGAGGCCGCGCTGCCCACCCAGAAGTGCGATCTCGTCGGCAATCCGTACGACGACACGCTGTCGACGGCGCAGCGGCAGTCGGTTGCGTTCGCGAACTTCTCGGGCACGCTGGACCAGCGTACGGGCGGCGCGATCGAGGTCGAAGTCGTCGACGCCGGCCGCCGCAGCCCGGTCAGCTACCCGGAGCAGGGCGAGACCAGCACCGCCGGTGACTGGAACAAGGTGGCCACCCGGAACAACCGGGTCGAGTTCCGCCTGGTGCCTGCGGCCGACGAAGGCCCGCCCGACGAGTGACGTCTCCGGGGAGCGAACGCGACTTCCGGCCGGCGCCGTGGCTGGCCAATTGCCACGTGCAGTCGATCTATCCGAGCCTGCCGCTGCGGCGGCCGTGGGTCGGGCGCCGCTGCAGCGTGCTGCTTCGGGCCTCGCGTGCCGAGGTCGTGGACTGCGGCGAAGGCGTGCGCCTGCTCGCGCACCGGGCCAGGCAGGAAGCGCTGGGACGCGAGCCGGCGCGTCGCGTGGCGGTCCTGCTGCACGGCTGGGAAGGAAGCGCAGACTCGCTCTACCTGCTGTCGCTCGCCAGCCTGCTGCTCGAGAACGGCTTCGAGGTCGTGCGCCTCAACCTGCGCGACCACGGCGACAGCCACCACCTGAACGAGGGTATCTTCCATTCGTGCCGCATCGCCGAGGTCGTGGGCGCAGTGCGACGGCTGCAGGAGCTCGCCGGGGGGCGTCGCGTCGACCTTGCCGGCTTCTCGCTCGGTGGCAACTTCGCGCTGCGCGTCGCCGCACGAGCGCGGGGGGCCGGCATCGATCTCGAGCACGTGGTCGCGATCTGCCCGGTGATCGACCCGGCGCACACGCTGCGCCGGCTCGAGGACGGCTGGGCCCTGTATCGCTGGTACTTCGTGCGCAAGTGGAGGCGGTCGCTCGTCAGGAAGCAGGCCGCCTGGCCCTCTGCATACGATCTCGAGGACGTGCTCGAGCTGTCGACGCTCACGGACATGACGCGCCTGCTTGCGACCCGCTATGGCGGATACCCCACGCTCGAGGATTACCTGCGGGGTTACGCGATCGTCGGTGACGCGCTCGAGGGCATCGACTGCCCGGCCCGCATCATCGCTGCTGCGGACGATCCGATCATCCCGGCCGAGGATCTCCCCCGGCTCGCACGACCCGCCTCGCTCTCGGTCACGCTGACGCCGCACGGCGGGCACTGCGGCTACTACGATGCGCAGCAAGGCAGTTCGTGGCTGGAGCGCCAGGTCCTCGCGACCCTCACGGCGCGCTAGGCGGCGCCTCGCCGCGCCATCGCCGCGCGCCATAGCGCACGTCGCGCGGCCAGTGCCGCCGAGGCCTCCGGTTCGAACCGGCGTTCGACGGGCACCGGCGCCCACGTCGCGGGCGAACCCGCGGCGAGAAACGCGGCTCCGCGCGCCGTCGCTTCCGCGAGCACGTGCCTCTCGACCGGCAGTCCGCTCGTCGAGGCGAGCACGCGGCAAAGGTAATCGCTGCGCGCCAGGCCGCCCGAGACGACGACCCGCCCGAGCGGCGACGCGGCGGCGAGCGCGGCGAGGTTGGTCGCGAGCAGGAACGCGATGCTCTCCACCACCGCTGCGACGCGCGCAACGTCGTCGTCTGCGTCGCCGTCGAAACACGTCGGAAACCCCGGCAGCCACCACGGCGCGCCGAGCCCGCCGACGCCGTTGACGAATGCCGGCGCGCCGCAGTCGAGGGGCCGTCCGGCGAGCTGCGGGACGGCACGGTCGACGTCGATCGCGACCCGCCCGCGGAGCCACTCGAGCGCCGACGCCGCGCCGTTCACCGTGCCCTCGTGGCTCCGAAGCGCGCCCGCGGCGCCGGAACTGAGGACGCTGCGGAGCAGGCCGTCGGGCGCAGGTGCCGAGTGGGGCGCCACGCGCTGGACGAACGCGCCCGTCCCGATGTTGACGAGCGCGACGTCGTCGCGAGGCCGGCCGAAGGCAAACGCTGCCGCGGACTGGTCGCCCGTGCAGGCCATGAGCGGCACACTCCGGCCGTCGACCGCGAGCGAGCCGTAGCGGTGCGAGGTGGGCACGCACTCGGGCAGCACGTTGCGCGGAATGCCGAAGAGCGCGAGCAGGTCGGGAGCCCAGTCGAGCGCGTCCGGGTCGAAGAGCAGTGTGCGCGCTGCGTTGGCCGGATCGACGACGCACGGGCCACCGTCGACGATCCGTCGGGCGAGGAAGCTCGAGAGCGGGCCGGCGGCGAGGCGACCCTCCGATGCAGCCGCCTGCACCTCGTCGAGGTGCTCGAGGCACCAGCGCAGTTTGCTCGCGCCGTAGTGCGGCGAGAGCGGCAGGCCTGTCCTGCGGCGTACTTCGGCTTCGTGGGCAGCAAGCCGGGCCAGCCATCCGGCGTTGCGGCGGTCCTGCCACGAGATCGCGGCCGACAACGGCCGCGCCGTGGTCCGGTCCCAGCACACGATCGTCGAGCGTTGCGTCGCGAGGCCGGCGGCGGCGACGCGCCGCGGACCCGCCGCGTCGCACGCATCGCGGGCCGCAAGTTCGAGGGACGCCACGAGCTCGTCCGGCGCCTGCTCGACGCGGTCGGCACCCTCGCGACGCGTCCCGACGGGCACGCTCGCGACGGCGAGCTCACGACCGGCCGCGTCGAAGAGCACCGCGCGGCTCGACTGGCTGCCCTGGTCGAGCGCGAGGACGACGTCGTCCGGGTTCAAGAGCGTGCGACCCCGGTCACCACGCGTGGCGACTTTCCTCGTAGGCGCGCAGCAGGCCCCGCACCGTCATCGTCTCGACGAAGTGCGCGCCCCGCGCATGGCATTCGCGCGCCGTCCTGAGGTCGCGCACTTCATAGAGCGCCCACTGCCACGGTCCCGGCCACAGCGCCGAGCCGTCGGGCGGCAGCCGCTCGAGGTTCGCGAACAGGAACTCCGGCGCGACCGCCGTCGCGTCGGCAAGGGCGGCCTCGTCGTACTGCGAGAGGACCCAGCCGACGCGCGCGCCGGTCATGAGGCGCAGGATCTTCACGCTCGGCAGGTCGAACGAAATCAGCACGCACCGGTCGAGCACGGGCTTCAGGACCTCGGTGACGCGCTTCAGCACCGCCTCGCGGCCGAACCGGCGCAGGCTCGAGCGCTTGATTTCGACGAAGGCCGTGACGCCTTCCCAGCCCGCGAGCGCATCGGCGGCCTGGGCGAGCGACGGGGGATACGTGAAGGCGTGCCGGTGGCCGAGCCTCGAGACCTCGCCGACCGGGATCTCCGCGAGCGCGGTCCACGTGAGGTCGTGCACGCTGCCCTCGCGGCCCGCGACGCGCTCGAGGTCGCCGTCGTGGAACAGTACCGGCACGGAGTCGGCCGTGAGCTGCACGTCGAACTCGACGTGGCGGACGCCGAGCTCGACGGCGGATTCGAGCGCCTGGAGCGTGTTCTCGGGAAACTCCGCGGCGTTGCCGCGGTGCGCGATGACCTCGGGGAGCCTGGGCGTGGCGTGCATGGATGGACCGGCGGTGCGTGGCGACGGTGACGGAGTCTAACCGTTCGGAGGCCCTTCAGAGCGGATAGGCTCGCGAAAGCACGAACGTGAACGCCACGATCATCAGTATCACGAGCGGCCCGCCGACGCGGACGAAGTCGCGGAAGACGTATCCGCCCGGCTCCATGATCAGCACGTTGGTCTGGTAGCCCATCGGCGTCGCGAACGAGAGGTTGCAGCCGACGATCGCGGCCAGCACGAAGGGCTCGAGCGGCGCGCCGATCTGCGTGGCGATGGCGAGGGCCACGGGCGTGCCCACCGCCGCGGCGGCGTTGTTCGACACGAAGTTGGTCAGGATGCCGAGGAAGATCATCACGGCCGCGATCGTGCCCTGGGGCGAGAGTCCGCCCGCCACCGCCATGAACGCGTCCGCGAGGAGGTCGGCGCCCCCGGTTGCCGTGAGCGCGCGCCCGAGCGCCAGGCTCGCGACGACCACGAGCACGACCTCGGCGCTGATGCCGCGGCCCAGGCCCTCGAACTTGAGGCAGCCGGTGGCGAGCAGCACGAGCACGCCGACGAATGCGGAAAGCGCGATCGGCAGCACGCCGAAGGCCGACAGCATCACGACGGTCGCCATGACCAGCACCGCCACGGGCGCCTTGCGGGTGCGCGGCAGCTCGAGCGTACCGTCGAGCACCAGCATGCCGGCCTCGTGCTTCAGGGCCGCGATCCGGGCCGGCGGGCCCTGCACGAGCAGCAGGTCTCCCGGGCCGAGCCGGCGGTCGACGGCTTCGCCTTCGCCGGGATCGTCCCGGCCCGGGTGGTACGTCGCGAGCACCACGACGCCGTGATCCTCGGCGAACCGGCTCTCGTGCAGCCGCCGCCCGTGCAGTGGCGACTCTTCCGTGACGATGACCTCGGCGAGCTGCTGGTCCGCCGCCCGCAGCGGGTGACGGTCGCCGGGCAGGCTGTCGACGAGCTCGGCGTCGTACAGCGTGGCCCCGATCGCGCGTTCGTACTCCTTGAGGTAGGTCGACGTGTCCTCGACGCGCAGGCGATCTCCTTCGGCGAGCACGAGCGAATCCTCCGGGTCGAGCAGCTGCGTGCCCCGATGGACCCACCGCACCGTCATCCGGTTGCCCGTCCAGCGGCGCGCCTGGCCGAGCGTGCGCCCCCGCACCCGGCTGCGCGGCCCGAGGTGGAGCAGCGCGCCGAACTGACGGGGCGGCGCCACGCCGAGCGGGCCGCTGCGCTCGCGCAGCAGGCGGGGCGCCACGAGCCACAGGTACAGGAGCGCGAGCAGGGCGGGGCCTGCGACCAGCCGCGTGAACTGGAACATGTCGATCGGTGGCGCGCCCGAGTCGCGGGCGATCGACACGATCAGCAGGTTGGTCGACGTGCCGATCGTGGTGGCCATGCCGCCCACGATCACCGCGAAGTTCATCGGCATCAGCATCCGCGACGGCGTGCGCCCCGCGCGCATCGCGAGCCCGATCACGACCGGCATCAGCACGACGACGACCGGCGTGTCGTTGATGAACCCGCTCAGCAGCATCGCGCTCGCGAGCAGCGCGAGGAGCGCGGCGTGGCGGTTCCAGGCCCATATGCGCGCGAGCCAGCGCGCGAGCGGCTCGAGCGCGCCGGTCACCATCAGCGCGCGCCCGAGGATCATCAGGCTGCAGATCGCGACCAGGGCCTCGTGGCCGAACCCAGAGAAGATCTGCGGCGCGCGGACTTCGCCGCCCGCGCCGCGGTACGGAAACAGGTGAAAGCCGAGCGCGAGGACCGCGATGATCACGAGGCTCGTGAACGGGACCGGAATCCGCTCGCGCGTGAAGAGGTAGAACGCAATCACCGTGAATGCGATCACGGCATACGCGTGAGCGTGGGCAACCAGGTCCGGCATCTGCCCGAAGATTAACCCGGATGCGCGGGTCGTTGCGTTGAGACGCGGTCGCCCTGCGCGGGCAGCGGGCAAAAAAAACCCCGCTTGCGCGGGGTCGTCGTCCGTTCGGGGCACTCGTTCTGTTTTTCTGATCTTCTTGTTCTGCGTGCCCTTGCGTTGGGGGTCTCGTCGCTAGTCGGTCCCTGTTGTTGGTTGGATTGCTTCCGGCTCATCCCCCGGCGATCTCATCCACGCTCACTGCTCATCCACCCACCGTGGCCACCACTTGCCCCGGCTTGAAGGTCTACGTAGCAATGACCGTGCCAAGGTCTGGTCAGGCCAATTCAAACAAGCACTTACGTCGAACCACCAACCGTCCTACGCGGCGTGACGGCACCGATCGTCACGTTCACGTAAAGAATGCCGACAGGATCGCAGGCGGCTCGATGCCCCTGACGGAGCGGACGCGCTTGGGCGACAATGCGACGCATGCCCAGCCATCCCTCCGCTCCGCACGGCTCGGCGGGCGCAACGAACCTCGGCTTCCTGCTGCTCGGCGTCGCGCTCGCGATCGGCCTCGTAGCGTCGTCGATCGTCGTCTCGCGCGGCCTCGAGCGCATCAAGCTCGCCGGCGACAAGATCACCGTGAAGGGCTATGCGGAAGAGAAGGTCGTCTCGGATGCCGGCACGTGGCGCGGCACCGTCACCGTGCGCGCCTCCGACATGCAGGCCGGCTATCGCGAGCTCGAGGCGGACACGGCGCGCGTCCTCGAGCTGCTGCGCTCGGTCGCCGGCGAGGCGGCGGGCGGCGCGTCGGTTTCGCCGGTCGCGTCGCGCCCGCAGTTCGAGACCGGTCCAGGCGGCGCCCCGACCGGCCGGGTCATGGGTTACGAGCTCGAGCGCACGTTCGAGCTGAGCTCGCCCGACGTCGCGCTGATCGGCCGCGTGGCCGCGGGCGCCTCGGGGCTCATCAGCGAAGGCGTCGGCATCAACTCGTGGCCGCCCCAGTTCTTCTACAACGACCTGAACGCGGTGAAGGTGCGCCTCATCGGTGCGGCGACGCGGGACTCCCAGCAGCGGGCCGAGCAGTTCGCGGAGGGCAGCGGCGTGACCGTCGGCGCGCTCAGGTCCGCGAGCCAGGGCGTGTTCCAGATCACGCGGCCGAATTCCACCGAGACGGCGGACTACGGCAGCTACGACACGACGACCGTCGAGAAGGTCGTGAAGGCCGTCGTGACGGTCGAGTACTCCGTCGCGCGCGAGTAGCGCGGTTTCCCGCCGTCGCGTCGATCGGGCAGCGGTGGCGGGCGGCTCGTGCCGGACGCGTTTCGAGTCGCTCCACGGGATTCGCTTGGTCGAAACGCGTCCGGCACGAACCGCTGGACACTCGGCGCCTGAGCGAGCGGCCGGGGGAACCGGCCACTCGCACGGCGCATGAGGGTGTCGCCGGATTCCGCGTCACCCGCGGCGTCGGGCCGAAGGGTTTCAGAAAGCGCTGTGGCCCGTCAGCTCCCGGCCGATCGTGAGCTGGTGGATCGTCTCCGTGCCCTCGTAGGTGATCACGCTCTCGAGGTTGAGCGCGTGGCGGATCGGCACGTACTCGGCGCTGATGCCGGCGCCGCCCAGGATGTCGCGCGCGTCGCGGGCGACGTCGAGCGCCATGCGGCAGTTGTTCCACTTGGCGAGCGAGACGTGCGACGGCGACATCGAGCCCGCGTCCTTGAGCCGGCCGAGCTGCAGCGAAAGGAGCTGGGCGGTCGTGATGCCCCGCGCCATCTCGGCGAGGCGGATCTGCACGGTCTGCGTCGCGGCGAGCGGACGGCCGAACAGGATGCGCGTCTGCGAGTAGTCGAGCGCCTGGCGCAGGCACGCCTGCGCCGCGCCGATGACGCCCCACGTGATGCCGTAGCGGGCCTGCGTGAGGCACGAGAGCGGCGCCTTGATGCCGACCGTGGTGCCGGGCAGCATCTGGTCCTCGGGCACTACGACGTCCTCGAGGAAGATCGCGCCGGTGACCGAGGCACGCAGCGAGAACTTCTTCTCGATCTCGGGCGCGGCGAGGCCGCGCGTGCCCTTCTCGACCAGGAACCCGCGGATGCCTTCCTCGGTCTTCGCCCAGATGACGAACAGGTCCGCGATCGGCGAGTTGGTGATCCACATCTTGGCGCCGTTCAGCACCCAGTCGCGGCCGCGGCGCTTCGCGTGAGTCTTCATGTTCGCGGGGTCCGACCCGCCGTGCGGCTCCGTGAGGCCGAAGCAGCCGATCACCTCGCCGGTCGCCATGCGCGGCAGGTACTTCTGCTTCTGCGCCTCGCTGCCGTAGGTGTAGATCGGGTACATGCAGAGGCTCGACTGCACCGAGACGAAGCTCCGGAGCCCCGAGTCGCCGCGCTCGAGCTCCTGGCAGATGAGCCCGTAGCTCACGGCGTTCATGCCGGCGCAGCCGTAGCCGTCGAGCGAACTGCCGAGCAGGCCGAGGCCCGCGAGTTCGCCGACGAGCTCGCGCGGGAACGTGTGGTCCTCGAAGTGGTGCTGGATGATGGGCAGCACCTTCTCATCGACCATGCGGCCGACGGAATCCTGCACCATCCGTTCCTCCTCCGAGAGGAGCCCGCGCACGTCGAACAGGTCGAGCGGGTCGAGCGGCCGGGCGGAGGACTTGCGGGGCTGCAGTTCGACGGGTGATGTGGCCACGGCGACGCTCGCTGTTCTAGGGTTGGGCGGGATGTCATTGTCGGCAATCGGCGGTCGGACCGCAAAGCGGGCATTCCGCGAAGCCGACCGGCCGCCCGCGCCGAAACACTCGAACAGCATGCGCTACGCCTATCACCCGGACTACGACCTGCCGCTGCCCCCGGCGCACCCTTTTCCCATGGCCAAGTACCCGCTGCTGTACGAGCGGCTGGTGGCCCGGGGCTGGCTGCGCCCGGAGGATCGGATCGAGCCCGCCGAGGCGGCGCCGGAGGACCTGGCCCGCGTCCACACGGCCGCCTACCTCGCCCGGCTCGAGTCCGGCACGCTCGACGCGGCGGAAGTGCGGCGCATCGGCGTGCCGTGGTCCGCACGGCTCTGGCGCCGCTCGCGCCTTGCCGCGCAGGGCACGCTCGAGGCGGCGCGCGCGGCGCTCGAAGACGGTCTCGCGGGCAATCTGGCCGGCGGCACGCACCACGCGTTCGCGGACCACGGCGAGGGGTTCTGCGTGCTGAACGACGTCGCGATCTCGATCCGTCGCCTGCAGCACGACCGTCTCGCCCGGCGTGCGCTCGTCGTCGACCTCGACGTACACCAGGGCAACGGCACGGCCGCGATCTTCGCGGACGACCCAGACGTCTACACGTTCTCGATGCACGGCGAGCGCAACTACCCGGCGCGCAAGATGCGCTCGACGCTCGACGTCGGCCTCGAGGACGCCGTGGGCGACGAGAAGTACCTCGAGCTGCTGCGGCAGCACCTCGGCCGCGCGCTGGCCGAGTCCTCGCCGGACGTCGTCTTCTACCTCGCGGGCGTCGATCCGGTGGCCGGCGACCGCTACGGTCGCCTCGCCCTGAGCGAGGCGGGCCTGCGCGAGCGGGAGCGCGAGGTGCTGGGCGCGTGCCGGGACCGGCCGCTCGTCGTCACGATCGCGGGCGGGTACGCGTCGACGCCTGAGCGCACTGCGGACCTGCACGCCGTCGTGTTCGAGGAGGCCTGCCGGGGGGCTTTCGCGAGACCGCTGCAACGTGACGATGCCGTTCCTTTGCCCGAGGCCGCAGCCGCTGCGGTGGAGCCGGCCTCGGGAACTCTTTGACCGGCGAGACGGTCCGGAAGATCATTCGATCATTCCCCCAGGAGTAACCGAACCATGACCCGTTCCAAGACCGCCCTCGTCGCCGCCGTCGCGGCCTCGATCGTGCTCGCCGGCTGTGCCTCGATGGAGGATTTCTCGAGCAACCCCGACAAGGAGAAGACCCGCAAGGGCGCAGGCATCGGCGCGGCAGGTGGCGCGGTTGCCGGCCTGCTGATCGACGGCAGCTGGAAGGGGGCGCTGATCGGCGCGGGCGTCGGCGCGCTCGCGGGGGGCGCGGTCGGCAACTATCAGGACAAGCAGGAAGCGAAGTTGCGCCAGCAGATGGCCGGCACGGGCGTCGACGTCGTCCGCAAGGGCGACAACATCACGCTCGACATGCCGGGCGGCGTGACGTTCGCGACCGACAGCGCGCAGAT
>Ga0209391_10001948_pt1 | contig 10783 bp, 19 predicted proteins | sample PPLLak3March2015_FD_187246 | JGI IMG/M metagenome (GOLD analysis project Ga0209391, IMG submission 187246) | Freshwater sediment microbial communities from Prairie Pothole Lake near Jamestown, North Dakota, USA - PPLs Lake P7 Core (1) Depth... | ecosystem: Environmental > Aquatic > Freshwater >... | reverse complement strand
GATTGACTTGATCGTGAATGGCTTGGTGCCCTTATTGGTGATTTTCAGCACCTTAACATCGCCTGGCTGGAACGTAGCCTTGATTTCCCCGATCGGTTTCTTTTGGACCGTTTGGGCTGTTGCAAGCGGCACTACAAGTAGTGTCAATATGAATAACCACTTCATCCTCGTCTCCTATTGTACAGTTGCTCGGAAACCTGCTGTGCCTACTCCAACGTCTGTTTCGAAACGCAGAGAGCCACCCTTAAAGCCTGCTGTCATGCCAACCATCTTCACAGTAGCCGTGCATGTCTGATCCTTCACCATAGCCACACCAGCAACGCAGGTCGAATTTGTAATGATGAACGCAGAGCCACCTTTCACGATGTTCGAAATCGTGAGTGGCCATAGCGCCTTGAATGTCAGCACCAATTCAGGATACTGCCCTCGTTGTACTGTGCCATAGTCAAGTGTTTCTGGTAGCAGAACGAAACCACGCCCCGTGCCCGTCATGTTAAGGACATAGGAATCGGAACTTGTTCGTGCTGTCAACACAATTGCCCGCGCGCCCGGGCGAGTCGGCCTGAACACATACGCAAGTGTACATGACGCGCCTGGGGCCACAATTGTCCCTACTGTGCATGTAGAACCGCGTGGTCCAAAATCTGCACCATTGCCTGTATACGTTATTGTTCCTATCTGCAACGGCTCAATAGTGCTGTTCGTTACCGTTACTACCCTTGTCCTGCTGGTGTAGAACAAAGACAATGTGCCGAAGTCTAGTGGCACGGTGTTGACTACGGGCGCGAGGAAGGTCGATACTTCGTTCGACCACAACTCACACGGCTGTACTGGTGGCTCGGCACATCGTGGGAGAAGCGCAGGAAGAGTCGATGTGCCAGAATACGAAGTCACCACGAAATGATACGTCTTGCCCGTTGCTAGACCATTCACCACGAACGTTGACCCATCGCCAACATTTATTGGTGGCCCGACCCCCGCAACAATTGGTGAAGTAGAACGATACAGATGGTAACCAGAGACTCTTGTATCTACTGGCTCGTCCCATGCAAGTGTTACCGTAGCGGCATTCGCTACGACCGAAGCAAAAAAGAGAACAAGGAAGCGTATCATTTTCTGCCCAGAAATAAGGTGGCCGACTTTGGGAACAAGGTGTCGGCCGAACCCCGTGGGAGGTTACGCCGCCAGGCGCAGTTCCTCACCATAAAATGCATCATTTGCATTTGTAGTTTTGCTCTGCTTACGGCAGTCGCCTATCGTGTTGTCTGCTTTCGCTATCTCACCCTGTCGAAACCATGACTGCCCCATCAAAAGCACTAATCGACTTACATTCCCCCGCATACGTCATTTCTGGTGCGGCTAATGCGAAAGTGCTTTTGGTGGAGCAGGCGGGAATCGAACCCGCGTCCAAGATGCCTTTACGTCAACGTCTGTGGATTTCTCCACTACAACAATTTTGAAACTATCCAGTAGCCACTCGGGTTTGCTTTTGTCCGCGACCCGCCTTCACGAACTGGATTCGTATACCCACTTAAGGGCACTTTTCACGCTTTAGTGATTACAGTATACAACAACTATGGTATTGCGTCAAGCGGCTAATCAGCCTTTTGGCATTGGATACACCGTCGATGTGCCTGGGGTAACTGTGACAACGACCGTAGGCTGTGGCGTAGGATAAGGAATTGCTGCAATCTCCTTGTCATCCTCTTTCACAAACTCTTCCGTAGACATACCGACAGGCTCAGCAGGAAGTGGATACGGCCGCGTTATTACATCCGTCAGAACAGGAAGCTCAACCACCTTCATGCCCTTGTACTCGCGAATGATCTTGTATGTCCAGTAGGACACAAGAAACAGAAATCCAAGCACTAGGAATAGTAGCGTTCCATCATCAATAAAGTCCAATGCTTCCATGATCAATCCTTACTGTTGTGAAAGAATCCACCCCACGACTACCGCAGCGGCTAGCGCAATACAGGTCCAGACAAAGCCCCAGTTTGTCTTTGGCTCCTCAACGAGGTCATAGCGTGCTTCATATTCTGATTGCGGCTGTACTGGGCTTTTTGTTTCTTCGACAACTGTCAAACCAGAAACGAATGTGTTATCAACGACGTTGGTCGATTGGAGGCTCGCCGGTTCCTTCTCCATACTCACCGGTGGCGCCACCGGTAGTGTCTCCGTTTCCTTCTTCGGTGACTGTGAAGGTCGTCCCGCTCTTGGCTTGCGTGGTCGTGGTGGACGCGGTTGTGTACCTTGAGTAGTCTTGCCCTGCTTGTTGCGTTGTGCCATGTTGTTGCCCTCTTACTTGTGGTTGTGGTTGAAATGCTTCAACTGTTTCTCGGCTTCGACTATCTCCAAATAGATATACCCCTAAGCCCATCAATACTGTACTTATGCCACCCAAAAGACCACCAACTCCAATGCCCAATGATTGTGGATCGAACTTATTCTTGTTTACCATTACATCATAACCAGTGAACAGCAACATCGCGAATATGACAACAGATACCAATCCGAACACGATGAAAAAAACTGAAACGCGACCAACGTCTACCGTTTCATTATCCCAATCTGTAATAGAATTACCTATCCATTTACCAACCCTTGGTGGCCCTCCGGTGCGTCGTTGGATCTTTGCCACGGCTGCTCCCTGTTCTTGTTATGTAGGTCAATGGCCTCAAGCAAATAATCATAATGCTTCATTCTAACTTTGTCCTCAAACACTTGTGTCTTGGAGCCTTCCACGGCTATGATAACCACAATTTTGGTGGCCCGTAGTCCGTGCTTTTCGTGCAACATCTTCGCGTAGCCTGTACATTGAGCAAAGTAGCCTTCTATCTTGCCCACCTCTTTTGGCTGATATGAGTTCTTGAAGTCGCATACCGCGATTTCGTTTTTCCATACTGCGACCAGATCAGGGGTTCCGGCTAACTCTAGCTCGTCGCTATACAGACCCTTTTCTTGTAGGATCACTCTATTTATGCTATCCAGGACTGGAACCGTCTGGATAAGCATCTGGCGAACGTCTGGCATGTACTCGTTTAGGTCAATCGGGCGGTTCTCGCGGATGAACACCTCAAGCGCCTTGTGCAGAATTGTGCCCCGTCTTGTAGCATACCCGGAGTGTCTCTTTGCGAATTCTTCTCCAACCGTGTTTTTCCAATCTGCCAGCCACTCTCTACCTTTTGCTGCCAGTACAGTCGTCATCGACGGATACCATTTGCCTTCAGGCGTCTGATACAGCCGATACCCATCGGCATGGGTGACGCATTTCAGCGCAGGTGGATTGACGCCCATCGTGTCATGAATGAACGGGGTCGTCCTTTCCAGGATTCGGTTTGGAAACATCTGTACTCCTAGTACACCAGACCGGGAAGATATTTGGTCCGATTGCCTTCTTTGGTGGCCGTTAGAACCTGCCGCCGATTCTTACCTCTGCGGTAAGAAACATGCACCCACCCCGAATATGGTCCTTCAGAAGGATCATGGAACTCAAGGATGAGTTGGTCAAACTCTAGACCAGATGATAGCACAAACTCTGCGAATTGTGGAGTAGAGAGACTTGGCGCCTCAATATCAACCGCCTCGCCCGTTCTGTGTGCGGAGTTTTCAGATCCACCTACTAGTGCGTTCACATGATACGAACGATAGCCGCTCGATATCATGATCGACTCGCCCAATAAGTCGCGCAAAGGCTGGAGAAACTCCTCGCAGAGAATACGGATGTTGTAGAGTTCCGTATTCCCTGGGGAGTTGTCTAAGCCTGATCTGTCTGCTGTTTGGCTCTTGGTGAATTCGCCTAGCCAGAAGTCTTTTGTGAGTTGCATTCTTTTTCTGTGTCCTCGTAGCGCAGTTGTGCTACGATGAACTCCTTCACAAGGTCAGAACGAACAATGTCGTCAACCGTATATTCAATGTCCTTGAAAGACGGCATGCGACGACAGATTGCCAGGAATTTCTTCAAGCCCGACATATCATTCTTCTTATTTAGATCAGTCTGGCGGAAGTCACCACAGAACAGAATCTTGGTGTTATCGCCGACGCGAGTCATAATCGTGCTGATTTCTGGCCAGTTCAAGTTTTGCGATTCATCGACAATGATGATCGCGTTGTCGATTGTGATGCCACGAAGAAAGGACGTCACCATGAAGGTGGCATGACCTTGTTCGATTAGACGCGAGAAGGCATCTGCACGACCGAACATCTTTGTACATAGCTCCTCGTATGGGCGCTGATACACTTCTGCCTTTTCGTGTTCGTCACCCGGTAGATGGCCTATGTCTCTCGACTGAACCGCAGAACGAACGATGACCACTTGTTGGTATTTCGTGCTTGGGTCTAGCACCTCTTCCAATGCCTTGTACAGGGCGACGAATGTTTTACCTGTGCCAGCCACACCATGAAGCATGAACGCTGTGGCACCTTGACGATACAATTCGTAGAATTCCTTTTGGGAGTTTGTTAGCGGATCGAAAGTATACAGATCATCTATTCTGATCTTGCACTTGTTCGATTTCATTGCAGCAGGCTGTACAACTTCTGCTCTCTTTCCCATTCGTTGCCCCTTTTGATTCTTGTTGTTATGAATGGCAAAAGGGATCACAGTCGCAGACTGGATCCCTTCCTTGTGGTACTTCTTATGGGCCCTAAACATCAATGGTTGAACCTGGGTTTGCGTCCTTAATGCGTTTGAATACTTCCTTTAGACCACCATCAATCTTCTGCTTGCCGAGTGCGACTGGATCTCCTATGTTAGGCACATAGTCGATGATGGATTCCAAATCTGGATGGGTGTCGAGAAAGACATCCTTCTCGGCCATCTTCATGACCTTTTCGAATGTCTCGCCAGTGAACTTGTTTCTGAATGTGTATGTAGGCATAGTGAAACTATTTATCAACCTTCCTTTGTTAACGGCACTTCTTCGACGCTGGACAGAATCTTTTCAAGCACCCGTCTGCCTTTGTGTGAGAACATGCCCGATCCTAAGGCAACCTTGAAGCACTCAATGACAAAATGCGGCGAGTATGCCTTGAGGTTCTTTGACGTTGCTTCTCCTGGATAATACCAGAGTGGATGCAGATTCGTAACGTCCCTTCCGAACATATTGATGATTCCGACTGTGAAATTCACTTCGTCATCACCGTACAACGGAATGCGAACAGCGGTTGCTCTGAATCTATTCGGAAAAGGTACTACGTTTGACATTGCTATTCAAGCTTGATGGTGTCGCATGTCGTGTACGTTCTTTGCGTCCTGCAATCGCAATGCGTCAGCCACGGGGCATTGACTCTTTGACAGACTGGACATTGCCAGCCCTGAACAGCGGGCATAGGTGGATACTGTGGGGTTGGAGGGATATACTCCCACGGGTATCGTGGCCAGGTATAAGGATCACGCCATGTCCAATCCATGTAAGGAGGGGGATCACCGGTGTGCGAGTGGTTTGTCATAGTCTTGGTATTTATAGTTCTGCGACTGTAAAACGAAGAGGCGACTGCTGCAATACCCAAGAAATAGTCTTCCAGTCACCACCCCCGAGCCCGCTGCCAATCCTGGGCACTATGAATTCAGCGTGTCCTGCGATAGAGGACAATATGTCATACTCCTCTAGGTCCTTTATGATCGTCATAAAGGCACCGTACTTGAAATATGTCTTGCCGTCTCTGCCGTAATCGTATTGGGTGTAGGCATTCACGATGATCAAACCGCTATCGGTCTGGTATGTCGTGTAACTACCAAGCTTGGTCATGTCGCCACGAATTGTCCTGTTATCGGCGTCAACGACACCAGGCCATTTGGTGGCGATTGCTTTCGCCACACCAGACCCCATCGTGTTGAAGCAATTGCAGCCGTGGACGAGTACATCGTATTTCTCGGCCAGGACTGTCACATCGCCCTTGATGTATTCAACGATCATGCTGGCTCGTATGTCATTTCGAAAATGTCAGGCTTGCAAGGGTAGTATTCGCCCTTCACTCCTGTAATGATCCAGTCGCCTGGACAGACGTTATGCCCGCCCTCAAGAGTATCTATCCAACCATGATCGTGCATGGTATGGTGGCACTTCTCGCAACGGCGCTGCCCGCTATCATCAGGACGACGATAGCGACGAACAACCGAACCTTCCCAATCGTGCATACGTTGGAACGCGGCTGTGTAGAGCTTCTCTGAAAAGTAACCAGGAGGATCGTTTGCGTAGTCGATCTTGTCCACGTAGTCGAGTGGGTGGTCACCGTTGCGGTACCACCGATGTGCTTCAATGACTACGGGTTTCTTACGGAATTTTGGCATCGTCACTCCACAAAAGGAAACGGGCGGCCGATGATTTGGCCGCCCGGCATTATTTGCTGTTCAGCAAACCTTAGTGATTTGTGTGAGCAGTTGCCATCAGCACCCACGCACCGCTATTGAACACGAACGTTGCAGACAGCGGGTTGCCATTCGACTTAACCTTGACACCGTTGACTGTGCATTCATTGTAGTTAATGCTCGATGGTGCAAAGAAACTATCGGTGGGCACCGCAACAAATGTCACAACGAGCATTTCGCCTTGCGTGCCAGTTGCGGGCAGCGTGATGTTGCCACCACCGACGCAAGAGACAACACCGACTGTCATCGTGCCGCTAGCTCCAGTAGGACCTTGCGGACCGGTCGGTCCTGTTGGGCCAGTTGCGCCATCAACACCTGCGGGACCTTGTGGGCCTACCGCACCAACCGCACCAGTAGGACCTTGTGGTCCTACAGCACCCGCCGCACCAACCGGGCCTGCGGGACCCGCCGGGCCAGCTTCACCAACAACAGTCGCGCATTCCCAGTCAGCGTATTCACCGCCTACGTCAACGGAACGCTTCATGACCTGTCCAGCCGCACAAGACGGCGGATGGACCCAGTCGCCTAGGCGTTGAATGAACGCAGCAGCTTGATTTCGCAGATTCGCGGAATCAGGGCAGTAGTAACGACGGCCTGGAGCAGGGTGACCTGGGAACCTTGCGGTGTCTTGGGCAACTGCGGCGCAACCGATAGTGATGTTACGATCCGCCAACCAGCGAATGCTAGGGCAATACGGATCATTTGCAGATACATCTTCGAACACCCATTGCCCATCGGTCGATTGACAGTACGGCGGGGAAACTGCCTGTGCAGATGCGTTGCCGGCAACCCCAGCAAGCACGAACAGCAGCATGGCAAAAATCTTCTTCATTGTGATACCTCATATAGTTGAGAAGGGAAATCAGCGATTGAAAATCACAGCATCGGAGATATTATTGCTTTTACCTTTGTCCCCATTGAACCTACATTCTACGGCAGTTTGTTCGTCCTGTCAATAGGCGAATCTTCTGCAGAAAGAAACTTGGTGCGTAGCCGATCCTCGCGGTCCTCAAGGAACCTGGCAAGTGCCTCCTCGTCATATTCCTCATGGGAAAGCGGTGGACGAGCATCTTCGGCTAGAAGCGTTTTGAACCAACGGGTAGTCTCCTCATCCGATTCCTCATACGGATCAGGTGCGTCATCAAACATAGAGGAGAATTGCATTGCCCATACCCACAATACACCGAATGCCATCACACCCACACCGATTACAATCAACCATAGAGGATGGTTCATGTTAGTATGCCTGTCCTGCCTCGAATAGAACTCGGTCTGAGTAGTTATTGAAGATGAAACCACCCCACACCTCGTTCGTCATGAGGAACATTCCCACTACGTTAGTGTCAGCATCAACCGCCATGAACGTATTTTCACGATACACATCCTGGATGACCTGAAACTTGCGTTCGACAGCAAGATCCATCCATTGACTGAAAATCGTAAAGCTATGCGCTACAGGATGACTTCCCCTCGGAAGAAGGTTTATGGCCATTGACACGCTCCTTTTCGTTACGTGTCTATTTATGAGGTTAGGAGGGCCGTGAGATTTACCTCACGGCCCTCTGGTTCTGCTGATAACTTCTAAATTATACAAGTCAATTTATTAATGAGCCTAATGCTTCAAGCCACATGCGTGTGAAGTGGAGTTAACCAATATGCAGCACCAGAAATTATAATTTCTGGTGCTGTTCTTGCCTCCGACCACACCCCACATTCGCAGAGCCACACATCAGGTTGCTACTTTGTATAACCAGTCACTTTTTCATACATGCGTTGAAACTCCTCTGCTTCAGTTGCAACCTCGGAGTAGTTTTGCTTGTGAAACACCTTCGCCATCTTTGCTACGATCTTCTTTGCGAGGCCGTTTTCATCTGCGATTGCCTTAATCGCCTCTTTCACATAGTCTCGCTCGGCCTCGGCGCGAGTCAATGAATCAGAAATCTCCTGCAACCCCTTCTTGACCTTGTTCAGATCGACCGAAGCTGCGGACTGGACCTTTGCCATAACTATACACCCCCTCAAGTTGAAGATCAATTGATTGAATCGAATCGAAGAACGGTGAGAACAACTTTGCTTCTCCAGGCGCGAAGTGGTAGACTGAATGACCCCTAAGAACTGCATCTTTGATATGCTTTGGAATCATTGTCACCTCTCCGCTGAAAAGGGTGGGGTATGCAGTTTCGTGGATGTACCATCATACGCGCCCAATAGGCTGCGTCCACATACCCCATTGAAATACAGGATCGATTTTTTACTGTGCTACCGTTACACTAAGGTTGCGGAGTCGAACCGCTCTTGTCCTTTAATAGAGGAATTGGATTGCTGTAACGATCCTAAAACTTGGGGTGACCAGTGGGGAACGATCCCACACCTTGAGGTTCACAGCCTCAAATGCACAACCAGTACACTATGGCCACCATAAAAATTTCGGGTTGGCTTTTACACCATCACTAGCACTCGTTGGGCCTGGCATCGTGAGATTCATAGTAAACTTAGGCGAGTCAACCCAACAATGTGCCCGCAACTATTTTACCTTCGGCAGTTACCTGCCTTGCAATCAACCCGTGGTTATTGTCGTTGGCCACAACAATAACCATTTCAACTTGGTAGTGGGCGAGGGGTTCGATCCCTCCCGTTCTAGCCTATCTGACCAGTCTCCGCGCTTTATAAGGGCGCGCCGCACGCCAGTGCTACCCACCATTCAACCAACGCAACACGATCAATCCTACACCCACACCGATCATCGTTGCTGCAACTAGGATACCTGCAACAGCCAATCGAATGCTGCCGGTGTCGAAATCGATTTGTTCTGACAGCAGTCCTACAATCAATCCACCAAAGATCAGATATGCAGGGTCAATCATCATTTTTCCCTTGATGCAAGCGCCTTCTCAATTGCTGCCCGGGCAGCATGCCTCCGCTTGCTGGGAGGTGGCCCGTGATGACAGCCCAAGAAAAACAAAGGCCGCTGATTCGCTACGCGGGTTCAGCGGCCGAGACCTCGATAGGTTCAAAGCCGATAGGCAGTGAACTCAACGCGAGAGTGTATCCCGAAAGGCCTGCTTGTCAAGCATTGAGCAACGGATGATCCTTCAGAATACGAGAGTGCTTTGGTACACCCGCCATCAAGTATTCCATTTGATCTGCAAGGATACGGCGGTTTTGCAGAATCAGATTTTCGTAGTGGTTAGGTTCGTAAGGCACATACAACAGGTGCATGTTACATTCGTCAAGAGTTTGGTCGTTCTTGACCGTGTTGCACTTCTTGCAGGCCGTTACAACGTTGGTCCATTTGTTCACTCCGCCGCGAGAAACAGGAACGATGTGATCACGGCTCAACTTGATTGATTCGTAGTGCTTGCCGCAGTACGCGCACAGACCACGGTCGCGGGCGAACAGCGCACGGTTAGTCAACGCAACCTTTGCGAACTTCGCAGGGATGAAATCCTTACCGCGAACCGCAATGATCGAAGGTGATGTAACAATGGAGCGTTCTCCGCGTGTGTTGTAGCCACCGCGATACAGAACGATTGGGTCGCCAAGCGACCATACAACTAGCTCCTTTGCGTGGTAGCATACTGCGGTTTCTGCGTTGATCCACTTGCGTGGAGTTCCGCTTACGTCGAGTGCTAGAATGCTGTGTTCCACGATACACCTTCCACTTTCTTGTCACGTTTGAATGAACCACGACCCTTCTTAGCTTTGACGATCCTCTGACGGAAGAGTGGCGTGAAGAGGACTCGTTTCACCGCAATCGCCTTACGCATGATTCACACATTATACAGGAGAATTCACCGTTTGTCAAGCGTTATTTTGACCTACCGACCACCTGTCGGGTATTGAGTGTCGCGACCTGGATCGCGGCTGATGTTGGATTTGTTGTCGCGTTCTTGCTTTGCTGCGTCCATCTTCGCACGATTTGGATGCGCCTTATCATGCGCTTTCAATTCGTCTTGTGCAGCATGCCATGCCTTCATGGAGTCATAGACCTTTTGTTGCAATACTTTTGCCTTGGCACGATGCAGCCCAATCGCTGTTGGTGCCTTAGTGCCTTCGCGCAGATCCTTGAACGATTTCATTGCAGCTCCTTTGTTTGGCGGAGAGTACAGGATTCGAACCTGTGGTACCGTTTTATGGGTACGACGGTTTAGCAAACCGTTTCATTAAGCCAGACTCTGACAACTCTCCAATATTTATGGCGGAAGTAGTAGGATTCGAACCTACGGACCCTTTCGGGTCGGCAGTTTTCAAGGCTGCTTCATTAAACCAGACTCTGACATACTTCCGTGTCTCCAATATTTATGGCGGAAGACTGTGGTCCCGACCCACATGCCCTTACGGGCACCAACTGGTTTCGAATCAGTGGTGCAACCCATGCACTAAGTCTTCCTAATTAGTTCATTCCCTTCTTTG
>Ga0209391_10001947_pt1 | contig 10792 bp, 14 predicted proteins | sample PPLLak3March2015_FD_187246 | JGI IMG/M metagenome (GOLD analysis project Ga0209391, IMG submission 187246) | Freshwater sediment microbial communities from Prairie Pothole Lake near Jamestown, North Dakota, USA - PPLs Lake P7 Core (1) Depth... | ecosystem: Environmental > Aquatic > Freshwater >... | reverse complement strand
GGAATCGGCGTACAGGCCCACGTCGATGCCCCAGCTGCCGCCATCCTCGAGGTCGACGTCCTCCGTGGTGCCGGACAGCTGCTCGGCGTCGAATCCACCGCCCATGCGGTATCCGACGAAGGGCGTGATCTCGAAGCGCACGTCGGCCCGGGCCGCGGGCATCGCGGTGAGCAGCGCGAGCAGCGCAATCGGCAGGATCGAGGAACGCATCGAGCGCATGGGGCACACTCCGTGTCAGGGTCGCTTGCGACTGGGCCAGTCCGGCAATCATCGCTGCGGGAATATGTGCAATCTTAACCGACCGCAGCCGTGTACGGTGCAACTGCCGGCGTCGCTCGCTGCTAAACTGTGACCTGAACAACGGGCACGGGACGGCCATGAGCGACTTCAAGCAGACGGTGCAGAACCTCCACGAGGAACTCGCCAAGGCACAGCAACTCGGTCCGGATGACCGCGCGCTGCTCGAGTCCGCGCTGATGGACATCCGCCGTGCACTCGACAGCGTGCCGGAAGCAACGTCCTCCGGAGAGCATGGCGACACGCTCGAGGGCGCGGCGGTGCGGCTCGAGGCTGGGCACCCGAGCCTTGCCGGCGCGATCCGCTCGGTGCTCGACGCTCTGGGCAAGGCCGGCATCTGAGCACCTTGACCTCTCACCTGAGTCCAACCAGACATCGAGCCTGACAAGATGAGCGAAGCAGCCCATCCATTCGACGCGGCCTTCGCGAAGGCGGTCGACCTCGGCAACCAGATCGCCGACAACGACGAGAATGCAGACCTGTGGGACGTCGCCGACGGCCTGCTCGCCGGGGCGGTGCAGTACTGGCTGTACTCGCGGCAACCCTGCGGCGACCCGAGCTGCGAAGAGTGCCTGTCGATCAGCACTGCCGCGGGCCGCATCGCGGAATTGCGGCGGCTGATCGACCAGTTCTCCGAGGAAAGCCAGTACTTCCACACGCCCAGCGACTCGAACGCCGGCCGCGCATGAATCGTCTGCACCTGCGCACCGTTGCGTGGCTCGTCGGCCTGGCTGCGTCGGCGATGTTCACGTCGGCTGCGGTTCGCGCTGCTCCGGTGGCCGAGGCGGATCGCCTGCCGGTGGATGTTCGGCGCACGACTCTCGTCGTGCGCGACGTCGAGCGCGCCCTCGCCTTTTATCGCGATGCGCTCGGGCTGAAGCTCGTCTACGACCAGGAAATCGTGCGCCCGCCGCGCCCGGAGGATGCCCCGGGCGCCGAGCGCCGCATGCGCCTCGCGCTGCTGCGCGCCAACGACGATTTCGTCGGCGTGATCGGGCTGCTGGAATACACTTCGCCGCGGCTGCCCGAGCCGCCGGGCGAGCCGCAACGCCCCGGCATCGGCGACGTCATCCTGGTGATCAACGCCACGGACCTCGACCAGCGCTTCGAGCGCGTGCGCGCCACGCCCGGCGTGCGCGTCGCCACCGAGCCGCAGCTCACGACGTATCCCTCGCCGGACGGCAAGGGCACGATCGCGGTGCGCTTCAGCGCCGTCTGGGACCCGGATGGCTACTTTGTCGAGCTCAACCAGCTGCTCGGCGCGGCCGCAGGCACCGAGTCGCGCTGACGAAATCGCGCTCGGCCGACCAGGCCATTTCCTCTCGTTCGCGGCAGTAATGCGCAGTGCAGGCACCGTGCCTGCCGATCATGCTGAAGCCCGTTCCGCCGGGGAGGGCCGATCATGAGCAGACTTGGTCACAGTACTCCACGCTGCATCGCCCGCCTGGCCGCCGCTGGTTGCGCCTGTCTCACGCTCGTCAGCTGGGCAGCGAGCGACGCTCCGGTGTCGAACCCGCTCGGCAGCGGCAACAGCGTCGTCCTCGAACCGGCACCGCCCCAGGCCGCCCCGCGGCGCCAGCGCTCGGTGTTCGTCTGCCAGTTGGACGGTCTGCCGGTCTATGCCGATCGCCCGTGCGGCGCCGCCACGACGCCACGCGAACTGTCAGTCGACATGCCGCGGGCCGGCACGCCACCCCGCCCAGGTGCATCGGTGACGACCCTCCCGCCCGTCCCGCGCGCAAGCACGCGACCGCGCACCGAGCAGCGCCACGGCAACGACCCGGCGATCAGCGCTGCCGACAGCCGCTGCGCGGCCCTGCACCACCAGCTCGACCATATCAACGACCGCATGCGCGCGGGTTACTCGGCCCGCGAGGCGGCACGGCTCTGGCAGCGCTGGCGCGACATGAAGGACCGGCTGCGAACCGCGCGCTGCTGACGCATTAGGTCAAATCAGCCTGCGCGACGAAACACTTGCGGTTTCCGCGGATGGCGCTCTATAAAGACGCCGCGACTCGGTGCGTCAACCGGGCGTCCACAGGGAGAGAACGCATGAATGCCAGTAAGCACCTGATCGCCACGCTGGCCAGTGCCGCTGTGCTGGCCGCTGCGCCGGCCTGGTCCCAGGACGCCGAGGCAGACCTCGCACGCGCGAACAGCGGCCCGCAATACGTCCCGAACGAGGTACTGGTCAAGTTTCGGCCCGGCACGGCCGCCGCAGACAAGGCCAACGCGCGCGGGCGCACCAATGCCATCGGTGCCGAGAGCATCACCACGCCTCTGATGAAGCAACAAGGCGTTGGTGACCTCGAACTGCTGCGCCTTCCGCCGGGCATCACCGTCGCGAACGCAATGGGTCGGCTCAAGGCACATTTTGCAGTGGAGTATGCCGAACCGAACTGGGTTTACTACCACGACGCGACGTCGAACGACACGTACTACACCAGCGGCTCGCTGTGGGGGATGTATGGCGCCGCTACCACGCCTGCGAATCAATTCGGCAGTCAAGCTGCCGCCGCCTGGGCGAACAACAAGACGAATTGCGGCTTGGTGTGGATCGGCATCATCGACGAAGGCTACATGTACGCCCATGAAGACCTCGCTGCCAACGCCGGCAAGAACCCTGGCGAGATTGCCGGCAACGGCAAGGACGACGACGGCAACGGCTACGTGGACGACGTGTATGGTTGGGACTTCGCCGGCGGCAACAACACCGTGTTCGACGGCACGAGCGACGACCATGGCACGCACGTGGCGGGTACCATCGGCGGCGCCGGCGGCAACGGCAAGGGTGTGGCCGGCGTCTGCTGGTCCGTGAAGCTGATGAACGCCAAGTTTCTCGGCAGCCGCGGCGGCACCACCGCGAACGCCATCAAGGCGGTGGACTACTTCACCGACCTGAAGACCCGCCACGGCATCAACTTGGTCGCGACCAACAACTCCTGGGGCGGCGGCGGCTTCTCGCAGGCGCTGCGCGACGCGATCGAGCGCGCGAACCAGGCAGGCATCCTGTTCATTGCGGCGGCCGGCAATTCGGGTGTCAACAACGACTCTTCGCCGCATTACCCGTCGAGCTACAACAACGCGAACATCATCGCGGTCGCCTCGATCACCAACACCGGCGCCTTGAGCTCGTTCTCGAACTACGGCGCAACCACGGTCGATCTCGGCGCGCCGGGCTCGTCGATCTGGTCCACGGTACCGAAGAGTTCCAAAGGCAAGGTGGTGTCGGGTTACGCGAGCTACAGCGGCACGTCGATGGCGACGCCGCACGTGACGGGCGCGGCGGCGTTGTACAAGGCTGCCAATCCAGGCGCGACTGCAGCCCAGGTCAAGTCGGCGATTCTCGGCGCCGGCGTTGCAACTCCCTCGCTCTTTGGAAAAACAGTGACCGGAGACCGCCTGAACGTCAGCGGCTTCTGATCCGGTCCCCATCCCCGCCCCCCTCCTGGGCTTGCGCTAGACTCACGAGTGACGCGCAAGTCCGGGAGGATTCAATGCATCCGTCTGTCTCAGCGGCAACCACCGTTGGGCTGCTCCTTGCGATGCTATCGAGCCTGGCCGGCTGCAAGCCCACCGAGCAGGCAGCAACCGCACCCGCAGCCTCCTCAACGACAACCGCGATCACACCCGCCGAGGCTCCGGCTCCCACTGCGCTCCAGTCCAGCTTGACGCCCTCGGACGACATGCCACCGCAAGAGGGCGTGTTGCGCGCGTACGTCTGGGATTGCGGCGGCGGCCTGACGCTGCGCGTGAAGAACCTGTACAACGAAGACGCCATCACCCTCTACCTTCAAGAGGGCCCGCGCAAGCTGCCGCAAGTGGTGAGCGCCTCGGGCGCCCGGTACTCGGAAGGCTCGCTCACTTTCTGGACCAAAGGCGACACCGCGACGTTCGAGCGTCCGGGCAGTGCGCCGGTCAACTGCCGCGAGTTGCGCTACGAGTCGCTGCTCGCCGATGCCCGCGAGCGCGGCGTGCGCTATCACGGCCGCGGCAACGAGCCCGGCTGGACGGTGGAAGTCGGCCCTGGCGCGCACCTCGAGTTCGTGACCAATGACGGCCAGGAACGCCACGCGTTCGATGCGATCACGGAGAGCGGCACCGAGACCACGGGTGCACGCGTCTTCAGGGCCTCGCGCGGCACCCAGCACATCAAGGTGTCGGTGACGACGGCAGCCTGCGCCGATGACATGTCCGACGAACGATTCGAACAGCTGATGGTCGTGGAGTTCGGCGGCAAATGGTTCCGTGGCTGCGCCACGGCCCTGCAATAGCGGCAGGATGCCGGCCTAACTCTCCGGCAGCGGAATGCGCTCGCTGTCGCCCGGCACCTCGGTGAAGCGCTCCTCGCGCCAGTCGAGCTTCGCCCGCTCGATGCGCTCTGGACTGCTCGAGACGAAGTTCCACCAGATGTGGCGCGGCCCGTCGAGCGGCGCACCGCCGAGCAGCATCACCCGGGCGGGCGTCAAGGCGCGCAACAAGACCTGCACGCCCGCTTCGTACACGATCATCCGGCCCACGCCGTAGCGCTCGGCCGCGGCCTCGACCTCGCCCTCCACGACGTACGCGGCGCGCTCGGCATACTCGGCCGGCAGTTCGACCTCGGCACCCGCTTCGAGCGTCGCAACCAGGTAGAACATCGCCGAATAAACGGCCGTCGACGCTTGCCGGCCATACGCAGCGCCGGCAATCAACCGCAGGGTGACGCCCGTGCCGTGTATCTCCGGTAGCGTCGGCGCCGGGTGATGCTCGAACGATGGGTCGGTCTCTTCGTGCTCGCTGGGCAACGCCACCCAGGTCTGGATGCCGTGGATCGGCGCACCGCCCGGCGCGCTGCGCGCCGCGGCCGGCGTGCGTTCGGAGTGGACGATGCCCCGCCCGGCCACCATCCAGTTCACGTCGCCCGGGCGGATCAACTGCGCGGTGCCGAGGCTGTCGCGGTGCATGAACTCACCGGCGAACAGGTACGTGACCGTTGCAAGGCCGATGTGCGGATGCGGCCGGACGTCCACTCCGTCGCCCGGGGCAAAGGTCGCCGGCCCGATGTGGTCGAAAAAGATGAACGGACCCACGGTCTGCAGCCCGCCGGCGGGCAGCACGCGGCGCACGCTGAAGCCGCCGAGGTCGCGTGGCCGCCCATCGAGCACCCTTCGGATGCCGCTCATCGGGGTCTGCGCCTCACTGCAGGCCGAGCACGGCCTTGCCCTGCGTGAACGCCACGTCCACCGGAATCGCACGGTTCGACAGCCGGTCGAGGTCGGACTGCAGCTGCGGACGGATGACGCCCAGCTCGTTGGTGAGCTTCTGCACGCCCGCGTAGTCGCCGTCGCCCTGCAGCTTGAGCAGCACGCCGGACAACTCATCGACGGCACGGCGCATCGCGGCCATGTCCACGCGGAAGTGGCCGCTCGCGTCGCGCGTGAACGCGCCTCGGTCGGCGAAGAAATTGAACCGCAGCATGTTGGCCTGGCCGTGTGCCGAGGCGGCGCCGAAGCGCACCGAGCGGAAGATGCCGGCGAGGAACGTCACGTAGTAATCCTCGAGCGTGCCGGCAAGCTCGCCCTGCTCGTGCAGCCTGGTGACCATGTACAGGCCCAGCACGTCGGCCTTGCCCTCCTCGATGCCCGAGCCGAGTTCCTTGAGCGCGTCGCGCACCGTGCCACGGCCGTTCACCGTGTTCTTGATGCCGAGGCCGTGGGCGACCTCGTGGAACATCGTATTGGCGAAGAACGCGTCGAAGGTCACGTGTCCGCGCTGCTCGGGCGCGATCAGCTCGGCGGCGATCGGCACCATGATCGCGTCGAACTTGGCGCGCATCGCGTTCTTCAGCTGCAGCCGGCGGGTGCCCTTCGCCAGCTGCACCTGCTCGTCGTTCGGCAGGTTGATGGCGATGGTCTTCGAGCCCGCGTTGCAGTCGCCGGCGTAGTAGATGACGTCGTACGCGTTGAGGTCGGAGTCGGTTCCCGGGGTCTCGGCCTTGTAGGCGTCCGGCACCGGCAAACCGCGCTGCAGCGCCGGCAGCATCGCCGCGTAACGCGCCAGGCGCTGGCTCCACTCCATGTCCTTGACCAGCACGTACGCCTCGAACGCGGCCTTGTAGCCGAACAGCTTGTCCTCGTAGGTCTCGATCGGCCCGATGACGACGTCGAGCCGGTTGTTCTTCATGTCGAGCCAGGCCATGTCGCTCGCCCGGAAGTCGTCCGTGCGCAGCGCCTTGGCGCGCAGCTCGAGGTACGTGCGCAGGCCGTCGTCCTCGGCGAGACCCGCCGCGCGCTCGAGGAGCTCCGCCGCGCGGCCGATCGGTTCGCGCCAGTGCTGCGAGTAAGGCACGACTTCGAGCGCACCCTGCGCCCCACGCCGCAGCACCGTGTACTCGCTGCGGCTGCCCGGCAGGTTCACCCGTTCGAACTCCTCCCGGGTCATGTCGGGGGGATAGAAGCCGGCGCCCGGCGGCTTCGGACCCACGCCCGGCACGAACGGCGCGTTGCCGGCCAGCCGGTCCCAGGGGCCGTAGTTGATCTCGGCGAAGCGGCGCGTCGCCGGGTCCTTGATCCCGGCCAGCAGCGCAGCGCGATCGCCCGGGTACGCCTGCTGCCAGAACAGGTCGTCCATGATGTCTGCCGCATCGATGAGCAGGCCCACCATCTCGCGTTCCTTCGCACTCAACGACGCGAGGTCGGCGGTGAGCGTGACCGGCGCATAGATTTCAGGCCGCACCGGGGCCAGTGCGCTGCCGCCTTCCGGCGCTGCAGCCTGCACGGCCTGCGGGGATACGCTGCACGAAAGCGCTGCCGCCACGGCCAGCGCAGAAACTCGACTGAAATGCATCAAGATGGGCTCCCGGACATCATGAAAACCGGCACTATTTCCTGCCGAACAGGGCCTCGAGCTGCGCCCGCGCCTGCTCGGCGGCCGACAGCTGCCCGGGCTGGTAGGCCGCGGGCGTGGGGCGGAAATAGTCGCAGAAATTCGCGTGCGTCTTGTCCTTCACTTCCTCGGCGATCGGCTCGCGGCAGTGCTTGGCCTTCGCGGTGTCGTAGAACTCGCACATGCGGCAGACGTGCAGCTCCGCGCTGCACGCACGGCATTCCTCGATGCGTCGCAGCGGCAGCGTGTAGTCCGCCAGCGACACCCCGCATTTCCAGCATCGCAGCCCGTGGTCCATCGCGACTCTCTCGCCGGATTCAGGCCGCCCTAGCTACGCCCGCCCCCGGTGCTTGTCAACCCGACCGGTTCGTCTAACCTTGCGGGCCAAGAGCGAGGACTTGCGACGATGGGCACGGCTGGCAACAACGACGACCGCCCCGCCTACCTGCTGGTGCAGGGGCAAGTGACGGATCGGGAAGGCTTCAAGGCCTACAGCGCGGCCCTGCCGCCGATTTACCGTAAGTTCGGCGGCGAATACCTGGCCGTCGTGCCCGCCCCACTCGTCGAGGTCGCGGAAGGGGCGGCCGAGCACCGCAGCATCGTCCTGGCGCGATTCCCGTCGCGTGCGGCCGCCCGGGCGTTCTGGGACTCGCCCGAGTATGCGGCGGCCCGGCAACTGCGCGCGGGCAAGGGCACGTTCTTCGTCACCATCCTCGACGGCCTGCCGGGCGCAGGCTGAGAATCCGCCATGGCCATTCGACCCGTGCTCAAGATGGGCCACCCGCTGCTCAGGCAGGTTTCGCAACCAGTCACCGGTTTCGGCACGCCTGAACTGCGCGAGTTGATCCGTGACATGGACGACACCATGCGGTCGCTGAACGGCGCGGGCCTCGCCGCGCCGCAGGTCGGTGTGTCGCTGCGCGTCGTGATCTTCGAGGTGCGACGCAATCCCCGTTATCCCGATGCCGGGGAAGTGCCGTACACGGTGCTGGTGAACCCCTCGCTCACGCCGCTCGGGGACGAGACTGAGGATGGCTGGGAAGGCTGCCTGTCCGTGCCCGGCCTGCGGGGGCTGGTGCCGCGCCATCGCCGGCTGCGCTACCGGGGCTGCGACGCCAACGGGCTGCCCATCGACCGGACGGTGGACGGCTTCCACGCACGGGTCGTGCAGCACGAGGTGGACCACCTCGACGGCATCCTCTATCCGATGCGGCTGCGCAGCCTGCACGACCTGGGCTACGAGGACACGCTGTTCCCCGCGGGCGCTGCGCTGCCGCCGGATTGATCGCGGCGTTGCCCCGGGCTTCAGGCCGGGTTCAGGGCGTCTTCTTCGGGGCCGGTTTGCGCGGCTTTGCGACGCCCGCCGGCTCGACCAGCGTGCGCACCTCCACCTCGGCCGCCAGCCAATCCTCGATCTCGTAGCCGGGCGCGAACCCGCGGCGTTGCGCGCGGAAATAAGCAGCGGTGCGGACCATTTCGTCGTGCCCCGCCCCGGTGGCAACCACCGGCGCACTGGCTTTGACGGCCGTCTTGCGGCTCGCCGGCCCGGCCTTCGTCGCCACCGGCTTGGCGGCGGGCTTGGTTGCGACCGTGGCACGCGGCTTGCGTGTCGGCCTGCGGGTCTCCTCCATGTGCCTCTCCTCGATCAGTCGCGCAGCGGGACCGTTGCCGCGCATCGTGCAAGTTTCACCCGCAATTATGACATCCAGGCTGACGAACAGTTCGTTTTGCGCCATTCCCTTATTGGTGCGCGGCAGCCGCGGGGCAATGCTTGGGGCGAGCCCGCGAGAATGCCCGCGGCGGCAAGGGAAACCGGGAGCCATCGAATGAGCCACAACCTGGATGCCCGCCAGCACGAAGAGCTGAGGAGCAGCCTCAAGGCCCGCGCACTCCAGCTGCGCGAGGAGATCCGCCAGACGCTCGTCAAGAGCGATCAGGAGCAGTACACGATGATCGCGGACCAGGTGCGCGACCTCGAGGACGACTCGTTCGCGGACCTGATGGTCGACGTGAACCTGGCCGAGATCGACCGGGACCTGCAGGAACTGCGCCTGATCGACGCAGCGTTTCTGCGGATGAGCGATGGCAGCTATGGCCACTGCGACGGCTGCGGCACGCCGATCGAGTTCGAGCGCCTGCGGGCCACGCCGTTCGCGAGCCGCTGCTTCGACTGCCAGACCTCCTACGAGCGGAACCACGTCCAGAACATCGGTCACACGCTCTGATCCCTCCGGGCGGATCGCGAGCCACTCAACGGCAAAGGGGTACCCATGCTGACCCTGGTGATCGGCGACAAGAACCTTTCGTCCTGGTCACTGCGGCCGTGGATCCTGCTGCGTCACCTGGGACTGCCCTTCACGGAACTGCGGCTGCCGCTCGACACGCCGCAGTTTCGCGCAGAGATCGGGCGCTGGTCCCCGACCGGGCGCGTACCGGTGCTGATCGACGGCGACCTGCGCGTCTGGGACTCGATTGCCATCTGTGAGTACGCGAGCGAGCAGGCCGGCGGTGCTGGCTGGCCCGCTGATGCAGCGACGCGCGCGATGGCTCGCTCGATCAGCGCCGAAATGCACTCTGGATTCGCCGCGATGCGCAGCACCTGGTCGATGCAGGCGGCCAGTCGCGGCCTGTGCGTGCCGCTCACGCCTCAGGCGCGTGCGGACGTCGAGCGGATCGACGCGATGTGGAGCGACTGCCGGGCACGCCACGGCTCGCACGGCCCCTGGCTGTTCGGCGACCGCTACACGATCGCCGACGCGATGTATGCGCCCGTGGTGCTGCGCTTCACGACCTACGGCGCGTCGCTCTCCGAGGCGGCCGGCCGCTATGTCGCTCACGTGCTGTCGGACGTGCACCTGCAGGAGTGGATCCGCGGCGCCGAACACGAAGTGGCGGTCGAGGGGCGCCCGCTCGCGCACCCATGAGCCCGGCCGGTCAGGTCTGGCGCCAGGCCGCCTCGTAGGACAGGCCCAGTCGCAGCAGGCGCTCCAGCAGGTCGTCATAGCCGACGCTGCTCGAGAGCGCCGACGTCGCCAGGTCCTCGATCTGCGCGAGGTTGGGGTTGGCGTTCGCCTCGAGCACGAACACGCTGCCGTCGGGCTTGAGCCGCAGGTCGATGCGCGCGTAGCCGCTGAGGCACAGCGCGCGATAGATCCGGCGCGCCAGCTGCGCGACGCGCGGCGCGAGGCCGTCCGGCAGGTCGAGGGCCGGGCCAGTGCCGATGCCGTGCTTGCGCTGGTACTTGCGGTCCCACTTCACCTTGCGCGTCGCGATGCCCGCCATCACGTCGGGCAGCGTGCCGAAGTTCAGCTCCCACAGCGGGAAGGTGGTGAGGCGCTCGTTGCCGATCACGCCGATGTAGATCTCGCGACCCTCGATGTACTCCTCGACCAGCGCGTCGGAGTTCGTCTGCTGGTGGATGAATTCGACCCGCTCCCTGAGTTTCTGGCCGTCGTGGACGATGGAGGCCTGCGAGATGCCGAACGAGGCATCTTCGGTCGCCGACTTCACGAACAGCGGAAACTTCAGGCGGCGCGGCTCGCGGTAGCGTCGGTTGCGCGGCAGCAGCGCGAACTTCGCGGTGGGAATGCGGTGGTAGGCGAGGATCTGCTTCGACAGCGTCTTGTCG
>Ga0209391_10001945_pt1 | contig 10793 bp, 9 predicted proteins | sample PPLLak3March2015_FD_187246 | JGI IMG/M metagenome (GOLD analysis project Ga0209391, IMG submission 187246) | Freshwater sediment microbial communities from Prairie Pothole Lake near Jamestown, North Dakota, USA - PPLs Lake P7 Core (1) Depth... | ecosystem: Environmental > Aquatic > Freshwater >... | reverse complement strand
CTTCCTTCGCGATCTGTGGATAGGTCGAATAAACCATATGATGCTTGATTCAGGCAAGTTTTGCTGTCTGAGTCGGGAGGATTGGACTATCCGCTGGCAGCCGAAATCCTTTCCAAAAAGCACCTGAAGCCGCCGTCTGAGGGTCGCGTCCGGGGCCTGACTGCGAAAAAGCCGGCCGCCAGCCGTGCGTTACCCTGGGCAAGTCACCCACGCAGGCGCTGTGAGAATCTGTCAGGTCTGTGCGACCACTGGTGGTCCGCGCGCTGTGCTGGCAGGCAGGATTTCGCGGCGTTGAACGTGCGCGAGAATCTTCGCAATCAGCGGTGGATCTTCGATGCCAGCGATGACCTGCAGCCTGCCGCCGCAATCCAGACAGGTCTCGATGTCAATTTGAAACACTTGTTTCAGACGCTGTGCCCAGGTCATAGGAGCCAGGGGCTTGTCGGTGTCCACCCGACCCGGTGCACGGCGTGGCACGATGTGGACGTTCAGCGAGGCGGAGATCGTTGAGTTCGGCAAGAAATATGCAACGCAGGTCTCTCGCACCGACCTTGTGGTGTGGCCGGGCTGGACACGCATTACCGCGGCTTGGTGGATCCGGATGGCACTTGTGTGCAATCTGGATGAAGCTGATGGTTTCCTACATGGAGCGCTTTGCCAGCGGTGTTCCTGATGGCCTCCGTAACGGTGCCGCAATGGGCATCGAGGATATTGTCTGACACCGGCCGGTGCGCCCAAGGCATAACATTCCGTTCACTTATGAAATTTGTGGAAAAGCCCCACCGCATCGTGCGGGACAAATGGGCATCATTCGCAGCCGTAATGAACCTCTCAACCAGTACAATCAGTAGGTGAGGAGCTTTGTGATTGATATTCTGGCGGAGCGGAAGCCAGAGGAATTTTTGGGTCGGGCCTGATTGCTGAATTTCATCACGGTCATTTTAGCCATAATATCGCCAGCTTAGGGGTCGCCGCTTTACGAGGTGGGCGTCAGTGCGGTTCCGGTCAGTGACTTGGTTAATACTAGGCAGTGGGTGTTGAGTGCTGGATGGATAAGCAGGACAAAATTGAGGGTTATGCACGAGTCAAACTGATCAATTACGTGAGGCGTCTTGAGGGTCATTTGCTGTTGGTTCTTGCAGTCGACGATAAAAATTCAAGTTTGTTTTGAGCTTGCAATTTGTCTATGCCCTGATCAGGGTCAGCAAGCAGTTGGAAATGATGGCCTACCCAAATGAACATCACGGCAGCGAAAGCTACCACCCGTCTAATTACACCAAAATTAGAAGAAGAGCTGCAGTGTTTCAACTAGGCTCGAGGCTTGAAATCCGGGGATAATTGGCATGTTGACGGCTCGCGACCGGTGTTCTAAGTGCGGAGCTGATCGTCACAGCATGCCGGCTGGCGGGGTACCTCAACCAATCTGGCTCGCGGAGCTCCTGTATTGCAAAAGAGTTTTCAATAGAGCTGATTGGAACGTTGAACAGCCGTATCTCGCGAAGCGGTAAAAAATCGGTAAGTATTCTCGCATGACCTATCGACCATTGAAGTTGTTTGCCTGGGTAGCCCTTCAATCCTTACAGCTTCAAAGTAATGAAGCATCCCGATTCAAAATTGGCAAGCGGTAATAATCCGATTTATGAGTGAGCCTCCGGATTGGATGTCAGAAATTCCGCAAAAAAGCGGTAGTACAATTTTCCTCCAGGCCCGAAGAAAGCTGCACGGCAATCAAAAACCGTGCAGCTTTCTATTAGAGCATCAGACAGGGGGAAGCCTGCCTAATCGGTGTAGGCTATAACGTACATCATGTCTCCTGGATTAAGGGTAGACAGTGTATTCAAATTGGTAAGAAAGCCATTCTCGGGAGCAATAAAGGTTTCAACTACATCACCGGCTAGATTGTATGTCGTGCCAAGAACTGTGCCTTTGGAGAAATCTTCACCGACGGTAACGTTCGATATAAACAAACCGCCTCTTTTGGCATATAGAACAACACCCCCTACTAGGACACGCGAATGATCAAGTGACGCCTTCTCGCCATCGATCATATCGAGGTGAGCCATGACGCTTTCTAGTCCTTTTAGCGCCTGGTCCACTTCTTTCATATCAAGCGTCCCTTCACTGCCGAGTTCAAATGTCACACTCGGTATGCCGCGCATAAATGCGGCGCCGGAAGATCCCGATCGAGGGCTATCAATGGCCTTGGTCCCGTAAGACGGGAGATTATCGATGCTTCCTGCCGCGGTTTCCCATATCACCGGAAAGCCAAACGCTTTGGCAAGAAACCGAATTTTCTCGTCCAGTTCTGCCTGTCCTTGTGGAAAAATTTCGATGTTCGGAGTCATCATTTCGTGCAGTTCACCACCATGCAGATCAACATGGTAGTCGGCATGACTGATGATCTCGGCATCGATCTTCTCTGCGATGTAATGTGACATTGATGTGCCTCTGTGGTAAACCGCGGCGCGTTCTTCATGAACAGTGTCCGGCAGTTCTTCAAGCGGATAGGCCTTTCCAAAGTTTACAAGGTCCAGAGGGTTGAGATACTTCGACCGAGCTTCAAAGCCCTTTACGTTTTGAACGTGAACGATGAGTATCGCGCCAGCCAGTTCGTTAGGGTCAGTTCTTTTCGCCAAAAAAGCCGAGGCCAATACGCCGGTTACCTCCGAGGGATGCGTAGCTCCCGTGAGCGCCAAAACCGGACCCTCCTCTTTCCCGTTTATGACGGTAACAGGCACACCTATGGGTCCGAGAGCAGTCTCGCTCGCGATCATGGTCCAGGATTGCTTCGTACCGGGCTCTATCGTTCTCCCATCGATGACGAGGGCTTCATTGGCAACCGCTGAGGCGGCCATTGGCAAACCAGTTATACCGATGCAATAAACAAAAATCTGCTTTGCTAGATTTAATTTTTTCATGTTGGTTCTCCCAAAAAAATTGGCATAGGTGGTTGTGGCTACTTGTTTCAACACATTGATCGGCCCGCGTGTGTCAACCCAGATAACCACAATCTGTATACATACTTATCGGAACTCATACCTTCCACGTACACCATAAGTTCGGAAAGAGGGTTCAAGAAACATACCTCCCATATAGGCATGCTCATAGGCATTGGTATAGAAGTTGCTGTCGAACAGGTTTTCCACATAAGCGGAAATGGAGTAGTTCTGGTGTTCTATGCCAGCCCGGAGATTAAAAAAATCATAACTGGGTATATACCAGGGGAAAGTACCCTCTGGTCGTAGAAACGCAGTTGTTTCCGAAGTGGAATCGTCGCGATATCGCCATTCTGCTTGCACAAAACCATTAAGAGTGGAACTGATATCGACGTTATATTCAACATCAGCAGCGACGGTCCATTTCGGCGAACGGGGAATAGTCCGTCCATCAAATACCCGGTTTTCTCCATCCAGGAACTGGGTCAATTCATTAAACTCGGCATCGAGATAACCAATGCTGAGATTGGCTACGATGTTTTCTGACAACAATGCAGTAGCTGTTAACTCTGCGCCCTTTGATGTCGAATTTTCCGCGTTATTAAGCCCGTTAAATATGACCAGGTTGCCATTTTCATCTAACCCTGATTGCTCAAACTCGACTTGCAGACCGTCCCAATCCATATAGAACAATGCCGCATTGAGTCTCAACCGATTATCGAGAAGATCTGTCTTGACACCGATCTCATAGTTCCAGAGTGTTTCCTCATCGAACGAGTCAGGGAAGGTGGGGAAAGGGGGGACCTGAACGCCACCCGCCTTAAATCCTTTTGAAATCGTGCCATAGTAATTAACATTGTCCCTGGCCTGATAACTGAAAGCCAAGCGGGGAGAAAAATCCGTAAACTTTTCATCGGCGGATACACTATCTTCCCGAGAGCCGGTAAAACTAAACAGGGTGGTTTTCTGTTTCTCCTCGGTATAGCGGGCGCCCACAGAGACCGTCATCGCATCGGTCAAACTGTAGTCCACCTGCCCGAACACGGCCCATGTATCGACCTCACCCTCATTATCACCAAAGCTGATTACAGTAAACTCTGGGATACCAAAGATCTCTTCAGCGCCGACATAGGTCGTACTTCCTCTTGCTTCCTCGTCTTTCGCATAGATTCCGCCAACAGTCCATTGCCAACGACTATCATTGGTGTTCTGTATGCGGACCTCCTGGCTGAAGCTTTCATCCTCGTTATTCCGAAACTCATTGAAGAAGTCCTTGCTACCGCCATCAATATCGCCATTTATGAACAGGTCAGAACTTATATAGCCGGTAATACCAGTGATCAATAAGTTTGTAGTCGTATAATCAATTCGTAACACGCCACTGTCGCTTTCGGTTCCTACGTTCTGGGGATTACCGAAATTAACCCTGTCTCGGTTGTGTGGGTAAAACCCTACACCGTCTGGATCCGGGTCAGCGAGCCCATCTCCGTTCCGGTCTGGGAAATCGCTATACAACACATCGCCGGTAAATGTAGAGAAGACACCTGAGGGCACCCCTTCACGCATACCTACATCCTCATCTGCGCTATAGAAAGTGAAATCCATAGTCAGATCTTCCGTTGGTGTATAACGTACTGAGAAGCGACCATATTTGTACTCGGATTCATTGCCGCCACCAATCTCATTGATATTTTCAATGTTGCCGTCTGAGTCGGTGTATTTCAGGTTCGCACGCATGGCAAGAACGTCTTCCACGATAGGGATGTTGACCACACCTTCGATGTCTCTGGTATTGAAGCGACTATAGTCAAGCATGACTGAACCAAAGAGATCATTATCCGGCTTTTTGGTAGTAATACTGATCCCACCACCCATGGCACCTCGGCCAAAGTAGGTAGCCTGGGGGCCGCGCAATATCTCAATACGCTCAATATCCATAATGGGTGGATTCACAGTACTGTTCGCTACGCTAAAATCATCTATATAGAATCCAAAGGTATTGCCGCCGGCATCATCTAAGCCGTCTTCACCTCCACTGAAGCTTGACACCCCCCGGATGCTGATTTTTTTCTTTGCTCTTGAGCCATTTGAGATAAAACTGGCATTCGGTGTCGCGGTGATATAGTCAGATACATCGTTGAACATGTATTTTTCGATGGCGTCACTCGTGAATGCGGAAATACTGATTGGAACATCCTGCAGGTTCTGTTCGCGCCGCTGGGCCGTTACTATCACCTCTTCAATGGCCAGACTATTGTCTTCTGTCCCTTGTTCCTGGGCAAAAGCGTTACCGGAAATTAAGGCCAGCATGATGCTGGCAGGTAAAAAGGCAAGGGCGAGCTTAGTTGGCTTGAGTCCAAACCGTCTTATGTTGATCGCGTTTGAATGTTGACTGTTATTCATGAGTGCCTCCTTAGTTTTGAACGGCCTGCAAATGATGGACTGATAATTACTTATCGCCCTCGGCATACCCGATGGGCACGGGTGTATCTCTCCTTGTTAGTGACTCCCGCACAAGGGCGGTCTTCGGTGAAGCATTTCGTCGGGTTAATCAGGCTGTCACGAGCCTTTTGTTGCGCCAGAGCCATCAAAGGTTCCGATTTGTTACTGACAATTGGGTGTCGATTCATATTCTTCCTAAGTCTTCAAGTGTGTTGCGCACAATCGCGATGCCTGACTCTTGCAGAGGCAGAATGGGGCGACGGGGCATGCCACCGGGTAAACCTTGCAAGTTCAGTGCCGTCTTGAAAATGGCCTGCGCCGAGCCGAATTTTGCGGTGTAATCCATGTTGAACCAGTCGTTCATGATGCGGGCATCGTCCGCTGCCGCCGCCAGTCCACGCTGATGATCGCCAGCCCACAGGGCGTTGTAGAAATCGGGTTGGGTTTGCCCCAGCACGCCGCCAGCACCCATGGTGCCGTCGGCCTCATTGTTGAGTACCAGCTCTGCACCAGAACTGTTCATGGGAATACCGAAAATCCGCACTTTCTGGTTGAGTGCGCGCATGCAATCCAGAAAATGCTCTGGATTGCCGGTGGAGTTCTTGATGGCAACTACATTGTCGAGATCAGCAAGATGCATCAGGGTTTCTTTGCTTAAGTCGATATTGGTTCCTGGTGGCCAGTTGTAAACGCAGACCGGCAGGGGCGTGCCCTTGTCGACGTCTTCGTAAAAACTGATCACTTCCAGTTCACAGGGGCGGACATAGGGAGGTGGCGTAACCAGAATGCCATCAAAGCCGCTCTTGGCCGCAGTAACCGCATTGCTGATGACTTCAGTGGCGGTGAATGCGTTACAACCGGCAATCAGCGGAATCTCACCCTTGAGAACTTCGCCCACGGTGCCAAACAGGCGTGCTTTTTCTTCAGCATTCATGCTGAACCACTCGCCCGTAGTGCCTGCAACGATCAATCCGTGCATGCCTTGTTCTGCCAGCCATTCCACCAAGTTTCGCAATGCAACCAGGTCAAGTTGGCCCTTTTCGTCAAAGGGTGTCGTGATGGCGGGCATGTAGCCACGCCAGGAAATTGAATCTCGATTCACTGCGTTTTTGCCTCTTCTTGGTGCATTCAATCGCCAAGACAATGGATAAACAGCCCTACTTACAACTATTTAGCTTGCATGTGCCGGTCCACACTACGAGCACTTGTATGCTGTATCAATAACAAGATATATTCAAATCTGTTGCGAAAAGCGCAACAGGAAACCGATGTGAGGCTGGATGCCTGGAGCGATGGTCGGTTGCGACCTTCACCGAAAATGCAGGAAAGACCCAATGACTCGATTCCATGAGAACCGCTTGCGTTATCTTGCAGAAGCCGTTCGTGGCGGTACCATGCGCGCTGCCAGCGAAAACCTGAACGTGGCACCTTCTTCGATCAGTCGTCAGATTGCAAAGTTGGAGGAGGAGTTGGGAGTTCCCCTGATCGAGCGGAATCGCAGCCCGCTGAAACTGACCGAAGCCGGCCAGATAGCCCTGAGTTATTACCGCGAGTTTACCAACCAGCAGGACGCTTTCATTTCCCAGGTTCGGGATCTCAAAGGGCTAAAAGCCGGAGAAGTTTCCTTGGCTGTCGGCGAAGCCATGATTGGAGAGCTGTTGCTGGATGTTCTGGGAAGATTCATGGCGCAATACCCGGATATCCGCATCCACATACGCTCAGCTGGCACGCTGGACGTAGTCGGCATGGTTCTCGAGGACGAAGCGCATATGGGCATGGTTTTTCAGCCGGAACCGGAAGCGAAAATTCGTGTTCGGGCTTCTTCAGACCAACCGCTCAAAGTGATTGTTTCTCCCAACCATCCACTGAGCAAACGCAGCAGTCTGAGCTTTCAGGAACTGGCCACTGAGCGACTGGCCTTGCCACAGGCTTCGTTTCGTATCTGCCAGGTGATCTACGCCGCCGCCTCTCTTGAACAGGTATTCCTCAAACCGGTACTGGTGAGTAATTCTTTGCGTGTGCTGAAAGAATTTGCGCACTCGGGATCGGGTATCACCATTCTGCCCGGCATCGCTGCCCATACTGAGGTGGCTGCTGGCGACTTGCAGGCCGTAACCATCGATAATCCCGCCATGCAGCATACCAGCGCGAGTGTCATCACCCGCCTGGGGCGGCAATTACCGGTGGGTGCCGTACGCTTGCTGCAGAAAATCGAAGCAACCATGCCCTTTTTTCCGGCCACTTGAGCGGTCAGTGTGCTTTTGGAGAGCCCTGCAGTAGCCAGCGAACTACTCAGGTTTTACAGGCGAAGCGCTTTCGATCAGATGAGCAATGCTCAGCGGTTTGCCGGGAAAGCGAGCGGTGAAGCCTGCAACTTCCTGTTCTTGCATGCCGCGCAGTTGAGCCAGTAAACGGGTGAGACTGTGGTGGCAGTAACGTCCCTGGCACAGACCCATTCCCGCGCGTGACAACAGTTTGGCAGAGCTTGCCCTGTTGATATTGGGGTTGTCCGTAAACAGCTTGCGAAGCGCACCGGCGCTCAGTTCTTCGCATTTGCAGACGATGCTGTCATCGCTCATCAACTGGTCAAAGAAATCGTCACCTGGCCACGACAGCTGACTCAATAATTCGGCGAAACCGTGAAGCTGTTGCAGTTGTTGGCGGAGCGGACGGGCATTTTGTTCTGCTGTTGTGGCATCCAGCTTGCCCAGTTCCAGCGCACAGCCCAAAGCTGCCAGCTTACCTTCGACCATGGCTACATCCGATCCTGCAACGCCGGTAATCTCACCCGCCACAAACAGACCGGAAACGGAGCTGGCCATCCACTCATCATGATGGGCCAGCCAGCCACCCCGCCGCGCATTCCAGACGCAATCCGCCTCCATTTGCCTTGCCAGTTCACTGGAGGTGAGAAAGCTGAAACAAACACCCAAGCGATCACAGGAGATGTCTGTCGCTGCATCCTTGATCAGTCTTCGTTGTTGATCCAGCGGCGCGACGGTAACACTGTGCAATTCGTGGCCACCGTTGGCCTTCACCAGTGTTCGGCCAAATTCAACCTTCACTCCGGCTTTCCGCAGGCGTGCCATGGTGCCGATCAGCTGCTTAAACTTGTTGGCTTGCTGAAAGAGGGTCATGGGTTGTCGGAACAATGCCAGTGCGCGCGATTGCTTTTGGGCGAACAACACACCAGCCACTTCGCCACCGGCCTGGATAATCTGATCGGCGATCACCAGCTGCAAGGGATGACTGCCGACCAGCAGGATGCGCTCCCCGGGCACAAATTGCTGACTCTTGATAAAGACCTGGATGCCTCCTGCGGCCATCACACCCGGTGTATTCCATCCCGGGAAAATTACCGGCAGATCGTAGCAACCACTCGCGATCAATACCGAGCGGGCCGAGATTTGCCGGCTGCCATCCTCAGTATCAATCACTGCCCTGAATCGCGGTTCGGAACTGGAGCCTCCGTGCTGCGGAAAGATCCCGGCAACAGTTGCTTGCTGCAACCACTCGACATCACGCAATTGCTGACTTCGCGCTAACAGTTTTTTGGCGGGCTGGTAGGTCTTGCCGGGTAACCAGTTGGTCATTTTGAAACCCGTCGGGGGCTGACGTAGAAACTGCCCGCCCCGTTCAGCGTGCTCGTCCACCACCGTGGCTGCGATACCCAATGATGTAGCCGTGTCCGCCGCTGCCATTCCGGCCGGACCAGCACCGACTATGAGCAGTTCAGTTGTGAGTTTCATCGGAATGACTGCCTGCCTGTCCGGGCATCTGCGGGTGTTTGAGGAGAGCGGAACCGGTATTGATGATCATGCCCTCGCGTACCGTCGTCATGCAGGCTTGCACCCAGCGGAATTCAGTGTTTGCAGCGGTGGCTATCTGCACTTGGCATTCGAAGCAGGTGCCCATGTTGCAGTAGGGCCCACGCGGCTGCCCGCTGGCAGTGTGATTGAACGCGCTGATGCCATGAGCGAGTAATGCCGTGGCAAGGGTTTCGCCGGCAAAAGCCTGCACTGGACGTTGGTCAACCATCAGGCTGACGGGCGCACTCCGATGTATGTTGCCGGAGAGATCGCGCGGCATCAGCTTTGCCCCATAAATGCGTTCAGGCCTGCGAAACGGGCAGGGCTGAACGGTGCCAGCGGATAGGAAGACTGACCCGTGAGCATCAGCTCACTCATCAATCGCGCATAAGTGGGGCCATACGTAAAACCCGAACCTCCCGCCGCTACAAAAAATCCCGGGGCTTTAGCGACTTCACCCAACACCGGCAACTGGTCAGCGGTAATGCAGGTGATTCCGGTCCAGCTGCGGATCAATCTCAGGTTTTTTACCAGCGGCACCACATCGGCTGCTGTGCGCAGATTCTCCACCACCGAATCCAGCTGCAGTTCAGCAGCCTGCTGGGATTGCCATACGCCCTGCTTTTGTCGCAGCCTGGATGACCAACCGCCGCCGATCAGCAGATTGCCATCGTCGGTTTGCTTCAGCGAGAGCTTGCGGCCTACATGCTGGATCAGGTGGGTAATCACCGGGCTGACTTTTTCGGTGACGTTCATGGTCAGTCCTATTGGAAACAAAGGCAGATGCAGATTCGCCAAAGCAGCGACTTCAGCTGCCCACGCGCCTGCTGCGTTCAGGATCATCTGGCAGCGAATGGTTTTGGGTGCAACATCACTGGCCGAATGTTCGGGAGAGCTCTTGCGAATGCGGACGGTCCAGGCCGAGCCATTGCGATCAATGGCCTGTACCTGGGTTCCGGTCATGATCCGTGCACCATAGGACGTGGCCTTGCGCGCAAATGCGGGCGTCAACAACCGCGGGTTGCAATGCCCCTCATCGGGACAATGCAAGGCAGCCACCACCGATTCTGCAAGATAGGGTGCCAGTCGGCGCGCCTCGGCACCATCCAGTATTTCAACCGACAGGCCCTGGCTGCGCTCGATGGCGGACTTGCGTTCCAGCAGGCTCGCCTGCTCCGGCGTTTCGGCTACCATCAAGCCGCCGTGAATGACCATTTGAGTGTCGCAACCCAGGGTGTCGTCGATGTTCAGCCAATCCTGGATGGATAACTTGGCCAGGCCCACATAGAACTCCAGCTCACGCAGCTGCACATCCAGGTTCTGGATCAGCCGGTGCTCAAGTTGGAAATGCAGGGAGCCGGCGTTTTGCCCCGAGGCACCCTGATTGATCTGACCGCCTTCCAGCAACACGACGCTGGCACCAGCCTCGGCCAGATAGCAGGCGGTGGCACAGCCAATCAGCCCGCCACCAATCACGGCAATATCGAAGTTTGTCATTGCCGGTAATTTGACGGATTCAGAAGCAGCAGATTCATCTCCCGATGCTAACACGCACTAGCCAGCAGCGCGGTGAGGCTGGCTCAGCAAAGCCTCTGGCCGGGTGTTG
>Ga0209391_10001944_pt1 | contig 10794 bp, 9 predicted proteins | sample PPLLak3March2015_FD_187246 | JGI IMG/M metagenome (GOLD analysis project Ga0209391, IMG submission 187246) | Freshwater sediment microbial communities from Prairie Pothole Lake near Jamestown, North Dakota, USA - PPLs Lake P7 Core (1) Depth... | ecosystem: Environmental > Aquatic > Freshwater >... | reverse complement strand
CCATATCGGTTACCTCACCGGCTACAATATTCACAGCCGCTGATTCGTAGGGCATATAGGTACCGGTTGCAATTCTTATTTTGTATTCACCGGCTTTCAGCCCATGGATCATAAAATTGCCGAGGTCATTGGTTTGTGTTTGGGTAACAAGTACACCTTCTTGTGTATAAACACCTACAACTACATTTGCCAGAGGCTGGGTAATGTTGTCATCATCGCTAAGCGGATCGGCTACTACCTGTCCGCCAAGGGTACCTGAACTGACCTCAGCATTGGCCCTGATTACCGGTTTTAATATGTATTTACCTGAATTTCCTGCTTTTACCACCGAGCGCTGCACATCCCAGTCTAGAATAAAAGTGTACGAAGAGCCGCCTTCCAGGTTTTCATCCAGCATGATCTTCAGGCCCGATTGCTCTGCACTGGGCGTATCCAAATGGACGGGTGTGGTCTCACCTTCCAAAAGCACGGTATTGTTATTGCTTAAGATCAGACGGATCTGTTTAAAAGTGCCGGCAGGAATTATTTCGTCTGTGAGCAGTAGGTCATTGCCTGCGATCAGTTTGGTGAGGTCAACCTGAATGGGATATCCGTTTTCCGGGGTAAAACTTTTCCAACCCTTTTCACCCTCTTTGGAGTTGTACTGAATATCAATAATTTCTACATTCACTTCTTCATAATCTCCCGGAGCATCTACCAGCACCAGTTGTACCCTGGCGGTTTCGTTGTCGGTTTCCCTGTCGTTACAATTGAAGAGCAGCAGGGAAATGAGCAAAAAGATTGCAAATAAAAAAGTGCTTTTGATCAGTTTAAATAGTTTCATAGCTTTGTTTTTTTGAATGAACCGTAATTTTAATAAGGCCAGCAGAAACTGAAAATTTCAAAACAACTTTTTCGATGAAGACATCTGAAAAGTATTTTAAATTTGAAGGGAATTGCCGCGTTCCGGCCGGGACTTTTAATTATAACTCTGATAGTCCTGTTTTTAGTATGGGGGAAAGTGTTAAATTTTTTATAAGAAAGCGGTTATACAGTTTATGCGGTTATACAGTTTTATGTACTCAAAATTCAAATTTATCGATACGCAGTCCTCAATTTTGGTGACAGTTTTGGGATTGAATTTTTTGTAATTTACGAAAGCAAATCTGTATTAGTTAGTATGATCCGTGTGCTGTTGATACAAGGACAAAGTTCAAAGGACAAAGGAAAAAGTATTGAGTACTGGGAATTGAGATGCATTTCTATTAACAGGAGGAGAGCTATTTGGTACATTTTTTTTGTTAAAAAGATGGGGCAGTGAATCGATGCGGCATCGAAAAAAAATGGATGCGCATGTATGAAGGCATGGAAGCGCATGCATTGATCAACGCATGCGCATGCGTGAATTAGCGGAAGCGTATACAACTCTCAAAAAAGCCGCATAAAATGAACTTTCGTTTTTTTATCGGTTAAACAGTACAATTTCCGGTCACGCAGCACACTGCTGCATAACAGACTCCTGCTTGCTACCAATTTCCTTTCATTTTACTTCTTGTTTACTTCCATGCTGTTTTCATCAATCTTGCAGGGGGGGTGCTATAAAATTCATAGACATTCATAAACGTATGGTGGACGTTGATACGACGCATCTATGACGCGTCTATACCGGAGCTATCAGGGAGCTATACCGGAGGGTGCAATGTGACCCGTCCTAAAATAACTATACAGGTTAATAAATAAATCCTGATATAAATATACAATTCGGCGGGTGCAATGTGACTCAAAAAATTTAGTCCTGTTTCTTATTTTTCCGCAATGACCAGCATCTCAAAATCTTCGGGGCTGAGTTTATCATTTCTGGAAAACTTTCCGAGTTTAGCTCCAAAAATAGCAATCGTTTTGTATCCAATTGATTTTAATAACCAGGTAATTTCACTGGGCACATAATACCTTTCGTTACAGTCAAGTGTTTTTTTGTTGCCGGAATCATCTTCAAATTCTGTGATGTTATGATCGCGGAAGGTCATCAGGTCAAACGTATTGCCCCGGTAGCTGGCATTTCCTTCCTGTGAGGTTGAAGAACAAAATTCCTCGACCGAATGAAAGAGCGGGAACAAACCATTGAGAGTAGTGAAAATGAATTTACCTTTTTCATTCAGGGATCTGCTAACACTTTTTAGTATTTCAAAATTCATTTCATCGGTTTCCATCAATGGGAAACCCCCTTCACAGAGCATGATCGCCAGGTCGAACTCCTTGTTAAAAGTCAGGTTTCGGGCATCCATTTGCAAAAAATCGATTTTCAAATGAAGCGCTGCTGCTTTTTCCCGTGCTCTTTTGAGTTGAGATTCAGACAGATCAATTCCCGTAACGGAATAGCCACGCCTGGTCAGCTCTATGCTATGCCTTCCGGTACCGCAACCCACATCCAGTATTTTTAATCTTTTGTCAAATTTTATTTCGGATTCTATAAAATCGCATTCCCCTGCAGTTCCCTGAGTGAAATGCTCCAGATCGTATTTTTGTCCGTAGTTCTCGAACAGGGATTCATACCACTGTTTCTTGTTTGCAGTATCCATAATTCTTATTTGTTTTTCTGTTGTTGTACAGTCCAGTCAGTAAAAGTCATTTCAAATTTAATTTCATCTTTTCCGTGGGTACCGGTTTCTTTCCAGCCTGCTTTTCTGTAAAACATGTCTGCCCTGGTGCCTGGTGTAGTTCCCAACCAGACTGTTTTTCTTGTTTGTTGAAAATACCAGTCGAGCATGGTGTCATGAAGTATTTTGCCAATACCCTGTTTTTCAAATTCAGGTTTTATAAACAAAGCCCAGATATTGTTTTCTTTCAGGTCGGCAATTGAAAAACCCACAATTTTCTGATCGATCTCACACACCCAGCCTTTTCCTCTTTTCATCAGGAATTCTTCGCAGTCTTTATCGCTTACCAGATTTGGATTCGACAAGGTATTTTCTGTCACTGAATTTCGTACTACCTGAATTTGTTGAATGTCGTCAACCGTGGCTTCTCGGATAATCCGCTTTGTAAAGACTTCTTTGGGTGTCATCTGTTTTGGTCTGGTTTTGTTTTTGTAAGGATTAGGGTTTAAGTTAAGGCCTGTCTGTGCACAAGGGGGATAATTCATATTCAATTTGATCTTCTTTATAGGCAGCAACCTGAATAAAGCCAAGTCTTTCGAAGAGCGGGATGGCCTGTTCGTATTGTTTGTCAGTGACCGCCCAAATGTGGTTTAATCCGATCTCATTTATACCAAAGTCTATGGCCTCCTGTATTGTTGTTGCCTGAACAGCATCATAGAAAGAAATTTCAATCAGGTCAGGTATGTCTTCAGTGATAATTTCCCGCAGCGAGATTTTGTCTTCTGGAATATTTGGGAATATAGGGTAAGGAGGAAGCCTCATTGCTTCTGATCTTTTGTTTATAGAGTTATACCTGCTTCAAAATCTGGTACAGTTTGACTATTTCGTAACCGGTTTTGGGAACTATTCATTATTTCGTCAGCTTGGTCTTATTTCTGAATAACAATCTTTCTGATTACCCTTCCATTCTCAGAGCTGATCTGTACCAGATAAACGCCCGGCTTTAAGACGGATATATCTAATGTGTCCGAACTATAAAGAACCCGGTTAAGCAGGGTCTTTCCCAAAACATCCGTGATACGTAGTTCACATGAAACAGGTTCTTTCATTTCAAAATGCAACAGATCTCTGCCGGGATTAGGATAAAGTTTTATACCCATAGCTTCATCAAAAAAGTCCTCTGTGCCCAGAGAAGTTTCGCCTACCTTGAACCAGTTCAGATTAAAGCCGCCCTGGCTTACCTGTAATCTCAGACTGTGTTCTCCGGCGGTAAGGCTGAGGTTGTTTTCAAAAGTAGCCCAGTTCTGCCAGCCACCGGTGGGCGTAAATACCTGCGTAAGCAAATTTGTTCCGTCTATGAGTACATTGAGAATGCCACCGGAATTTACTGCCGCCCTGAAAGAGATCCTGTAATCCTGGGTGACCGGAACTTTAATTTTGTATTCCAGCCAGTCTCCGGCATCCATCCAGCCCACATTGGCAAAGCCGGAAATGTCTTCGGTTTTCTGAATCAGAATTCCGCTCATTTTGTTGTAGGCTTCAGCTTCGATCAGGTCAGGAATATCTACGACCAGGTTTTCGTTATGCACCGGCATTTGTTTGTATACTTTTCCCAGGTCTGTTAATTGCCCGTCAACAGCCAGCAGATCGATAAACGGATAAGTGGTACTTCCGCCACCACGACCAATGAACCAGGCATATCTGAATACGGCAGGTTCTGTTTCGAGAAAATCTACTGCGCCGATCATAAAATTGATTTGATCTTCGGCAGTTTTTATATTTCCATTGGGTTCCCAGCCGGCAAATTCCGTTAACCAGATGGGTTTGCCGTATTTCTTAAATTGGCCTATGTACCAGCTCAGTGCAGAAACTGTGTTCATATAAGAATGTACAGCAATATAATCCACCCGGCAATTGTTACAGGCCGCAAAGAAATCATCGAGATACTTAAACGGATCAGTGTAGGTAACACCATTTTCGGTTACGCAACTCCCACAGTAATTTACCGCCGGACCTACAATTTTCAGGTTGTAATCGTTGGCGATCGCCTCCAGTACCGGCCACACTGCTGCTGCCTGCGAGGGAGTCATTTTTGCCTGATCTAAAAAATTGGGTTCATTAAAGGCCAGTAGATATTTAGTATCTGGATGAGAAGCGAGATAGGAACGCAGTTTGGATTCATTAAAATTTCCGTTCCATGTCATGGGCACAAAATCAAAACCGTAATTTTGAAAAACGCCTTCCACAGAACTTTCCGGTACTTCCGACCAGTTGTACCACCAGGAGATTTCAGGAGACAGCGCTTTCATGTCATTTGGCGAATGATGACCGTAGGCCATACCGCGTTTCTGGCTATATGTGATAAGGAATGAGAAAACCAGAATTAAAAGCAGGGTGTTTTTGATCATAACCGTAAAATTCAAAACAGTGCGCTCAGGGATATACCGGAACTCTGTGCATGCCTCACGAAGGCTTCTGCACTTTTGCAGCCGAATTCCATACCGCGGAAGATCTCCATTTTGCCATGTGAGTCCTGATAAGTTTCTTCAATCATCTGGCTTTTGTGAACAAAACAAGCCCGGTGCTTTTGATCTGCTACTGAGGTAATGTCGACATAGTCGGTTGGGGTGAAATTTTGTGTCTGTATGCCTGTCATCGCCTCACTGTAATACAGGACTGCTTTTTTACCTGAATTCAGCCAGGCGTCATAGGTCAATAAAGAACATATGCGGTGATCGCGGTGGGTATCGATGGGCCAGTGTGTGAAAATGAGTTCCGGTTGTTCCTTTTTAAACAAATCCATCAGCGGGCGGTAATGTTTTTCAGTGATCTCGCAGCTGCCGTCTGTCTGTCCGAGAAATTCGGGTCTTGCCTTAAGAATGGCGCAGGCACTGAGCGCCTCTGCCGTTCTGATCTTTGCTGCCTCTTCATGTGATTTTCCTTCTATTCCCGCTTCGCCCCTGGTAAGGTAAACAGAAATAACTTCGTGGCCTGCACCGGAGAGCAGGGCCATAATTCCGCCACAAGTGGTTTCCGGATCATCGGGATGTGCGCCCACAACAAGGACCTTCATTTTTTTGGGAGACCCTTGTAAAATAAGGCTGGCCGCCGGATCAGAAAAACCCATTGTCGCCGCAAGCGTGGCAGGTACAGTAAGTGAGAGCAATTGTCTCCTTGTGTATTTTGTCATGGCATTTGATTCTCAGGAAAACAGGAGCTTCACTCAGCAGTCGTCGGGTCGATCATGGTTAGCACCTCATTCACCGCATTTGCAGGGAAGCCTCCCAGTTTGGCATGTTCCCTTACCATTTCGGCGTTGGGAGCGATATAAACACAATACACCTTATCACCGGTAACATAGCTTTGTACCCACTGGATCCTGGTCCCCATGTTGCTCAACACCCCGCAGGAGGTTTGGGATATGCCTTTTAATTGTTCGGCAGTTAATTTTCCGGCGCCCGGAATTTCTCTTTCAATGACATACTTTGGCATCTTTTTGTAGTTTTAGTTTTCCTACTCATCTGGCTTTTCGGTACCGCCCCTTTTTTGCTGGAATTCAGAATTCACTATTTTTTGTTGGCATGAAGATAGAAAAAAAAAGCCAAATTTCAGCATTTGAGGATTTATTCATGATGCTAAAGGATGGTAGGGTGTGCGCTGTAAGAGATCAGGACATCGCCTGGGAATTAATTTTGTTTGCAGTATCGGATGAATAAAAGAAATGAGGTCCATGGAAATGCTCAGGATTCCCGGCCATCCGAAAGGGTGGAGATGTAGAAACAATGCTGTTTTTCAATGGGAGAAACTCACTGATTAAAAAACAACCTTCAATCGGCAGTTTATTGATTCACTATTTTCATTTGGCTTGAATAACCCCGGTCGTCAATCAGTCTTACAAAATAAATACCTTGGGAAAAGGCAGAGAGATCGAATGAACTGCCGGCAACGCTGACAGGTATTTTTTGTCCAAAAGAGTTATAAACAGAAACAGAATTTAATACTGAATTGTTTGATGTGCGAATAAAGAATTTGCCCTCGGAAGGATTTGGATAAAGGGTAAAAGCAGATTGCTCGAAATCGGCAACCGACAACTGGTTAAAGAATTTATTTGAGATAAGGTTCCACAGTTCAGGCTTGTCGCCATCATAATTTAATGCCCAAATCCCGATCCCGCCTAATTTTTCCTGTAAGGCAAGATCGTATTTTTTGGATAGACTTGGCTCATTGTCCTGCCAAACCTGGTTCCAGTCTCCATTTTGCCATTTATACCAGGGTGTTTGTGAATTGTTATCCCATAAAAAGCCCCCATGTGATTTGGCCTCATCTGCAGCGGTTCTGTAGAACGTGGATTTGATATATTTTACAACACTGGAATTCGGATTTTCGTTGGCTGTGGTCCAGTGTTTACCGTAATAGGGCACTCCCAAAATCAATTTTTTTGGATTTTTAGATAAGGGTGTTTTATAGTCATTTGACAGGGTCTTTGAAACAGAAATTCCGTTGGTGGGATGGACTAAGGGAGAAACTGCACCGGTATTGCTGCTCCAGGATCCGTTATAATCATAGGCCATTATGATGAGATAATCAACGGCATCACATAGTCCGTCTAAATCCCAACCGCCCCAGTTAACAGCAGGGCCATCAAAGGAAACTTCTTTTCCCGGTAATTCCTTGTGAATATATTCTGTAAGATCTTTCATAAAAGTATTCAGCAAAGATCCCCTGTCGGCCGTATTCATCGCTTCGAAATCTACATTGATTCCATCCAGTTTATAGGTAGTGATCAGGGATTTAATATTTGATTTTAAAGTGTTTTGTGCCGATGGGTCGGTCAGGATACTGTGAGCAACACTTGCCGCATTTTCGGAACCTCCAAAATTTGTCAGTGTCAGTATGGCTTTTGTGCCTGCGCCGTGTGCATCGTTGATAATATCTGTCCATGGCCAACCGCCAGGATTGGTTATTTCGCCTTTGGAATTGGTCATAAAATCAAATAAAGCGATGTGTGTGAGAAGCTCATATTGCAAATTTGGTTTTGCAGCAGGATATTCCCAATAGGGCAAAAATCCGAATACAATTTGATCTGGAGGTGAAAAACTTTTTTTTAATGGAATTATATCTTTTCCTGAAATATCGAATTTAGCAACAAGCTTTGTGTTTTGACCCAATTCTTTCTTTTGGAACAAATGCGTTTCCTGTCCGTTGATGTGGATTGCTAGAAGAAAAACAGAAAAAAACTGGAGTAATTTTATTCTCATATAATTTACAAATGGGCAAATCAAATTTAGCAAAAAAATGCAAAAAACAGCATAAAAAAGCGCAAGGGAGTTTAATAATTTGCTTGTTTGTTTAAGGTTTCCTTGAAAATTAAAATTTACAGGTTATTTTACACGTCTTGATTATGCTTATGGAATTACAAATTACCGGGTATTTGCTCCCATTTTAACTGCATAAATAGTATTCAATCCTAAATAAATGACACAGAAAAAATGCTTCAATGCTTCTTCTTTTCATGAATTTCTTCCTGAATGCGCTTTTGCACATCAATTTTGGCACCTCGCAAAACATAAATGGAAATTTCCTTTTCCCTTGCCAGAGGATCAATGCGCTTGTCCGCGAGATACACTTTTTCAAAAAGCGGAATCTCTTTGGTTCTTTCTTTGTCTTCATCATCCATCTCCTTTACCAGAATGACATCTGTGATTTTCATGTCCGGATCAAACCAGTTTATATAGTCGGCATTAAAAGAATTCGCCCTGATCTGGTCATTCTTTTTGTAGTAATTAATGGCGCCAGCTTGTCCGTAATTGTCACACAAAATTAGGGTTTGTTCCGGGTGAGGGAGACTGGTTGCGATAGAATCTACTTTTTCCGCCAAAGATTTCCATCCCAGCATATCAGCGAAATCCTGCGGCAGGGCATGGTCTTTGCCGTCCTCCCAGCGAAGAAGGCCAAATTTCTGATAAGGAGCTGCATTTTGCACAATGTATTGCGGACTCCGGTTCGGGAAAAATACCCTGCTTAACGGAATAAAAACCAATACAGGCAGCATGATGGCTGTGGCGAGGAGGTATTTCTTCCAGCCTTCTCTCAAAAGATTTCCTAAATAAACTGCCCCGAAAGCAATATAAATGGGGTATAAGCCAATGGCGTAATAGTCCTTGGCTTTAAAATAGGTAAAAACAGCCAGGGTGAATACCAGTACAAAAAAGAAAAAACGATATTTTCTAAATACCGGGTTAAAGAGCAGGGCATAGAGCGCTGCAAGAATTACGAAAAGCGCACCGACGAAAAAGAATAGCTGGCTTTTTAAAAAATCCCAGCGGTTCACATGGATCAGTTGGGTATCTGCCAGTTGCCGCAAATGCCGGATCACAGGGAAATCATTTGTGAGCTGCCAGATCAGGTTGGGCAGGATAAGCAGGAAAGCCAGAATTATGGCGAAGAAAAAATGTTTTTGCAATAGGACTTTGCGGTGCTCAGAAATCAGCACAGCAGGGAATAATCCAAGAAGTAAAAAAATAATATTGTATTTATTCAAAAAGCCTATGGCAAAAATAAGTGCTGCAGCATAGAGCCATTTCGGCTTGTTTGTTTGGATGTATCTGATGATCACAAAATAAAAGCTTGTCCAGCTCAAAACATCCAGAGAATTGGGCTGGTAGAGGATGTTCAGTCTGAGCAGTGCAGAAAACAGGAGGCAATTCGCGCCCAGGATAAGCGCGGCCAGATTGCCATTAAGGGATTCTATAGCCTTCCAAACAACCACCATGGTTAAAGCTCCGAACAAGGCCGGAAAAAATTTTACCCAAAACACCGAATTTCCCAAATAAGCGATGAGTACTGAAATCCAGGAAGTGACGGGTGGAACCGATATATAACCCCAGGCCAGGTGGTTGGCCTGGTCGAGGTGCAGGTATTCGTCTCGTTGCAGGTCGTATTCCGGGCTGATCAAGGTGTATTGCAAAACGAATTTTGCGAGAATGAAACCCAGTAAAACAACACCTTTTTTTGACATGCTTTGTGGTATAACCTGATTAAAGTTAGGCTGCTTGAATATATCTTGTCATGCACCTTTGTCTGGCAGTATTACACAACATCAGATTACGTCAACTTACAGGGGCTCATAAGCATCACGGTTCTCATAGATGATCCATCCCAGGATAGCGGCAACTACTATTGCCATAGGTAATCCGCTCATATCGACGAAAATATGTGTAAGAACGATGCCAACGACTATTGGGAAAAGAATCACAGCGCCAAGTGCTCTTTTTTGCGGAAAAATGATGAGCAGGCCTCCAATGATCTCCGTGAGACCCAAAAGGGGCATGAGCCAAATAATCTCTTTCATTGCCTGAAAATCCCTGATGGTTTCTTCCGGCATATTTTGGGGCATAGGCATATAATTGAAAAATTTATTCAGTCCTGCATTGATGAACAAAAGACCAAATAACAGCGCAACAACAAAAAGTATTTTATTTTTCATTTTTTATGGTTTTAGATTGGTTTTGATTTTTCGTGTACATACAAATATATTATAAATCAGAAACAATTTCGAAATACTTATACAGAATTCAAAAAGTAGAACCGGAATATAGTATTGAGATATGAGATGTGAGATGTGACAATCAGGAACCAGGAACCAGGAGACAGGAAACAGGAAACAGCTTGCCTGCCGAGGCAGGGAGATAGGAGACAAGAAAGAAGTTTCAATGGTAATTTTGTTGGTTTTGCTGTCATTGGCTCAGCCGAATTTTCAATTTCCCGCGAAAGCGGGAATCGGTTGTCACTTTATGAATTATTGTAAAAAATGATACAGTATTACCGGAATCTCCTTTAAAAACTGCAGCAAAGAATATGCTGTTCAACAGTTCTCGATCCTTTATCCTTCACTATTCACTACTTCACCGTATAACCGCATAACTGTATAACCACCTGCCTTTGGCAGAAAGGAAAAAGTAAAAAGTTTAAAGGAAAAAGTATTTTCTTGATGACAAATTTTCACTCCTTCACTATTCACTACTTCGCCGTATAACTGCATAACTGCATAACCGCATCACCTAATTAAAATAGCGTGTCCTCATACTTTCAACGACAACTGAAGTAAGGATGAGTGCTCCGCCCAGAACGGCACTCTGGTCAGGAGTTTCATTTAAGAACAACATGCCGAGCAGGATACCATAAATGGGCTGCACACTGCTCATGATGCTCACCGAAG
>Ga0209391_10001943_pt1 | contig 10796 bp, 9 predicted proteins | sample PPLLak3March2015_FD_187246 | JGI IMG/M metagenome (GOLD analysis project Ga0209391, IMG submission 187246) | Freshwater sediment microbial communities from Prairie Pothole Lake near Jamestown, North Dakota, USA - PPLs Lake P7 Core (1) Depth... | ecosystem: Environmental > Aquatic > Freshwater >... | reverse complement strand
TCGTGATTGCCCAGCAGCACGATCACCTCGCCGCCCGCTGCTGCCGCCTCGCCCTGGAGCCGCATCAGGAGGTCGAGCACCTCCGGCACCTGGAGGCCGCGGTCGAAGAGGTCGCCGGTCTGGATCAGGGTGGAGGTGCCGCCGATCCACCGGGCATCGCCGTCGATGAGCCGCGCGTGCTCGAGGATCGCGACCAGCTCGTCGTAGGCCCCGTGGACATCGCCCACGGCGACGATCCGCCCCGCTGCGAGCGCCTGCGGCGCCCAGCCGAGAGCCGCGGCGATGACGATCGCGCCGGCGATGCTTCGAGTGCTGCGATTCCTCATCAGGAGCCTCCCGCCCCTGCCATAACAGCGCGGCGGCCGCCGGTGTTCCTTCACCGTACCCCCTCGCCGGCCGGCCGCCGCAGGCTGCCGATGGCCATGACCAGGGTGCCGGCCACGATCGCGCAGGCTGCCGGCACGGCAGGGTTGTTGTGGTAGGCCGTGATGCCGCCGTAGTACATGCCGAAGTGCACCGCGAGCGCGGTGCCGGCGGACGCGAAGGCGGCGCCGGCGGTCGCGCGCTCCGAGAAGATCCCGAAGAGCACCGGCGCGAAGGTGGCGGCGAAGAGGCCGTAGACCCCGTTCTGCGCGAAGATCGCCACCGACAGCGAAGGGGCGACGATCTGCCGCCAGGCGAGCAGCAGGGTCACCGGCGCCAGGGCCACCAGGAAGACCCGGCCGACCCGCAGCAGGGCCGCCTTGAGCGCCTCGCCCGCGAGGCCGCGGGCGCGCGCGATCGTGCCGTAGAAGTCGTTGCCGAAGATCGTCGACAGCGCGAGCGCCACCCCCTCGAGGGTCGAGAAGCCCGCCGCCAGCACGCCGAGCATGATGAAGGCGCGCAGGCCGGGGCCGAAGCCGGTCGCGATGTAGGTCGCCACCACCCGGTCCGGAGGCAGCTCGCCGCCGAGGGAGAGCCGCGCGTAGAGTCCGACCAGCAGCACCGAGGTGAAGACCGTTCCGGCCACCATCGCCGTCACCAGATAGACGTTGGTGTCGCGCTCCGAGCGCAGGTACAGCGCCTTGGAGATGATGTGCGGCTGCATGATGATGGCGAGGCCGATCACGAAGTTCGCCACCACCACCTCGAAGAGGTCCCTGAAGAGCAGGCTGTCCGGGTTGGTCATGCTGCCGTAGTGGGGCGCCACGGCTCCGAGGCGGTCGAAGAAGGCGGCGAGCCCGCCCTCGAAGGCCGCCGCACCCGAGGCGACGAGGATCACCGCCACGGCGAGCATGGTCAGCGCCTGCAGGCTGTTCGACCAGACGTGCAGGCTGGCGCCGCCGAAGAGGATGTAGGCGAAGGTGAAGCCGACCACCATGACGAGCGCCGGCCACATGCCGATCGCGAGCACGCTCATCAGCACCAGCGCGAGGGCGGTGACGATCAGGACCAGGAAGGTGATCTGCAGCATACTGGCGACGGCGAAGAACACCGTCAGGCGGCGGTCGCCGTAGCGCTCGCCGAGCCACTGCGGCACCGTCAGCACGGTGAAACGGTCGCCGACCCGCCGGAAGCGCTTGCTGGTCACCACCAGGCCGATGAAGATCCCGAGCGGCGCCGCCATGCCGTAACCCACCACCCCGGCCCAACCGTAGGCGTGGATCAGGCCCGGGTTGATGACGAAGGTCGCGACCGAGGTCATGTTGGCGGCGAGCGACAACCCGACGAAGAAGGGCGGCACCCGCCGGCTGCCGACCGAGAACGACTGGATGTCCGCCGCCCGCCGCCGGTTGTACCAGGTCATGCCGACGATCACCGCCGCGTACGCGATCAGGAGCACCCAGGGAAGAAAGGTCTCAGGCATGGATCGCCTCTCTCTGCACCTTCTTCTCCTTTTCCGGGGCTCGCGCGCGAGCGCGCGAGCCCCGGAAAAGGAACAGCACAGAACTCATGCAGCTCACAGCTCGCGAAACCACTTCATCAGGCACGACACCATCTGGGTGCGCGGGTTGAGGTTGAGGGCGCGGCTGCGGCGCTCGCGCTCGAGCAGCGCGACCGCCAGGCGGGCCAGCTCCTCGCCGGCGCTGTCGGCCTCCCGCTCGCTCGCCATCTCGGCCGCCACCGCGGCGGCGGCCGCGAAGATCGGCACCTCGTCGGGCAGGGCGTGGACCAGGAGCAGGAGGCGCTCAGGGTCGCCCGCCAGCCCGGCCTCGAGCGCGCCGCGGACCACCGTCGCCGCCGCCTCGACGTCGGCGCCGGCGAGCGCCGAGGCCGCGAGCTCGGGCAGCCGGGCGTCGTCCAGGCAGCGCCGCGCGACCGCCACCACCCCGGGCAGGCTCAGGCGCTGGCAGCGCGAGCGGATGGTCGGCAGGACCGCGTCCGGGTTGGCGGCGAGCAGCAGGAAGAGGGCGTGCCCGGGGGGCTCCTCGAGGGTCTTGAGAATGGCGTTCCCGGAGGCCTTCGGCAGCCGCTCCTCCTCCACCCCGTCGAGGATCCACACCCGCCGCCGGCCCTCGTAGGGGCGGGCGCCGACGACCTCGACGAGCTCCTCGCGCAGGGGGTCGATCTTGATCGTCCGCGCCCGGCCCTCGGGCATCATCGCCACCACGTCGGGGTGAAGCCCGCGCCGCACCCGGTCGGCACAGGGACCCTCATCCCACGGCTGCGGCGCCTCGCCGCACACCGTCAGCACCGCGGCCTCGACCGCGGCGAGCTCGCGCCCGAGCCCCGGCGGACCGACCAGCAGCAGCGCGTGCGGCAGCCGGCCGCGGTCCCGCGCCACGACCAGACGCTCCAGCAGCGGCTCGACGATCGCCCCCCAGCGGCCGCGGTCCAGGACCTCGGGACCCCACCAGCGCGCGGCGTCTCCGCTCACCGCAGGGCCTCTGGAAGAACCGGCCGGATGCGGGCGAAGACCTTGTCCGGGGCTCCCGCCGCATCCACCACCCGCACCCGGTCCGGCTCGCGGCGGGCGAGCTCGAGGAAGCCCTCGCGGACCGCGCGGTGGAAGGCCGCGGGCTCGTCGTCGAGCCGACTCTCGCGGCCCGCGCCGCCCGAGTTGCGGTGGCGGGCGCGGGCGAGGGCCGCCGTCGGCTCCATGTCGAGAACCACGGTCAGCTCGGGCTCGAGGCCGCCGGTGGCGAGGCGGTTCAACCCCGCGACCTCGTCCCAACCGAGGCCGCGCACCAGCCCCTGGTAGACCAGGGACGAGTCCGCGAAGCGGTCGGAGAGCACCACCGCGCCGGCCGCCAGCGCCGGCCGGATGACCCGCTCGACGTGGTCGCGGCGCGCCGCCTCGAGGAGGAAGATCTCGCTCCAACCGTCCGGCGCGAGCGCCGGGTCGAGGAGCAGCGCCCGCACCGCCTCGGCGAGCGGCGTGCCGCCGGGCTCGCGGGTCACCACCGTGCGGTGGCCGAGGGTGCGCAGCCACTCCTCGAGCAGGGCGAGCTGAGTGGTCTTGCCCGTCCCCTCGCCGCCCTCGAAGGTGATGAAGGTGCCGCGCGCCATGGCGGGAAGTATAGCCGGGCAGATGCGCGCGGAGGGGCGGAGGGGAAAAGGGGAAAGGGGGCAGAGGGGCGGAGGCCGTCGGACCACCCTCCGTCATCCCGAGCGAGCGAAGGCGACGCGACTCGTCCCGGCGAAGCCCGCAGGGCGGAGCCGGAAGCGGCGCCAGAGCGAGTCGAGGGATCTCGACCATGGCCGGTGGGGCTGTGCGAACTGGTCGGCGGGTGTCCGGACTGCCGAAGATCCGTCCGACGGAGCTGCGGCGGGGCATCGTTCACGAACAGGACCGCAAACCGACCCCCCTGCTCCTCTGCCCCTTTTCCCCTCTGCCCCTCTGCGGTGCCTTCGCGGGCCGGGTGGGCGGAACGTTCAAACGTTTTAACGTTCAAACGTGGTAACGTTCAGCCCTGCCCGACGACCTTGAGGAAGGCCTCCTCCGCCCGGTAGGACGAGCGCACGAAGGGCCCGGCGAAGACCTCGAGCCCGAGCGCGGTCCCCGCCGCCTCGAGCTCGGCGAACTCCTCCGGCGTCCAGTAGCGCGCGACCTCGACCTGCTGCGGGGTCGGCCGCAGGTACTGGCCGATGGTCACCACCTGGCAGCCGGCGTCGCGTAGGTCGGCAAGCACATCGAGCACCTCGTCGCGGGTCTCGCCGAGGCCGACCATGAGCCCTGACTTGCGGATCATGTCCGGGGCCGTGCCGGCGACCCGCGCGAGCACCGCGAGCGCCCACTCGTAGCGGCCCGAGCGCCGCACCTGGCGGTAGAGCCGCGGCACGGTCTCGACGTTGTGGTTGTAGACCTCGGGCCCGGCGGCGATGATGCTATCGACGGCCGTCATGTCGCCGCGGAAGTCGGGCGTCAGCACCTCGACGGTCGGCGGCTGGTCGAGCCCGCGCAGGCCCGCGATGCAGGCAACGAAGCCCGCGGCGCCGCCGTCGGGCAGGTCGTCGCGGTCGACGGCGGTGATGACGACGTGCGCGAGGCCCATCGCCAGTGCCGCCTCGACCAGCTGCCTCGGCTCGGCGGGGTCGAGGGGGCGAGGCCGCCCGTGGGCGATCGAGCAGTAGGAGCAGCTTCGGGTGCAGACCCGGCCGTTGATGAGGAAGGTCGCGGTGCCGCGCGCGAAGCACTCCGAGCGGTTGGGGCAGCGCGCCTCTTCGCACACCGTGTGCAGGCCCCCCGCGCGCATCCGCTTCTTGACCTCGTGCAGCTCCCCGAGCTGCAGCCGGCGCGAGCGGATCCAGGCCGGCAGCGCCGGCCCCGGGACGCGGCCGCCGAAGCTCACGGCGCCACCACCCAGGCGTCGGGGAAGCCGGCGGCGCTCATCCGCTGCGCCACCCGGTCGGCCGAGGGGCGGTCCGGGAAGGGCCCGATGCGCAGCTTGTAGAGGGTCGCCACGCCGGGCGAGCTGGTTGACGTCACCTGCTGGTTGTCGCGGGGGAAGCCGAGGTTCGCCAGGCGGCCGCGCGCCTCCTCGATCGTCGCCTCCCGCGACGACGCCAGCAGCTGCACGAAGAACCCGGTGGCGGCTGCGGTTGTCGGCCGCGGCCGCGCTGTCGGCGCCCGGGTCGGCTCGGGCTCCGGCTCCGGCGTCGAGACCGGCTCCGGGAACGGGCTCGGCTCCGCGAACACCGTGGGCACGGGCGTCGGGATCACGATCTGGGGGATCTCCGTCCGCACCGCCGCCGCCTGCCGCGCCACGATCTCGCGCTCCGCCTGCTCGCCCGACAGCACCGACCACGCGGCGCCGTAGCCCAAGGCGAAGGCGATCACCATGACCAGCGCCAGGCCCGCCAGCAGCGCCGTCAGCCAGCGCGCGCTGAGCTCGATGACGTAGTAGCTGCGGCTCACGCGAAGCCCTCAGGCCGCCCGCCTCCGGCGGCGGCCGGTCCCGATCCGGGCGCCGTCACTCACTCACCGTCCTTGCGCGAGGCGAACAGCCCCTCGAGCATCTGGATCGGCACCGGGAAGATGATGGTCGAGGCGTTCTCGGTCGAGATCTCGGTCAGGGTCTGCAGGTAGCGGAGCTGGATCGTGATCGGGTTGGCCCGCATGACGTCCGCCGCCTGAGCGAGCTTCTGCGAAGCCTCGAACTCGCCGGAGGCGTGGATGATCTTGGCGCGCTTCTCGCGCTCGGCCTCGGCCTGCTTGGCGATCGCGCGCTGCATGTCCGGCGGCAGGTCGACGTGCTTGACCTCGACCATCGACACCTTGACGCCCCACGGGTCGGAGTGCTGGTCGATGATCTCCTGCAGGCGGATGTTGAGCTCCTCGCGCTTGCTGAGGAGGTCATCGAGGTCGACCTCGCCGAGCACCGCGCGCAGGGTCGTCTGGGCGAGCTGGGAGGTGGCGTAGATGTAGTTCTCGACGTCGACCACCGCCTTGATCGGGTTCATGACCCGGAAGTAGACCACCGCGTTGACCTTGACCGATACGTTGTCGCGGGTGATCACGTCCTGCGGCGGGATGTCGTGCACCACCGTGCGCAGGCTCATCTTGACGATGCGGTCGATCGGCCAGAAGACGAAGACGAAGCCCGGGCCCTTGGGCTCCCTGAGCACGCGGCCGAGGCGGAAGATCACCCCCCGCTCGTACTCGTTGAGGATGTTGATCCACTTGAAGACGATGAAGACCGCGACGAAGATCGCGAGGCCGAGGCCGGATCCGAGGACTCCCATCATGAACTCCCTTCGATGCTCTCGTTGGCTGCTACGACGTCGAGGCTGCGGTCGTGGACCTCGACCACCCGCACCGTGCCGCCCGCCGGCACCGAAGCACCGACCGCGCGCACGTCCCAGTACTCACCATGCACGACCGCCTTGCCGACCGGCGAGAGCTCGGTGATCGCCCGGCCCTGCTCGCCGACCAGACCCTCGCGCCCGGTGACCGGCCGCGTGCCATGGGCGCGCAGAACCCGGGTCAGCAGGAAGCCCGTCAGGATCGCGACCACGACCGCGGTCGGCAGCACGATCCCCAGGCTCACCCGCATGGCGGGGATCGGTCCGTCGAAGAGCATCAGCGAGCCGAGCACGAAGGCGATCACCCCGCCCACCGTCAGCAGACCGAAGCTCGCCACCTTCACCTCCAGGATGAAGAGCATCAGGGCGATGAAGATCAGCGCCACGCCCGCCCAGCTGATCGGCAGCACCGACACCGAGTACAGGCCGAGGAGCAGGAAGACGAGGCCGACGGCACCGGGGAAGATCCCGCCCGGGTGGGTGATCTCGACGTACAGGCCGAGCGCACCGAGGGCCATCAGGAGATAGGCGATGTTCGGGTTGGCGAGCACCGAGAGCAGGCGCTCGGCGAAGCTCGCCTCGAGCTCGACGACCACCGCGTCCTCGAGCTCGAGCGTCCGGGTCTCGCCGTCACCACGGCGCAGCTCGTAGCCGTCGAGCTGCGCGAGCAGGTCGTCGAGGTCCTTGGCGATGAAATCGATGAGCTTCTCGGCGAGGGCCTCGTCGGCGGTCAGCGAGATGCTCTCGCGGACCGCCCGCTCGGCGGTCTCCGAGTTGCGGCCCCGCTGCTCGGCGAGCGAGCGGATCATGGCCGCTGCGTCGTTGGTCGCCTTGTCACGGACGTCCTCGGGCAGGTTCTCGCCCTGGCCGCCCACCGGGTGGGCCGCGCCGGTGTTGGTGCCGGGCGCCATCGCCGCGACGTCGGCGGCGATGAGGATGAAGAACCCCGCCGAGGCCGCCCGCGCACCGGAGGGCGCGACGTAAACGACCACCGGCACCGGCGAGCCGATGATCGCGCTCGTGATGTCGCGGGTGGTATCGAGAAGACCGCCCGGGGTGTCGAGCTCCATGACCACCAGCCCGGCGTCGCGCGCGGCGGCCTCCTCGAGCACCCGCTCGATGAACTGGCGGGAGGCCGGCTGGATGGTGTCGTCGACCCGCATCCGCACCACCTCCGCAGCCCACACCGGCGCGGCGAGCAACACCGCGACCACGACCGACACCGCTGCGAAGAAGCGCTGCATACCGGGAATCATAGGGCCGCCGGGGCCGGGGGACAAGGGAGAATGACCACCCAGCCGCCCAATTCGGAATTCGGAGTTCGGAATTCGGAATGCCCCCGCCCGCCCCGTTACCGGTTCGGAAGCTCTCAACAAGGAGGTATCGGCCTCACAGCGACGCTCCGGCACGTGCATGATGGTGCTCTCCCTCCGAAGGGAGATACGTCGCGCGAGCGGGAGTCATTCCAGCGCGAGGGTGGTTGGCAGCCCGTTCTCCCGAGACAGGCGGAGGTGAGCGCCCGAAAATTCCGAATTCCGCATTCCGAATTCCTAATTCGAACCGGTCCGCTTCATCCCCCGCCGCGCCTGCCGCCACAGCGCGCGGACGGCGCCGCGGTCGGCCGCGCCGCCGTCCGCCGCGTAGAGCTCGCGCTCGGCGAGCCCGGTCAGGGCCTCCAGCGCCCCGGTGGCCTGCGGCCAGCACGCCTGCGCGCGGCGGCGGATCCAGCCCACCGTCGCGCTTGCCGGCACCTCGACGCCGGCTCGCTGCAGGCGGCAGGCGACCCGCTCGATGACTGAGGCGGCCGGCGCCGGTGCGCCTCGGAGGCGCCGCCGGCGGGCCGGGCGGCGGAGCAGCCAGCGGACGAGCGCGCCGATCCCGAGAACCGCGATCGCGCCGGCCGCCGCCGCCGTCCACGACAGGCGGCGGCCGAGGCCGTCGACAGCCCCGGCGAGCGCGGACAGCAGCTGGACCTGCTCCCCGAAGCCGTAGGTCAGGATGTAGCGATCCCAGGTCGACTCGACCAGCGCGAGGCTGAAGCGCAGCCGATCGCGCCCGCGCAGGCGGTTCAGCGCCGGCACCTCGGCGGCCGGCGTCGGGTCGAAGCTCGTCCACTCCGCGCCGTGGCCGACCCGCGCCTCGACCCAGGCGTGGGCGTTGGCCTCGCGCACCACCGCCGACGCGCCGTCCCGGGACAGGTCGCCGCCGACGTAGCCCGTGACCATGCGGGCCGGGATGCCGAGGTCGGCGAGGATGGCCACCATCGCGCCGGCGAAGTACTCGCAGTGGCCGGCCCGCCGCTCGAGCAGGAACCAGGCCACCGGATCGGAGCGCAGGCTGGCCATCCCGGCCATGGAGTAGGCGTAGTTCTCGCGCAGGTGGCGCTCGACGGCGGCGGCGCGCGCGACGTCGGTCTCGATGCCGGCGACGACCTCGAGGGTGAGGCGGCGCACCTCGGGGTGGGGCTCGAAGCTGGGCAGCACGGCCGGTGGCGGGTCCGCGGGTCGCGGCCCCTTGCCTCGGGCCACCCACACCCGGTAGCGCAACGGGCCCCGCACCCGCTCCGCGAGCGCCACCCCATTGGCGGGGTCGAGACGAACGGCGGCCGGCACTGCCAGAGCCACCGTGCCTTCCGGCAGGAAGAGGTAACGCCGCGGCGCGATGAGCTCGATCTCGATCTCGACCGCCCGGTCGAGAGACCAGTCGCCGTCGTAGGGCCGGATCAGCCCGTTCTCGACGCGGGGCACGCGCTGTGCGCCGCGCGGCGACCAGGAGTCGAGGGTCACGCGCTCGAGGGCGGTGGCGCGCATCCGCATCCAGCGCGACTCGAGGCGCTCGCCGGAGACCGAGCGCACGAGCATCGCCACCGCCGGCGACTCGCGGATCGTGCCGACGCCGCCGAGCTCGACCTGGCTCGTGAAACCGGTGACGCTGCTCGCGCCGCCGCGGCCGGCGAGCCACGGCTCGCGCAGGCGCGGCATGACAAGAAACACCAGCGCCGCCAGCACGAGCGCCGCGGCCGCGGCGAAGGCAGCGTGCCGCAGCCGCGGCAGGCTCCGGTCGACGAAGGTGGCACCGAGGGCGCTCACGAGCAGGAGCCGCATCCCGGTCCACCACCACACCGCGGCCGACGCCGCGAAGTACGGGACGACGGCGAGATGGGTCGACGAGGTCACCGCCACCAGCCACACCAGGAAGACCGGCAGGAGCGCGCGCAGGAAGCTGCGGCGGTCGCTCACCGTGAGCGCGCGCACCGCGGTCAGAAGGAGCACCAGGTGGCCGAGCGGCCGCAGCGGGCTGATCCGGAGCCCGCCGACCGCCAGCACGACAACGACGATCGCGAGGCCGAGAGCGTTGAGCGCGAGGCCCGACAGCTTGAGCTCGTTTCCCGGCCGCAGGGCGAGGACGAGGCCGACGGCGGCGGCCGCCAGCCAGAAGGGCGGCAACACGATGTAGAGGAACGGCAGCGGCAGCAGCGCCCACAGCAGCAGCAGCCCGATCAGGCGCCGGTGCTCGATGACGCTCACCGCGCCCTCCCGGCGAGCGAGTGGAGAACGCGGCGGCCCTGCATCGCCTCTGCCGGCGGCGGCGCGCTGGCGGGCTGCGCCCTGACCTCGGCCAGTGGCTTCAGCAGCGCCGGCGCGCGCCGGGCGCTGCGCATCGGGGGCACCACCACGCGGCCCACGATCAGGCCCACCGAAACACCCTCCCGCAGGCGGTGCACGACACCGGTGGCGACCTCGGACACCAGGCGCTCGAAGGCCGCGAGCTGGACCTCGTCGTCGGGGTCCTCGAGACGCGGGTCGACGACGAAGATGACCGGCCTCTCGGCCGCGCGCTGGCGTTCCACCACGACCAGGCTCTGCTGGCGCGCGGTCTGCTTCCAGTGCAGGGCGCGCAGCTCGTCGCCCTCGCGGAAGCCGCGCAGGCTCAGGACCTCGCCCTCGCGGCCGCGCGCTTCGAGCGCGTCCGGCCCCCGCCGGCCGCCGCCCCGCCGCAGCGGCGCCCGTGCGCCCGCCAGCAGGCGCGGGAAGACCAGAACCTGCTGCTCGACGGCCAGGGTCTTGGACTTGAGGAAAAAACCGAGCGGCAGCAGCACCTCCAGCCGCCATGGGCCGGGTCGCTGCCAACCGCGTTCGGCGAAGACCAGCTGCAGCGGGTGACGGGAGCGGCCGCCCGGCGGAACCAGCGGCTCGCGCACGAGCACCCTCCCGTCGGCGTCGCGGACGAGCACGCCGTAGGCCGGGAAGAGGCGCGAGCGGTTGACGAGCTCGAGCTCGAGCACAGCCGGCCGGCCCGCGAAGATGTCCGGCGGCGGCCGGACCGTCACCTCCAGGCTGCCGAGAACCTGACGCGACCACAGGCCCGACACCACGTAGCTGCCGAGCCCGAGGCCGAGCATGGCCATGAGCGCGTTGTTGCCGGTGTTCACCGCCGCCATGCCGAGGACGAAGCAGCCGGCGAGGTAGACGAGGCCCCAGCGGGTCGGGCGGAGGCGGAAGCCGGGGAAGGAGGCGGCGAAACTCACGTTTCGAATTCGGAATTAGGAAGGGTCATAGGAAGCAAACGAT
>Ga0209391_10001942_pt1 | contig 10796 bp, 6 predicted proteins | sample PPLLak3March2015_FD_187246 | JGI IMG/M metagenome (GOLD analysis project Ga0209391, IMG submission 187246) | Freshwater sediment microbial communities from Prairie Pothole Lake near Jamestown, North Dakota, USA - PPLs Lake P7 Core (1) Depth... | ecosystem: Environmental > Aquatic > Freshwater >... | reverse complement strand
TTTGAATATATCGTCAATAGTGGGCAAACGATAAAGCTGTTTGCCCACCCGCGACAAACCGTTAAGCAACTTCTCCCGACTTCTGCTTCATCAACAAATAATCCAGCCAAAGATTGGATAGTTTTTCCTGCACGGTGTTTTGCCGTAAGCGCGCATTCAAATGCGGGAAATCAACTGTATCCAGATCCTGGTCCTGGTTGTAGCAGGAATAAACAAAGGACTCTTTACCGGTTTCCGCATCGACATGCTTGCACATACACTGGGCGCAGATACCTTTCATCATGCATTGCATGGGCGAGTTGATTGAGGCAACAGCGTGTTGTACCTTGGTCAGGTATGGCTTTAGGACATTAAAACGCGCTTCTTTGACCGCCGCCATCATGCGGTCTGAACCGATGACGATGAGGTGGTCAACATCCGTGAGCGGAATGGGTTGGTCGCCTAGCTCGCCTTTCCCATAAGCCACCATACATTCCAGGATATTGCCGACAAAGGTTTTATCTTGCGGACGGGTTGGCACAATCGCCTGCACGCCTTCGCCTTTATCGACTGACCAGACAATCAGATCAGCGGCCGCTTCAACGTCTTCGACCTTGAAACGATCCTGGGCGTATTTATAACCCGCAAAATAGATGACGCGATTACCGGCCGCCCGCATGGCTTTACCGATTGAGAAAAGCACGGCATTACCCAGGCCGCCGCCGAGCAGCAGCACGGTTTCGTTGGTCGGTATTTCGGTCGGCGCACCGGTTACACCCATGATAACCAGCGGGTCACCGACTTTCCAGGTTGCACAAAGACGCGAAGAAGAGCCCATTTCCAGTGCAATCAGGGAAATCGTGCCTTTTTCCTTATCTACTTCTGCGCCTGTCAGCGCCAAACCTTCAGCGGCCAGCACTGTGCCTTCAACCGTTGGCGCAAGGGCTTCATAGTTTTGCACGCGATAAAATTGCCCCGGATGGAATTTTTCCGCTTGCATCGGCGCTTTTACCACCACTTCGATAATCGTCGGTGTCAGCCGGTTAATGGCGACAATTGTCGCTATTAATGAAGCATCTAATTTGCTGAACAAGGCTTTTAATGCCGCATCACGTTCCGGCTGCTGCGCCGGATTCAGATTTGCCAATTCCTGCTCAAACAATTTAACCACATAAGGGTAGCCATTTTTCGCGCTGGCCATGGCTTTTACGACGTTACCGGCATAGACAGGATGGTTGTCGCCGTAAAAGCTGATAAATTTGCCGTCTTTTTGATAGGATGTGAGCGGCGCAGGTTTTCCCAGTTTAGGAAAAGCCTCATCAGCCATAGGCACTAGTTCGACGTCGCCGTTTGTCCATTCGGGTTCATAGCGTTGAAAAAACCATTTATCCATGACAAACGTGTCGGGATATTCGCTTTGATAAATTGTGTTGGGCGATGTACCCGCAGCGACATACAAACTCCGTAACGGGACGTTAATGGTTTGCCCTGAACTTTTCCAGCGGCCGTCTTCCGATACCAATTTTTCAAAATCGACGGCATTTAAATGCCCGTATTCATCAGCGTGTGCGCCCAGTGGACTCATACCTTCGGCCAAGGCAATGCCTTCTTCGAGGGCTTTAACAATTTCTTCATGATTTTGCCGGTACGCCGGCGCGTCTGCTATACCTTTGCGATAAAACAGAGTGACGCCGCCCCAGGTTTCTACTAATGGTTGAAAATGCGGCTGTTCGCCGGCGGCTTCTGCGCGCCGGCGTTCGGCGTGTATGGCTTTGCCGTGCGCCAGGAATTCATCAAGGATAATCGTTTCCTCCTTATCGTAACGGCTGCGAACGGCCTGCTCACCATAAACATTAACCAGAGTTTCATAGCGATGCAGAATTTTTTCCACTTGCGCCGGATAATACGCCAACAACTCAGTGGCGGTATCCATCGCGGTTAAACCACCGCCAATCACACCCGCAGGCAAACGCACTTGCAAATTTGCCATCGAAGACGACTTGGCCGCACCGGTCAATTGCAACGCCATCAGGAAATCCGAGGCTTTGCGTATGCCGCGCATCAGATTGTTTTTCAGGTCAATAACGGTTGGCTTACCTGCACCCGACGCGATACAAATATGGTCGAAGCCCATCTTCCAGGCATCTTCAATGGTCAGTGTACCGCCAAAACGCACACCGCCATAGGAACGAAATGCTTCGCGTCTTTGTAGGGTGAGGTAAATAACTTTTAGAAAATTTTTGTCCCAGCGCACGGTAATTCCATATTCAGCCACACCGCCGAAACCCGCCAAGATTCGTTTATCCAAATCTTCATAAAGGCCTTTAAAATCAACAATCGGCATCGGCAAATTGTTAGCATCCCCCGTTAAAGCTACAGGCAATGGTTCAAGTTTCAAGCCATCAATACCCGCAACGCCAAAGCCTTCATTCAATAAATAGTGGCTCATCGTATAACCCGCAGGCCCCAAACCGACCACCAGGGCATTTTTGCCGTTATAAGGCAACATATAGGGACGGTTTACGTTTAACGGATTCCAGCGAGTGAGCAAACTGTATATTTCAAAGCCGTAAGGCATGAACAAGACATCGGTCAGCACATTGGTTTCAATCTGCGGAATATTAACAGGATCGGTTTTTTGATAAATGCAGCCTTTCATGCACTCATTGCAAATACGATGTCCCGTACCCGGACACATCGGGTTATCGATGATGATAATTGCCAACGCGCCAATATTGTCGCCTTGACGTTTGACCAGGTGCATTTCCGAGATTTTTTCATCCAATGGACAGCCGATTGTCGTCACGCCGAGCGGGTCAACTTTAAACGTATTGTTTTTTTTGTTACGCATGCCTTTGGAACACGAGTCGGTATCGCGTTCGTGGCAATAAATGCAATGATTAACTTCAGACAATACCTGACGTTGATTCATTCGCGGGTCAGTCAGTTTAAAACCATCCCGGCGACGGCGATGCTCCAGCCCACCCATCCACGCAGTGAATTCGCCACGGTCTACGGTATCGTGTTCGACCAACTGGTCAAAATCGCGTTTTTCGGGGAATTTGAAGCTAAGCCAGTCAGCAACCACATCGTTATCTTGCTGGGCGAGAAAGCTCCAATGAAGCACTACGTCCATTAAACCGTTAACAAATTCGGCGGCATCCGGCGTATTGATGATGCCGCTAAATTCAGTCGCGGCCAGTTCATGCGCGGCAAGTTTGCTGCGTAATGCAAAAACCTGTTCATCGGCGTTTTCGTAGTCACTGTCTTTGCCTTTGGCAATCAGTTTGTAATGGCTGGATAACAGTCCAATAGTCGCACCGACACGAGCGACGCGGTGCTCAGGGTCATTATCCTGATTGGCTTCGGGAAAACCAGCTTCAACCAGCAAATCAAAACGATTCAGTATAGAGGGGATATTCCAGTCACTGGTATCTTGGCCCTTAAAGACCACGGGCAACTTTTCGACTACTTCATTTTTATACGTAAAAATAGTGTCGATTTCATCTTTGATTTTGACACTTTGAAGTTGATGTTGCTCGGACACATTGAACAGTTTTGCCACAAACTGACCAACATAAGGTCCCATGTTCACAAGCAGATCAGAAATATCTTCCGGTTTCAGCCCTTTACCCTGGTTTTGGCGATAGGCGGCGAATTTATCATAGAGCTCGACATCATGATGTTTAACCGAGGCATCGAACACATCCAATAAATCTTTTAGACGTGCAGCATTGTACAAATCGGCGTAAGTGAAGCTTGGGATTCCAAGGATAAGGTTATTTTGTTCCATAATGCTTATGTTTGATTAGCTCACGTCTGTGCAAACAGGTCACTTAAAAGCAGGGCTGTTTATAACAGATAGGGTTACTGAAAGGGTTTATTTAACAATACATTATAAGTAAATATGAGTGCCTTTTCCACCTGTAATGTTGGCCGCATAATCGCTGCAAGGGTGTATCATAGTTAGTGGAGCGGTTGTGGGTGTAGTCTATCCCACGAATAGCAGGTAGGGAAACGCTGAGTTAAGGATTTGTAACTTGTAGTATGGATTAGCGATTGCTTTATCCGTTGCATGTAATTCATTCCATATTAAGGCGAGGGGTGCGCAGAGCGACAGTTAGTCGACCAGTGTGATTCAATCGCACTGATTTTCCGACAATAACTTTAGTATGAGAACTAGTGTAACGCGACGGAGTAAATACCCCGTCACGCTTGAATCTAATGCCTAAACTAATCCGCCTGCCGTCTTAAAAAAGCCGGAATATCCAGATAATCTAAATCTATATCTTTTTTCGCCTGAGCGCCAAAACGTGTTTCCCTGTTTTCGTGCTTGCCGCCATGACGTTGGATAGCTGGCTTATCCAATTCATCATAATTGGGATTACTCATAACGGGTTTCTGCATCACTTTAACCTGCGCTTTCACGGGCAAAGGAGGCGCTCCCATACCTGTAGCCACGACGGTGACCTTGATTTCATCACCCAAGGTTGAATCAATAGCCATGCCGATTTTGATAATGGCATCTTCCGAGGCGAACTCATGAACAATATTACCGACTTCATTAAACTCGGCAACGCCCATATCAGCGGCAGAAATATTAACTAAAATACCCCGTGCACCTTGCAGATTGATATCTTCAAGTAATGGGCAAGCAATGGCTTTTTCAGCTGCTTCCCGTGCACGATGTTCGCCTGACGCCGAACCCATGCCCATAATAGCAGCACCCATTCCAGACATGACGGTCCTGACATCGGCAAAATCGACGTTAATCATCCCGGGATGAACAATCAGTTCGGTAATACCCTGCACGGCATCCAGCAACACATCATTAGCCGCTTTAAACGCATTCATCAAGGACACATTATTCCCCAGTACCGGCAATAATTTCTGATTAGGAATCGTGATCAATGAGTCTACGTATTTTTCAAGCTCTAATATGCCCTGCTCTGCAACGGCCTGCTTCTTTTTACCTTCAAACAGAAATGGTTTAGTCACTACGGCGACAGTCAGGATACCCATTTCTCTTGCAATTTGCGCAATAACAGGAATTGCTCCTGTGCCTGTTCCACCACCCATACCTGCAGTCAGGAAAACCATGTCCGCACCCTGTAAAACTTCTTTAATGCGTTCTTTGTTTTCTTCTGCGGCATGTTTGCCAATTTCCGGATTCGTCCCCGCCCCCAAACCTTTGGTCAATTCGACGCCTAACTGTATTATCGTATCAACAGTTAATTTTCTTAATGCCTGCGCATCGGTATTTGCGCAGATAAACTCAACCCCTTCAATATGGCACCCAACCATATGATTAACTGCATTACCACCACCACCACCTACACCAATAACCTTGATAACGGCGGTTTCACTATACGTATCCACCAATTCATATTTCATTTTCGCTGCCCCTTAAATAAACAATATACACGCTATTAAAAATTACCTTGAAACCAGTTTTTCATTTTCGAAAAAAATCCTAACCCGTCAGAATCAATGCTTCTGCCTAAACTCTGATGGTCTTTTCCATACATTAACAAGCCGACCCCTGTTGAGTGAACGGGATTTCTCACCACTTCGGTTAACCCGGTAACATTTTGTGGTCCACCCATCCGTACCGGCATGTGGAAAATCTCCTCTGCCAGCTCAATTAACCCCATTACTTTTGAACTACCCCCCGTCAATACCACTCCGGCTGCTATTAATTCTTCATTGCCACTGCGTCTAAGTTCCGACTGTACCAACAGCATCAATTCTTCATAACGCGGCTCTATAATTTCGGCCAAATTTTGCATTGAGATCTTGCGCGGCGCTCTATCACCAATGCTTGGCACTTCAATAGCACCATCAACATTCGCCAATTGCGTTAACGCACAGGCATATTTTCGTTTGATCTCTTCTGCGTTTATCGTTGGTGTGCGTAATGCAACAGCGATATCGTTAGTCACCTGATCTCCGGCTATGGGTATAACTGCTGTATGCTTGATTGCACCATCGACGAAAATGGCAATATCCGTTGTCCCTCCGCCAATATCAATTAAACAAACACCTAACTCCTTTTCATCTTCTGTGAGTACAGAGTTACAGGATGCCAATTGCTCAAGTACTATATCCTCAACCTCTAAACCGCAACGGCGAATACATTTGATAATATTTTGGGAAGCACTGACACTGCCTGTGACCATGTGAACTTTGGCTTCCAGGCGAATACCTGACATCCCGATAGGCTCTTTAATCCCATCCTGAAGATCAATTACAAACTCCTGAGGCAAAATATGTAAAATTTTCTGATCTGCAGGAATAGCGACCGCACGCGCGGAATCAATAACTCTGTCTATATCATACTGCGTTACTTCTTTATCCTTGATTGCCACAATACCGTGAGAATTAAGACTTCTGATATGACTGCCCGCAATACCTGCAAAAACTGACTTAATCTGACATCCCGCCATTAATTCAGCCTCTTCAATTGCTTTTTGTATGGACTGAACAGTCGATTCCAGATTTATCACAACGCCTTTTTTAAGGCCGCGCGATGGCGTAGTACCTATGCCTATTATTTCTATGTTGCCATCACTGGTGAGCTCACCAACAATAGCCGCGACTTTTGACGTACCAATGTCCAGTCCGACTATTAAATTACGCTCTGTTTTTTTTGCCATTTTATCTACTCTGTATCGCCTTTTCGTGTGCTTGTATTTCATTATTGGGGATTGCAATGCTGCTCCAATCAATCTCTTCAGTTCCAGGCTTCCATGAAACTGCATATCCATTGGGATATCTCAAATCAACTATCGCCATTGCATCAACCTGCTCTTGTTTTAACACTGCCAACGTTTTTAAATATCGCTGTAATTTTTTTAATTGCTCATTGCGCCCCAACAGTATTTCCAGTCCGGTTGCCAACTTTATTTTCCATGCCCCTCGATCATTAACACTAAACTCCATCAATTGCAAAGACTGATCGGCCAAGGCTGTTTTAATGCCCTTCATTATTTCCAGTACTTTTACTTGCTGTAATTCAGGCCCTGTCACTACAGTCAAGTTCTGAAACTGTTCTATATTATTTGGGGTAAATATCACACCCCGTTCAGTAATCAGACTGTTTTTTCCCCAACGGGCGTATGGTTTTTTCTCCCGTACTTTTATGTCAATCGCATCAGGCCATATGCGTTTTACCGTCACTGTATCCACCCATGGCAATGTCGCAACAGTTGAGTGTATCGCCTGCATATCCGCATCAAAATAACCGGTCATCACCAATGGCTGCAAAACCGTCTTTATCTCGTTCTTACTGAGGTATTGAAAAACCCCTTCAGTTCTCACATATTTAATGGGTAAAGACACACTTTTAATTGCCAACGGCCTGATGTGCCCCTTTGTTACAGCTTTATACCCAATTATTCCAACCAGACCAGCTAACAGTAATCCGATCACCAAGGTTTTAGTGCCTACCTTGCTCATTACCCTAAGCTGGTTTCCAACACCCGCAAAACCAAGTCATCAAAACTGATACCCGCCTGTTTGGCCGCCATCGGCACCAGGCTATGATCGGTCATGCCAGGTACTGTGTTAATTTCAATCAATTGATACTGCCCGGAATCATCAATAAAAACATCGACTCTTGCCCATCCTTTTACACCCACCACGTTACTAGCTGTAACGGCCAGGTTTCTCAAAAACAGCTCCTGTTCTTGATTTAAGCCGGAGGGACAGTGATATTGAGTCGTCGTCGCATTATATTTTGCTTCGTAATCATAAAATGCGTTGGGGGTTTCCAGGCGAATGACTGGCAGTGCCTCATCATTTAATACTGCAACCGTATACTCTTTACCCTTAACCCAGCTTTCAGCATAAACGTCACAGCGATATTTCAATGCTACTTGTAGCGCTTTCAGTAATTCATCCCTTGAATTTGCCTTACTCATGCCTATACTGGAGCCCTCCTGTGCAGGCTTGACGATAACTGGAAATCCCAGTTTTTCTATGCAATTATCAAGGTCATTTTCATCTTGCAATAAACACCATTTAGGTGTCACCAAGCCATATCCCTGCCAACACAATTTGGTTCTAAGTTTATCCATCGTTAATGCAGAAGCCATAACTCCGCTGCCAGTGTAAGGAATACCCATAACTTGCAGAACACCTTGAAGCACACCGTCTTCGCCGCCGCGTCCATGAATAATATTAAACACCCGATCAACTTCTATTCCGTTCAAAGCGTCTATAGGGCTACCCGTTACATCAATGGCGACAGTATCCACGCCTTTGCGTTTTAAAGCGTCATAAACGGCTGCACCGCTCTTTAACGAAACGGCTCTTTCAGCAGCCGATCCACCCATCAATACAGCAACACGCCCAAATTTTTCCGGTTTTTGTAGAGCCGCAAGATTTTGCGTCTCTACATCACGTTCGCCTACCATACAAACCTCAGTCTGCAATTCCACGCCTTGATGCTCCTGTACTTTATTTTGAACATAGTGAATTAAGTCTTCGATATCAGCGGCGGTTGCGTTGCCGGTATTTACAATAAAATTGGCATGTTTTTCCGATACGCAAGCACCGCCAATCGCATACCCTTTCAATCCTGTTTTTTCTATCAATCTTGCCGCATAATCACCTTCCGGATTTTTAAAAACAGACCCGCAACTTGGCTGATTAGTCGGCTGTGTTTTTGCCCGATTTTCCAATAAACCTTTTATCTTTTTCTGACTTGCGGCAGTATCTCCTTGTTGCAACTGTAACCGGCAGCTAAGAAACCATTCACTTTCAAAATTTTTTACGGATCGGTAGCTCACTTTAAAATCGCCGGGATATCGAAGCGATATTTTGCCCACTGCATCAATCATTTCTACCTGTTTAACAATGCCCCAGGTTTCTCCGCCGAATGCTCCTGCGTTCATTTTTAAAGCGCCACCCATTGTTCCGGGTATACCTGCTAAAAACTCGGCACCAATCAAACCACGTTCTGCACAAAAGCGTGCCACATGGGCGCATGGAACACCCGCTTCCACATAAACCGAGCCATCTTCCGCAAGCTTCATTTCTTTCAAGCGTCCCTTGGTATTAATAACCGTGCCGCGCAAGCCGCCATCCCTGACTAATAAATTGCTGCCCAATCCCATCCAAAACACAGGCTCGGAATCCGGTAAAGCAGCTATAAATTCACACAAATCCTGCCGGTCGAATGGTATATAAAGGCGTTCAGCAGGGCCGCCTACACGCCAACTGGTATATTTAGCCAGTTTTTCTTTGCTTAATAATCTGCCTTTCATGCCTGCCGGGCCTGTGGCGAAAAAACCCGGTACCCCAGCTCTTCAGTCAACAATTCAGGCAATTGGGTAGCAATCTGCCCGACATTACCAGCCCCCATAGTCAAGATCACATCGTCCGGCCTTACTATGCCAGCCAAAATTTTCGGCAACTCTTGCCACACATCAACAAATACAGGATCGACTTGACCACGCATACGAATTGCCCGGCTTAATGCCCTGCCGTCCGCGCCTGAAATCACCGCCTCGCCTGCCGGATAAACATCCATCAGAATCAGCACATCGACTGTTGACAGTATCTGTACAAAATCTTCAAATAAATCGCGAGTCCGCGTATATCTATGCGGCTGAAAGATAATGACTGAACGCCTGTCCGGCCAGGCTTGGCGCAAAGCCTCAAGGGTTGCGGCGATTTCTCGGGGATGATGTCCGTAATCATCAACCAAGGTGAATTTGCCGCCCTCAACTGCTATGTCCCCTTGAATCTGAAAGCGTCTACCTACGCCCTTAAACGCGCCAAGGCTTTTAACGATGGCATCATCACTAACAGCCAGCCTGGTTGCGACAGCTATAGCAGCGAGTGAATTGAGCATGTTATGCCAACCCGGCATGTTTAACGTCACTTGCAACGCCGGATAATTACCACGGCGAATTACACCAAAAGCCGTGTGCATGCCGTCCTGCTTAATATCCACCGCACGAATATCAGCATCTTTATGAACTCCATAGGTGATTACCGGCTTAGATATTTTCGGCAAAATTTCTCTAACGCCTTCGTCATCCAGACACATCACCGCCAAACCATAAAAAGGCAAATGATGTAAAAACTCTATAAACGTGTCTTTTAACCGCTGATAACTGTTCTGGTAAGTTTCCATGTGATCCTGGTCTATATTGGTGACCACTGCCATCATGGGCTGGAGATATAAAAACGACGCATCACTTTCATCAGCTTCAGCAACTAAATAACTCCCTAAACCCAATTTGGCATTACTTCCAGCACTATTTAAACGACCACCAATAACAAAAGTAGGGTCAAGTCCACCCTCCGCCAGCATACTGGCTGTCAAACTGGTTGTAGTGGTTTTGCCATGCGTCCCAGCAACGGCAATACCAAATCGAAATCGCATCAACTCAGCCAACATTTCTGCACGCGGAATGACCGGAATTCTATTAAGATACGCCTGGTCAATCTCTTCATTACTACGGTCTATAGCAGTTGACGCAACCACCACATCGACTTTCGTGACATTTTCTCGTTTATGTCCGATAGTAACCTTCACTCCCAAGTCGGCAAGTCTTTGCGTTACCGGACTTTCCTTTATATCGGAACCTGAAACTTTATAACCCAGGTTAGATAATACTTCGGCTATACCGCTCATGCCCGTGCCACCTATACCAACAAAATGTATACGCTCGATATTACCTAATGTAGGCGCGATGTACGTGCTATTTGGAAACTTCATAATCCCGCCTCAGCGATACAATAGTCTACAACAACGGCTGTTGCATCCGGACGCGCACAGTGTCGTGCGTCAACGCTCATAACAT
>Ga0209391_10001939_pt1 | contig 10798 bp, 3 predicted proteins | sample PPLLak3March2015_FD_187246 | JGI IMG/M metagenome (GOLD analysis project Ga0209391, IMG submission 187246) | Freshwater sediment microbial communities from Prairie Pothole Lake near Jamestown, North Dakota, USA - PPLs Lake P7 Core (1) Depth... | ecosystem: Environmental > Aquatic > Freshwater >... | reverse complement strand
GGGTGTGGTGCCGGGCAGGATCTGCCAGGCAGCGGTGCCGGCACCGCCCCACCTTCCGAAAAGGCGGAGGTAATGGCTTGTGCCGGGCCAGGTTGTCGATGACAGGCAGCGGATGGGCGGGGAAGTCGGGCGTCAGCCAATCGCCCAGGTGAAACGGGATCATGCTTCATTTCCACAGAGAGCGGTGTCCGCTTGGGTTGGGATTTTCTCATCCGCTTCGAATCCGGGCGGTAGATAGGACTCCAGGCCGCCACGTTTGAGCCAATCCGCGTAAAGACGCCGGAGGAAAAAGAGCGATGCAGCCGTGCAGACGATGGACCAAACGGGAACGAAGCGGTAGCAGTAATCCTTCACAGGGAAAATCACGGCTAGGTGGTCTAGAATGAATCCAATGATCAGGCCACCGATAATGACAGCCACCGAGCGAACTATGGCATTGGCGGAACTGAACTGGCCGAAGCGGGATTTAGGCAGGATCCGCATGTACATGGGAAAATCCGCTGCCATGTAAAGGGCGGTCGCCGGGGCGGCGATCGCGGTAATGCCGATGAATATTCCATGCGCGACGGACGGGCTGAAATCATAAAACAGGAAGATCAGCCAGAGCGGCTGGATGAGTAGCAGGGCGATGGTCGCCCACATCAGAACCCGCAGGGGATGCAGCCGATCTGCGAGGATACCCGCTGGATACATCAGTAACGCGCTCACGACTCCAGCAACGGCGGTAATTTTGCCGAAGAAATCAAGATCAACGCCGATGGACCGCGCTTGCAGGATCAGAAAGCCTGAAGCTACGTTCGTGAGGGCAAAACAGGTATTTGCCAGAAAGAACAGCCAGTAAAAACGTAGTGAAAAGGATTCGATGAAGAATGTCTTGATGCCGCTGAGTGGTCCGGAGCCGCCGTCTGCATGCGCCGGTGGCGGAGGGTATGCCCCCTCCTTTACCTTCCAACACATCAGCATGAACGCGGAGCCGAACAGGATGGCTATGATCGCAAAGATCTCCGTCATGTGATCGGCTGCATATTTCAGGCAGAACCAGTTGAAAGCCGCGCCGGCGAGGACGCCCACCACGCGGAAAAGGGCCACAAACCGGGCCAGCAACTCAACGGGCACGACATCGTTGAATAGATAATAATAGACCGAACTTACCACCATGTTGAAGACTTGGAAGAAGAAGACGAACACACAAAGCACGGTGAGGATGACCGCAGTCTGCGAAAATCCGCCTTGGATCGCTCCGTGCAACCATTCTCCGATCTGCCGGGAGTAACCTAGTAGCAGGAGAAAGAAGGACAACGGAATCGCGGACAGAAAGAGAAATGGAATCCGGCGTCCCCAGCGGCTTCGAAACCGGTCACTCCAGAAGCTCGTAGCAGGACAGATCGTCATGTTGAGAATGCCCGGAATGGTCGATAAAACCAGACCGATCACCCAGTTAGGTGCACCCATCGAATTCAAATTCACTTGTAGCACTGAAGGCATCGCTGCTCCCACCAAGTGGAGGCAGAAGTCGCCCCAGAGCAGCCACGCGAAGAGGAAAAACAGCCCCGCCTTGGTATAGGTCAGTGTGCCGCAGCGGTAGAGGGCTTTGTCCGCAGTTGCGGAGGGGAGGGCGGTATGGGTCATGGTGACTGTGTCGATAGAATGCCTTTGTATGGATCCTATTTCGTGGTCGGGTATCTTTATAAGCCTTTTACATCAATACAGAAGATATCGCTGTCGTTGAAGCGTTCGGGTTCCGTCCTTGAAAATCCCCGCAAAACGAGTTGATGTTTTCCTGGTGACAGGTGTTTCCTTGAAACAATAACTTTACCATCATAAAACGACCCTACCCTTAAGCCATCTAAGTAGAGATCGACGTGCGAGAGCTGATCGTCTTTATCATAGTATAGTTGCACCTCCTCTCCGGAGGAAATGATATTTTTGTTATCAGGGCTCCATTGGACATTCGGCTCCATGATTTTCTCGAAAGGAGTATTCAAGGTAAAACCCAAGGCTTTGCCATTATCGAGCTTCTCACGTACTTCTTTGACAATTCGACTTGCGTTCTCCGGGAGGAATTCCCCGGTATACCAATTTACTCGCTCTTCGAGCTTCGTCTTGTACTGCGAATACACCCAAACGTAGCGATCCGTATTGCGCAGAGAGTAGTATAGGTTGTTCCTCCAAAAGTCGTCCATCTGTTCTTGGGTGAGTCCGGTGTGCACCGCGAGATCACCTTGAACATAACAGAGATCCATGCATAATCCGTAGGCTGCTAGATACTGTTTGTCGTATTTCCCCTTGAGGTCTTCCGGGACGCGGTTTTCTCTAAGCTCTCTGCGAATCACATTGTAATAGTAACTCGCTCCGGCAGTTGACGAGAGGTGATAGTTCACCTCTGCTCCATCCATAAGAACGGAACCTGGATTTGCTCCCTCAAGAAGGCCAAGTGCAAAAGGCCCCAATAAACCCAGGGTCCAAGCTTCGTCGATTTTACGTCCGCTTCCGAAAAGTAGTTCAAAGCCCATCAAGACTACTTCTTGTTTCTCACTTTGAAGTGCTCTCATGTACTGCGCCCCCCGAGCCCGAACGACTTTTGAAACTTCATCGAAGGATTTTCCATTGAACTTCTCAGCAGAGTATTGCCATGGATTTTCCCCATAGTAGTGCTCAGGATCGAGGGCGATTCCCTTCGCGCCGGAAATCTTGATACACTTCGAAAGATTTCTTGCATTCGCCTCAATGCGTTGCCATTGCTCGTCATCAAACCAATCGAAGTCTTTGTTGGATTTCCAATGAATTGCGAACACCCAGATAAGATTATCCGTGTATTTGCCCCACGATTCGGAAAGCCGCTTCAGAAGATCAAAACGATAATCTTCATCATTGTGAACGGTTGTATCAAAAAGGCAGATACTTGAATCGGTATCCCCCTGCAATGGCACAAGAAACCCCATCCCATCAAAGTGACTGTTTTGACGCGAGGACAACTCCTCGACAAGCTTCTCTACAGGGAGCGAGTCCCAGCCCAACTCGATGATTTTTTTGTCCTTTGGATCGGCTGAGAATGTTGATGCATTCTCTTGACATCGGGCGACCGAACTAAGTGATATAAAACATGCTGTTATCGTTGATGCGATGGCGGTTTTTTTTAATATGTCTGTTTTGCTGATATACATGTGGGATTATCTTTTAAGGTTTGGTAATTTTTAAACGCATAAATCGCCTGTGAGTTGATGCAGAAGAAACTGAAACAGAGTCCTGAACTGTCACAGACTCCGATGCATTGTTGCCACCGCCGTAGGGCACGCTGGAACTGCTCCAGATTTCGGTCCATGATGAGGTCAAATCTCCCGTTGCTTCGATTCGATAGGTTATATCCGCAGCCCATTTTTGACGAGTGAATGTAAGGCTAAGATAATCTCCAGTGGTTGAGAGAGTTGGCAGTCCGATCATTGAAGTTTTATTGGGATCCGTCCCAAGCCCATATTCAATCAGGTTTGGGACTCCGTCGTGATCCGGATCCGAAAGATCACCGGAAACACTCGATTGCGCGAGCTGCTGCGTGGTAAAATTTGTCTGTTTCCATGCATCATAAGGCGCAGGCCCCACGACGATGGTGACGGTGCCATAGCGAGTGATGGTCACGCCATCGATAAATACACCGCCCTGTGCATTGCCACTTCCCACATTGTTGATGCGCCCAAATAGAAGATTCTGATTCCCGGCACCAACATTGATGGGATCACTTGTGTAAAGCTTCCACGCCGTGTTGCCAATCGAGACAGAGCTGCCGCTGAACTTGAGCGCCGTGCCGCCGACCGAGATGTCTATGTTCGTGGAAGCCGGGTTGGGCGCAGACCCTACAGCATAAAAACTTACCGTTATCAATCCTTCACCCGGTGATATATTCTGGAAGAAACCGCCTCCGTAGGCAATATAGGCGAAATTTCCACCATCTGGAGATGAGCCCCCGGGAGGAGCCCAATAACTCGCTGGGGCTGCCACCCCCGCACTACCCCCCGTATTATCAAATGTCCATCCACCACCCTGATCAACAATGCCTGGCACTTCCGCGCCATAGTAACCTGGCAAAGCCGGAAGCTCAAAATTGTAGTTGGCTATTAAGCCATACTCGAATCCGTCACTGACATGGAATGTGAAGCTGTCGGTACCGCTGAATGTTGCTCCCGGCGTGTAAGTGAGTGCAGGGGCGGTGCCACTCAGGAGACCACCTGCAGGAAGAGAGTCGACTGCAAAGGCAAGCGTGTCCCCATCGGCATCGGTTCCTGTCAGGTTGATGAGAATGGGGGTTCGCCAGGCAGTGGAAACATTCTGTGAAATGGGAACGGGGGTGCTATTTTGACGTCCAACAGCAATGTTGACGGTGCCATGACGCATAATGCTCACGCCATCGATAAATACACCGCCCTGTGCATTGCCACTTCCCACATTGTTGATGCGCCCAAAGATGAGATTCTGACTCCCGGCACCAACATTGACGGGATCGCTTGTGTAAAAGGTCCACGCCGTGTTGCCAATTGACACCGAGCTGCCGCTAAACTTGAGCGCCGTGCCGCCGACCGAAATATCTATGTTCGTAGAAGCCGGGTTGGCCGCAGACCCCACAGCGTAAAAACTTACCGTTATCAATCCTTCACCCGGAGATATATTCTGGAAGACACCGCCTCCGTAGGCAATATAGGCGAAATTCCCGCCAGTGGGTGAGGTTCCGCCGGGAGGCGCCCAGTAGCTTCCCGCATTTGCCACCCCCGCGTTGCCCCCGGCAGTATCGAAAGTCCATCCAATCCCTCCCTGATCCACAGGATCTGGCGCTTCTGCTCCATAGTAACCTGGCGAAGCCGGCAAATCAAAGTTGTAATTTTCTATTAAGCCATTAACAAATCCGTCACTGACATGGAATGTGAAGCTATCGGTACCACTGAATAATTCTCCCGGCGTGTAAGTGAGCGCAGGGGCGGTTCCGCTTAGGACACCGCTTCCCGGCTGGGAGTCGATTGCGAAAGTGAGTGCGTCCCCGTCGGCATCGGTTCCTGTCAGGTTGATGGAAACAGGTTTTCGCCAGGCAGTGTTGACGTTCTGCGATACCGGCAGAGGTGCATTATTGATAACATTGACCTGAAGCGTACCGGCATTTGTTCCACCAGCACTGTCAGCGATGCCAACGACAAAACTGTTCAAACCGCGCGCAGAGGCTGGTGGAATACCTGAAAGCGTGCCATCGGGTGCAATTGCAAGCCACGCCGGTCCGGATGTCTTTGAGAACGTTAACCCATCAATCTCCCAGTCGGCCGCATTGGAGGCGAGCGATCCAGTGATGGGTGATCCTGCAGGAAGATCGGTTTTGGTCGTTGGAGCGGAGAGGAAATAGGGAACTGCATTCGGAACCGTGCCTGCTCCGATTTGGACCGAATAATCCTCCACCTCGCCACTTGAGAACGTGTCCGTTGGGCTTGTTTGCGCAGTGCTGGAGCGTTTCATGGCAATACGCATCCGGCTTGGCCCTGCGGTAGCCGTGGCTGGCACAGTAAAACTCCCGCTTGTTGCAAAGCTCGAAGCGCTTGTCGTAACAATTCTTTCGGCGTCACTAAAACTGCCATCCCGATTAAAATCGATCCAGATGGTCCACGCCATGGTGGTGAATATGCTATTCCCTCCGGGAGTGAGCGTGTAGTTAACACTCTGCCCGGGAACGAGGTTGGCGATCAGGCCCCTGAAGTCGGCATAGCCGTTGTTATTGCCCGAGGTATTGTCTAAATTTGATAACTGGACACGGTTGATATAGCCTGAACTGGTGCTGTTACCCGTAAGAGTGCCATAATTATTTGTGGGATAAACCATGACGCTAAGACTCGATATGTCAGACCCGCCATAGCCGTTTCTGGCGCGAACGATCCAAAGATTAGCCCCGGAGTCGCTGGTTTGAGGTGTTCCGGAGAGGGTGCCGTCCGAGTCCACGGAAAGCCATGATGGTCCTGAGAGTTTTTCGTAGGTTATCGGAAGGCCGTAGGCATTTGATCCACTTCCGGCGATGGATGATGAATACGCCGTATTGGCAATTGCAGGACTTTTTGTAATTGTCGCATCCACCAGAAGGATATCACTGTCATTAAATGTCTCGGCCCCGCCATTGGAAAAACTCCGTAAAACCAATTGATGCTTTCCGGGTGACATAAGACTGGCATTGATGGAAACAGTCCCCCCATTGAACGTTCCTGCATAGAAACCGTCCAAATACAAATCGGAATGAGAAACATCCGGAGCATTTTGGTAAGAAAACACCGCACTTGCCTGGGCGGCGACCTGATTGCTGCCGGCTGTCCAACTCACCGAGGGAGCCATGATCTTTACCTCAGGCGTATTTAAGCTAAATCCCAATGACTGGTTGGCGTTAATCTTCGTGCGAACTTCAGACATGATAGCCTTGGCGTTCGCTGGAATGAAATCGCCGGTGTACCAATTCAACCTCTGATCCACAGTATTCTTGAACTGAGTGTAGACAGAAACGTATCGATCCGTATTTCTTAGGGCGTAATAGAGATTATTTCTCCAGAAATCATCCTGCTGGTCCGCCGAAAGGTTGGTATGGACAGCCAAACTTCCCTGTACATAGCAGAGATCCATGCATAGGCCGTAGGCCGCCAGATACTGGCGGTCAAATTTATCCAGAAGGTCCGATGGGATACAGTTGCTGCGGACGACATTTCTTATTTGATCATAATAATAGCTGGCCCCGGCAGTCGATGCGAGGTGGTAGTTCACCTGTGACGCATCCATCAGAACAGTGCCGGGATTGGCTTCATCAAGCATTCCCAGAGCAAAAGGCAAAAGAAGCGCGAGTTCATTGTCTTGCGGGTTCGGGTTCCTAATGCTTCCGAATATCAACTCCAGCCCATAGAGCACCACATCACTTTTGACACTCTGCAGACCACGCATGTACTGGCGTCCCCTTACCCGCACGGTCTGGGATACTTGATCAAAGGTTTTTCCAGAGAACTTATCTGCGGAATACTGCCACGGATTCACACCGTAGTAAAATTCCGGGTCCAGCGCAATTCCTTTAGCGCCGGAAATCTTTATACACTTCGAAAGATTTTTTGCGTTCGCTTCAATGCGGTCCCACTGGGAGTCATCGAACCAATCGAAGTCCCGGTTGGATTTCGAATGAATGGCGAACACCCAGATCAGGTTGTCTGTATATCGCCCCCAAGACTTCGATATATTTTGGAGAACATCAAAACCGTAGGCATCCGGGGAATGTTGTACCGTATCGAAAACACAAATGCTCGAATCAACATCTCCTGCAAGCGGCACTAAAAAGGCCATTCCGTCGAAACTGGTGTTCTGACGGTTGGGCAATTCATTCAAAAGTTGTGCAGCCGGAAGGGCATCCCAGCCAATCTCGATGATCTTTTTATCTCTCGGATCTGCCCAAAATGAAGGACCCGCCTGGCACACAGAAACAAGATAAAAACCCGTGCACAACGCAAGCGTCGCAAAAACCGCAGCGGCGGTCTTTTCTTTAGCTGCTTTTAGCGTCTTCATTTTTAGTGTTTTCAAAATTGGAACCTCGACGCGCTGGCGTCATCCTTGTTTTGCCACCAAACAACAGGGCTGCTGGGTGTCGACTCGACACTGCGATCATCCGCGTTCCACTTTATGATCATGGTTTTTAGCTGGCGCTGCGCACAAACGCTCCCCGTTTGGACTTGGAATTCCACCTCAGCGCTCGACCACGGTTCGATCTGGGGGAGTTTCTTTTCATCTGCGGATACAAACCACCCTTCCGGTGCCGCAAGGGAAATAGCACCCGGCGGCAATGCCCTGGGGCTTGGATTAATTACCCGGCAGCGCAGAGAGATTTTTGAATTGGGATAGAGCACGGGCAAACCGGCGGCACCGGTTTCAGTACCATTGATTTCAACCGATACCAACGGCCTGCTGTCATTTAATAGAATGAGCGCCGCATGCGAATCAAATCCAGGAATATCAAAGGCAAGCCTGTCCTTCTCCCGTCGGAATGTGATCGGAGCCAAGTTTCTGGTTCCCCCGGCGGAGAAGAAGGCCATCTTGGGTCCTGGGAGTTCCTCGGGCCAGGCTAAGGTGAGCGTCTGTGCAGGGGTGACGGCTTCATTGAAGGACGTTATACCAACAAATGCATTATTCTGTTTGTCGATCAGGGGAAGCTCCACCCTCAGATTTTTTGCAATTCTCCCGTCGAGGTTGCTTTTGGAATAGGGTTTCAGTCCAGCATAAGACAGAAATGCTCCAAGGATTCGATGGGCATCCAAACCCGAATGAATGTTCTCGGATTCATGCCGATTTGCGGCTGAACCATAAAGCGAACCGAGCATCATGGACGACCAAAGTGTCGTGCCTTTTCCGAAGCGGTTTACAACCAATCCAGGAAAGCATCCGAAGGTAAACCCGACGACATCACCAGACTTACACTTTGCCCGGGTCAGCCCATATCCGCTCACCGTGAATGGGCCCAGACTCTTGGCGAGTGGATGGCTTTGATCAACGACAGCATAGACTTCGCCAACAGTATCTTGGATTTTTTCTGCCTTAATCGCGTTAATGGTCACATCGCCGTATCCCTGGGTCGTCTCTTGGAGAGCGAGGCTTCCTCTTGATCCGTTGTCAGTCTGATCAAACGCCGCAACCCCAAAAACATCACCAAGAACGCTTTGCACCTTTCCGTTGCCATCGAAGGCTCCCGGCCAACCATCGGCGATGGCAATCCCGCCCGAATGAATGTAATCCTTGATTTTGTTTGCAGCAGTCGTCGGAATATACTGACAATCACTCAGCACCAAGGCTCCGACATTAGCGAGTCCTCCCTCATCAATCTGCTTCGGCGTGATCCACCGCACTTCATAGCCGAGTCCTCTTAACAATTCGTAGACCCGCACCGGACTGTTGACTTTTTCTCCCCATGTGCTCTGAAGCGGCCATGCATTGAGCGACAGATCGATCCGACTGTAGTAGATGTAGATCGCTTTGGATGGAAAGATCGGCTTTGCATCTGAGAGGATATGCTCCAGGCGATGCGCTTCCATGATGCAGTCCACTTGTGCGCCAAGACGATCTTTAGGGGACTGATCTCTCTCGAATGATGCCATTTTCGGACCACCATCGTAGTTTGCGCCATGCTGATTCTGGAAAATATGGACCCCTTTCATCCCTTTAGCCAGCATGAGCCAAAATGTCCGGCCAGCAATCCGAGTGTCTGTGGTATGGACTTGTGATTCGTGACTTACAATTCGCCGATCACCGGCCAGACTTTGGAGCAAGGAAACAGTATTCCCCATGGCATCATCTGCACAGTAGATGTCGACGCCGATTTCGGGAAGCCCCTCGAACCCAACATTGATGAACTGTTCCCAGTCCATTGGCGACATTCGTGTGAATGTTGGTAGGAGCAACTGGGCATCTGAGCTTTGATTTGAGATTGTAGCGGAGGGGTCTTCACGCTTGACAATATCTGCTGCTCTCTTGACCGCAGCGGTGAACATTTCTCCATTGAATTGTCGGAATGCCAGATAGAGACTCAATGGCCCTGTTTCACGCGTCGGAGCGGTAACGGCATCAAAGTCTGCAAATGAAGTCCCCAACTCTTGATTTAGAGTCTGAATGGAGTGAAACCGCGTCTGGAGCCATTGTCGGAAACGCTGTTGAGAGACATCTGAATAGTCCATCTGGCCCCCATGCTCGAACGCGACAGCATGTGAAGCGAGGAGACCTCCTTCTGGTTCACCAGCCCGAATGCGCTCCGCGATCACTTCTTCCCGCCAATTCCAAATTGGCTCGAAACTGTAACTCCAAATTGACTGGCTTACTTCTCCTTCAGCGGTTTTAAATCTTCCGGTTGGAAAGGGGTATTTCGCTCTGAACTCTTCATCCGGTTCGATGTCAAGTGTTACCGTTTTCTTGTTCATTGAGGAAACACCATGCTTTACCGAACCCCAGGTTCCGTGATCGCGGTTGAACCCAAGTTTTGCCATACGCGCGAAATCAATGTAATTCCCGTAGCATTGCACCAAACCGAACTGGAGTTGTTTTTTGGATGATGATTCCCCTGCGAATGCCCCTGCATTTGCCGGTACTCCTTTGCCCCGTGCCATACCTTTCGGCACCTTATCTTCCTGCAGAGCAACCGAAGCGGTCTCCTGAGTCGGAATTTTTCTCCACTCATCGCGCTCAGGATTGAATGCCTCATCGTCCGTCAAAACAAAAGTGTCGAGAACACGGGGTTGTCCGCTCGGCCATTCTTCCATCCCCTTCACTGCGAGTCTCGCTACCTGCGGCCTCTCGATTACGAATGAGAGACGCTCCCATCTAAATTCCTTGTGTCGCGCAACAGCCGTCGGAACCGGAAGCACTAGGCGCGCAGCATCAGGCAGAGCGGCAAACACGTCGTATCCGACGAGGCCGCTGGCGATCACCTCCTCATTACGATCCCGAAGCACAACCAGCATTCCGGAAAGCGGATGCTCCTGCTGTTCATAACGGACCCATAAGTTCCACCTGCCTGCCCTTGGAAAGGCAACATCGACTCCCCGACTTTCCTCCAGCCTAGGTTCGGAAATTCCACGGAGAACCTTACCTTCGCTGGCATCCGGGCTTGTATCTACAACCCACTTGCCGCCCCACTTGAGCCCCCCCTCCGACCATGCAGGGAAGGAGAGTGGCGCTCCTTCCGCAAGCGCTTCTCCCTCGATTTTCCAAAAATGTCTTGCATCGGCAGCGTTGAGGCAAGGAGTGACAAGAACGCCGACTGAAGCGATGC
>Ga0209391_10001938_pt1 | contig 10800 bp, 7 predicted proteins | sample PPLLak3March2015_FD_187246 | JGI IMG/M metagenome (GOLD analysis project Ga0209391, IMG submission 187246) | Freshwater sediment microbial communities from Prairie Pothole Lake near Jamestown, North Dakota, USA - PPLs Lake P7 Core (1) Depth... | ecosystem: Environmental > Aquatic > Freshwater >... | reverse complement strand
GAGACGGTCTCGATCACGCCGGGCGGCAGGCGCAGACCGGCGGCGGAGAGCATGGCATCGGTATCGCGGCGCAGCGGGCTGCCGGGGGTCTGCACGATCCAGGGCACGCGCGCCAGCGCGGCGGGCGCGACGCGCCGCGAGCGCACGAGCGGATGGCCGGTGCGGGCGACGATGCGCAGCGGCTCGATGGCGAGCGGCCTCACGTCGAGATCGCTCGTGTCGGCGTCGACCGGCAGCGGGCACACGGCAACGTCCAGCCGCCCCTGGCGCAGCGCTTCGAGCAACACTTCGGTCGCGTTGACGAGCACGAAGATCGACACGCGCGGCCGCTCGGCCTGCATGCGCCGCAGCGCGGGTGCAAGAAGGCCGGGCATCGCCCCGGTCACGCCACCCACGCGCAGCGAGCCCTCGGCGCCGCTGGCCAGCGCGGCCAGGTCGTGCCGGGCCTCGTCGAGTTCCGCGGTGAGGCCGCGGGCGTAGCGGACGAGCGTCTCGCCGTAGGGCGTGGCGGCCATGCCCCAGGCGTGGCGAGTGAACAGCGGATAGCCGACGGCGTCCTCGAGATCGCGCAGGAGCTTGGTCGCCGCCGGCTGGGTCATCGCGAGATCCGCGGCGGCCCGGCGCAGGCTGCGACGCTCCGCGAGCGCCACCACGAGCGCCAGCTGGCGCCACTTGAGGCGCGTGGCGAGCGGTCGGAGGTGGGTGTCGCGTTCCATGGCGGGCGCGAGTGATTCTTAAATGGTATCACTCCATAGAAAAATGCGATTACCAGTTATCGTTCGGCGGGGCTAGGATGCGGGCCATCGAGCGGACGCCTTCGCCGCCCGCCCCATGGGAGGAGACATGCAGATCATCAGCCGTTTCGCCGTTCTCGCGCTCGCGCTCGTCGCGGGCTTGGCGTCCGCCCAGTCGGACTTTCCGACGAGGACGGTCCGGATCATGGTCGGCGCCAACGCGGGCGGCGGCACCGACATCATCGCGCGCATGCTCGCCGAGAAGTTCGCCGAGAGCCTGAAGCAGCCCTTCGTGGTCGAGAACCGTCCCGGCGCGTCGAACACGATCGCCGCGGACCTGACCGCCAAGGCGCCAGCCGATGGCTACACGCTGCTGGTGGCCACGAACACCGGGCAGGCGATCGCGCCGCACCTGATCAAGCTCGGCTACGACCCGCTGAAGCAGCTGCAGCCGGTCGGGCTGATCGTGGTCGTGCCGAACGTGCTGGTGGTCGGCGACAAGGTCGCCGCGAAGGACGTGAAGGAGCTGGTGGCCATGGCGAAGGCGAAGCCGGGCGAGCTCAAGTACGCGTCGTCGGGCGTGGGCAGCACGCAACACATCGCCGGCGAGGCGTTCGACGCGGCCGCCGGCATCAAGTCGATCCACGTGCCGTACAAGGGCAGCAGCCAGGCGCACATCGACATCCTCGGCGGCAACGTCGAGATGATGTTCGACACCACGTCCTCGGCGATGCCGCACATCAAGTCGGGCCGCTTCCGCCCGCTCGCGGTGACCTCGCCGGCGCGCTCGGCCGAACTGCCGAACGTGCCGACGATCGCGGAGTCCGGCTACCCGTCGGCCGAGATGACGACGTGGTACGGCCTGTTCGTCACCGGCGGCACGCCGAAGCCCATCGTCGACAAGCTGCACGCGGAGCTTGCGCGCGTGCTGAAGCTCCCCGACGTGCAGGCGAAGCTGCGCGGGCTGGGCGGCGAGCCGGGAGCGCTGACGATCGACCAGTTCGCCGAGATGAACAAGGCGGAGTACGAGCGCTTCGGCAAGCTGATCCGCGCGGCGAACATCAAGGCCGAGTGATGGCGGGTCCCCGCATTGCCTTCGTCGCCGGCGACCCGAACGGCATCGGCCCGGAACTTGCCGCGAAGTTGCTCGCGCGGCCGGGCAACGTCGCGGCCGCCGAGATCGGCGTGTTCGCCGATCCGGCGGTGCTCGCGGCCGGCGAACGCGTCGCTCAGGTCAGGGCGCTCGTGGGCAACGGCGGGGCGGTGCTGCGCGCGCTGGATGCCGGGGCTGGCGCGATCACGCCGGGACAGGCCACCGAGGCCGGCGGGCGCGCCGCGCTGTCGGCGTTGAACGCGGCGGCCGAAGCGGCGCTGCGCGGCGAGGTGGACGGGATCGTGTTCGCGCCGCTCAACAAGCACGCGCTGCGGCTTGCGGGCATGTCGCACGAGGACGAGCTGCGCATGCTGCAGGAGCGCTTCGGCGTGCGCGGCTTCGTTTCCGAATTCAACATCACCGGCGACCTGTGGACCTCGCGCGTGACCTCGCACGTGCCGCTGCGCGACGTGGCCGACGCGATCACCGCCGAGGGCGTGGTGCAGGCGGTGGAAATCGTGCACCGGTACCTCGTCGCGGCGGGGCGTCCTGCGCCACGCGTCGCGGTGACCGGCCTCAACCCGCACGCCGGCGACGGCGGCTCGATCGGGCGCGAGGAAATCGATGTCATCGCCCCCGCGATCGAGCGCGCTCGCATGCAAGGCATCGACGCGCGGGGCCCGCTGCCTTCCGACACGGTGTTCGTCGCGGCGCGGCGCGGCGACTACGACGCGGTCGTGACCATGTACCACGACCAGGGCCAGATCGCGATGAAGCTCATGGGCTTCGAGCAAGGCGTCACGCTGCACGGCGGACTGCCGGTGCCGATCGCGACCTGCGCCTCCGGCACCGCGTTCGACATCGTCGGGAAGAACGTCGCCAGTGTCGAGGGCCTGCAGCAGGCATTCGAGCTGGTGCTGGCGATCGCGGGCAGAAAGGCGGGGTGAGGGAATAGGGACGATCCCGTTCCCGCCTTTTTGCCAAGGGCCTTGCCCCCCGCGCGCGCCCGGGGTTTACTTGCGTGCATGACGAACGTCGACCCGGACGAACTCAAGCGCCTGTCCGACCCCTGGCGCGCGGACGACCCGGACCCGGGTGAGACGCAGGAGTGGGTCGACGCGCTCGCGGCGGTGGTGCGCGACGCCGGGCCGTCGCGCGGGCTGTTCCTGCTGAGGCGCCTGGAGCAGGAGGCACAGCAGGCGGGCATCGTCGCGCACGTGCCGCCGTACTCGGCCTACCAGAACACGATCCCGCTCGCGCAGCAGGGACCGTATCCCGGCGATCTCGCGCTCGAGCAGCGCATCTCGGCCATCATCCGCTGGAACGCGCTGGCGATGGTGATGCGCGCGAATCAGGTGTCGGGCGAACTGGGTGGGCACATCGCGAGCTACGCCTCGGCGGCCGAGATCTTCGAGTGCGGCTTCAACCACTTCTTTCGCGCGAGTGTCGACGGCGGCCCGGGCGACCTCGTGTTCCTGCAGCCGCACTCCGCGCCCGGCGTCTACGCGCGCGCGTTCCTCGAAGGCGATCTTGGCGAGGACCAGCTGGCGAACTACCGACAGGAGACCGGCGGCAACGGGCTCTCGTCGTACCCGCACCCCTGGCTGATGCCGGCCTTCTGGCAGTTCCCGACCGGTTCGATGGGGCTCGGGCCGATCACGGCGATCTACCAGGCGCGGTTCATGCGCTACCTCGAGCACCGCGGCCTGCTGCGAGCCACCGACCGGCGCGTGTGGGGCGTGTTCGGCGACGGCGAGATGGACGAGCCGGAGTCGATCGCAGCGCTCACGCTCGCCGCGCGCGAGCGGCTCGACAACCTGACGTTCGTCATCAATTGCAATCTGCAGCGGCTCGACGGCCCCGTGCGCGGCAACGGCCAGATCATCCAGGAGCTGGAGTCGCTGTTCACGGGCGCGGGCTGGAACGTCGTCAAGGTGCTGTGGGGCTCGGACTGGGACGCGCTGTTCGCGCGCGACACGACGCACGCGCTGCTGCGCCGCTTTGCCGCAACGGTCGACGGCCAGTACCAGACGCTCGGCGCGAACGACGGCAACTACAACCGCGACCACTTCTTCGGGCTCGACCCGGAGTTGCGCGCGCTGGTCGCGCACATGGCGCCCGCAGAGATCGACGCGCTGACGCGCGGCGGCCACGACTTCCGCAAGCTGCACGCCGCGTTCCGGCTCGCGTGCGGGCACGAGGGCCAGCCGACGGTCATCCTGGCCAAGACGAAGAAGGGCTACGGCATGGGCGCCGGCGGCGAATCGCGCATGACCTCCCACCAGCAGAAGAAGCTCGACGTGGAGGCGCTGCGCCACTTCCGCGAGCGCTTCCACCTGCCGCTTGCGGACGAGGACATGGCGCAGGCGCGCTTCTGGAAGCCGGCCCCGGACAGCCGCGAGTTGATCTATCTGCGCGAGCGCCGCGCCGCGCTCGGTGGCAACATGCCGCGGCGCCGAGCGTCGGCGCCGCCTGTGGCGGTACCGCCGCTGGAGCGGTACGCGAAGTTCGCGCTCGCCGCGGACGGCAAGGAGATGTCGACGACGATGGCGGCGGTGCGGATGCTCGGCAACCTGCTCAGGGATCCGGAGCTGGGAGCCCGCATCGTGCCGATCGTCGCCGACGAGGCCCGCACGTTCGGCATGTCGAGCCTGTTCCGCCAGGTCGGCATCTACTCGGCGCTGGGGCAGCGCTACGAGCCGGAGGACGCGAGCTCGCTGCTCGCCTACCGCGAGGCGCGCGACGGGCAGCTGCTGGAGGAGGGCATCACGGAAGCCGGCGCGATGTCGTCGTGGATCGCCGCGGGCACGTCGTACAGCGTGCACGGAATCGCGATGCTGCCGGTGTACATCTACTACTCGATGTTCGGCTTTCAGCGCGTCGGCGACCTGATCTGGGCCGCGGCCGACCAGCGCACGCGTGGCTTCCTGCTCGGCGCCACCGCCGGGCGCACGACGCTGTCGGGAGAAGGCCTGCAGCACCAGGACGGCAGCAGTCACGTCGCCGCCGCGACAGTACCCAACTGCCGCGCCTACGATCCCGCGTTCGCGTACGAAGTCGCGGTGATCGTCGATGCCGGAATGCGCGCGATGCTGGAGCGTGGCGAGGACGTGTTCTATTACATCACCGTGATGAACGAGAACCACGAACACCCGTCGCTGCCACAGGGTGTCGCCGAGGGGATCGTGCGGGGGATGTACCTGTTGGAGAGGCACGGCGAGGGCGACACGGCGCTGCGCCTGCTCGGCTCGGGGACGATCCTGCGCGAGGTGCGCGCTGCCGCGGCGCTGCTCGCCGCGGACTGGGGCGTGACCAGCGGCGTCTACAGCGTGACGAGTTTTTCCGAGCTCGCCCGCGAAGCGCGCGAAGTCGGGCGGAGCAACCGCCTGCACCCGCTGCGCGCGCCGCGGCGCAGCCACCTCGACGATTGCCTGGGCGGAAGCCGCGCACCGGTCGTCGCGGCGACCGACTACGTGCGCGCGTATCCGGAGCTGATCGCCGCGCACGTCGATGCGCCGCTCGTCGCGCTGGGCACCGACGGCTTCGGACGCAGTGACACGCGCTCGGCGCTGCGCCGCTTCTTCGAGGTCGACCGGCAGCACGTCGTCGTGGCAGCGCTTTCGGCACTGGCGGATACAGGGGGAGTCGACCGCGGGCGTGTCGCCGAGGCGATCGCGCGCTACGGGCTCGACCCCGATCGGCTGGAACCCTGGCGCGCGTAGCCGGCGGAAGGATCCCTCCACTGCGAAGGGTGCCCGAGGCAGCAATTGCGGGGATCCGGCGGGAGATGGCGACATAGTGGGCGCGCAGTGGGTGTTTGCGGTCGATGCGTTGATCCAGCGCAACGAGCGCGTTCACCGGTGGCGTAAGGTGAGCCTGTAGTTCACGTTTGAGCCGGCCGCTTGGACGAATCCGGCAACAACCGCAGGCCGGCGCAAGACGGCGATCATGGTCACGAGAAGCCGCACAGCCACCCTCCCGCGCCGGCATTCGGCGCTCCGGACGGGGTGGCGTCAGGGAAGCGGCGTGGTGCGGTCGCCTGGTCCGGGCCACGCGAAGCGCGGCCTCGGCTGTCGCGGAGTTCCCCTCAACCTGCCCAACGTGGTGGCGGTGGGCTCGTAGCAGCCGCTGCGGGCCCAACCGCCGTGCGACGAACAAGGGCGTCGCGACGAAACGCGATATGGACGTCGCGGCGCCTTCGGAAGCACGGCTTCGGGGAAGGACCGCACAATGACGACGTCCGTGGTTGGGTTGGGTTCGTATGGGGGGTCGGCCAGGTACATGCTCGCCGGCGGACTCGCGGGACTGGTGATCGGCTTGGCCGTCACCTTCGTCATGGCCTTGCTCGATGCCCGCGCGCAGGGCATGTCGGCCGGCAGCTGCATCGTCTACGGTTGCGTGCTCACGCTGCTCCTGAGCCAGGCGGTCGGATTGCCCGGCATGCTCGCCGGGGGCGCGATCGGTGCGCTGACCGGCTCGATCGTCGGACTGGTGCACCACCGCTCCCGCTCCGCGAATTGACGGATTTCCCGGCGGGTCGGGCAGGCCTCAGCGTGACGCAGAGGCAGGGCCAGTTGCCCTGCCTCGTCACGCCGCGGCTTTGCGCAGATTGACGAGGACGATGCCGCAGCCGACGAGGCCGGCAGCGACGAGGAACGCACCGGTCAGCGACTCGCCGAGCACGAGGTGGCCGAATGCGACGCCGTACAAGGGCGCGGCGAACGAAAACACGGCGAGCCGGCCGCCGAGGTAGCGCGTGAGCAGCCAGAACCACGTGAGATAGCTGGCGAACGCGACCACTACCGACTGGAAAGCGAGGCTCGCCACGGCGAGCGGCGTGGCCTGCACCACGCCCGGCTCCCCCAGCGCGAGCGAGACCGCGAGCATCAGCGGCGCCGACACGCCGAGCTGCCACGCCAGCGTCTTCTCGGCGCGGATGCGCGCGAGCGAACTCGCGCGGATCAGCACGGTGGTGGCGGCCCAGCCGAACGCCGCCGCGATGCCCAGCGCGTCGCCGAGCCACGTCGAGCGCCCGCCGGAGGCCAGCCCTTCGTGGAAAGCGAATACGATACCTGCGAACGCCAGCGCGACGCCTGCCCATTGCAGCGGCGCGAGGCGCTCGCCGGGCACCAGCAGCGCGAGGCCGAGCGCGGTCAGCGGCGGCGCCAGGTAGAGGAACACCACCATGCGCGATGCAGTGGTGTGGGCGAGTCCGACGTAGATCGCCGCGAACTCGGCACCGAACAGCAGGCCGGCGGCCACGCCGGGAACTAACGTGCCGTCGCGCGCTCCTAGTGCGATGCCCCGCCACCGCGACCACGCGACGAGCAGCGCAAACGCCACGGTCGAGCGGATCGCGCCCTGCATTACCGGCGAAACGCCGTGCAGGGCGAGCTTGATCGCCACCTGCTGGAAGCCCCACAGCGCCGTGAGCACCAGCATGGAGGCGACGGCAACGGTGTCGAGCGGATGGCGCGTGTCGGGCATGCGTGCCGTGGGGGCGGGCGGCGCGTCGCCATCCTACCCGAGGGGCTCCCGATGCCGCGCCGCCCTCGCTTTTTCTCCCCGCAACCAGCCGGTCGTTGACCGAGCGTCCGGGCGCAGGGATACTCGCGGCCGGACATCGGAATGACCCCAGCGGAAAGCGTGCGCTTGATCGATGACGAGGAAGAGCCCGGCGGCAGCCTGATGGCGGCGCAGGTCGACCACGCGCGGCGCCGGCTCGCATTGGCGCTCTCCGCGAGCCCGTTCGCCACGTTGTGGAACCTCTCGCCTGCCTTGGCGGCGAAGGCGGCGGTCGAGGCGCCCATTGACCTGCCCGGCGCGGGGGCGGACTTCACGGGCCGCTGGGTCCACGCTTTCGCCGCCTACGGTGCGCCGAAGTACGGGCCTGACTTCAGGCACTTCGACTACGTCAACCCGGACGCGCCCAAGGGCGGCACGCTGCGGCTCAAGAATCCGGACAGGCGCACCAGCTTCGACAAGTACAACCCGTTCACCACGCGCGGCAACTCGCCCGCCGGCGTGATGATCTGGATGTTCGAGAGCCTCGCGCACCTCGGCGCGGATGAGCCGATGACGATGTACGGCCTGCTCGCCGAGGCGATCAACGTCGCGCCGGACTTCGGCAGCGTGACTTTCCGCCTGCGCCCCGAGGCGCGCTTCTCCAACGGCGATCCGGTCACGGCCGAGGATGTCAAGCACAGCTTCGACACGCTGACGGGCAAGGAGGCCATGCCGTCGCTGCAGACGCAGCTTGCGGGGCTCGCGCGCGTCGTCGTCGTCGATCCGCGCACCGTGCGCTTCGAGATGCGCGACCGCACGCGCGAGCAGGCCTTCGTCGCCGGCACGATGCCGGTGTTCAGCCGCAAGTGGGGCGCGGGGCGCAAGCTCGACGAGATCGTCACCGATTACCCGATCGCGAGCGGGCCCTACGTGATCGACAAGGTCGACATGCCGCGGCGCATCGAGTTCCGCCTCGATCCCGACTACTGGGGCAAGGGGCTCGCCGTGCGCCGCGGGCACTTCAACTTCGAGCGCGTGGTCTACCGCAACTACGGCGACGACGCGGTGGCGCGCGAGGCGTTCAAGGCCGGCGAATACGATCTGATGAAGGAGTACCGTTCGCGCGCGTTCGTGCGCATGCACGCTGGCGTCAAGTGGGACGACGGCCGCATCGTGAAGGCGGTGCTGCCCACGCGCTACGGGCAATACCTGCAGAGCTACCAGCTCAACATGCGCCGCCCGCTGTTCCAGGACGCGCGCGTGCGCGAGGCGCTGGTCCACACCTACGACTTCGACACGCTGAACAAGACGCGCATGTTCACGCGGGCGAGCAGCATGTTCAGCAACTCGGAATTCGCGGCCCGCGGCATGCCGTCGGCCGCCGAGCTCGCGCTGCTCGAGCCGTTCCGCGCCGAGCTGCCGCCCCGCGTGTTCGGGCCGGCGTTCGTCAGCCCGGACACCGGCGGCGACCCCGCGCGCCTGCGCCACAACCTGCTCGTGGCCCGCGACCTGCTCGCGCAGGCCGGGTGGAAGCTCGACGACGGCGGCACGCTGCGCAACGCGAAGGGCGAGCCGTTCGTGTTCGAGTACATGGTGCCGCGCGTGGCCAACGTGACCGACTGGCAGCGCAATCTGCGCAAGCTCGGCATCGAGATGAAGGTGCGCCAGGTCGACTTCGCGCTCTACCGGCGCCGGCTGCAGCAGTACGACTTCGACATGGTGGCGATCGTCGAGGGACGCTTTACGCTGCCGCAGGGCGCCGAGGTCGCGGCGATCTACGGCAGCAAGTCGGCCGACGAGCCGGGCAACAGCAACTTCCGCGGCCTCAAGAGCCGCGTGGTGGACGCGCTGATCGAGGCGATGAACCGCGCCGGCACGCTCGAGGAGCTGCGCGACGCCGCGCGCGCGCTGGACCGCGTGGTGATGTGGAACTTCTACCAGATCCCCGACCTGTACTCCGGCAAGGAGTCGATCTCGTACTGGGACCGCTTCGGCATCCCGAAGACGATGGCGCACTACTTCCAGGCCGACACCTACTACGGCCTGATCGAGCACACGCCCTGGCCGCTGCACACCTGGTGGGACAAGGGCCGCGAAGGCGCGGCGCCGGTCGCCGCGGCGGGAAGGCGCTGACCCGCCGTGCTGGCCTACGTCGCGAAGCGAATCCTGCTGATGATTCCCACGCTGCTCGGGGCGCTGACGATCACATTCGTCGTCATGCAGTTCGTCCCCGGCGGCCCGATCGAACAGATCATGGCCGAGGCGCGCGCCGGCTCGGAGGGCGAGGCCGGCGGTTACAAGGCCGGGCGCGACCTCGACAAGAAGCAGCGCGAGGAGCTGATGAAGCTCTACGGCTTCGACAAGCCGGCGCACGTGCGCTACTTCGAGATGCTGGCGAGCTTCGCCCGCTTCGACCTCGGCCGCAGCTTCCTGCAGAACAAGGACGTGTGGACGCTGATCAAGGAGAAGCTGCCCGTGTCGATCTCGCTCGGGCTGTGGACGTTCTTCATCAGCTACCTGATCAGCATCCCGCTGGGCGTCGCGAAGGCGGTGAAGGAGGGTACGCGCTTCGACACCCTGACCACGTTCGCGGTGCTGTTCGGCTACGCGGTGCCCGGCTTCGTGCTCGGCGTGCTGCTGATCGTGCTGTTCGCCGGCGGCAGCTTTTTCGAGTGGTTCCCGCTGCGCGGTCTCACCTCGGACCACTGGGACGAGCTCACGACGTGGGGGAAGATCAAGGACTACTTCTGGCACCTGGCGCTGCCGCTCACCTGCCTCGTCATCCACAGCTTCGCCGTGGTCACGCTGCTCACCAAGAACACGTTCGTCGAGGAGATCCGCAAGCAGTACGTGCTGGTCGCGCGCTCCAAGGGGCTCTCCGAGAAGCGCGTGCTCTACAAGCACATCTTCCGCAACGCGCTGATCCCGCTGGTCACCGGCTTCCCCGCGGCGTTCGTCGGCGCGTTCTTCACCGGGGCGGTGCTGATCGAGACGCTGTTCTCGCTCGACGGGCTGGGCCTGCTCTCCTTCGAGAGCATCGTGCGGCGCGACTACCCGGTCGTGCTGGGATCGCTGTACCTGTTCACGCTGATTGCGCTGGTGGTGAAGCTCGTCTCCGACCTGCTCTACACGGTCGTGGATCCGCGCGTGCAGTTCGGCAGCGTGGCGCGGTAGATGCCAAGCCTTGGCGCAACTTCGTTGCGATACGTGAAGCCAACTCCATCGTCGTCCCCGCGAAGGCGGGGACCCAGTGTCTTTCGCTCGTGCTGGCACGGCAGGCCGGGAGAGACGCTGGGTCCCCGCCTTCGCGGGGACGGCGACGGAAAGGGCGGGAACGTTGCTTGCGCGGCAGTGACGGTTCGGCGCTTGTGGGCCGCCGAAGGGCGGCACGGATGAGCCGGGTGCTGCCCCCCGTCGCGACGGCTCCGGAACCCGTCGCCGCTGCCGCCGCGGGCACCACGGCGATGT
>Ga0209391_10001937_pt1 | contig 10803 bp, 9 predicted proteins | sample PPLLak3March2015_FD_187246 | JGI IMG/M metagenome (GOLD analysis project Ga0209391, IMG submission 187246) | Freshwater sediment microbial communities from Prairie Pothole Lake near Jamestown, North Dakota, USA - PPLs Lake P7 Core (1) Depth... | ecosystem: Environmental > Aquatic > Freshwater >... | reverse complement strand
GAGGGGGGAAGGCCAGCGGGCTAGCCGCCGGCCGATGTGTCGTAGAGATGCTCCCGCACGGCGTCGCGGTGCTCGGCCGCAGCGCCGTGGTTCATCTCGTCGGCGGCGGTGACCGCTTCGGCCAGCGCCACGCCGACCTCCGCCTCGCCGGCCGCGACCACGGCCGCTCCGGCGCGGCGAAGCGCGGCGGCATCGCGAAGGTGCGTGCACCGCGCGAGCACGCGGAGTCCGGGATTGAGCTGCCGTGCCTGCCTGATGATCTCGGCCGCGTCCTCCACGTCGGCGCTCAGCACCAGGCTGCCGGCCGTCGCGATGCCAGCCTCGTCGAGGGTCCCCGCGCGAAGGACGTCGCCGTAAATCGCAGCGACGCCGCGGGACCTCAACTGCCGGACCGTGTCGAGATTCAGATCGACGACCGTGACGTCCGCGCCGCGCTCGGCGAGCAGGCGTTCGACGATGCTGCCGACCGGGCCGTAGCCGACGAGGATGCAGCGGTTCGGGTCGATCGGCCGGGGACCGTGCGGCGCCGGCGACCCCGTTCCGGAATGCGACAGCGACCACCGGCGCGCATGGCGGTAGATGGAGGGATTCAGGGCAATCGAGATCATCGACGCGGCCACGAGCGCGTTCCACCCGACGTCGTTGATGAGTCCCAGGCCGCGGGCCACCGTACCGAGAATGAAGCTGAACTCCCCCACCTGTGAGAAGGCGGCCCCGACCGGGACGGCCGTGGCCATCGGCCTGCCGAGCAGGCGCACGGTCAGCATGGCGGCCAGCGGCTTGATGACGATCACCACGAGGAGCACCGCCCCAATCTCGAGCGGCGCCTGGAAGAGGCTGCGCGGGTCGAACAGCATCCCGATCGACACGAAGAACAGCACCGCGAAGGCGTCGCGCATCGGCACCGCGTCGGCGGCTGCCCGGGCCGCGAACTCGGACCGTCCCACGGTCAGTCCGGCGAGGAACGCCCCGAGGGCCATCGACACCCCGAAGATCTTCGCCGAGCCGACCGCGATGCCGACGGCCAGCACCAGCACGGCGAGCGTGAAGAGTTCGCGCGAGCGGGTGCGCTCGATCCGTTCGAGGGCCTGCGGAATCACCCACCGGCCCAGCACGACGACCGTGGCGACGAGGCCGATCACCTTGAGCGAGGCCAGGCCGAGCGCGGCGCCGGCGGTCCCGCTGCCGCCCGCGCCCGGAGCGTAGGCGATCGGCAGCACCAGCAGGATGGCCACCGTCAGGAGGTCCTCCACCACAGTCCAGCCGATGGCAATGTGGCCGATGGGCGCGTGCAGGTCGTGCCGCTCGCCGAGGACCGTCGCCATGACCACCGTGCTGGCGACGGAAATCGCCATGCCCAGGATGATCCCGGCCGCCCAGTCCCACCCCAGCAGGCGCAGGAGGGCGGCCAGCGCCGCGGTGGACATCGCGCTCTGAATCAGGGCGCCGGGCACCGCCACGCGCCAGACCGCCATCAACTCGCGCAGGTGGAACCGCAGACCAATCCCGAAGAGCAGCAGGATCACGCCGATCTCGGCGAACTGCTCGGCGGTCGGCCGGTCGGCGACGAAACCCGGCGTGAAGGGACCGACGAGCACGCCGGCCAGGAGGTAGCCGACAATCGGGGAGAGCTTGAGACGATGGGCGACATACCCAAGGGCGAGGGCCCCGGCCAGGCCGCCGGCGAACGTCATCAGGACGTTGAGGTCGTGCACGCCAGGGATCATAGCAACCTTGAAGGCGGGAGGGCGATCGCTATGAACGAGGGGCCCGGGTCTTCGTGAGCGCGTTCAGCGCCGCGAGGCCGGCGCTCGCGATGAGCAGGCTGCGGAATCGGCGGAAAAAGGCGACTGAAAAGCCAGCCGTGACCGGGAGCCCCAGCGCGCCGAAGATGACTGCGTACGAACCCTCGGCCGCCCCCAGCTGGAGCGGCATGAAGAAGAAGATCACCGAGATGAACTTCGTGGCCGCCTCGATGGCCAGCGGGTAGATCGCCGGCGTGGCAATCTCCAGCGCCCGGAGAATCCACGCCAGCTCCAGCACGAGCGCCACCTGGCCGCCGACCTCGGCGAGCATGATGGCCGCGGCGCGAGCCGGCCGATCGTGGAGGATGCCGAGCAGCACATCCTCCATCGTGTTGATCGCCGCGACATCCGGCTTCAGCCGGCCCCGGAGGACGCCCGCGCGGCCGAGCCAGCCGATGGCGGAGCCAATGAGGTAGTACCGCGCGACGACGGCGGCGACGGCCGCGAGGAGGAATGCCGCGTTGAGGCAGATCAGGCCCACGGCCGCCGCGGCGGCTGGCGGCGGCAACGCCGCGTGGCGCAGGAGATAGCCCAGGCCCGCCGTGCCCATCGCCGCTCCCACGACGAGATTCATGACGGCCGCCGTCAGCGTGCCCGCGAACCCTTCGGCGAGTGACAAGCCCCGGCGTTTGAGCAGCCAGGCCTTCGTCGGCTCGCTCAGGAACGGACCCGAGAACGTGAGCGAGTGGATGGCATCGCCCGACAACCGGATCCAGAGCGCGTCCCGAAACGACACCTCCCGCGAGCGCAGGACTGACAGCTTGAACGCGACGGCCCGCATGGCCTGATACACGCCGTAGCAGGCCAGGATTGGCAGCGCGTGCCAGCCGAGCTGGGCCGTCGTGCGCAGGATCTCTGCCGGGCCGAGGTGCCACAGCAGGGCACCGAGCACCACGATTCCGGCGAGGAGGAAGAGGAGGCGGATCATCCAGGGCCTGGACCTGCTGCATTCTACATGGATGGTGCCGCTGCCGGCCCGTCTCCCGCCAATCCGCGCTCTGCCGACAACGATCGGAGGAGGCGGTCGCGGCCGCGGGATGTTGCGTGTTAGGATGCGCCAGACCGCGTGCGCGGGCGCCCGCGGCGGGAGGAGCTGCCGATGGCCGCCGCGAGTCCCGAGCCCGACCTCCGCGACCTGATGCATCGGGCGGCATGCCTCCCCTACGGGCTCTCCCTGGTCGAATTCGGGCTGCCGCCCTGCGTGTCCGAGACGCTCGGCGTGGGCGCCGAGATCGTGCTCCGGGCGCGCGCGGCCCTGGCCGACCCGGCGATCCGTCCCGCGCTCGTCAGTGACTATGAGGCCGCCGCGACGCGCCGCGACCACGATCCCGAGGCGTTCTGCCGGCAGTGCGAGGCCGACGGCCGGTTCCCGGCGCCCGGCTGCCCGCTGGCGCTCATCCGGGAGGCCGAAGCGAGGCCATCGGGCCTCGAGACGCTTCGATCGACCGCGCTGGACGTGGCCGCCACCAGCTTCGGCGTGCACCCCTTCGTCATTCTCGGCGCACGCGAGTGGCTCGCCCGCCGGAACGTCGAAGGTCCCTAGCCCGACGTTCCGCAGATGAGTGCCACCCGCGTAGTCCGCCTGGAGGGCGCCATGAGCATCGGCATCGTGGGGTACGGATCGTACGTCCCGCGCCACCGCATCAGGCTCGAAGAGATCGCCAAGGTCTGGGGCGCGGACGCGCCGGCCTACAAGCGCGGCCTGGGCCTGCGCGAGAAGTCCGTGCCCGCGCCGGATCAGGACACCATCACCATGTCGGTCGAGGCCGCGCGCCGGGCGATTGTCCGCGCCGGGATCGACCCGGTGCGCATCGGCGCGATCTACGTGGGGTCCGAGTCGCATCCCTACGCCGTGAAGCCGTCGGGCACGGTCGTGGCCGAGGCGATCGGCGCGACGCCCGAGATCCACTGCGCGGACCTCGAATTCGCGTGCAAGGCCGGCTCCGAGGGCATGTACATCGCCATGGCGCTCGTGAAGGCCGGGGAAATGGACTACGCGCTCGGCATCGGCGCCGACACGTCCCAGGGCGCGCCCGGCGACGCGCTCGAGTACTCGGCGTCGGCGGGGGCCGCGGCGTTCATCTTCGGCCGCGAGCGGCTCGTCGCCGAGTGCGAGCACACCTACGCCTACATGACCGACACGCCGGACTTCTGGCGGCGCGAGTACCAGTTCTATCCGCGCCATGCCGGGCGCTTCACGGGCGAGCCGGCGTACTTCAAGCACGTGCTCGCGTGCGCGCGCGGGCTGATGGAGCGGTCGGGCACGACGCCGTCCGACTTCCGGTGGTGCGTCTTCCACCAGCCCAACGGCAAGTTCCCGCAGCGCGCGGCCAGCGAACTGGGGTTCACGAAGGACCAGCACGACCAGGGGCTGCTCAGTCCGACGCTCGGCAACACCTACTCGGGCTCGTCGCCCATGGGGCTCAGCGCCGTCCTCGACGTCGCCGCATCCGGCGACCGGATCCTGATGGTCAGCTACGGATCGGGATCGGGTTCAGACGGGTTCATCTGGCGCGTGACGGACCGCATCACCGAGGTGCAGCACCTGGCGGTGCAGACGCGCGAGCAACTGGAAGGCCGCCGCGTCTATATCGACTACGGCACGTACTCGAAGTTCCGCGGCAAGATCCGCATGGGCGCCGAGTAACCCGAATCGGGGGCATGTCATGAGAGACGTGGCAGTCATCGGCGTGGGCATGAACCGGTGGGGCGAGCTCTGGGAGAAGTCCCACCGCCGGATCTGGACCGAGGCCGCGCTCGAGGCGATCGCGGACGCGGGCGTGGACCACGTCGACGCGCTGTACGTGGGCTGCATGTCGGGCGGGCTCTTCATGGGCCAGGAGCACCTGGGCGCGCTGCTCGCCGACCAGCTCGGCATGGGGCCGATTCCGGGCACGCGCGTGGAGTCCGCGTGCGCCTCGGGCGGGCTCGCCTTCCGGCAGGCGTACCTCGCCGTCGCGTCTGGTGAGCACGACATCGTGCTGGCGTCCGGCCTCGAAAAGATGACGGACGTCGACGGCGGCGCCGCCACCTACGCCCTGTCGACGGCGGCGGACCAGGAGTACGAGTGCTATCACGGCATCACGTTCCCCGGGCTCTACGCGATGATGGCCCGCGTGCACATGCACCGCTACGGCACCACGCGCGAGCAGCTGGCCCGGGTCGCCGTGAAGAACCACGCGAACGGTCTGCTCAACCCGCTGGCGCAGTTCCAATCCCGGATCACCGTCGAGGACGTCGTCCGGTCGGTGCTGGTGGCCGACCCGCTCCGGGTGCTCGACTGTTCGCCGATCACCGACGGCGCCGCGGCGGTCATCCTGGCGGCGCTGCCGCAGAAGGGCTCGAAGCGGGAACCTGTGAAGGTCGCCGCCTCGGCGGCGGCGACCGACACCATCGCGCTGCACGACCGCGAGGACATCGCCTGGCTGCGCTCGACCGACGTGGCGGCGGCGAAGGCCTACGCGCAGGCGGGCATCACGCCGGAGGACCTCTCTTTCTGCGAGGTGCACGACTGCTTCACGATTGCCGAGGTGATGGTCATCGAAGCGCTCGGCCTGACAGGGCGGGGCAAGGGCGGCGAGGCGGCGGCCTCCGGCATGACGGCGCTCGGCGGCCGGGTGCCGGTGAACCCGTCTGGAGGGCTCAAGTCGAAAGGCCACCCGGTGGGCGCCACGGGCATCGCACAGGTCCGCGAGGCGGTGCTGCAGCTGCGCGGCGAGTCGGAGGGCCGGCAGGTCGAGGGCGCCCGCTGGGGCCTGACGCAGAACATGGGCGGCACCGGGGCCAGCTCCGTCGTGCACATCTTCACGCGCGCGTAGGGAGGAGCGGACATGATCGGCTCGGCACGCTACTGGCGAGAGATTCCGCAGCGCTACCGCTACGAGGCGGCGACGTGCGACGCGTGCGGCAAGATCCACTTCCCGCCCCGCCTGGTGTGCAGCAGCTGCCGCGGGACGAGGTTCTCCAGGACCACGCTGGCCCCGGAGGGCGCGGTCGAGACCTTCACGATCATCCGCGTGCCGCCCACCGGCTTCACGGCCGAGACGCCGTACGCCGTCGGCATCGTGCGGCTGGACGACGGCGTGAAGGTGACGGCCCAGATTGTCGACGCCGATCTCGACGAACTCCGGATCGGCCAGCGGGTGCGCGTCGAGTTCCGGCGCGTCCAGAAGGAGGGCGAGGCGGGCCTCCTCTGCTACGGCTACAAGTTCGTGCCGGTCGGGGTCTAGCGCCAGCGGCCGCGTCGGTCGAGGCCCGCCAGCCGCCGCCTCACAGCGCCTCGATGACGAGCACCCGTCGGCCGAACTGCAGCGCCTCCTGCTTGGAAGGCTTCCAGATGTCGAACCGGTGATCGAACCGCGTGTGCAGGCGATCCCAGCAGGTGTAGATGCGCGAACCGATCCGGAACCGCGTGCCGAACGGGTACCTGCGGGGGCAGGCCACGAGTCCGTCGTAGACCTCCCGGCCGCTGGCGGTGATGAACGGGTCTCCCCAGGTCTCGTCCGGCGAGGATGAATAGGCCGTCACTTCAGCCGTGAAGCGCTTCGCCGAGTCGACCGCAGGCAGTGCGGTGTCTCGTCCGCGTGGCGCGCTCGTGAGCACGATGGTGCTGGCGAGCACGCTGCACGCCAACATGGCGACGAATTGGGCCGGTTGATACAGTCGCATTCGACGGGTTCGACCTCCATGCAAACATCGCCTGCCGCATGCGGCCCCGCGCAATCTGTCTGTTCTCAGGGAACAGGCATCCGCCCATCGAGGGTCGATCAGACCAGCTTGTCAGGGGGATGTCTTGCGGGATGGACGCAGGCGCTACCCGACGTCACGGCGCTCGACAAGGCGATGGGGCGTTTCTATTCGATGGTTCGAGTATACCATCAGTAGGCTCACCGCTGCCTGGACGACATAACCTATTGCAGCGATTGAGGTTCCTTGCTTCGGCTGTCTCGACGATGAGCCGTGAGGCGGGTCCGGCAAGGCCCCGAAAGAGCGGTCAACACCAATGTGACAGCCCCAAAGGGGGCCCGGAATGCAGCGAGGTGCGAAAGACGGCTGTCGCGGAGCCGTCGGTCGGCGGCGTTACGGCTCGTCGATGGCGAAGAAGTTCGCCGCGCCTTTGTCTTTCCCGTCGGCCACGGTGGTCGTGAACGTTTCGTCCATCTTGACTTCGTACGTCGTGGGCGAGAGGTATTGCGCGAGGATCTTCACGGCGCCGCTGTCGTACACCGACAGCTTCACATAGTTCAGCACGTAGCCGTACCGCGGATGGCGGATGAGCTGGGTATGCGAGGCGACAAGGTACCCTTCCTTGTTGCCTACGGCGCCCGCGGCGAAGTACTCGAACGTCGCGAGATCCATCCCACCCACGGCGTCGGGCGATTTCTGCGGCGCTCCCTTCCCGTCCACGAGCGCCATGTCCCTGTAATGGAGCACCGCGCGCACCTGCCGGCCGGACGACAGCGCCCCCATGATCTCCGCCGCGGTCTTGAGCGGCTTCGGCTGCGCCTCGGCGCGGCCCGCCGCCACGAACCCCAGCGCCACGACCGCCGCCAGCATGTGTCTGCCTCGCATTGGATGCTCGCCTTCTTTACCGGCCTGAGTCTGAGGGGTCGGGACCATTTAGGCAACCGACAATGCTGGCTGGCATCGCCCCTCCCGGAGTTGCCCGCCGCGCCGTTTCCCGTTAAGGTGCTGCTGCGCGTCAGGGGGAACACATGACATCGACGAAACGGAGGGCGTGGTGCGCCCTGTGGCTGCTGATACTCGTCCCGGCCATCGCTGGAGCTGCACCCGGGGCGGCGACGGTCCGCACCTACAAGAAGGTGATCCGGACGTATCCCTACTCCGACCCCAACCCGATTCCCGTGGTCGACCGGATCTACCCCTACTTCCGGTTCGACGGCTACACGGACACGCCGGTGGACAAGGCATGGACGGTCGTCGAACTCGAGAACGACTACCTTCGCGTCACGGTGTTCCCGGAAATCGGCGGGAAGATCTGGAGCGCCGTCGAGAAGTCCACCGGGCGGTCGTTCATCTACGACAACCGCGTGGTGAAGTTCCGCGACATCGCGATGCGGGGGCCGTGGACAAGCGGCGGCATCGAGCCGAACTACGGCATCATCGGCCACACGCCCGCCTGCTCCACGCCGGTGGACTACGAGACGAGCACGGGAGACTTCGGCGCGCGGATCGTCGTCGGCGTGCTGGATCTGCTGACCCGCACGCCGTGGCGCCTCGAGATCACGCTGCCCTCCGACGCGGCGTACTTCACCACGCGGTCGATCTGGCACAACGCGACGCCGATCGAACAGCCCTACTACACCTGGATGAACACCGGCATCAAGGCGGCCGGCAACCTGGAGCTCATCTATCCGGGCACGCATCACATCGGACACGGCGGCGAAGTCGCGCCCTGGCCCATCGAGCCGGCCACGGGGCGGAACCTCGCGTTCTACGAACAGAACAACTTCGGGCCCTACAAGTCGTACCACGTCGTCGGACGCCACACGGACTTCTTCGGCGCGTACTGGCACGACGATGAGTTCGGGATGGGGCGGTATTCGACGAGGGACGACAAGCTGGGGAAGAAGGCGTGGATCTGGGGACTCTCGCGACAGGGAATGATCTGGGAGAAGCTGCTGACCGACACCGACGGGCAGTACGTCGAGGTCCAGTCGGGGCGCCTGTTCAATCAGGCGGCGGAGGCGAGCACGCTCACGCCGTTCAAGCACAGGGGATTCGAGCCGCATTCGGCAGACACCTGGACCGAGTACTGGTTCCCCGTGAAGGGCACTGGAGGGTTCGTCGCTGCTCACCCGCGCGGGGTGCTGAATGTCATCCTGCCTGGATCGATGCGCCCGGGCGCTTCACCTGGGGCGCCGCCCGCGAAGGCCCGGGCCCTTGAAGTCCGCCTCTCGGCGCTCGAACGCATCGACGAGACGCTCGACGTGCTCGATGGCGACCGCGTCGTCTTCACGACCAGGCTGCAACTCGCCCCGATGGAGACCTGGCGGCAGGCCATCGACGCCCCGGTGCCCGCGGAGCGGCTGCGCGTCCGCGCGGGGAACTGGCTGGACTACCGGCCGGCGGCGAGCGACGAGTTGTCGCGGCCCCTCGAGTCGCCGAAGGACTTCGACTGGACGTCGGCGCAGGGACTCTGGCTGGCGGGCAAGGAGTGGATCCGGCAGCGCGACTACCGGCAGGCGCAGGCGGCCCTCGAGGCCTGTCTGAAGAAGGACCCGCACTACTTGGCGGCGCTGGCAGATCTGGCGATGGTGCGCTATCGCGCCATGGACTACCAGGGCGCGTGGGATCTGGCGCGCCGGGGCCTCGCGATCGACACGTACGATCCGGCGTCGAACTACTACTACGGCCTGGCGTCGGTGCGTCTGGGCCGCGGCGTTGACGCGCTCGACGGCTTCGAAGTCGCCGCCTCGTCGCCGGCGTTCCGATCTGCGGCGATGACGGAAGCGGCCAAGGTCTACGCCCGGCGCGGCGACTACACCGCCGCGTTGAAGTACGCGGAGCAGAGCCTCCGGACCAACGCCGACAATCTCGACGCGCGACAACTGTCCGCCCTGCTCTCCCGGCTGCGCGGGGACGGCACGACGGCCGAGGCGGACCGGTTGGCCGCGCTCGTGCCGTTGAGCCATGTCGCGCGCGTCGAGCGATACCTCGTGCACAAGGACGAACACACCCGCCGGGCGTTCGTTGACGGCATCCGCAACGAGTTGCCACACGAGACGTTTCTCGAACTCGCGGCCTGGTATCAGGACCTGAACCGGCCGGACGAGGCGCGCCAGGTGCTCGAGTTGGCGCCGCCGACGGGCGAGGTGCTCTACTGGCTGGCCTTCCTGAAAAACGCGCTGCACGATCCGGGCGAGGCTGAGACGCTCCGCCGGGCCGAGGCCGCGTCTCCACGCCTGGTGTTCCCGTTCCGGTCCGAGAGCGCCCCGGTGTTCGAGTGGGCGGTGCGGCAGACGGCAACCTGGCGCCCGAAGTACTACCTGGCGCTGATCCTGTGGAGCCGCGGGGAGATGGATCGCGCCCGCGAGTTGCTCCGGTCGTGCGGCGCGTCGCCGGACTTTGCCCCGTTCTACGCGGCACGTGCGAAGGCCTTCGAGACCGTGTCACCGGACAGTGCGCTGGCCGACCTGCGCCGCGCGGCGGAACTCGACCCGCGCGAATGGCGCGTCGGCAAGGCGCTCGCCGAACGGCACATCCGCGACGGCGCGGTCGGCCAGGCGCTCGAGGTGGCGCAGCGATACACCCTCGCCTTCCCCGAGAACTACATCCTGGGCCTGCTGCACGCCAGAACGCTGCTGCTGAACGCGCGCGTGGCGGAGGCCGCGGCCGTGCTCGATCGCCTCAACGTCCTGCCATTCGAGGGATCGACCGACGGAAGGACGCTCTACCGCGAGGCGCAATTGCTGCTGGGCGCGGAGGCATTCAGGACAGGCAACGTCAACGGGGCGGCTCGTCGCGTGGCGGCCGCGCGCGAGTGGCCGGAGCACCTGGGCGCGGGGAAGCCGTATCCCGATGACGTGGACGAGCGCGTCGAAGACTGGATGGCCGCGCACTGCCTGGAACGCGCCGGGAAAGGTGCCGAGGCCCGCGTGTTGTTCGAACGCCTGGCGGCCTCGCCCAAGGCCCGCGGCGCCGTCGGCGGACTGCTCTCGGCCGCGTCGCTCGCTGGTCTGGGGCGGCAGGCCGACGCGGGGCGGGCCTTCGACGACTGGGCGGCCCTGCAGACCGATCCTCGGGTTGCGGACTGGGGCCGCCGCATCTTCGAAGGTCAGCCGGCCCTCTGGCCGGCGGGCGCGTCATCTGACGAGGAGCACCGCGCCGTGACCGCGTGGCGGCAGAAGGGAGGGGAGTGAGGGATTGGGACGAAGGGTTCGCCCCAACCCCGGATTCGTTCTATCGGCCGGCGGGCGGCGCGAACCGCCACACGTCGTTGTCGACCCGCAGGTAGTTCGTCGGGTCGGCGAAATTG
>Ga0209391_10001936_pt1 | contig 10808 bp, 8 predicted proteins | sample PPLLak3March2015_FD_187246 | JGI IMG/M metagenome (GOLD analysis project Ga0209391, IMG submission 187246) | Freshwater sediment microbial communities from Prairie Pothole Lake near Jamestown, North Dakota, USA - PPLs Lake P7 Core (1) Depth... | ecosystem: Environmental > Aquatic > Freshwater >... | reverse complement strand
CGAGCAGTTTCTGCTGCAGCAAATCCATTCCCGCACCGGTCTTGGCCGACAACCAGACTTCCTCGCCTGCCACCCGCGGCAACTCATCGTACAGGTCGATTTTGTTATGCACGGTAATGCGCGGGATCGCCGGCAGGCGGGTCAGGATCGTCTGTTCCTCCTCGGTCAGGCCATGGGCGGCATCCACCAGCAGCAGCGCCGCATCGGCCTTTTCCAGCGCTTCCCAGGTGCGCGCAATGCCGAGCTTCTCCACCGCATCTTCCGTCTCGCGCAGGCCGGCAGTATCGATGACATGCAGCGGCACGCCTTGAATCTGGATCGCTTCACGTACCGTATCGCGGGTGGTTCCGGCAATTTCGGTCACGATCGCCGCTTCGAAGCCTGCCAGACGGTTGAGCAGGCTGGATTTGCCGACGTTGGGCTGACCGATCAGCACCACGGTCAGACCCTCGCGCAGCAATGCGCCCTGCCGCGCCTGTGCACGCACCTCGCGCAGCGTGGCATCGATGGCGTCGAGTCGACCAAACGCGTCAGCCTGCTGCAAAAAATCGATCTCTTCCTCCGGGAAATCCAATGTCGCCTCCACCAGCATGCGAAGGCGGACCAGGCGCTCCACCAGCTCGTCAATGCGTTCGGAGAAAACGCCTGACAGCGAGCGCACCGCAGAGCGGGCCGCCGCTGCACTTTGTGCATCGATCAGGTCCGCCACAGCCTCGGCCTGGGCCAGATCGAGCTTGCCATTGAGAAATGCTCGGCGAGTGAACTCGCCCGGCTCGGCCAAGCGCGCACCCAGTTCGATACAACGCTGCAGGATCAGGTTGAGCACCTGCGGTCCGCCGTGGCCCTGCAATTCCAGCACGTTCTCGCCGGTGAAGGAATGCGGGGCAGCGAATAGCAAGGCTATGCCTTCATCGAGGGCCGATCCGTCGCTGTCCAGGAAGCGTCGGTAGGTCGCGAATCGCGGCGCCGGCAGACGTCCGAGCAAGGCCTCGGCAATGCCTGACACATCCGCTCCGGACACCCGCACCACGCCCACCCCGCCGCGACCGGGGGCCGTGGCGATGGCGACGATGGGGTCTTTCGCGATGGATGAATGGGGAGCCATTGCGGCTATGCGCGAACGTCGAGGAATTGGCTTTTGAAGTGTGCCACAACGTGCATTCTAGCTTTACCCGCTGACAGGCTTGCGCACGTTCCAGGAGAAAACACGGTGTTGCCCCGCTGCGTGAGCCGCCCTTCCAATGCACGGGACGCTCGGCCTCGGCAGAGTTCGATAAAGAGCAGCAGGGCCAACCTGCGGGTTCAGGCCTTGCGCGCTTCTGCCCGAATGACCTGGCGGTTGATCGCCCATTGCTGTGCGATCGACAGGATATTGTTGACCACCCAGTAAAGCACCAGGCCGGCGGGGAAGAAGACGAACATTACGGTAAACGCCACCGGCATGATCATCATGATCTTCGCCTGCATCGGGTCCATCGGCTGCGGGTTGAGCTTGACCTGCAGGATCGAGGTGATGCCCATCACGACCGGCAGGATGAACCAGGGATCGGGCGCCGTCAGGTCGGTAATCCAGCCTATCCAGGGCGCGCCACGCATCTCGACGGCAGCGAGCAGAACCCAGTAGAGCGCAATGAATACCGGGATCTGGATCAGGATGGGCAGGCAGCCACCGAGCGGATTGATCTTCTCCTTCTTGTACATCTCTGCCATGGCCTGATGCAGCTTGGCACGATCATCACCAAAGGTTTCCTTCAGCTGCTGCAAACGCGGCGTGAGCTTTTTCATTTTTGCCATCGACTTGTAGCCCGCGGCCGAAAGGGGATACAAGGCCAGCTTGATAAGAATGGTCAGAATGATGATCGCCCAGCCCCAGTTGCCGACAAGGCGTTCGATTTTCTCCAGCGACCAGAAGATCGGATAGGCCAGCGGTGTCAGCCAGCCGTAATCGCGCGACAGATCGAGTCCAGGAGCGGTCTTCTCCAGCGCTGACTGGACTTGCGGGCCGGCGTAAAGCGGAATGCTGAAGGTCCTTTCCTCACCCGGCGCGAGTGGGCCTTCCGCCACGATGACGCCCGCTGAATAGAGACCTTCGCCCAGTGAACGCGTGTAATACTCGCGCTTGACGCCGTCGCGCGGCAGCCAGGCGCTAACAAAGTGATGCTGGATCATCCCGACCCAGCCATCGGTCGCGGTCTTTTCGTGGTCGGCCTTGCCTTTTTCGATATCGGCAAAATTGACCTTCTGGAATTTCTTCGCGTCGGTGTAGAAAGCCGGACCCGTATACGTGTAGAGAAAGAACGACTCGCCACGCGGCGCTTCGCCATGACGGGTGAACTGATAATACGGCGTCAGGTCGACTGCGGTGCTTCCCTCATTGATGACGCGGGTCTTGAGGTCGATCTGATAGCTGTCGCGCTTGAAGACATAGGTCTTTTCGATCCGCAATCCGGTCGAAGGATCGCTCCAGACCAGCGGCACTTCCAGTTGCGCAGCGCCGCCGCTCAAGCGATAGGTGCCGGGATTGATCTGAAAAGGGGTGCGATGCGAAGGCATGCCTTCCCCGATCAGTCCGCTTTGTGCCAGATAAGGCCGGTTGGTACTGTCCTCGAACAGGGTGAAAACCTTGCTCTTGTCCTCGGTCTCACGATAGGGCAGGAGTTGCAGGTTGCGCAGATCACCGCCATTGGCATCGATTTCTGCACGCAACACGTCGGTTTCTACGATAGCGCGATCACCCTTGGCGAAACCGCTCTGGATGGTCGATGGGCTGGAGGGAACCGCTGCCGATTTGGTGAGTTCCTGGGACGGAGAGGGCACTGCAGATTGTTCCGACGATCCCACGCCGGTCGGCATAGCGGGCTCATGCTTGGATTGCCAGGCCTCCCACAGCAGAAGCAGGGAGAAGGAAAAAACGATAAAGAGAATCAGCCGCTGGTTATCCATGGGAACGCTTCAATTGGGTAAGTCCGGGTTCATGTGGTGGGGACCAAACTTTCAGCAGCCGGCCATTTTTCCATTGCACGTTGACCGGCACGCTTCAGGGTGCGGCCCAAATCACGAGCTTCTTCGCCCGGTGTTGGCTTCTCTGTCAGCCGGACAACGAAATCACACGCAGGCAGTTCGGCCAGGTTCAAACGAAAACGCTCACGAATACAGCGCTTGACCCGATTTCGGTCAACAGCACGCCGTAACAGTCGCTTCGGAACCACCATGCCAAGGCGGGCATGGCCGACCCGATTGGGCCGAGCCATGACAATCAGACTATCGGTGCGTGCCCGCTGGTTTTCAGCAAAAACCCGGTCAAACTCGGCCTGCTTGACCAGCCGCGCATCACGGATGCGCACCTGACCTATATTCGTTCTGGACGAAACGGTCAGACAGCCAGGCGAGCACGGCCCTTGGCACGACGGGCATTGATGATCTGGCGACCCGCCTTGGTCTTCATACGGGCACGAAAACCATGGGTGCGCTTGCGACGAACGGTTGAAGGCTGATAAGTGCGTTTCATGCTGGTTCCTCTCCAGGGATTGCCGGCCGTTGCCCGACCGGAAAAAAATATGTTGAAAAACCGCGTATTAGACCCGTAGGCCCTCCACCATGTCAAGTTCGCTTGGCCACCTGCGAATACGCCAGCCTTCCTTGCCTGTGGATAACCCTTCCGAAGCAGAGTAAGATTCGGCAGACAATACTATGCTTCTTTCCCCGCCTCCCCCATCAACCATGGATTCCTTCTGGGACCTTTGCCAAGAGCGCTTTCGCGCCAGCCTGACCCAGCAGCAATTCAGCACCTGGATCAAACCGCTCGTGTTTGACGACGCCAATGGAGAGGTGCGCATTTTCGCTCCCAACCATTTCGTCATGGACTGGGTGCGCGAGAAATTCTCTGAATTGATCGACAACTGGGCACAGGAGTTCTATGCCCGACCAATCTCCATTACCTACGCTCTGGGCAAGAAAGCTGCCGCGCCCCGTAGCATGCCAAGGGATGCAACGCCTGCAGCTGCGTCTGCACCAGCCGCGGCTGTGCCGCAGCCTCCGCAAACCGGGCTGCGCCTCAACCCTGGATTCTCGTTCGACAACTTTGTCTCCGGCCGCGCCAACCAGTTGGCTCGCGCTGCGGCACTGCAAATTGCAGAAAATCCGGGGCTCGCCTACAACCCCCTGTTCATTTATGGTGGGGTGGGATTGGGCAAAACCCACTTGCTGCAGGCAATTGGCAATACCGTGCGCAATGCCAATCCGGCAGCCCGCATCAACTACATTCATGCCAACGATTACGTCGACGACGTAGTCAAAGCCTATCTGAACAAGCAGTTCGACGATCTCAAGCGCCGCTACATGTCACTCGACCTGCTGCTGGTCGACGACATCCAGTTTCTGGCGAAGAAGGATCGCACCCAGGAAGAGTTTTTCTATGTTTTCAATTCCCTGATCGAGAACAAGAAGCAGATCGTCATCACCTGCGATACCTTTCCGAAGGAAATCACCGGCCTCGACGATCGTCTCAAATCACGATTTGCCTGGGGCCTGACCGTTGCAGTCGAGCCACCCGAACTGGAAATGCGGGTTGCGATCCTGCTCGCCAAGGCACAGAGCGAAAACGCCAAGCTCGACGAGAACGTCGCATTTTTCATAGCCAAGCAAGTGCGTTCGAATGTGCGCGAACTGGAAGGGGCGCTGAAACGCGTGATCGCCTTTTCACGTTTCCATGAAAAGCCGATTACCCTGGAACTGGTCAAGGAAGCGCTGCGCGACCTCATTGCCTCGACCTCGCGCATGGTCTCGATCGAGAACATCCAAAAGACAGTCGCCGATTTCTACAAGATAAAGGTCGCCGACATGTACTCGAAAAAGCGTACGCGCAACCTCGCTCGTCCGCGCCAGATTGCCATGGCACTGGCCAAGGAACTGACCAACCAGAGCTTGCCTGAAATCGGTGAATCCTTCGGCGGCCGCGACCACACCACGGTCATCCATGCCTGCCGGAAAGTGGCTGAACTGCGCGAAACAGAAGCGGACATCGGCCGTGATTATCTGGTGTTGCTACAAACCCTGACAGGCTGAGGATGAATTGTGGACAACCCACCGTTCCATTCGGCAGGGGCAAAATTGTCCACAACCGTACCGCTTGGGGCAATACTTACACACAGTATTTTAACGGTTTAAGTGCTTGTTTTATAAAAAATAATAAGACTGCCCCCAGGAAAAGACCGCATTAATTACGAATATCAGGAAGATATAAATGCTATTAGTACAAAGCGAACGCAACGCATTGCTGGCACCACTTTCTGCAACTGTCGGGGTAGTCGAGCGACGTCATACCCTGCCCATTCTTTCCAATCTGCTGCTAGAGCGAAAAGACGATTGCCTGACGCTGCTTGCAACTGATCTCGAACTGCAGATAAGCACCCAGCTCGAGAGCGCCAAGAGTGGAGAGGATTTTGCGGTGACGGTCGCTGCGCGCAAGCTGTTCGATATCGTTCGAGCCCTGCCTGAGACAGCCAAAGTCAAGATCGAAAGCAAGGACAGCCAAGTCGTGGTCAGCGCGGGCAAGTCGCGTTTCACCCTGCAGACCCTACCGGCAGCGGATTTTCCGCGCATGGAAACCGCAGCCGGCCTGGGGGACGAGATCAGCCTGCCGCAAAAAACCTTGAAACGCCTGCTGCAGCTGGTTCAATTCGCCATGGCCAGCCAGGATATTCGCTACTACCTCAACGGCATGCTGCTGGTGCTGGACGGCAAGAGCCTGCGAGTCGTCGCCACCGACGGTCACCGTTTGAGCTATGCCGAGACACAGCTAGAGCAGGAAGTCTCGGCGCGTGAAGTCATCATCCCCCGCAAGACCGTGATGGAACTCTCCAAGCTGCTCGGGGACATCGACGATCCCGTCAGCATGCGCATCGGGGCGAACCAGATCACCTTGCGCTTGCCAGGGACCGAACTGGTCAGCAAGGTCGTTGACGGCAAGTTTCCTGATTACCAGCGTGTCATTCCGGTCAATCAGCCGCGCCATCTCAAGGCAAATCGCCAGCTGGTGACGCAGGCCCTCCAGCGGGCTTCGATCCTTTCCAACGAAAAATTCCGTGGCGTACGTCTGGTGATGAGCGACAACTCCCTTGGCATCGTTTGCAACAACAACGAGCAGGAAGAAGCAGCGGACGAAATCGAGGTTCAGTATCAGGGAGACCCGCTCGATGTCGGGTTCAATGTAACTTACCTGCTCGACGGTCTGGGGGCACTCAATACCGAGGAGATAACGCTTTCACTGGGTGATGCCAACAGCAGCATGCTGCTGTCCAGCGAAGCGGAACCGGGCTTCAAATATGTCGTGATGCCGATGCGCATCTAGGTTCGTCACGAGACTGATTTTATCCTGCAATAACCGATAGGAAACCCCCCATGCGGGGGAAACACACCATGAGCAAGAAACCCGAAGGCGCGACGCCCGAAAACACGAATGGCGGTTACGACGAAGACAGCATCCAGCAGCTGGAAGGTCTGGAAGCGGTGCGCAAGCGTCCAGGCATGTACATCGGCGACACGTCTGACGGTACCGGTCTGCATCACATGGTGTTCGAGGTACTGGACAATGCCATTGACGAGGCCCTGGCGGGCTGGTGCGACGACATCAAGGTCATCATCCACCCTGACAACTCCATTTCGATTTCCGACAACGGCCGCGGCATTCCGGTCGGTATCAAGTTCGATGACAAGCACGAACCCAAACGCAGTGCGGCTGAAATCGTGATGACGGTGCTGCACGCAGGCGGCAAGTTCAACCAGAACAGCTACAAGGTATCGGGTGGCCTGCACGGCGTCGGCGTGTCCTGCGTCAACGGCCTGTCGAAATGGCTCAAGCTGATCGTGCGCCGCGATGGCAAGAAGTACGCAATGACCTTTCATCAGGGCAAGGTCCTCGATCGTCCCATCGAAATCCAGAACGGGGTCGAGGTCTCGCCGATGCAGATCGTCGGCGACACTGAAGGCCGTGGCACCGAGGTCCACTTCATGGCCGATGAGGAAATCTTCGGCAACGTCGAATTTCATTTCGACATCCTGGCCAAGCGCATTCGCGAACTGTCCTTCCTCAACAACGGCGTGAAGATCGAACTGATCGACCACCGCGACGGCAAGACCGAAAACTTCGCGCATTCGGGCGGCGTGAAAGGCTTCGTGGAATACGTCAGCCGCCTCAAGAACCCGCTGCACCCGAAGATATTCCACGCTGTCGGCGAAAAGGACGGCATGACCGTCGAAGTCGCGATGCAGTGGAACGACAGTTATTCCGAAACCGTGCAGTGTTTTACCAACAACATCCCGCAGCGTGACGGTGGCACCCACCTGACCGGCCTGCGCATGGCGATGACCCGGGTGCTGAACAAGTACATCGAGGAAAACGAAGTGGCCAAGAAGGCCAAGGTCGAAACCACCGGCGATGACATGCGGGAAGGCCTGACTTGCGTCCTGTCGGTGAAGGTGCCTGAGCCCAAGTTTTCGTCGCAGACCAAGGACAAGCTGGTGTCGTCCGAAGTGCAGCCGGTGGTGCAGGAAGTCGTCGGCCAGAAGCTGGCTGAATTCCTGCTCGAAAATCCCAATGATGCCAAGCTGCTATGCGCCAAGATCGTCGATGCTGCGCGCGCCCGCGAAGCCGCGCGCAAGGCGCGTGAAATCACCCGCCGCAAGGGCGTGATGGACGGCCTGGGGCTGCCCGGCAAGCTTGCTGACTGTCAGGAAAAAGACCCCGCCTTGTGCGAAATCTATCTGGTCGAGGGCGATTCCGCGGGCGGCTCCGCCAAGCAGGGCCGTGACCGCAAGTTCCAGGCGATCCTCCCCTTGAAGGGCAAGATCCTCAACGTCGAGCGCGCGCGTTTCGACAAGGTCATCGGCAGCCAGGAAATCGCGACGCTCATCACCGCACTTGGCACCAGCATCGGCAAGGATGATTACAATCCTGACAAGCTGCGTTACCACCGCATCATCATCATGACCGACGCCGACGTCGACGGCGCGCACATCCGCACGCTGCTGCTGACCTTCTTCTACCGCCAGATGCCGGAACTGGTCGAGCGCGGCCACATCTACATCGCCCAGCCGCCGCTGTACAAGGTCAAGCATGGCCGCAGCGAACGCTACATCAAGGACGAACACGAGCTCAAGGATCACCTCATGATCGAGGCGATGAAGGATGCCGAACTGACGCCGATGGATGGTGCAATGCCGATCGCGGGCGAAGCCCTGGAATCGTTGGCGCGTGAATATTTCCTCGCCGAGGCCGTGAGCGAAAGGCTTTCACGCCTGCTTCCCGAGGAGGTGCTTCAGGCGCTGATGCGAGTCCCTCGTCTAAGTCTCCACGACAGTGGTGCAGCGATGATGTCAGAGGCCAGCCTGGGCGCCGGGCTTGACCCCAAACGCTTCGAGGTGGCCGCCGAATACCAGGCGGAGACAGACAGCCACCGGCTGCGCATCACCCGCCATTCGCATGGCAATATGCACATCAGCTTCCTCGAGGCGGACCTCCTCGAATCAGGCGACTACGCACAACTGGCCAAGGTTGGCGATCTGCTGCGCGACCTGGTGGGTCTCGGCGCAAAGATCAGGCGCGGTGAGAAGGACGCGCCGGTGCAGAGTTTCCGTGAAGCCATGGATTGGCTGATCAACGAGGTCAAGCGTGGCATGAGTATCCAGCGCTATAAAGGCCTGGGCGAAATGAATCCCGAGCAGCTTTGGGAAACCACGATGGATCCCAAGGTGCGGCGACTGATGAAAGTACAGATCGAGGATGCCATCTCCTCCGACCAGATGTTCACCACACTGATGGGCGATGATGTCGAACCGCGCCGGGCCTTCATTGAAACCAATGCCCTTGGGGTTCGTAACCTCGACGTTTAAAAACAAGCTGGTTGCTTTTTATTCAGCAGGGAACATGAGCACCAATTGAAAACGCCCGGGAGTTCCGGGCGTTTTTTGTTAGGTCGGTTGTAAGAACAACCAGTGTTTGCTTAATTTTTCTTCGTTTCGACTGGCAATCCTGCTTCCTTCCATTCCGGGAAACCACCACGGAACCAGTAGACGTTCTTCCATCCTGCCTTGACAGCCATGACAGCCGATTTGTAACTTCTCCAGCAAATCGTACCGTCGCAATACATCATCAATGCAGCATTTTTGTCCTTGGGAAGTTTGTTCAGGGCAAACTTGTCATCGACCGGATCGAAATCGACTTCCTTGGCGCTGCTTTCCTCGTAGGTGACTGAAATGGCACTGGGCACGCGGGCATGGTCGTACTCCTCCTTCACCCGGACGTCATAAACAGGAACGCCCTTATCGATGAGTGCCTTGGCCTCTTGGGCATTGATGATCTTGGCTCCCGGCAAGGTAGTGGGTGTCGTGTTCAGCATCGAGGCCACGCTTTTGAAGTCGGCCTTGGTGGCCGGGCTCATGGCGAGCCTCAGGCTATTGTTTTTCTGCAGGCTGCTGGCCAGGTTTTGCTGGGCACTTGCCGGCACATTTTCAGAATGGACTGTCAGTGCACGAAGCGGAACCGATGCGCTGGTCTGTACGATGCGTCCGCCATTGGCAGCGGTCCAGGTCCGGGCCTCTTCTTCGGAAGCCACTGCTAGGTCATAGCGACCAAGCTTGAGGCCGTAGAGCGGGGCTTCCGGCATGCGGTGAAACTTGATTTCCGAAAAATCGGATTTGGCGAGTCCCTGGCTGTTGATCTCGCTGCGCGCAATACCGCCCATCAGCGATTCATAATCCGGAACACCCAGCTTGGCGCCAGACTTGGCAGCTAGCTTACCCTTGTAATTGGGGCCTGCCACGAAAGCGGCGGCCGTCGTGGTATCCGACTTGAGTATGGGCTCGAACTTGTAACGCGTGACGTTGGCGATGACCTGCGACGGCCCGAAAATAATGTCCAGCGTGCCATCCTTGGCATGCTTGATGGCCGAAAAGCCACGCTTGTAATACTGCACTCGTATGGGCTGCCCTACCGACTTTTCGATTTCTTTGGCAAAGGCGCGATAGCTCTGGGATGTGCTGGTATCGCTAAGCGACTCTTCAGGACCTAGCACCACGCCTAGCGTGAGCGGCGAGGCGTGAGCCATGGCAGTAACCAACATCAATGGAATAATGGAAAAACGCAGCATGTCTGTCTCCAATAGTTGCATGTCATGGTTTACGGCCAGCCAGAACAAAAAATTTACTGACTGGCCCGTAATTTAGATTCAGCAACTTTCAAGCCAGGGTTTCAGGGTGCTGCGCAAAACCTCTTCATTGACCGGCAGGCTCAGGGCGACATCGATGCGCAACCGCTGGCGGACCTTGTCCAGAACGGCTTGATGGGCGTGTTCGTAGAAGACCAGTACCCGGGTTTGCGGCAGGCGCTGGGTAGCAGCCAGCAGGGATTCGAGATTCGACAGACGGTCGCGGAAGTCGGTCTGGTGGTAGAAGTCTGCTACGACAACCGCCGGAGAGGTCTTGCGCACCAGACTGATCGCCTTGCGTTCCGACCACTCGGTGACGACCTCATAACCGAGTTGTTGATAAATTGACTTGTGGCTGGCCGTGCCGATAAAGGCGTTGACCATGAGCAGCAGCGGGCGGCTGCTCATGCCGGTGGTTTTTTGGTCGAGCCTTTTTTGGCTGGAGTCTTCGTGACTGCTTTCTCGCCAGTCTTTTTCTCGGCTGCGGACTTGGGTGTTGCTTTTCGGGCCGGCTTCTTGGCGGGTCCCTTGGCGACTCTCGCCGCAATCAGGGCGAGCGCGTCATCCAGCGTGATTTCTTCGGGCGTGATGTCCTTGGGCAGCGTA
>Ga0209391_10001935_pt1 | contig 10810 bp, 12 predicted proteins | sample PPLLak3March2015_FD_187246 | JGI IMG/M metagenome (GOLD analysis project Ga0209391, IMG submission 187246) | Freshwater sediment microbial communities from Prairie Pothole Lake near Jamestown, North Dakota, USA - PPLs Lake P7 Core (1) Depth... | ecosystem: Environmental > Aquatic > Freshwater >... | reverse complement strand
TGCAGCGGCGGCCACATGAGGTGCTGCAGGGACTCAAAGCGCGTTCTCGGCGGTACCCCAACGCTCGGCACCTACCGCCGATGGTCCGGCGTGAAGCCCTGTCAGGCTACGTGCGCCGTGCGACGAAGCGGCGTGAGCCGCGGAGTCGCTCAGGCGCCGGCGTGAAGCCGGGTGTGCGGGTTCGTTCGGCCGAGCATTTTTCCTCGCGAGGCCGGGCGAACCCGCACACCCGGCCCCAGCGTGCGCCTCAGCCTGCCGCCGCGGCTCACGCGCACAACGTGGCCGCAACTTCAGCCGAGGAACAGCCGGACCGTCAGCGGATCGGGATCACCAGCATCGCGCTGCCCCGGCGGATCTGCAGCACGAACGCCGCGGCACCGGTCGTCGCCCGCTTGAATTCCGCGAGGTTCGCGACGCGAGTGCGGCCGACGCCAATGATCACGTCGTTGGCGCGCAGGCCTCGCTGGGCGGCCGGGCTGCCCTCGGCCACGGTGCGGACCACCACGCCGCCGCCCTGCGCGTCGGCGAGATTCGCGCCGTCGAGCCCGTTGTGCATGCCCGTCGATTCGGTGTCCTCGGCGGCAGTGTCGCGCTCGCCGATCATCGCCGTCACGCGTCGCGGCTTCCCGTCGCGCAGCAGCGCCACGTCGACGCGGTCGCCGATGCTCAGCAGGCCGATGGCGTTGCGCAGGCCCGTGGCGTCCTTCACGGACTTGCCGTTGATGGCGGTAACGACGTCGCCAGCCTTGACGCCGGCCTTCTCGGCCGCCGAGCCTTCCACCACCTGCGAGACCAGCGCCCCCTGCGTGTTGGCGAGGCCCATGCTCTCGGCGATGTCGGGCGTCAGCGTCTGGATGTTGACGCCGAGCACGCCGCGCTTCACCTCGCCGAACTTCACCAGCTGGCCCATCACCGTGCGCATCATGTTGGAGGGGATCGCGAAGCCGATGCCGATGTTGCCGCCGGTGCGCGACAGGATCGCCGAGTTGATGCCGACCAGCTCGCCGCCCAGGTTCACGAGCGCGCCGCCGGAATTGCCCGGATTGATCGAGGCATCGGTCTGGATGAAGTCCTCGTAGCCCTCCGGGTTGATGCCCGAGCGGCCGAGCGCGCTGACGATGCCCGAGGTGACCGTGTGGCCCAGACCGAACGGGTTGCCGATCGCCACCACGAAGTCGCCGACTTCGGTGCGGTCGGAGTCGGCGATCGGCAGGGCGGTGAGGTTGGCCGCCTGCACCTGCAGCACGGCGACGTCGGAGCCCCCGTCCTTGCCGACCACCTTGGCCTTGAGCGAGCGGTTGTCGAGCAGCGTCACGGTGATCTCGGTGGCGTTCTCGATCACGTGCGCGTTGGTGATGATGTAGCCCTGCTTCGCGTCGACGATCACGCCCGAGCCGGCGCTCTGGAACTCGCGCTGCCGCGGCGTGTTCGGCACGTCGAAGAAGCGGCGGAAGAACGGGTCGTTGAGCAGCGGGTTCTGCTCCTGCACCGTGCCCTTGGTGGCGATGTTCACCACCGCCGGCGTGACGCGCTTGACCATCGGTGCGAGCGACGGCACCGGCGTGTCGCCCACCTGGGCCGGGAGCTGGGCGGAGGCGAGCAGGGGGAAGGCGCAGAACAGCGTCGCGGCGAGGCCGAGGTGCAGTTTCATGTTGGATCCTGGCGGGTTCGGCGAATTGAGCAGTCTATCAAGCGTCGTCCGGCCTCAGACCCCGGCGCATGGGCGCGAGTTCCCGCCGCGGCCGCGCCGTTGCGGCAAGGCGCGGACGTGGGTGACGTACGTGTACAAGCTGTGGATTTCCGGTGGTTGACCCGTGGACACAATATGTTGTGTTCGAGCATCGCGAGTGGGCTTGACTTGACCGCCGTTTCGGGCATGGTCGACGCCTTGGAGGATGGCTCCATAAAGCATTGAAATATATACATAAAAATATGCTGCGGCGCCGCAAACAAAGCAGTTGACGAGGTGGGGTCGCGTGCCTAAAGTTCCCGCCCTGACCCTACATGTTGTGTCCGGCACGACGCGTTCCCGGGGGATTTTTGGAACCGTCCGAGCCGGGCCATACCAGCGGTCAGTCGGGTGTCGCACCGGACCCTGGCGGGACCGGTGCCATCGCCCGGGGGGGGTCGTCCCGTTCCGCCGCATACGAAGATGAAACCGGAGCCGCGTCGCCGCAATGAGCACTGCCGTGAAGATTGAGTCCCGGGATGCGCGCAGCATCCCGTTCCAGGAAGCGTCCCTCGATATCTGGGACAAGAAGTACCGCCTGACTGCCAAGGACGGCTCGCCGATCGACCACTGCATGGACGACACCTACAAGCGTGTCGCCCGCGCGCTGGCCGACGTCGAGCGGGAAGACGTGCGCGAGCATTGGTACGAGCAGTTCGTCTGGGCGCTGCGTCGCGGCGCAATCCCGGCCGGGCGCGTGACCTCGAACGCGGGCGCGCAGGAGCACAAGCCGGCGACCTCCACGATCAACTGCACGGTGTCGGGCACCATCCGCGACTCGATGGACGACATCCTGGGCAAGGTCCACGAGGCGGGCCTCACGCTCAAGGCCGGCTGCGGCATCGGCTACGAGTTCTCGACGCTGCGCCCGCGCGGCGCCTACGTGTCGGGTGCGGGCGCCTACACCTCGGGCCCGCTGTCGTTCATGGATATCTACGACAAGATGTGCTTCACGGTGTCGTCGGCCGGCGGCCGCCGCGGCGCGCAGATGGGCACGTTCGACGTCGGCCACCCGGACGCGATGGAGTTCATCCGCGCCAAGCGCGAGGCCGGGCGCCTGCGGCAGTTCAACCTGTCGCTGCTCGTCACCGACGAGTTCATGAAGGCGGTGCGCGAGGACCGCGACTGGAAGCTCGCCTTCCCGGTCACGGCGGCCGAGGCGGAGGGCCACGACACCGCTGATGCGGCGAAGTTCGTCTGGCGCGAGTGGCCGACCACCAACGGCTACGTGCGCAACGACGAAGGCCTGGTGCTGTGCAAGGTCTACAAGACCCTGCCGGCGAAGCGCATGTGGGACGTGATCATGTCGTCCACCTACGACTTCGCCGAGCCCGGCTTCGTGCTCATCGACCGCGTCAACGAGATGAACAACAACTGGTGGTGCGAGAACATCCGCGCCACCAACCCGTGCGGCGAGCAGCCGCTGCCGCCTTATGGCTCGTGCCTGCTGGGCTCGATCAACCTCACCAGCTTCGTGCGCGACCCGTTCGCGGACGACGCGCGCTTCGACTGGGACGAGTACCGCGCGGTGGTGAAGGTCTTCACGCGCATGCTCGACAACGTGGTCGAGGTGAACGGGCTGCCGCTCGAGCAGCAGCGCAACGAGATCATGCGCAAGCGCCGCCACGGCATGGGCTTCCTCGGCCTCGGCTCCACCATCACCATGCTCGGCATGAAGTACGGCTCGCGCGACGCGGTCGCCTTCACCGAGCGCGTGTCGAAGGAACTGGCGCTCGCCGGCTGGGAAGCCGCGCTCGACCTGGCGCAGGAGAAGGGCCCGGCGCCGATCATGCTCGAGGAGTTCGAGGTCACGCCCGAGATGCTGCGCAAGCGGCCGGAGATGAAGCGCGACGGCGTGCGCGCCGGGCAGAAGCTGCCGGGGCGCGTGCTGCACGCCCGCTACAGCCGCTACATGCAGCGCGTCGCCGAGGCGGCTCCCGAGCTGGTGGACGAGCTCGCCAAGGTCGGCGCGCGCTTCACGCACCACAGCTCGATCGCGCCCACCGGCACCATCTCGCTGTCGCTCGCCAACAACGCCTCGAACGGCATCGAGCCGTCGTTCGCGCACCATTACTTCCGCAACGTGATCCGCGAGGGCCGCAAGACCAAGGAGCGCATCGACGTGTTCTCCTTCGAGCTGCTGGCCTACCGCGAGCTGGTGAACCGCGGCGCGATGGCGGGCGGCACCACGGCGGCCGACAAGCTGCCGGAGTACTTCACGACGGCCGACGACGTCACGCCGCGCGAGCACGTCGACATCCAGGCCGCGGCGCAGAAGTGGGTCGACTCGTCGATCTCGAAGACGGCCAACGTCCCGACCGACTACCGCTACGACGACTTCAAGGACATCTACCTGTACGCGCACGAGCAGGGCCTCAAGGGCTGCACCACGTTCCGCTTCAACCCCGAGGCGTTCCAGGGCGTGCTGGTCAAGGAAGAGGACCTGAAGAACACCACCTACGTGTTCACGCTCGACGACGGCACCGAGGTGTCGCTCAAGGGCGACGAGCAGATCGAGTACGACGGCGAGATGCACACCGCGGCGAACCTGTTCGACGCGCTGAAGGAAGGCTATTACGGCAAGTTCTGAGGCGCCGCCGCGGCGGCGCCGGAGTGGCAAGATGAGCGCACAGAAGATCGACAGGAAGATCGTCAAGTACCGGGTGGTCACGCCCGGCGACAAGGCCGCGGCGAAGGCCGAGGCGAAGCGCGAGGAGACGCTGGTCGAGGCGCGCGACTCCAAGGTCATCTGGATGCACGAGAAGCTCGAGCGTCCGGAGATGCTGGTCGGCTCGACCTACAAGATCAAGACGCCGGTGTCGGACCACGCGATGTACGTGACCATCAACGACATCGTGCTGAACGAGGGCACCGAGCACGAGCAGCGGCGGCCGTTCGAGATCTTCATCAACTCGAAGAACCTCGACCACTTCCAGTGGATCGTGGCACTCACCCGGATCATCTCCGCCGTGTTCCGCAAGGGCGGCGACGTCACCTTCCTGGTCGAGGAGCTGAAGGCGGTGTTCGACCCGCGCGGCGGCTACTGGCAGGCCGGCGGCAAGTTCATGCCGTCGATCATCGCCGAGCTCGGCCACGTGATCGAGAAGCACCTGCAGATGATCGGCCTGCTGCGCGACCCGGAGATGGACGAGCACCGCCGCAAGCTGATCGAGGACAAGCGCACCGAGTACGAGGCGCGCCAGAAGCAGCAGGACGCGTTCGCCAAGAGCCACTATCCCCAGGGCGCGCAGCTGTGCACCAAGTGCAGCACGGCGGCCGTGGTGATGATGGACGGCTGCATGACCTGCCTGAACTGCGGCGACTCGAAGTGCGGCTGAGCACGGCCGCCAGGGTTCCCCACGCGCTGCGGCCGGAATTCCCGCCGGCCTCCCGGTGACCCGGGCGCTCCCGAGGGAGTGCGGCGCGTTCCTGAGAGGCGGCCCACGGGCCGCCTCGTTTTCTGTCCACGGCGCGGCCTGCCTCTTTATAATCCGCGCCCGATGAAGATCATCCATCCCCTCGCGCGCGCCTCCCTCGCCGCCGTGCTGCTGGCTGTCGCCGGCCTCGCGGCGGCACAGGGCTTCAGCTCGGTGTCCAGCCAGCCGCCGGCGCAACGCCCGATGCCGCCTGCCGCCAGCACGACTCCGGTGGCGCCCGCCGCCATCACCACGTCGGCGGTGGCCGGCATCGCCACGGCATTCACGTCCGTCTCGAGCCTGGGCCCCGACGGCTCGCTGCCTGCCACCGGCGCGGGCCCGCGGCTGCCGTCCGGTGCGCCGATGGCCGAGAGGATCGTGATCGAGAAGCGCTCGCGCCGGCTGCTGCTCATGAACGGCGGCGAGGTGGTCGCGACCTACCCGGTCAAGCTGGGCCTCAGCCCGGTCGGCCACAAACAGTACGAGGGCGATTTCCGCACGCCGGAGGGCAGCTACCTGCTGTCCCGACGCAACCCGCGCAGCGAGTTCTTCCTGTCGCTCGAGGTCTCGTACCCCAACGAGGCCGACCGCGCGCGCGCCAAGGCCCAAGGCCTGCCGCCCGGCGGCCTGATCATGATCCACGGCCAGCCCAACGTGCGCACGCGCCCGCCCGAGTACTACGCGAACACCGACTGGACCAACGGCTGCATCGCGGTCAGCAACTCCGACATGATCGACATCTGGCAACGGACCCGGGTCGGGATGCCGATCGAGATCCGGCCGTGATGCGCCACGTCGAGGTGTCGGTCCCGCCGCCCGACGAGCAGGACTCGGTCGACGCGCGGGTGACGCCGACCGGCAGCCTCGAGAACCTGTCGCAGCAGGAAGTGGACCGACTGCTCGACTCCTCGCGCGGCGGCCTGTACGAGCTTTACCGGCGCTGCTCGCTGGCCGTGCTGAACGCCGGCGGCGAGACCGACGACGCGCGGGCGATCTTCGAGCGCTACTCCGAGTTCGACATCCGCATCGAGCGCAAGGCCTGGGGCGTGAAGCTCGACCTGCACAACGCACCGGCGGCGGCGTTCGTGGACGGCCGCATGATCCGCGGCATCCAGGAGCACCTGTTCGCCGTGCTGCGCGACATCCTCTACATCCACGGCGAGGTGTACGAGCACGGCAGCATCGCGCTCGCCGATTCCGAGGGCATCACCAACGCCGTGTACCGCATCCTGCGCAACGCGGGCCTGCTGCGCCCGCGCGTGCGCCCCGACGTGGTCGTGTGCTGGGGCGGCCACTCGATCAGCCGCGAGGAATACGACTACACCAAGAAGGTGGGCTACGAGCTCGGCCTGCGCAGCCTCAATGTCTGCACCGGCTGCGGCCCGGGCGCGATGAAGGGGCCGATGAAGGGCGCCACCATCGGCCACTCCAAGCAGCGCATCCGTGACGGGCGCTACGTCGGTCTCACCGAGCCCGGCATCGTCGCCGCCGAGCCGCCCAACGCGATCGTCAACCAGCTGGTGATCCTGCCCGACATCGAAAAGCGCCTCGAGGCGTTCGTGCGCACGGGCCACGGCATCGTGGTGTTCCCGGGCGGCGCCGGTACCGCCGAGGAGATCCTCTACCTGCTCGGCATCCTGCTGCACCCGCGCAACGAGGAGCAGCCGTTCCCGGTGGTGTTCACCGGGCCTGCGGCGAGCGCCGCGTACTTCGAGCAGGTCGACGCGTTCCTCGCGGCGACGCTCGGGCCGCTCGCGCGGCAGTGCTACCGCATCGTGCTCGACGACCCTGCCGAGGTCGCGCGCGAGATGCTGCGCGGCATGGATGCGGTGCGCGAGTTCCGCCGGCGCAGGAGCGACGCCTACAACTTCAACTGGCTGCTCGAGGTGCCGCACGCGCTGCAGCAGCCGTTCGAGCCGACCCACGAGGCGATGGCCGCGCTCGAGATCCGTCGCGGCATGGCGCCGCACGCGCTGGCGGCCGAGCTGCGCCGCGCGTTCTCGGGCATCGTCGCCGGCAACGTCAAGGAGACGGGCATCCGCCTGATCGAACAGCGCGGGCCGTTCGAGATCCACGGCGATGCGGAACTGCTCAAGCCGCTCGACGCGCTGCTCGCGTCGTTCGTGAGCCAGCGGCGCATGAAGATCGCCGGCAACTACCAGCCCTGCTACCGCGTCGTCGCCTGACCCGCGGCCGGACGGCCCGGCACCACGGGCGCCATCTGTGACCCAGTACCGGACGCGTCGCCCGGACTGCCGTAGCTTGCCCGGCAACCGACCGGTGACATGCCATGACCGAGCCAAAAGACGCCCCGCGACGCAGCGGACCCCCCGGAACCGACGGACTGTCGGACACCGCGGTGCGCCGCCTCAAGTTCGGCGCGGCCTCGGAGGGCTGGGAGGCCTACTCGAGCTGGCTCGACCGCGTGCGCCAGACGCCCGGGGCGACGTCCCGCCAGGCCGTGATCGCCAAGGCGCTCTACAGCGTGTCGAGCTACAAGAACTGGGCCGACAAGGCCAAGGGCGCGTTCGACGACGGCAAGTAACGCCCGTATGGAACGCGTCCTCAAGCTGCTCGACGATCTCGACGACTTCCTGGCCGTGACCCGGCTGCAGGCGGGACCGGTGGCGATCACCCTGGTGCTGCTGGTGCTGTTCGTGGCCGTCGTCGGCGCGATCTTCGTCCTCGGCCCGCCCGACCTGCTCGCCGCGCCCTGACGCTCGTGCGGTGCCTCAGCGCACCGCCGGGTTCAGGCTGTAGGTGCCGGTCAGGCGCGCCTCCGCCAGCACGTGACCCTCGATTGCCGCGCGCACCTGCGCTCCGGTGAACGCGCCGTCGACCGGGCAGCGCGCGAGGTCGGTGGCCAGCAGCACGAAATGGTAGTGGTGCAGCAGCTCGTCGTTCCATGGCGGGCACGGGCCGTCGTAGCCGAAGTACTGGCCGCCCATCGCGGCATCGCCGCCGAACCACAGCGTGTAGTCGTTGCTGCCCTGCCGCGCTCCCGCAGGCCCGGCGGGCGACTGCTTGCCTCGCGCGACCACGCCGTCGGCGCAGGCTCCGGCGGCGATCTCGCGCACCGTCGGCGCGATGTCCACCATCGTCCAGTGGAAGAAGTCGGCGCGCGGCAGGGTCGCCGGCACCGTGCGGCCTTCCTGGTTGACGTCGTCGGCGCGGGTCGGCACGTCGCTGTCGTAGCAGATGAGCACCAGCGAGCGCGCCGCCGCCGGCACGCCGCTCCACGACAGCTGCGGATTGCGGTTGCCGCCGAAGCGCGCGTGCTGCGCCGGATCCGGGACGCAGAACGCGAACTCGCCGGGAATGCGCGCGAGGTGGCCGAAGCTCGAGGACGTCAGTTGCACGGCGGCTCTCCTGTCCAGTGGGACCGGGGTCGATTCTGGCACACTGCGCGCCGGTCCCGAGGGAGGTGCGAGTGCAGCCAGCGTTTCGTCCGCCCGTGCCGCAGGCGGTGGTCATCGACGGGCCCGCCGGGGCACTCGAGGCGCGCATCGAGGAGCCGGTGCCCGGCGCCGTGCCGGACGCGGTCGGGGTGGTGTGCCATCCGCACCCTCTGTACGGTGGCACCATGCAGAACAAGGTGGTGCACACGCTCGCGCGCGCCATGCAGGAACACGGCGTGCCAACGGTGCGCTTCAACTTCCGTGGCGTGGGCGCCAGTGCCGGCAGCTACGACGGTGGCGCGGGCGAGCTCGAGGACGCGCTCGCGGCGTGCGAGTGGGCGCGGCGGCGCTGGGCCTGCGAGTCGCTGCTGCTCGCGGGATTCTCCTTCGGCGCAGCGGTCGCGCTGCAGGCCGCGGACCGCGTGCGGCCACGCGCGCTGGTGACGGTGGCGCCGCCGGTCGGCCGCATCATCGTCACGGCGGTGGCGAGGCCACCATGCCCGTGGCTGGTGGTGCAAGGCGACCAGGACGAACTGGTGGATGCGGCAGAAGTGCGCCGCTGGGTCGGTGGCTTTGCGCCGCCGCCGCGTCTCGTGATGCTCGAGGGCGCGGAGCACTTCTTCCACGGCAGGCTCGCTGAACTGCGTGCCGCGGTGCTCGGATTCCTGTCGGGGGAGGGGCCACTGGGGCCGTGAAAACCAGGGCGGCGCGCGGCCGCCCCGGCGGGAAATCACTGCAAGTTCAGTTCACGAAGCCCTTGAGGTTCTTCAGGGGCATGACGCGGACCTTCTTGCTGGCCGGCTTGGCCTTGAACACCATCTTCTCACCCGTGAACGGGTTGATGCCTTCGCGCGCCTTGGTGGCGGGCTTCTTCACGACCTTCATCTTGGCGAGGCCCGGCAGCGTGAACAGGCCGTGGCTCTTCAGGCTCTTGCGGATGACGGTGTTGAGCGAATCGAAAACCCCGCTGACCTGCTTCTTCGACAGCCCGGTGTCCTTCGAGATCGTGGCGAGGATGTCGGACTTCGTCGGTGCAGAACTCTTCTTGGCCATTTAAGTCTCCTGTGGATGGATCGCGGGCCGCTGGCCCCGTTGAATCGTTGGCGCGGGGAAAATAGCACAACTCCGCACGCTGTTTAAACGCTCCCGAGCCCTTTTTTTCAGGTCCGCAGCGTCATCCGGCGACGAACTCACGCTTGAACTGCACCGAGTACTTGCCCGGGCGGTCGAGCGGCGAGGCGTCGATGTCGAACACCAGGATCTCGGTGCCGCTGATGCCGACCTCGCCGATGAAGTACACCGAGGTGCCTTCCGTGATGCGGCGCACCTCGAGGTTCTTCAGCTGGCCGTTCAGGTTGTAGGCGCGCGCCGTGACCGTGCCGTCCACCGGGGTGGTGCGGCCGTCGGCCTCCTTGCGCAGCAGCGAGACGTTGAGCAGCACGCGGTTGGCGCTGCGCTCGATGCCGTAGGCGCGTGCCACCGTCGGCGTCAGCTCGTCGGTGCGCACGGCGTTGTAGTGCAGCTCGAAGTCGCCGAAGTCCTGGTGCGTGGGCTCGCTCGGCGTGGCGGGCCGGGCCTGCCCCGGCTCCGGTCCGCCGGAATTGCACCCGGCGAGGGCGAGGACGGCACAGGCCAGGAGCCCCGAAACCAACAGCGCGGCATGGCGTCGCATCGTCGTTTCCCCCTGTGTTTCCGCTGCAGCAGTCGACTCTCAATATAGTCCAGGCGGCGGCGGATTGGCGCACCGATTGCGGACTCAGGCGCAGCCGACCAGTTCGCGCAGTGCAGCAGGCACCGGCGGGGCGCGGTGCAATCGCAGCCGCTTGTCCCGGCCGGCGAGGCCGTGCTCGATCACGACCTGCGCGCGCGGCAGGCCGAAGGTCGCGGCGATGAACTCGACGAGTGCCGCATTCGCCTTGCCGTCCACCGGCGGAGCCTGCAGGCGCACCCTGAGTCGCTCGCCGTGCAGGCCGGCGATGGCGGTAGCGGAGGCGCGCGGCTGCACCCGGACGTCGAGCACCAGGTCGGATCCGTCGCGACGTCCCGCGGACAAGCGAGTCCCTCAGCGCACGAGCGGAGGAATGATGCGCCGCAACGGTGCGAGCAGCGGGTCGCACAGGCGTCCGATCAGGCGCGCCACCGGCGTCGAATTGCCGGGTGCGACCCAGCTCAACAGGACGTGCGCCAGCACCGCGAGCTCACAGTCGTCCCCTCGCGCCGGATGGCGCAGCCGGATCTTACCGTGCGGGGGAGGAGAACAAGAACGG
>Ga0209391_10001929_pt1 | contig 10819 bp, 8 predicted proteins | sample PPLLak3March2015_FD_187246 | JGI IMG/M metagenome (GOLD analysis project Ga0209391, IMG submission 187246) | Freshwater sediment microbial communities from Prairie Pothole Lake near Jamestown, North Dakota, USA - PPLs Lake P7 Core (1) Depth... | ecosystem: Environmental > Aquatic > Freshwater >... | reverse complement strand
GGCCATAACCGGCCCCTGGTGATCCGCTCAGAATTTCTCCCGCTGGACCGCCTTGGATGGCTGGTTTACGGCGGTCAATTTGAGCTCCGCTTTGGCTCGTCCCGGCCATAACCGGCCCCTGGTGATCCGCTCAGAATTTCTCCCGCTGGACCGCCTTGGATGGCTGGTTTACGGTGGTCAAGTTGAGCTCCGCTTTGGCTCGTCCCGTCCAGAAGCGGACGGTTGACGACGATGATCAGCCCGCAGCGACAGGCTCGATGAAGACATCGGTCCCTTCACGTGACGGCGCTTTCGCCGAAGAGGCAAATTTCGATGCAGAAGTATCTGGAGCCAACCCAAGAGTCCGGACGCGCATTCTTCATGCGCGGCATCGCTGGTAAGGTCGTGATGCTGAACCTGCTGCGCTTTCGACCGATCGCCGACTATGCCACCGCACCGAAGCTGGCCCCTGAGGAGCCCATCAGCGGTGAGGCGGCCTACAGGCTATACATGCGCCATACCATGCCGCACCTCGAGAACTCCGGCGGCAGGCTCCTTTTTTACGGTCGTGGCGGGCCGTTCCTGATCGGGCCGCAGGATGAGCGCTGGGACGCAGCGATGCTCGTCGAGCAATCCAGTCCCGCGGCGTTCATGGCGTTCGCTTCAAACGCCGACTATCTTGCCGGCATTGGCCACCGCATCGCAGCCCTGGAAGATTCTCGACTGCTTCCGCTGGAAGAGACCAATTGGAGCGTGTAAGGACCATCGACCGCTCGAGCCGCCTGCAACTATCGCGGCACTGACTCGCTGGGACGCCCGATGGGTGGCTTCTTCGGGTCGGGCACTGCCGACCGCGGACGTCGGCTATCCGGTCGCTTAAGTTGGGGGTCAGCTTTCCGGCGGCGAGATCGCTCACCCTGCTGTCGCTGGCCGACCCAAACCCGCCCGTCGGGTTTCCCGAAAGCTGCCCGACGCTCAGCCGCGGCTTCTCGCGTTTCGCATCTACGAAGCCGCCGTTCGTGACCTCCAGCAGCCGGCCAGGAGCGGTCCGTCGCATTCGATGCTGCGCGGGACCACCGCAACCATAACAGCGGACCTCTAATCGGCAGCTGCCGAGGTCGATCATGGGGCGAGCGTAGCCGCTAGGCAGGGCCGGGGGGGGCGAGCCCGCTGCCGGTTAGTGTAATTTGTAGCGATTTCTACCGGCGTTCCTTCATCTATCCCGACTTGTGGCGGCGGCAAGCCGGATCAGACTTTTTCTGTGGGGGACGACGACGCCCCGCTACTGGTGCGCCCAGTCCCCCAAGGAGAAGGAGGAAGTCATGAGAAGGATGCTCATTGGGCTTGCGGTTGGATTGCTGACGTTTACGGGTTCGGCGTGGGCCGGCGGGCCGATCGTGAGTTGGGACCAGGTCGTCGGCAACATCGGGTCCGAAGATGACTCACCAAATCTGATAGTTGCCGGCATTCTTGCATCGCCGCGGTGGTTCGTCGTGAGCGGGGGACGCGTGATGCTCAATCTGGAAACGGGTTTCGTGTCCATCAAGATTGACGGCTTTTCAGACGCTTATCACATCCCCGGCTTGGACCATGTATTGGGTTCAGGCATAACTGGCTCTGCGAGGGGACTCTTCGTGTGCAATGCGTCCGAGCGCTACGGCACTCCGACTGTGATCCCTACGGATGAGTTCGTCTTTGCCGACGGCGACGTTTCTTATCGCGGGGTTCTTGCGCTGACCGAGGATTGTCAGCAGCACCCAGAAGACCTCGTATTCCTTTTGCAGTTGAAGCGCACGAATGGAACCTACGGTCCTTGGCACGCATTTGGGGCGGATCGACATATTCGGTAGGTAATCTCAACGCAAGCAGACGCCCCGGCCCCGCGCCGGGGCTTCTGTTTCAAGAGTGATCGGCGTACTGAGCGTCCGATGGTGTAGTTTGATCAAGGAGCCCGGCCATGTGCCGGGCTTCTTCTTTCTGTGGAGCGCCAATGTCCGCAGAGGGTCGGCCAGCGACAGCAGGGTGAGCGATCTCGCCGCCGGAAAGCTGACCCCCAACTTAAGCGACCGGATAGCCGACGTCCGCGGTCGGCAGTGCCCGACCCACTGCAGACCTTCCTCATTTTGTTTGCCTATGGCCGATACGGACTGTCTGCAGGCTGCCCGGCAGCGTCGGTCCAGATGTCGTCGGGCGCCGAGCGGTCGCGCAGACAAACCCGATCGTGGTCCGGATACGTGATGCGATCAACAGGAGCACGAGTACCTACGACTAGGCACCGCGTCGGCGCCGGACTCCGGTTCTCCAGGTAGTGTCCCACCGCAGTTCCCGCCTTGAAGGTCGCTGCATCGCCACTGCGCAGGAGCGTCTCGATCGAACCCTCGATCGCCATGATCTCTCCGGCGAGAACGTACACCAGTTCATCCTCTGCGCTGTGCCAGTGTTTGATTGATGACCGGCAACCCGGCTGCAGGACCTCGATGAAAGCACCGAACTGCGTCAGCCCGCCAGCTTCGCTGATCCATAGCGTCTCGTTTGGTTCATTGAACCCTTCGACCGGAGTGACCTCCGAGACAAAATACGCAGGCGTGAAAACGGGCATGTTCCGTCGTCCTCTGACGCTGAAGTTCTAGCAGTCTATTATTTTCCGTTGGGCCGGAAGCGACTCAGAGCAGTCGCTCAAGTCAATTGCGCTTACCGCTAGGGTACTCGTGAAACACAAGGACAATTCCATCGACGAGTGCTTGCTCGAAGTACTCGATACCGTCGAGCCCATGAGGGCCGTAGTCCGCTCTCCTAGCCACAGCGACGCTGGGCGGTTCAAGCATGCGCCACCCTTCCTCTTTCAACTCTCGCGTCGCGATGTCGGTCGCCGACTGGGCATCGTTGGCGGTCGAGTACACGTTAACGTAAGCGGCAATGCCACCGCCGCTCTGTTTGTCGACATGGGCGGAGACAACGAAGCATGAATCGTCGTCGGCTGATCTGTTCGCCATGTGCCTAGACTATCGCGACCTACCGAGGTCCGCTTCTGGCCGGGACGAGCCAAAGCGGAGCTCAAATTGACCGCCGTAAACCAGCCATCCAAGGCGGTCCAGCGGGAGAAATTCTGAGCGGATCACCAGGGGCCGGTTATGGCCGCCAGTGTGAGTACGAGGCGGCGCCAGGAAGCTGACTTTAAGCGAGATGGCCCGGCCGGCCATAGTCCGCTTGCGGTGACCCCCGGGGAAACCCGGTCCCGGCCACAACCAGCCAGTCGAGCGCCTCGCCGATAGCGGTCGCTCGCTCAGTCTGCCAACAGTGCTAACACGGTCGTCGCGCTGTGCTTGGCGCCGGGGCGACGATGGGCAGTCGTCCCGGCCCTGGTCAGCCCGACATGCCGCGGACTACGCACTGATTCCATATTCAGTCGACGATACGAATATCAGGTTGCTTCCAAACGCCGTTGAGCACTTCAGGCTTGGGTCCATACAGGCGGGTGATGATCGAGAACGGCCCGGGCGGCGCCGGCAGCCAGTTTGATTCTCTTTCGGGTCCCGGTGAAACGCGCTGCACGTAGATAGTCAGCGAACCGTCCGCGGCATACTTGAGCTGCGTGCTGTTGCTGCCGACCGAGTATCGATCGATCGGATTGTCGACGAGCTGACGGTCGGGCATGTCGTACATCGTCGCCGACCAGAACAACGTGACTGGCGGCTGCATACCGGGGAGATATGTGATCTCGTAAGACTTCGATCCGACGAGCGGTTGACCCGCTGTGTCCTTCGACCAGCCCTGGTATACCGCTTCGGTGGGCGAATTTCCGTAAATGCCAACCACGGCCCCAACCGCACGCTTCATATCGAGGTCGGAGCCCAGTTCTTCGCGCGAGCCGAACAACCCCAGCGAGCTCGAGGTTGCCAGCGCGCGCTCCTCCAGCGCCTTCTTGCCGTCTGCAGCGCCCAGGGCAATCGCCTCGCGGATAGCTGGATCCAGCGCGGTGGCGTCGTACGGCCGACCCGGACCGATGCCGATCCTGGCGAACCGGGCCAGCTTCGCTGCTTCGGAGGAAGGCGGCGGCTGCATGAACTGCATCAGGAAGTTGAGGTAACCGATAAATTCCGGCCCGAGCGCGCGCTGGGCATTCCACGCCGGCCACGACACGGGCGCAGCCGGCGGCGGTTTCGGCGTGCCGGCGAATTCGTGCAGAGGTCGAAGCCGGTATCGGGCCTGCAGCGCCTTCAGTTGCTCAACGTCGTCCGGACCCTCGAGGCTTGTGCGTGTAAGCGTACCTACGATGGATGTCTCGCTGCGGATCACGCGGCTGATGCCGGGTGGAACCTCGCCATTCCAGCTGGGCGCAGCGAACAGGTAATTGCCCGCTTCGTAACCGGTCGAGCGAACTCCGACATACGCAAAATTGTGCGTGTACAGGTCGAACCACTGAAAGACGTTGTAACGATCCGCCGGCACCGCCGGCACCGCCGGCACCGACAGCACCCAGGGCTCGGCGCGCAGGTCGAGCCACGCCCACGAGTACGGTGTGTCGTTGTTGGGCGTGACGATGTCCCGGTTCCTGGGCGTATAGAACGTTGAGTAATGGCGGAACCGTCCGAAACCACCCACGTATGCAGGGGATTTCGCATCGACCGCCTGTGACCAGATTGTCTGGTAATTCATGATTGGCGCGTAAGCATAAATCCACGCCTCCTTCGCGATCGCCCGCACTTCCGAGGGGTCGACCGCAAATTGACTGCCCCCCGCTTGACCTGTTCCTGCGGCGGCCACTGTCAATGCGGGAACCGTCATTACGCCCAGGAGCGTCGCGGCGCTGATTGATCGCGCGATATGAAAGCATCTTCTCAACATTGGACTACTCCCAGGCCGGCACGGCCTCGAAATCCGGCAGCACCCACGACTTGTCGTAATAGCCCTGCAGGGGACCGTAGAGGCGCAGGTACGTGAACCAGGCCTTGCCAGGGACGGTCGGAATCCAGTTCTTGTGCTTCGCCGTGTCGCTCGGCGGCTTCGGGCCGATATAGAGGTCCACGGACCCGTCCGTGTTCTTCGCAAGATCCTGGCGCGAGGAGCGATCCGCGATCTTCCACGTAGTGTCGATGAAGCAGCGCGTGTTGACGTCGTATGCGGTGACGGACCAGAAGTTCTTTGCAGGCGCGTTCGCCGGCACGCGCAACCGATAGAATTTCCCGCCGTCCAGCCATTCGCCATGGCTGTCCTGGTAGGCGCCGAGGTAGGTCGATCCCACGCCGGGATGCCGGCCCGTCATGTCCTCGGAGGCGGTGACGGCTTCGTAGAACCACGCGGCCCGCTCGTCCAGCTGGTCGTAATTCTCGGCGCGCTGTGATGGCTCGAGGTGCATCGCGAGTTTCCAGTGGCTGCCGGGCCAGAAAGGCTCGGCGATACGCTTGTCGAAAGTGTTGGCCTTCGCCATCGCCTCGCCGGCGAGGGCCGCTTCTTCGAGAACCTTCTTCTGCCCGGGCGTGGGGTCGAACGGCTTGCCTTTCTCGATGCCGATCGACTTCAACATGCCCATGAACAAGCGGTCGCGCTCGGCCACCGGTTCGCTGTCGATCGCATCCTGCAGGCGCTGCCAATACTCGAGCCCACGCGGTTGCGTGCCCGACCACGTTCGCCCTGCTGGCGAAATGATTCGGGCGGCCGTCGGCGCTCCTCGCTCCGCGTACGGATAGATCATGAGGGCGCCCAACGCTGCATTGATTTCGGCCTCGTTGGTGCCGAGTGCGCGGAAGCCGATGAAAACGTTGTTCGTCGTGGCATGGATCGTCTTCAGCGATGGATCCTTCGCATCGGCCTGGTCGGGGCCGAGCAACAGGAACTTGCCGATCAATCCACCGGAAGGGACGTCCACGGGACGCTGCCAGTAGTCGAGCACGCCGCCGGTGAGCCCCTGCGCGGGAACCTCGATGACCAACGGCCCGTCCTCACCGAGATCGGCGAACGCGATCAGGTACGGCGTGGTGGCATTGGCGGTAATGAGCCCCATCTTGTCGTCGAAGCTCCGGTAGCTGACGACGTCCCCATTGCGCGCACCGAACACCGAACGGTGCTCATGCTGCCACTGCGCAAATCCCACCAGCGGCAGGCTCCAGAGGTACACCTGCGTCGCGCGCTGGAAGTCGAGTTCGCCATACAGCTTTTCCACCGTGGCGCGCGTCGGATATCCGTCCGCAAAGGGCTGGGTGAATTGGAGCGTGCCGAAACGCGTCGTGACGGTCTTTCCCAGCGGCGCCGGTACGGCATCCCCGGCAAGTGCGGAACCGCTGGCGGCGGTCGTACCGATCAGCATGCCGCAGAGCAACGTGTGGGCTTGAATCATTGCGCGTGTCTCCGTGTCGCCGGTGCTCTACCTGGCATTGCAGACGCGATGGGCTCCCCGTATAGGCTTGCAGGCGACCCAAGCGCCACGTGTGGCCTGCGTGAGAGTGTATCGTGACGCGCCATGACCGAAACCACGTGCGGGGGTATTCGTTCCGCTCTTGGTGCCAACGCCGTTACGGGGCGTACCAGATCGGCGACGTATAGGCTCGACCGAACATCAAGGTCCGGGCGCGCACCAAGAGTCGCTGATCGCCGCGCTGATGCCGCAGTTCAATTGGTCGTAAACGGGCTAACGTAGTCCAGAGCCTTCTGATTCAGGCGTGAGCGATTGACGAGCCGCACCTTGCCTGTCAACGACACGTCGAACTCAGTCCGGCCGCCGGCGCGTGTTCAAAGTCATCCGCCGGTTGCGAGAAAGCGGACGGCCACGTAGGCGTAAACCGGCCAACAGCGGTCGCGCCGTCAAAGCGCTGATACCGGACGCTCGCGCTGCATGATTGGCGAGATCTCATCGGCCCGCCGAGGTCCGACAGGCCGTCCGCTAGCGCGGCCGTCTACTTCACACCTTGACGCTTTGAGCGCACGCGTCGGCGCGCCGGTGTGCCGGCGTGTATTTCGGTCGCGACTACCTCTGCCTCGACAGCACGCACCAAGTCAATGAAAGCCTGCGCCGCCGGTGACAGCGAGCGATCTTGCCGATGGATCATCGCGTAATTGGTTCGCAGGCCCGGCATGTGAAAATCAAGGCGCACCAATCGTCCCGAGTTCAGTTCCGACGCCAGCATCCGCGCGGTACCGGGAACCAACGCGTCGGTGTCGCACGCGATCTGTCGCGCCAGGGCATAGGAATTCACGTGGATCGACGGAATCAGGTCTCCATGATCGGGATCCAGAAGGTCTGAGGTCGCACCGCTCGCCACCGCCGCGGTGACCACTTCGTTCGCAATGAGTGTGGAAGCCACCGGGAAGGCCAGTACTTCGGCAAGACGGAGACCGGCGCGGCCCACCAGTTGGTGACCTGGGCGACCGGCCACGACGAAGTCGTGCCGCGGCAGGGACTCAACGACCAGGTCCGTCTGACCTCGGACGAACTGCACATCGACCAGACCCACATCGGCACTCCGAGCGAGGACGTCGCGGACAACTTCACGAGGGTCGGCCAGCAGGGCCCGCACCTTCAGTCTCGGGTGGGCGGCGATCAGCCGTGCCACCGCGGCTCCGACGGAAATCTCGAACGGAAAGGGAGCGGCACTCACTGCGAGACGGCCCACGTCCAGCCCGGCCAGCAACTGGATCTCCCGCCGCAGGTCCGCCTCGCCGGCGAGTACTCGTGCACCGCGCTCCAGCAGTATGTTGCCAAATGCAGTGGGCTCGACACCGTTGGGGCCGCGGTCGAACAACCGGACTCCGACAGCCCGTTCCAGTGCCGCGATGCTTCGCGTCATCGTAGGCTGGGTGAGATGCAGGGACTGCGCGGCGCGCGCGTAGTTGCGAAAGCGTGCCAGGGCGAGTGCGTGCTGGATGAGCCGGAGTTCGATCACGATACGTGAAGCGTATCAGTTCGATTCGCCATTTTCATTGGACGCATGCGCTGCCACTCCGTATAGGTAACGAGAGTTTGCCTCGTCGGCGAGCCGCGGGGGTGGCTACAGCATCAATGAGCGCCGGCGGCCGCTCATTAGACCAAAGTCCTTCGTCCCCGGGTTGGAACAGACCACCCCATCCCCGTCTTACCGACCCGGAGACGAGAGCGCTTCTTCATGACCCCCGCGAGCCGGCGTCTGCCGGCTGAGCGGGACTAATCATTTCGGGAGGAGAAAAGCCAACATGGGATGCAAGACACGAAATCAATTCCACGTCGGCGCAAGTGTCTGCCTGCTCGCCGGCAGCCTGGTGGCCGTGGCCTGGGCGCCACCCGCCGAAGCGCAGGACGCCCCCGCACCGGCCACGCGGAAGGTGAACTACTCGCCGTACCCTGCGCAGACGTTCCCGAACCGCGTCTACTTCGGCGACACCCACCTGCACACGTCGTACTCGGCGGACGCGGGCATGGCTGGCGCCATTGTTGGACCCGAGGAGGCCTACCAGTTCGCACGCGGCGAAGAAGTGAAGTCGAACAGCGGCCTGCCCGTCAAGCTGTCGCGACCGCTCGATTTCCTGGTGATTGCGGACCATGCCGAGAACCTCGGCCTCGCGCCGATGATCGCGGAATCCAATCCCGCACTGCTCAAGTCGGAATGGGGCAAGAAGGTCCATGACCTGGCCAAGACCGGCACCATCGAAGGGCAGGGAGCCGCCTTCAACATGTGGATCGCCGCCATGCAGGAGCTGAAAGACCCGTTCAAAGGCCAGGAAGAAACCATGGCCAGGCCGGCGTGGAAGCGGCTCACGGCGGCCGCCGAGAAGTACAACGAGCCAGGGCGCTTCACCGCCATCATCGGCTTCGAGTGGACCTCGGGGCCGAATGGCGACAACCTGCATCGCAACGTCCTGTTCCGTGACGGCAAGGACAAGGCCGACCAGATCATCCCGCTGTCCTACTACGACACCGGGGATCCGGAGGATCTCTGGGCGTGGATGGCGGCGTATGAGAAGAAGACGGGCGGCCGGATGCTTGCGATCCCGCACAACGGCAACCTGTCGAACGGGCTGATGTTCGATGACGTGACGCTGACCACGAAGAAGCCGCTCGACCGCGACTACGCCGAGCGCCGCATGCGCTGGGAGCCGATCTACGAAACCACCCAGCCCAAGGGCGACGGTGAGACGCACCCGGCGCTGTCGCGCAACGACGAATTCGCCAACTTCGAACGCTGGGACAAAGGCAGCTTCGGACCGGTGCTCAAGACGCCCGACATGCTGCCACGCGAATACACACGCGAGACGTTCAAGCGCGGACTGGCCTATGAGGCCAAGCTCGGCGTCAATCCATTCAAGTTTGGCTTGATCGGTTCGACCGACATGCACACCGGCCTGGTCACCACCACCGAGGACAACTTCTTCGGCAAGGTGGCCGTGCTGGAACCCTCCGCCGACCCGATCCGCTTCGATGAAGTGATTGTTGGCCGGGTGCCCGCCGACCGGGCGCGCAGTAATCAGCACCTCGCACGCGAGACCAGTGCATCGGGCCTGGCGGCCGTCTGGGCACGCGACAACACGCGCGAGGCGCTCTGGGATGCGATGGCGCGCAAGGAAGTGTATGCGACCACCGGCACGCGCCTCGTGGTGCGAGTCTTCGGCGGCTTCGACTTCACCGCCCAGGATCTCGAACGCTCGGACTTCGCTGAACAAGGCTACAAGCGCGGCGTGCCGATGGGTGGCGATCTGAAGAGCGCGTCCGCGGGCAAGGCGCCAACATTCCTGGTTCATGCCATGCGTGATGCGGATGGTGCCAACCTCGACCGCATCCAGGTCGTCAAAGGCTGGCTCGACGCCTCGGGCAAGACCCAGGAGAAAGTCTACGACGTGGCGTGGTCCGGCGACCGCAAACCGGGCGCGAACGGCAAGCTGCCGCCCGTCGGCAACACGGTCAACGTGAAGGAAGCAAGTTACACCAACGCGATCGGCGCTCCGTATCTTACGGCCTACTGGAAGGACCCAGGTTTCGACCCGAAGCTGCGCGCGTTCTACTACGTGCGTGTGCTCGAGATTCCGACTCCGCGCTGGACGACATACGACGCCAAGATTTTTGGCGTGAAACTGCCGACCGACGTGCCGGCCAGCATTCAGGACCGCGCCTATACGTCGCCGATCTGGTACACCCCTTAACGGCGCTGGCACCAGCAGCGCAAAGAATACCCGGCGCCCATGATCCGTCTGTCCTGCAAACCCACCCCCGCAGGACGTTCGGGTCATGGTGCGTCGCGGTACATCACACGCAGAACACAAACCAACGACACAGACGCTAGAGAGAGGAACAAATGAACGAGACTCGGTGGGGATTTGGCAGGTTACTGGCGCTACTGATCGTGCTCGGGCTGACGTGGCCGCCGCCTGTGCTCGCGCAGGGCGCCCCGTTGGGCAAGAAGCCAAATATTCTCGTGATCTGGGGAGACGACATCGGCACGACCAACATCAGCTACAACAACCGCGGACTGATGGGCTACAGGACGCCCAACATCGACCGCATCGCCACAGACGGGGTGGCCTTCACCGACTATTACGGCCAGCAGTCCTGCACGGCGGGGCGAGCCGCTTTCATCGGCGGTAACAATCCGTTGCGCACCGGCATGACGAAGGTCGGCGTTCCCGGCGCGGCGGAGGGCTGGCAGAAGACCGATGTGGCGATGGCGACCGTCCTGAAATCCCAAGGCTACGCCACGGGCCAGTTCGGCAAGAACCACCAGGGCGACCGCGACGAGCACCTGCCGACCATGCACGGGTTCGACGAATTCTTCGGCAACCTCTACCACCTGAACGCCGAGGAGGAGCCGGAGAACGAGGACTACCCGACCAACCCCGAGTTCCGCAAGCGGTTCGGGCCGCGCGGCGTGATCAAGGCCAC
>Ga0209391_10001926_pt1 | contig 10824 bp, 7 predicted proteins | sample PPLLak3March2015_FD_187246 | JGI IMG/M metagenome (GOLD analysis project Ga0209391, IMG submission 187246) | Freshwater sediment microbial communities from Prairie Pothole Lake near Jamestown, North Dakota, USA - PPLs Lake P7 Core (1) Depth... | ecosystem: Environmental > Aquatic > Freshwater >... | reverse complement strand
CGTCGATCCGAAGTACGGGCCGGTGTGGGCCACGAGCGCGCTCGGCAACGAGAAGGTCACGCTGATCGGCACCGACCCCGAGAAGCACAAGGACAACGCCTGGAAGGTGGTGCGGGTCCTCAAGGGGCAGGGCGGCGGATCGCTGTTCGTGAAGACCCATCCGAAGTCGAAGCACCTCTACGTGGACACGACGCTGAATCCCGACCCGGCCATCAGCCAGAGCGTGGCGGTGTTCGACATCGACGACCTCGAAGCAGGCTACAAGGTGCTGCCGATCGCCGAGTGGGCGAACCTCGGCGAGGGACCCAAGCGCGTCGTGCAGCCCGAGTTCAACAAGGCGGGCGACGAGGTCTGGTTCTCGGTGTGGAACGGCAAGGACCAGCGCTCGGCGCTCGTCGTGGTCGACGACAAGACCCTCGAGCTCAAGAAAGTGATCGACGACAAACGCATCGTGACGCCGACCGGCAAGTTCAACGTGCACAACACCGTGGGCGACGTGTACTGACGATCCTCCCTGCGTTCTCCCCCGAGGACGCCCTGCGGCCCTGCCTCTCGCGAGACAGGGCCGTCTTCTTTGGCGTGCCTGAGCGACGTGATACCGGGAATATTTGACATAACCACCATCGAGCGTGAAGCGACACGCGATCGAATCCGCAGGTCGGGCACTCGCGAAAACTGAGCCGTGGGCGCAATCGCCCCACTCCTTTCACGCTCGTTACAAAGGGGATGGAATCACCATGATCAAGCTCGCACGCATCGCTTCCTTCGCGGCCGCTGCCGTCGCCACGGTCGGCCTCGCCTTCTCTCCCGCCGCGTCCGCCAAGGGTCCCAAGGGCCCGACGATCGTGGACGTCGCGATCGCCCTGAACAACGACGGCCCGTTCGCCGGGCAGTTCGACACGCTCATCGCGGCGGTCCTCGCGGCCGACCCGATCGTGTTCGACACGCTCTCCGGCAACGGCAAACTTACCGTGTTCGCGCCGACCGACGACGCGTTCGCCGCTCTCGGCCTCGATCCTTCGAACGTCGGCGGCCTCGATACCGGCTTCCTGACGCAGGTGCTCGTCTACCACGTGGCGCGCGGCGAGCGCACCGCGGCGGACGTCGTGCCGGCCGAGCGCATCCGGATGCTCGGCGGCGGATTCCTCTACAAGGAGTCGGGTTCGGTGACGCTGGTGGACAACGTCGGCCGCAGCGCCAACATCATCGTCACGGACGTGAAGGCCGCGAACGGCGTCATCCACGCCATCGACGCGGTCGTGCTGCCCTTCTTGCCCTGATCCGACGAAGCGGACTGGCATCGACGGAACGCCCCGGCCCCGCCGGGGCGTTCTGACGTCCCGCACGCCCGCGCAGGAGGTGGTCGCGCCGCTCCAGTAGTATCCTCGGGCCCCTGTCCCGACAGGAGACTGCGATGACGCTGCGCGCCCCCGCCCTCGACCCGACTGCCGTCGAGCCTCGCACCCATTCCGGTTACCCGGAACCGTTCCGCTCGCGCGTCCTTCCGCGCGAGAAGCGCCCGCTCGGCGACGCCCTGGGCCTGACCCGGTTCGGCGTCAACTTGACCACCCTGCCTCCGGGCCGGGAATCTTCCATGCGGCACTGGCATTCCCACGAAGAGGAGTTCGTCTATGTGCTCGAGGGCGAACTCGTGCTCAGGACCGACGCCGGCGAGCAGACCCTCGTATCCGGCACCTGTGCCGGGTTTTCGGCCGGTTCCGGCGACGCCCACCAGTTCATCAACCGTGGCTCGGTGCCGGCCGTGTATCTCGAGGTCGGCACGCGCGATCCGGCGGATTCAGTCGTGTACCCGGACGTGGACCTGCTGTGGAATCCGCCCGGGCAGCCGCACAGGTACACGCGTCGCGACGGGTCCCCCTACTGACGCGACCTGCTCCACCGGCGCGGGCGCAGTTTGATCGCGCCCGCCCGTGGCTCGGGACACCGGCTCGGCGGCAATTCGTGCGACGGCGCCTCGCCGCGCGGGTTAAACTGTGTCTATCCGCGGTGCTCCCCTCAGACGCCTCCGCACAGCCTTCTCACGCACCGGCGAGGCCCACCGAGACATGCAAGCGACTGCCTGGAACCGCAAGGCCCTGCTGAGTGCGTTCGACAAGGCGCCGCCGCTCATCCTCCCCGTCGTTTCGCTCGCATTCGACCTGGCGCTGTTTGGCGCAGGCTCGGCGCTGGCCCTGCTGTCCTCGAGCCTCGCGTTCAAGCTGCTCGGCACCCTCGTCGTCACGGCGGCCATCGTCCGGCTCTTCCTCATCGGACACGACGCCTGCCACGGCAGCTTCTTCGCCAGTGCGCGGCTCAATGCCATTTGTGGCCGAATCGCCTTCCTGCCGTCGATGACGGCCTACAGCCTCTGGGAAGTCGGCCACAACACGGCGCATCACGGCTTCAACAACCTGAAAGGCCGCGACCAGGTCTGGGCGCCGTACTCGAAGGCCGAGTTCGACGCCCTGCCGCGTCATCGCCAGTCGCTGGAGCGGCTGTACCGAGGCGGCCTCGGCTGGGGCGCGTACTACCTGATCGAGATGTGGTGGAAGAAGCTCTTCTTCGCCAGCCGCAGGGAGATCGGTTCGAGCCGCCGTGAGTACAAGCTCGACAGCCTGCTGGTGGCGGCCGGCGCCCTGCTGTGGATCGGGGTCGTGGCGCTCGTGGCCCGCGCCACCGGACAGTCTTTCCTGCTGCTGGCCACGCTCGCCGTCGTCGTGCCCTTCCTGCTGTGGAACGGCATCATGGGGTTCGTCGTCTACCTGCACCACACGAGCCCGAAGATCGCGTGGTTCCAGAACCGGCAGGAGTGGCAGCGCCACCGGGCCTACCTGACGTCCACGGCCCGCGTGACCTTCCCGTTCCGCATCGATCGGCTGATGCACGGGATCATGGAGCACAACGCGCACCACCTGAACCCGCGGGTTCCGATGTTCGCGCTGCGCGAGGCGCAGCAACTGCTGAGGGAACGCTTCCCGGACCTCTGCGACTACCGGCTCGACCGGCAGACGTACATGGACAACGTGCGACGCTGCAAGCTCTACGACTACGCCAACCATGCGTGGCTGGACTTCGACGGCCGTGTCACGGCGCGCGTCCCGCTGGCCGCCCCGGTCACCCCGACCAGCAGCGCTACCGCGGCAACCGAGGCCGCCTGAGCGAGCAACGCGCGGCCCACGGGCTGCGCAGCGCCGGTCACCCTCTCCCGAAGCGAGGTCCCATGCTACACGCCCAGACCGTCCACAGCCGGCACGCCGACATCTTCACGTTCCTGCAGGGCGACCTTGGCGCGATCGCGACGGACTGTCGCCCCCCCGGGGAAGCCGGCCCCGGCAGCCTGGTCTTTGTCTCGGAGGCGCCGCAACTCGAGGCCGTGCAACAGCGCGGCGCGGCGATCCTCATCGTGCAGCGCGACCTCGCCGCGCGGCTGGCTCCGCAGGCCGAGGGGTTCGGCTGTTGCTTCGCCGCGGCGTCGGTGCCGATGGGCATGGCGGTGCTGCTGAGGCACTTCGACCGCAAGCGTGAGCGCTTCACGCAGTGGGGCGAGCGCCACGCCACGGCCGTGGTGCACCCGACCGCAACGCTGGGGCGCGACGTGCTCCTCGGGCCCTATTGTGTCGTCGGCGCCGAGGCTTCCGTCGGCGACGGCTGCTGCGTCGGTGCGCACACGGTGATCGAGAACGGCGCGCGCATCGGCGCGGGCACCATCCTGCACCCGCACGTTTTCGTGGGTGCCGGCTGCGAGATCGGCCGTGACTGCGAGATCCACCCGCACACCAGCATCGGCAGCGACGGATTCGGGTATGCCGTCGGCGCGAGCCGCCGGCCGCAGAAGATCCCCCACCTCGGCAACGTGTGCATCGGCGACGAGGTGGAGATCGGCAGCAATTGCGCCATCGACCGCGCAAAGCTCGCCTCGACCTGGATCCGCTCCGGCACCAAGCTCGACAACATCTGCCACATCGCCCACAACTGCGACCTCGGCGAGGATGGCTTCTACACGGCCGGATTCATGATGGCGGGCTCGACCACGATCGGACGCCGCTTCATGACCGGCGGCAACTCCGTGGTCTCGGCGCACCTGACGCTGGCCGACGACGTGGTGCTGGCCGGACGCTCGACCGTCACCAGCGACGTGCGCGAGCCGGGCCACTACGCCGGCTATCCGCTGCAGCCGATCAAGGAGGCGATGCGCACGCTCGCCTCGCTCGGGCAGCTCAACGAGATCCGCAGGAACCTCAACCGGGTGCTGAGGCACCTGTCGCTGCCCGACCGCTCATAGCGGCGGCGTCACAGGCGCAAGCGCAGGGTCATCGACAGGTTGCGGCCGGGACGCGTGTAGTAGGGAATCAGCGGGTCGCCCGTCACGCGACCCCGGACGTCGGACCACTCGATGTACTCGGCATCCGCCAGGTTGAAGAGGCCGAGGTTCACGCTGAGCCCGCGACCGAAGTCGTAGTGCGCGAGCAGGTCGAGGGTGACGTAACCGTCGGTGGCGTAGAGATCGACGCGACTGTCGTCCACGGCGTTCTTGTCGGCGACCCAGGTGGTGACGATCTCGCCTCCCCACCGCCCCGCCGGCGCCTCGTAGCCGAGCGACAGCACGGCACTCGCCGGATCGACCGAGTTGAGCGGCTCTTCGCGCACGCGGTCCTCGCCCCGTGCCCAGGCCGCCGACAGGCGCGCGCTCACGCCCTCGAGCGCTGGCGCCCACTCGCCGGGCCGCAGGCTCGCCGACAGCTCGGCGCCGTAGATGCGCGCCTCGTCGACATTCTGCGACTGGAACAGCGTGACGCCGGTCAGCGGGTCGGCCCCGAGGTTGACCTTCGACTCGATGAAGTCCCGGTAGTCCGTGTAGTAGCCGCTGGCTGCGAGGGTCGCCCCGCCGCTCGACCAGCGCAGTCCGAGCTCGTAGCCGTCGCTGTGCTCGGGCTCGAGGTCCGGGTTCGGGACCGCGCGGACGTTGAAAAGCGGCAGCTCGAGGCCGATGTTCACGTCCTCCGGCGGCGGCGCCCGGAACCCGCGCGCGTACTGCGCGAAGGCCGTCCAGCCGTTGCCGAAGTCCCGGACCACGCCGAGCTTGGGCGCCAGCGCGAAGTCCTCGAGCCCGACCGCGGCGGAGCCCGGATTGTCCTCGAGGTAGAGACGATCGGGGTCCGGGTCGAGACGGTAGTAGTCGGCGCGCAGTGCCGGGATCACGGTCCAGCCCGAGTCGCCGAGGCGCAGCTCGTCCTGCACGAACACGCCCGCCTCGGTCAGGTCGGTGATGGGGAAGTCCCTGAGCGGGAAGCTCTCGCCCAGGATCACCGTCGTGGTGCCGCCGGTGACGAGGTTGGTCTGCTGGCCGTCGCGCCGCTCCTCGATCCGCGACTGCGAGAGCTCGAAGCCATAGACCAGCGACTGCTCGACTCGACCGCCCGGCAGGTCCCGGACCGCGGTGAACTCCGCTCCGTAGGTCCGGTCCTCGAGGCGGAACCCGCGCCCGATCCGCACCGGCGGCGCGCGCGGCGGCACGGCCGTGCGCTCCTCGAGCGTGTCCTGTCGCGTATCCGTGCCCTGCGCGTAGATCTGCCAGTCGGCCGAATCGAACGCCGCCGTGGCGGGCAGCCGCTGCCCGAGGCTCACGCGGTGACGATCGACCGAGTCGTCGCCCTCGAGCAGCGTCGTGTTGGCGAAGCGCGAGCCGGCGAGTCCCAGGAACGCGTCGATGGAGGTCTCCTGCTGCAGGCGCCCGCCCTCGACCGTCAGGGCCAGCGGTCCGCCCGGCGTGCCGTCGATGTTCAGCCGGGCGAGCAGCGAGTCGCTCGTGTAGTCGCGCGGGTTCGGCACGACGTCGGCCGCGGTGTCGGCCTCGCTGCCGGCGCGGTGCGCATAGCCGAGCAGCGCCTCCACGCCGCCGACGCGCGTCGCGCCGATCGCGACTGCATGCCAGCCGTCGTCGACGCCGGAGGCGCCTGCTTCCGTGCGCAGGCCGCGCTTCCCGTCCGCACCGAGCACGGACCGCGGCGTCAGCGTGCTCATCGCCACCACGCCGCCGATGGCATCGCTGCCGTACAGCGACGAGGCGGGCCCGCGCAGCACCTCGACACGCTCGAGGAAAGCGGGATCAACGAAGCTGCGGCCGGAGTCGGAGAAGCTGCCCACGGCGAATCCGCCCGCCGCCGGGATGCCGTCGATCTCGACCGCGACACGGTTGCCGCCCACTCCGCGGATCGCAAACGTGTCGAGCCCGAAGCGGAACGGGTCATTGCGCACGCTGAGGCCCGGCTCGTAGCGGACCATTTCCTTGACGTCGGAAACGAGCCCGCGCTCGATCGATTCCCGGGAAATGACCGTCACGGAAGCCGCGACCCGGGTCATCGCCACCACTCGCCGCGCATACACAGTGACCGTCTCGAGTTCGCCGTCGCCGCCGGGCCCGGCCGGCCGGACAGGTTCGGCACGGGCTGCCGCCAGGGCGCAGGTCGCGCCGGCCAGCACGATCAGGTTTCGGATGGAATCAGGCACGGTCGCATGTCGGGCAGGGGTCAGGATTCTCGTATCCGCCCGGCGGCCCGCGCCGCCACGGCTGTGATCGCGATTGTCCTCCGGCGCACCAACAACACCATGACCCAGGTCAATTGCGACGTCCGCAAGGCACGTTCGCACCCGAGCGGTCCGCGGCCGCGGCCGGCACGTTCTGAGCCCATAACCTTCGGATCTCGACCGGGGACACGGCGGGCGGGTTCGCGGACAATGCCCCCGTTCACTCCAAGAGACCCCCACCATGAAGCTCGAAACCCTCGTCGTGCACGGCGGCTATTCGCCGGACCCCACCACCAAGGCCGTGGCGGTGCCGATCTACCAGACCACCTCCTACGCCTTCGACGACACCCAGCACGGCGCGGACCTCTTCGACCTCAAGGTCCCGGGCAACATCTACACGCGGATCATGAACCCGACCACCGACGTGCTGGAGAAGCGCGTCGCGGCGCTCGAGGGCGGCGTGGGCGCGCTTGGGCTCGCCTCCGGGCAGGCGGCCATCACCTATGCGCTGCAGACCATCACCGAAGCCGGCCACAACGTCATCAGCTCGACCGCGCTCTACGGCGGCACCTACAACCTGTTCGCGCACACCTTCCCGCAGTACGGCCTCACGGTGAAGTTTGCGGACCACCGCGACCCCGCCTCCTTCGAGAAGCTGATCGACGCGAACACCCGCGCGATCTTCTGCGAGTCGGTCGGCAACCCGGCCGGCAACGTCACGGATTTCGCGGCGCTCGCCGAGGTCGCGCACCGCCACGGCCTCCCGCTGATCGTGGACAACACCGTGCCCACGCCCTACCTGTGCCGGCCGTTCGAGCACGGCGCGGACATCGTGATCCACTCGCTCACCAAGTACCTCGGCGGGCACGGCACGAGCATCGGCGGTGCGCTGGTGGACTCGGGCAAGTTTCCCTGGAAGGAACACGCCGACAGGTTCCCGCGGCTCAACACGCCGGACGTCTCCTACCACGGCGTCGTGTACACGGAGGCGTTCGGGCCGGCGGCGTTCATCGGCCGGGCGCGGGTGGTTCCGCTGCGCAACATGGGCGCGGCGATCTCGCCGTTCAACAGCTTCCTGATCCTGCAGGGCATCGAGACCCTCGCGCTGCGCATGGACCGCATCTGCGAGAACTCACTGGCCGTTGCGCGCTACCTGCAGAAGCACCCGAAGGTGCGCTGGGTGAACTACGCGGGCCTGCCGGACCACCCCGGCCACGCACTGGCACAGAAGTACATGGGTGGCCGCGCCTCCGGCATCCTCACCTTCGGGGTCGACGGCGGCCGCGCCGCCGGCGCGCGTTTCCAGGACGCGCTCGGGCTGTTCGTGCGCCTCGTGAACATCGGCGACGCCAAGTCGCTCGCCTGCCACCCGGCGAGCACCACGCACCGCCAGCTGAACGCCGCGGAGCTCGAGAGGGCCGGCGTGAGCGAGGACATGGTCCGCCTGTCGATCGGCATCGAGCACGTGGACGACCTGCTCGCCGACCTCGAGCAGGCGCTCGCCGCCGCCTGACCGGCCCCGCCCCGGGGCACCGTCCCGGGTACGTGAAGATCGCTACCCCGGCATTCCGGCCGCTGCGCCAGAATGCCGGGGTCATTGGCCCGCACATGACCCACAGCGGGGAGGCGATGCGTCGCACGCAAACCGATCCGGTCTTCGACTGGCTGGCCTACTACGCCGAGTTCGACCCCGGCCGGCTCGCCGCCGTGGACATCGCCACCCAGCGCTGGCTCACCTACGGCGAGTTCAACGACCGCGCCACGCGGCTCGCCACTGCCCTGCGAGAGCGCTACGGCGTCGAGCACGGCGACCGGGTCGCGTTCCTGGCGCAGAACGGCACCGACCACTTCGAGGCGATGTTCGCCTGCTGGAAGCTCGGCGCAATCTTCGTGCCGCTCAACTGGCGACTGACCGCGCACGAGATGGCTGCCATCCTCGAGCACTGCGAACCGCGCGTGGTGCTGCACGACGAGGAATTCGCACCCCTGCTCGCGCTCGCCCACGCCCCGACCGTCGGCCGCGTCCCCGGCCACGCTGCGTGCGCCTACGAGCAGCTCGTGGCCGCACACGACCCGCGGGTCGCGATGGAGCATGTCGACTTCGACACGATCAACATGCTGCTCTACACCTCGGGCACGACCGGGCGGCCCAAGGGCGTGATCTACACGCACCGCATGACGAACAACATCGTCCTGCACGCGGCGCTGCACGCGCGCATCCGTGCCGGCACCCGCACGCTGACCTACTCGCCGCTGTTCCACGCCGCGGGCCTGAATGCGCTCGCCATGCCCTCGTTCCACTACGGAGCCGCCGTGCTGGTGATGCGCGCCTTCGACGCCGGCGAATGCCTGGCGATGCTGTGCGACCCGGCGCTCGGCATCACCCACACGGTCGGCGTGCCCACCACCTACCAGCTCATGAGCCAGCGTCCGGAATTCGCGACGGCCACCTTCCCCACCCTCGAGGTCGCGGGCGTCGGCGCGGCGCCGGTGCCGCTGCACCTGCTCGAGGTCTGGGCCGGGCGCGGCCAGGTGCTGTCGCAGTCGTTCGGCATGACGGAGGCGTTCAGCGTCTCCTTCACGCCGCCCGAGCGGGCCCGCGAGCAGATCGGCTCGGCCGGCCACCCGCTGATGCACGTGAAAGTGCAGATCGGCGACGAGCACGGTCTCGAGCTGCCGCGCGGCCGCACGGCCGAGATCCAGGTCCGCGGCCCCGGCGTCACACCCGGCTACTGGCACGACCCGGAGGCGACGCGGGCGGCCTTCACCGCCAACGGCTGGTTCCGCACCGGCGACGCGGGACGCATGAGCCCGGAGGGCATCATCTACGTCGTGGACCGCATCAAGGACATGTACATCTCGGGCGGCGAGAACGTCTATCCCGCCGAGGTCGAGGATGTGATCGACGCGCTCGACGCCGTGAGCCAGTGCGCGGTGATCGGCGTGCCTGACCCGAAATGGGGAGAGGTCGGCCTCGCGCTGGTCGTGGCGCGCCCCGGGCGCCACGTCGATCCGGACGCGGTGCTGGCGCACTGCCGAGAGCGGCTGGCGCGCTACAAGGTGCCGCGCAGCGTGCGCATGGTCGGTTCGCTGCCGCTCAGCCCGCAGGGCAAGGTCCTCAAGAAGGAACTGCACAGGCTCTACGTGGAGGACGGCGGCCACGCGTCGCCGAAAGTCGCATGAAACCAGTCAAGGCCGTCGATGCCGCCTTCCTCCAGCTCGAGACCGCGGCGACGCCGATGCACGTCGGCGCACTGTTCGTCCTCGATCCCGGCTCGCCCGCGGCAGGCCGCAGCTTCTTCCGGCGCTTCAAGGCGGAGATCCGCGCGCGGCTCGACCGCAGCGAGGTTTTCACCCGCCGGGTCGCAACGCTGCCGCTCAATCTCGCGAACCCGATGTGGATCGAGGCCGACCCGGATCTCGACTACCACGTGCGTCGCACCGTGCTGCCGGAGCCGGGCAGCCAGCACCAGCTCGAGGAGTGCGTCGCGGACCTGCACACGCCGCTCATGGACCGCGAGCGACCGCTGTGGGAACTGCACGTGATCGAGGGTCTCGAGCACGGACGCGTGGCGCTGTACGTCAAGACCCACCATGCCGGCCTCGACGGCGCGTCCGCGCAAGTCTTCCTGCGGTCCTTCGTCGAGACCGAGGCGCGGGCGGGCGCGGGCCGGCGACGCGCCGCGGCGCGGCCCGGGCCTGCCGCTCCCGGCGCCCAGGCCCTGCTCGTCGCCGGGGCGAGGCACCAGGCGAGCGAGCTCGCGCGACTGCCGGGCGTCGTGGCCTCGCTCGCCGGCAACGTCGTGGGCGCACTGCGCGGGCTGCGCGAACAGCTGTCCGGTCTCGCCGCGACGGGCCTGCCCTCCGCACCACGCACGCCGCTCAACGTCGCGATCACCGGCGAGCGCAGCTTCGCCTCCGTCGAGGTGGGGCTCGAGCAGGCGAAGCTGGTCGCGCGCCGGCACGAGGCCACCATCAATGACGTGATCCTGGCCGCCTGCGCCGGTGCGTTGCGGCGCTGGCTGCTGCTGCACGACGCGCTGCCCGAGGCCCCGCTCAAGGCCGCGGTGCCTTTCTCGACACGCGAGCCGGGCAACACCGACCAAACCATCCAGGTTTCCTTCATGGCCATCGACCTGCACACGCAGGTCGCGGATCCGCACGCGCGGTTGCGCGCGATCCACGACTCGGCGCTCGAGGCCAAGTCCGCGGCCTCCCGCATCAAGGCGATGATGCCGGAGGACCTGCCGTCGATCGGCCTGCCCTGGCTGCTCGGGGGCATCGCGCGGTTGATGGCGA
>Ga0209391_10001921_pt1 | contig 10838 bp, 7 predicted proteins | sample PPLLak3March2015_FD_187246 | JGI IMG/M metagenome (GOLD analysis project Ga0209391, IMG submission 187246) | Freshwater sediment microbial communities from Prairie Pothole Lake near Jamestown, North Dakota, USA - PPLs Lake P7 Core (1) Depth... | ecosystem: Environmental > Aquatic > Freshwater >... | reverse complement strand
GTCGGGCGCCGGCGGGGTGTCCGAGGAGGAGATCGAGGACGCCTGGCGACGCGTCCAGCTGGTGGCGGACACGGTCACGGCGGATGAGCTCGCTCAGCTCGAGGACCGCGAACTGCTGCGACGGCTGTTCGCGGAAGACGACGTCCGCATGTTCCAGTCGGCGCCGGTATTCTTCCGCTGCCGCTGCTCCCACGAGCGCGTCGGCAACATGCTCAAGGCGCTCGGTCGCGCAGAAGTCGATTCCGTGCTGGAGGAATTCGGGCAGGTCGAGGTGCGCTGCGAATTCTGCAGTCGCGCCTACCACTACGACCCGGTCGACTGCGCCGTCTTGTTCGCCGGTGAAGCGCACGCCCGGACTGGTGGCTCGGGCGTGCATTGACGTCGGCGTCCCGCCGCTTCAATCCGGTATTTCGGGCTCGACCAGGTTGGCCAGTTGCAGGAGCGACTCCTGCCAGCCGAGGTAGCACATCTCCAACGGGATGACCTCGGGGATTCCTTCCTGCGTGATCGCGACTTCCGTGCCGCACGACACCGGCTTCAAGGACACGGTGACCCGCATCTCACCGGGCAGTTGTGGATCATCGAAGCTGTCCGTGTAGCGGATCAGTTCGCCAGGGACCAGTTCCTGGTACACGCCACCGAAGGAGTGCCCGTTTCCCGTCGAGAAATTGTGAAACGACATCCTGAAGCTGCCCCCGACCCTGGGGTCCATGTGCTGCACCGTGCAGGTGAATCCGTAGGGCGGCAGCCACTTCGGGATCGCGCCGCGGTCCAGGAATGCGCGGTAGATCTTCTCCGACGGCGATCGGAGCACTCGATGCAGACGAACAGTGCCGTTGGCCATGGTCAGCTCCATCCGGTACTCACCCCATGCAGAAAACGCTGAGCTTGTTGCCGTCCAGGTCCCGGAAGTAACCGGCGTAGAAATCCTCGCCGCGCGGGCCGGCCGGGCCTTCGTCGGTACCACCGAGCTCGAGCGCCTTCCTGTACACGCGGTCCACCGTCGCGCGCGAGTCGACGCCGAGCGCCACCATCACGCCGTTGCCGACCGTCGCTGGCTTGGTGTCATAAGGCTTCACGATCCCGAGGGTCGGCTTGTCCATCGACTCGCCGTATGAGTAGCCGCGGCCATAGTCCATCAAGCGTCTGGCGCCGATTTCCGCAAGCAGGGCGTCGTAGAAGGCCGCCGCACGCGGCAGGTCGTTGGTGCCGAGGGTGACGTATCCGATCATGTGGGGTGCTCCTCATCGGTTGCAGGGATCGGCGCGACCGTCGACGAAGTGGATGCGCCAAACGCCGTTCTCACAAGGTTCGGCAGATGGTATGCCAACCGCGCGAGGAGGTTCATGTGCACCGACGGTGACCGGGTTCAGGCGGCGGGCCGCTGGACTTGATATAAAGATATCTTTATATTTCTGACCCATGCCGGTCGCTTTCGACAACCTGCTGTTACGCTTCCGGGCGATCGCAGAACCGACCCGGCTGCGGTTGCTGGCTGTGCTGGCCCGCGGCGAGTTCTCGGTCTCGGAGCTGACGGAGATCCTCGGCCAGAGCCAGCCGCGGATTTCGCGCCACCTCAAGCTGCTCGACGACTGCGGCTTGCTTGAGCGGTTCCGCGAGCAACACTGGATGTACTACCGCGTGGCGGGTGACTCCGAGGGAGGCCGGCTGGTCAGGCTGCTGCTCGAGCAACTCGACGCCGGCGACCCGGCGCTCGCCGGTGACTTCGAGCGCATGGGGCGTGTGCTCGAAGTGCGCGCGGGCCGCGGTACTGCGTGTGAGGGCGAGGCCGGCGCGGCCGAATCGCACGACCTCGTGCCGCTGATTGCGGCCGAGCTCGGCAAGCAGGGCCAGGACGCCTTGCTCTACTTTGGTGTCGCACCCGATGAAGTGCTGGCCGGGCTGGGGTCCCGTGCGCGACGAGCCGTCGGCATGAATCCGTCGCGCATGGTCGTGCAGCGCGCGCGAGCTCGGCTGCATTCCGCCGGGCTCAATCACTGCGTTCTGCAGCGCGGGGAGATCGCGGCGCTGCCGCACCCGTCGCGCACCTTCGACGTCGCGGTCATTGATCGCGTGCTCGCAGCGGCTGATCGGCCGGTGGACGCGCTGCGCGAGGTGGCGCGCGTGTTGCGGCCGACGGGGCGGTTGCTCGTCATCGAGAACTTCGAGTTGCTGGACCTGCGCGCGCCCGACAGCAACCCGCTCGAGCTGCTGCGCGCGTGGCTCACCGACGCCGGCCTCGCGTGCGACCGACTGCGTCCGTTTGACGTCATTGGCGCGCACCTGCTGCTCGCCGTGGCTACCGCGGAGCCCGAAGCGATCGCCGCTTGAAGATCCGACCACAATTTCTTCCAGAGTGAATGACATGCAGCCGGTATCGGTATCGTTCGAGTTCTTCCCGCCCAACGACGCGGCGATGGAGCAGACGCTCTGGGAATCGATCCAGCGCCTCGCGCCCCTCGCGCCTCGCTTCGTCTCCGTCACCTACGGGGCGGACGGCTCGACCCGTGAGCGCACGCACAACGTCGTGACGCGGATCCTGCGCGAGACGCCGCTGACTGCAGCGCCGCACCTGACCTGCATCGGTGCGCCGCGCGGCGAGATCCTCGACATCGCTCGCGCCTACTGGGATGCCGGCGTGCGGCACATCGTCGCGCTGCGCGGCGATGCCCCGGCGGGGCAGGGCACTTACGTGCCGCATCCGGACGGCTTCGCCTACGCCGCGGATCTGGTCCGCGGCCTCAGGTCGGTCGGTAACTTCGACATTTCCGTGGCCGCTTACCCGGAGGTCCACCCCGAGGCGCCGAACGCGGATTTCGACCTCGAAAACCTGCGGGCCAAGATCGACGCGGGCGCGAGTCGCGCGATCACGCAGTTCTTCTTCGACACGGACGCCTACCTGCGCTTCCGCGACCGCTGTGCCGCGAGCGGGATCCGCGCGGAGATCGTGCCGGGCATCCTGCCGATCACGCGCTTCCCGCAGATGCTGCGCTTCGCGAAGCGCTGCGGCGCGAGCGTGCCCGAGTGGCTGCAACACCGCTTCGACGGGCTCGACGACGATCCGGAGACCCGCCGCATGATCGCCGCGAGCTTCGCGATCGAGCAGGTGCGCCGGTTGCAGGAGCACGGCGTCCACGAGTTCCATTTCTACACGCTGAACCGCGCCGAACTCACCTACGCCATCTGCCACGCGCTCGGCGTGCGGGCGCCGGCTGCGCGCGCCGCCGTGGGAGCCTGAATCATGCTGCGACCCGAACGAGTCCGTGAGTTGCGCCGCCTGCTGGGCGAGCGAGTGCTGGTGCTCGACGGCGCGATGGGCACCGTGATCCAGTCCTACAAGCTCGGCGAGGCGGACTACCGCGGCGAGCGCTTCCGCGACTGGCCCAAGGACCTCAAGGGTAACAACGACCTGCTGGTGCTGACACGTCCGGAGGTGATCGGCGAGATTCACCGCCGCTATCTCGAGGCCGGCGCCGACATCGTCGAGACCAACACGTTCAACTCGAACGCGACCTCGCAGGCCGACTACGGCACCGAGGCGCTGGTCCGCGAGCTCAACCTCGCGGCGGCGCAGATTGCTCGCCGCGCGGCGGACGATGTGGCGGCGCGGACCGGGCGGCCGCGATTCGTCGCCGGCGCGCTCGGGCCCACTAACCGGACAGCCTCGCTGTCGCCGAACGTCAACGACCCCGGATTCCGCAACGTCTCGTTCGACGAGCTTGCCGCCACCTACAGCGAGGCGACCCGCGCGCTGGTCGAGGGCGGCGTGGACGCGATCCTGGTCGAGACGATCTTCGACACGCTGAATGCCAAGGCGGCGTTGTTCGCCGTGCGCCGCGTGCTCGACGAACTGGGGCTCGACCTGCCGGTGATGATCTCCGGCACGATCACGGATGCCTCGGGCCGCACGCTGTCGGGGCAGACCGTCGAGGCGTTCTGGAACTCGGTGCGCCATGCGCGGCCCGAGGTGATCGGCCTCAACTGCGCGCTGGGCGCGAAGCAGCTGCGTCCCTACATCGAGGAACTGTCCCGCATCGCCGACGCCTGGGTCTGCGCGTATCCGAACGCCGGCCTGCCGAACGCGTTCGGCGAATACGACGAGACCGCCTGCGAGACGGCCGACCTGGTGCGCGAGTACGCCACGAGCGGCTTCGTCAACATCGTCGGCGGCTGCTGCGGCACGACGCCCGACCACATCGGGCACATCGCCGCGTCGGTCGCGGGCCTGCCGCCGCGCCGGCCGCCGCTGATCGCGCCACGCTGCCGGCTGAGCGGACTCGAGCCGCTCAACATCGGCCCGGAGAGCCTGTTCGTGAACGTCGGCGAGCGCACCAACGTGACGGGCTCGGCGAAGTTCCGCCGCCTGATCGAGGCCGATGATTACGCCGGCGCGCTCGAAGTGGCGCGCCAGCAGGTCGCAAGCGGCGCGCAGGTGATCGACGTCAACATGGACGAGGGCATGCTCGACTCGGAGGCCGCCATGGTGCGGTTCCTGAACCTGGTCGCGGCGGAGCCGGATGTCGCGCGCGTCCCCGTGATGATCGACTCGTCGAAGTGGACGGTCATCGAGGCCGGCCTCAAGTGCCTGCAGGGCAAGGGCATCGTCAACTCGATCAGCCTCAAGGAAGGCGAGCGGCCGTTCCTCGAGCAGGCGCGGCTGCTGCGCGCCTATGGCGCGGCCGTCGTCGTGATGGCGTTCGACGAGCAGGGCCAGGCGGATACGGTCGAGCGCAAGGTCGAGATCTGCAAGCGCTGCTACCGGCTGCTCACCGAGACTGTCGGCTTCCCTGCTGAGGACATCATTTTCGACCCGAACATCTTCGCCGTCGCGACCGGCATCGAGCAGCATGACCGCTACGCGCTCGACTTCATCGAGGCCACCGCGCAGATCCGCGAGGCCTGCCCGCACGCGCTCGTCAGCGGGGGCGTCAGCAACGTGTCGTTCTCGTTCCGCGGCAACGACGTCGTGCGCGAGGCGATGCACTCGGTGTTCCTCTATCACGCGATCCGCGCGGGAATGAGCATGGGCATCGTCAACGCGGGCCAGCTCGCGATCTACGAGGACATCGATCCGGAATTGCGCGAGCGCGTCGAGGACGTCGTGCTCGCGCGCCGCGCCGATGCCACCGAGCGCCTGCTCGAGACCGCGAGTCGCTTCAAGGGCGAAGCCGGGCAGAAGCGCGTCGAGGACCATGCCTGGCGCTCGTGGCCGGTGCGGCAACGCCTCGAGCACGCGCTGGTCAAGGGCATCGACGAGTTCGTGACCGAGGACACCGAGGCGGCGCGCCTCGAACTCGGCAACCCGCTCGGCGTGATCGAGGGGCCGCTGATGGACGGCATGAACGTCGTGGGCGACCTGTTCGGCGCCGGCAAGATGTTCCTGCCGCAGGTCGTGAAGTCGGCGCGCGTGATGAAGAAGGCCGTCTCGCACCTGTTGCCGTACCTCGAGAAGGCCCAGGACGGCTCGAACCGCTCGAATGGCAAGATCGTGCTCGCCACCGTCAAGGGCGACGTCCACGACATCGGCAAGAACATCGTCGGCGTCGTGCTCCAGTGCAACAACTTCGAGGTGATCGACCTCGGCGTGATGGTGCCGGCAGACCGCATCCTCGAGACCGCGCGGCGCGAGGGCGCCGAGATGATCGGCCTCTCCGGGCTCATCACGCCGTCGCTCGACGAGATGGTGCACGTCGCGCGCGAGATGAAGCGGCAGGGCTTCGAGGTGCCGCTGCTGATCGGTGGCGCGACCACGTCGCCGGCGCACACCGCCGTCAAGATCGATCCGGAGTACGAAGGTCCGGTCGCCTATGTGAAGGATGCCTCGCGCGCGGTCGGCGTCTGCCAGTCGCTGGTCACGCCGGAGCACCGCGCGGAGTTCGTCGCGAAGCTCAAGTCCGGTCACGCCGAGCGACGAGAGCAGCACAAGGGCCGCAAGGTCAAGGCGCCGGCGTTCACGCTGGCCGAGGCCCGCGCCAACCGCTTCCGCTGCGACTGGGCGGCGTACCGGCCGCCGGTGCCGAAGATGGCGGGCGTACGACGCTTCGAGAACCTGCCGCTCGAGGAGCTCGTCCGCTACATCGACTGGATGCCGTTCTTCAATGCCTGGGAGTTCGCCGGCAAGTTTCCGGACATCCTGACCGATCCGGTGGTGGGCGAGGCCGCGAGCAATCTCTACGCGGACGCGCGCCGGATGCTTAAGCAGATGATTTCGGAGCGCTGGGTCCAGGCAAACGCGGTGATCGGTTTCTTCCCGGTGAACTCGGTGGACGACGACATCGAGGTCTACGCGGACGAATCACGCACGCAGGTGCGCTGCCGCCTGCACCACCTGCGCCAGCAGAAGCCCAAGCCCGCCGGCCAGCCGCACTACGCGCTGGCGGACTTCGTTGCGCCGCGCGATTCGGGCGTGAAGGACTGGATCGGGTCCTTCGCGGTCACGACCGGCATCGGCCTCGACGAGAAAGTGCGCGAATTCGAGGCACGCCACGACGACTATTCCAGCATCATGCTGAAGGCGCTCGCGGACCGGCTCGCGGAGGCGCTCGCCGAGCGAATGCACGAGCGCGCGCGGCGCGAGTTCTGGGGCTACGCACCTGAGGAGCGTTTCACCAACGACCAGCTCGTGCGCGAGGAGTACCGCGGCATCCGGCCGGCGCCCGGCTATCCGGCGTGCCCGGATCACACCGAGAAGGCGACGTTGTGGCAGATGCTCGACGTAGAAAAGACGGCGGGAATCCGGCTCACCGAGAGCTTTGCGATGTACCCGACGGCCGCGGTGAGCGGCTGGTACTTCTCGCACCCGGAGGCTCGCTACTTCCAGGTCGGCCGCATCGATGCGGACCAGGTCGCCGACTATGCGCAACGCAAGGGAATGACGCTGGCCGAGGCGGAGCGCTGGCTCGCGCCGCTGATCGGGTACGAAGTCGCGGCCGACGCGGCGTAGTCCCGGCGCGAGAAGCGCGGGCCCCGCGGCCCGCGCCAACATGCGTCACCGGCCCTTGTACTCGAAGTCCGCCCGCGTCGTTGCAGTGAGCGTCGAGCCAACCGGAAGCTCGACTTCGGTGCCGGTCTTCTGGGCCGCGATGGCCCCGGCTGCGCCGCCGAGCACGCCGCCGATCACCTTGCCTTTGTCGTCGTCGATCTGGTGACCGATGATGGCGCCGGCCGCGGTGCCGCCCGCGATCTTGGCCGTGTCGCGGCCCTTCTCGCTCTGGCCCTTCTGCACCGCGCGGGCGTTGATGGCGACCGTCGAGCCGTCGGCCACGACGAGCTGGTTGAAATCGATCCTGAGCGCCGGTACCGCGCCGATCTTCTGGCTGCCGGACGTCACTTCCCGGACCGAGCCCCGCACCATCGAGCCGGCGGACGCGACGCGTCGGCTGCCCACCATCAGGTCCGAGGCCAGACGCGCCTCGACCGGGTCGTCAGCGAGCGAGGTCTTGGTCGAAAGCGGCGAGCTGAGTTCGACCGCGAACTGCGTGCCCGTCGGGACCGTGACCGGCGGCGGAGGCGGGGTGGGCGCTACGGCAGCCACCGACGGTGCGCTCGTCCCGGGCTTGGGTGTGGCCGCCGTCTTCGGCGGGGCCGTGGCCTTGGCCGGTGCCTTCACGGCCGCTTCGCGCGCCGCGAGTTCCGCCTCGCGTCGAGCGAGTTCGGCTTCGCGCGCGCGCAGGGCCAGTTCCGCCTCCTGGTCTGCGAGTTCCTGCTCGCGCGCCGCGAGCGCAGCCGCCTCATCTTCGGCGGACGCTGCCGCGCCAGCCGTGGCGTCGGGCGCGGTCGGTTCGGCGGCGGGCATCGCGGCGGCAGGGGTCGGCTCCGGTTTGCCACCGCAAGCGGTCAGCCCCAGGGCGAGAATGGCCGCCAGCGCAAGTGCCGCAGGGGAAATCGAGACCGAATATCGCGGGAACATGGGCATCTCCTGGGAAGCGATGAACGCGCGTGGTGCGATTGCACTGCAGCACGACTGGAAATTTAGTCTCGGCAAGCGCGCGAGAGTTCCACTACGCCGGGCTTGACGCTCCGGCTCGCGCATCGTAACAAGAACCCGTTGACGGCTCGAACAACCGGGGAGACGACGATGGCGATGCCCGTGGCAGCGGACGCGCTGGCCTTGCAGCGACTGTACCACTGGGAGCGCACCGCGCCCGAGCGGGTCGCGCTGACGCAGCCGGTCGGTGGCGGAAACGTGAAGGAGTTCACGTGGCGCGACGTCATGGACCAGACGCGGCGCATGGCCGCGCACCTGCAGGGGCTCGGCTACGAGCCTGGCGCGCGGATCGGCATCCTCGCCAAGAATGCGGCGCACTGGATGATGGCGGATTTTGCGATCTGGATGGCCGGTTACGTTTCCGTGCCGTTGTACCCGACGCTCGCCGCCGGGACGATTCGCCAGATCCTCGAGCACAGCGAAGCGAAGTTGCTGTTCATCGGCAAGCTCGACGGCTGGGACGAGATGAAGCCCGGCGTGCCGTCCGGGCTACCCTGCATCCGACTGCCGATGTCGGCCGCGTCCGATGGCCCGGATTGGGACGAGATCATCGCGCGTGTTCAGCCTCTGCAGGGCGAGCCGGTGCGCGACGGCGACGACCTCGCCACGATCATGTACACGTCGGGCACGACGGGGATGCCCAAGGGCGTCATGCACTGTTTCGCCGCCTTTGCGTGGTCCATCGCCGCGGTGCGCAAGCGGCTGCGCTTCGACGAGGATTCCCGGGTGCTGAGTTACCTGCCGCTCTCGCACGTTGCCGAGCGCACGCTGGTCGAGCATGGGATGCTCGCGAGCGGCATGCACGTGTTCTTCGCCGAGAGCCTCGAGACGTTCGCCGCAGACCTGCAGCGGGCGCGGCCGACCGTGTTCTTCTCGGTGCCGCGACTCTGGGTCAAGTTCCAGCAGGGCGTGCTCGCCAAGATGCCGGCGCAGAAGCTCGATCGCCTGCTGGGCTTGCCGATCGTGAACCGGATCATTCGCAGGAAAGTGCTCGGTGCTCTCGGGCTCGATCGCTGCGAGTTCGCCGCCGGTGGCGCGGCGCCGATGCCGCCCGACCTGCTGCGGTGGTACGCGCGGCTTGGCCTCGAGATCATCGAGGTCTACGGCATGACCGAGAACTGCGGCGTCTCGCACTGCACGTTGCCCGGCCAGCAGCGTCCGGGCACCGTGGGCTACCCGTACGACGGAGTCCAGAGCCGCATCGACCCGGCCAACGACGAGATCCAGGTCACGAGCCCCGGCACGATGCTTGGCTACTACAAGGAGCCGGAGCTGACACGCCAGGCGTTCACGGACGACGGCTGGCTGCGCACTGGCGACAAGGGCGTGCTGGACGAGGAGGGTGGGCTGCGCATCAGCGGCCGCGTCAAGGACCTGTTCAAGACCAGCAAGGGCAAGTACGTCACGCCGGCGCCGATCGAGGACAAGCTCGTGATGCACGCCGCGGTCGAGGCGTGCTGCGTGACCGGCGCCAACCTCGGCCAGCCGCTCGGCATCCTGATGCTCAACGTCGAGGCCTCGCAGCGAAGTGCCGCTGCGGCGGAGCGATCCGCGCTCGAAGCGTCGCTCGTCGCCCACCTCGAAGCCGTCAATGCGCTGCTCGATCCGCACGAGCGCCTGGACTGCCTCGTCGTGGTCACCCAGCCGTGGACGGTCGAGAGCGGCCTGATCACACCGACGTTCAAGGTGCGGCGCAACCGCATCGAGGACGTCTATGCGTCGCACTACGAACGCTGGGCCGTCGAGCGTCGCGCGGTGATCTGGCACGAAGGCTGAAGCGCTCAGGGACTCGTTTCATAGTCGGCGAGGTCGGCCTTCCGCAGCAATCGCCGATAGCGCATCGTGCTGTGCGGCCAGTTGTTGGTGATCGTGCCGTCGGCGAGCTTGTACCAGCTCTGCTTGTCCGCCGCCCAGACGGATTTCGCCAGGTCGTGTTGCAGCGCGTGGTTGTACTCGTCCATCACGGCGCGCTTCACGTCGAGGCGCCTGAGACCGCGCTCGTCGAGTTGCCGGATCGCGTCGATGATGTAGCCCACCTGCGCCTCGATCATCACGAGGATGCTGTTGTGGCCGAGATTGGTGTTCGGGCCATAGAGCATGAAGAGGTTCGGGAAACCGCTGACGGTGACGCCGAGATATGCGCGCGCGCCCTGGCGCCATTCTTCGCTCAGTGCGTGGCCGCGGGTGCCCGTGACCGTCATTGGCGCGAGGAAGTCCGTGGCCTTGAAGCCCGTTGCGTAGATGATCACGTCAGCGGCGAAGCGCTCGCCCGGCTTCGTGCGCACGCCATCCGCCACGACTGAGTCGATCGGGTCCGTCACGAGGCGGACGTTGCGCCGATTCAGCGTCGGGTAATAGTCGTCGTTGAACAGCACGCGCTTCGCGCCGATCGGGAAGTCGGGCACCAGCTTCGCGCGTAACGCCGGATCCCGCACCTGGCGGCGCAGGTGCAGCATTGCGTAGCGCGTGGCGAGCCACTGCACGACGCGCACCTGCTTCATCAGCGGCGTGAGCTGCATCTCGCCGAAGAAGAACCACTGCCAGTCGTGGCGCAACTTTGCCAGCCAGGGCCAACGTGTCATGCGCCGCTGCGTGCGCGGCGTGTAGAGCTGGTCCTTGCGCGGCAGCAACCAGTTCGCCGAGCGTTGGAAGATCGTGAGCTCGGTCGCCAGTGGCGCGATCTGTGGCACGAACTGCACGGCGCTGGCGGCATTGCCGATCACGGCCACGCGCTTGCCGGCGAGGTCCACCGAATGGTCCCACCGGGCGGAGTGGAACTGCACGCCGCCGAAACTCTCGCGACCCGGGAGGGCGGGAATCGACGGCCGGTGCAGCTGTCCCACGCCCGTCA
>Ga0209391_10001920_pt1 | contig 10847 bp, 10 predicted proteins | sample PPLLak3March2015_FD_187246 | JGI IMG/M metagenome (GOLD analysis project Ga0209391, IMG submission 187246) | Freshwater sediment microbial communities from Prairie Pothole Lake near Jamestown, North Dakota, USA - PPLs Lake P7 Core (1) Depth... | ecosystem: Environmental > Aquatic > Freshwater >... | reverse complement strand
TGGCGCCGGACCACTGGATCGTCAAGCGCGATCGCGCCTACGCCTTGTGGCGTGAAGGCAAGTGGGCGGAGGCCATCGCGCTTACCCGGGAGATCATGGAAGGCGGGCCGATGAGCTACGAACGCGCCTATCCGTACACGGAACTGATCTTCTCCGTCGCTTATCTCGACGAAACAGTCGCTGTGGTCGAGCAACTGAGGACCATCGAGCCGCTGGCCATGTTCATTTCGCGTGACCTGCAATTTGACTACACGGCGGCCCGGCGCATTGACGATGCGGAGGCCGAGTACCAGCGCAGCCTGTCCCTGGACGGCAACGACACCGAGCCGACCGGCCTCGCTTTGCACCGTATGCTGGCGCGGCCGGATGCAGACCCCAAGGCACTGCGCGACCTGCACGACCGATTGGCGAAGACGCTGGACTGGCCGTTCTTGCTCGACCTGGGAGGCGTTCTTGACGACCGCGAGGCCATGCTCGCGATCCTGCGCGAAGCAGCGAAGGATCCCGCCTATGGAGGAGGCCGCCCTGCCCTCGTCTTCCAGATGGAGACCGCCGACGCGCTGGGTGACGCCGACCTCGCCGTGGATGCCTTACGCCGGTACTTGGAATCCAGCAAAGGCTTCCACGACGGCAGCATGCACCATGCGCACTACTGGCAGTTCTGGACGACGCCTCATTCCGGCCTCCGGGGCCATCCGGAGTTCAAGAGATTGCTGATCCAGACGGGGGTGGTCGATTACTGGCGACAAAGCGGCCGATGGGGCGATGGCTGCAAGCCGGTCGGCGCGGACGACTTCCAGTGCGGATGATGCCCGGAACCCGCGTCAAATCATGTTGGAAGTCGTGGCCAGGGACGGAATCGAACCCCGGCGCGGGCCGGGGTCCTCTGAAATCGCCGATGCAAGTTGACGTACCGGCTCCTGGACAGCGGGCATCAATCCCAACTGTAGATGGCGCCCTCGCCGGAGGCAGGGGTTGCCTGTCCGACGGAGACGAAGCGTCCATTGCCCCACGCGATTCCGTTACTTTGATAATAGCCATCGATGTTGAAGACCTCCCAGGTCGCTCCGCCATCGGTGCTGGACAGGCCAACAGGCCGCTCAAACGACGGAGTCCCGACCCACCAGTACCACCACGCGATGCCACCGGCCACGACCAGTCGCTGGCCATTCGAGGCGGCACTGAGGTAGTCGACGCGGTCAACCGGTGTCTGCAACTCCGTCCAGTTGTAGCCATCCGGCGACGCGAACACCGTTGCATCACTTGCCGTGGCGATGAACTGCTGCCCGTCGTGCAGCACTTCGTGCAGCGCCGCGACGTCATCCCGCAGGATGATCTCGTGCCAGACCTGACCATCCACCGACACCATGACACGAGCATCGCTTTCCCAGCTGAATGCATCGGTCCCGGCCACAAATAGTCCGTTCGCGTGGATCAGGTCCGTAATGAAATGACCGGACTGGGGCAACGTATCAATCACCTGCCAGGTTTCGCCGCGATCCAGCGACCTCATCATGAACGCATCGCCTGTCTGCAGTTCCATCCCCCCCGTGACGATCTGCGATGGGCTGATGGCAACCGCCGCCAAGCGGACTGGATTCCCTGTGTGTTTGATGCTCCAGGTCGCGCCACCATCGGTCGACAGCACCACCGTCGCATCGCCGCCAACGGCGACCACGTCCGACTCGCGAGAGGCGACAGCAATGAGGTCGACACCTGCTGGTGAGCTTCGCTCCATCCAGCCAATGCCGTCGCTCGAGGTCAGGACCTTCCCGTCGCCACCAACCGCAACGAAGCTGCTGCCTGTCCATGAAACGTCATTCAACTCGAACGGCAGTCCGCCCAGTCGTCTCGTCCACGCGGTGGGCATGACGTCGCTGACGATCTCGAATTTCGCGGCCAGGTGATTCGAGCTGTCCCCGACCTTGTCGACGAGCCAGACCTCGACGATAAACGTGCCGACGACCTTGGTCGACATCGCGATCTGCTCACTCACCGTTCCAGTGGTCACGCTCGAGGCTTCACTGAACTCGAGTCGCGTCCCGTCCGGCATCCCGACCCACAATGTCTGGATGTCCTTGCCGGCGTCGGAGAAGGTGAGTTCAGCCGAAATTTCTATCTCGCCGCTGCCCGCCATGTACATGACGTTCTCCGGCGAGAGTTTCAGGTTGGAAATGACCGGCGCGTGTTGAACTGCCGGCGGTGGTCCGGCTCCATCGCCATCGCCACCGCAGCCGGCGAGGAGAAGCGCCAATATGAATATTGACTTGCGCATTTGAGCCTCCTTGCTGGTCACCCTGTTAGACAGGCCTGACAGCCCGGCGAACCACGGTGTCCTTCGTGGCCTGGCGCGGAGGGCGACCGGCGGAACGCCGGCTACACCAATATTGTGAGCCGCCCCGGACGGGGTCAGCATGCGGGCTAATTCCCAGCCAGTTGATTAGACGTTGCTTCGTCCGGCGAGCCTCGTAGTGGTTAACCACCGCGACAGACCGGAGCGGCGGGAGGTTGCGAACCACCCGCGTCCCGATAGTCCGCGGGCGATACCCGGAACCCGATTCAAATCATGGAGTTGGAAACTGGAGCCGCGATCTAGAGCGCTTGAACAGGTGCGGGCGATCGAGCGGCTAAGCAGGAACCGTTACGCGGATCAGCTGAAGCGCGTCGAGCCCCACCGCTTCTTGACCTCCGCGACTCGTCGACGGCTGACTTCGACCTGCTTGCCGTCCTTCAGCAACACGACCCAGCGTCCGCGGATGGACTTGAGCTGCCTCACGTGTCGGTCAGCGACCCAGTCGCCGCGCCTGACCTCGATTCCCAGGTCGTCCAGCAGGCTGACAACTCGACGCATCGGGCCCGGGACCGTGGTGATCCCCTCTGGGCTGTGCAGGTGTACGTACTGCAGGTCAGCCGTTGCGCGGAGCACGCCACCGCGCACGGCGAGCGGCAACAGGCCTGCAGCTGAATCGTTTGTCGCATCATGACCGCTGACGATGCCGGCTGGCGTCGGCTCCACGATGAGCGGTCGGGACACGGAAAGCGTCTCGGGCGGAACCGAGGGGCTTGCCGTCGCCAACCAGGCCGGCAGGCTCGCAATCATGCAGCTCGCGGCAATCGGCAGGGCGCTGGCGAGCCACTCCGACAGCAGCAAGGAGAGCCAGCTGGACTCCGTCTCACGGAGTGCGAACAGGACGTCGATTGCGAGCGAAAACGGAACGAATAGCAGCGTCGCGACAAGGCTCGAAGCGATCAGGAGACCCCGACTCAGCCGTTCACGTCCCGAGACGACCAGCGCCTGGCCAAGCCACCAGCAGCCAAATGTCGCTGCAGCCGTCGCAAGCCAGAACGCATAGCGAGTCGAGCCCCCGAGATCACCGACCGGCCCGGCACGCAGATTCGCCAGCATCAGTCCGATCAACGTGAAGGTGATCGCGGCGAAGAGCCCCCAGCGCCGCGTCAGTACGGACAGTCCCATCACGGATCTCTCGGTCGGTCGTGACATGTACCGTTCGTTCGCCACATCTTCCGCTCATACCCCCAGCGCTTCCGCTCGGAGTCACAACCCTACCAGCGGGCGCGGCAGACCTCCACGCTGCCATCCCAGTCGCGTCCTCACGCAACCCACCCGCGGCATTCCGGCAATGGAGACAAGCACGATGAGTCGAGGAAATACAGGTTCTTTCTGCGCGCTGCTGGGCATCGCGTCGCTTCTGGCTGTCTGTCCTGCCTTGGGCGAGGAACCAAGCGAGCCAGCGCTCGTACCCCTGCCCTCTGTCCTGGACTTCTCTCGCGGCGACGGTTTCGGCGTCGCGCTTGGGGCCGGCGTCGAGTACGGGAACGCGTACGACGGCGCGGACGAGCACGAGTTCGAGGTCGAGCCGGCAGGAGCGGTGCACTACCGGAAGGGCGACCACCTGTTCTTCTGGGAGGGGTTCGAACTCGGTTGGCGGGGCCGCCTCGCGGAAGTCTGGTTGGTTCAGGCCGGCGCGCGATATGAGGACGGCCTCGAACCGGACGACTCCGAGGACGGCAACCTCGACGGCATCGAGCCGCGCGACTCACACGTGGTCGGTTTCCTCGAGGTACGTCGGGGACTCGGCCCCGACTGGCGCAACTGGGTCGCCACACGGGTTATGGGAGGACCAAGTGACTTCGGCTGGCTGGGCGTTGTCGCGGCCGGCCACCGTTTCGGACGGCAGACCGACGGCACGGGCACCGAGGTCTATGCGTTCGCGACCTTCGGTACCGACGACTTCATCAACAAGGACTTCGGTGTTACGGCCAGCGATGCGGAAACCTCGGGCCTGCCAGAGACCTTGCTGGACGGGGGCTACCGTTCAACGGGTCTTCAACTCGTGCATCGCCGTTACGTGACAGAGAAGCTCCACGTGATCGGCCAAGCGGGCGTCGAGTTCTACTCGAGCGACATCGGGGACAGCCCCATCGCACGTGAAGACTACGAGTTCGAGCTGGGGCTGTCCCTGCTGTGGCATTTCTGACGGCCACGACCCACCCACTGCCCGACAGTACGATGAAGAGGCCAGTTCGGCGGGAGTAAGCCGAAGATCGTGGACGCTTCTCCGCTGTGCCGACCGAACCGCGCGCCCGTTTGTAAAGCGTCAATTGTCGGTTTACGATGGCTCGTGATCTTCAGGTTCGTTGGGCAGGACGTCGAACTCGACGACTATCTGGATTACCACTGACAAGCAACTTCCATGAGCAACATGCACAACCCTGCACACCCCGGCGAGGTGCTCCGCGAGTATCTTCCCGAGGGAGTATCGATCGGTGAGGTCGCCAAGCGCCTCGGCGTTACCCGGCAGGCTCTGTCCGCGCTGCTGAACGGGCGTGCCGGCGTCAGCGCAACGATGGCGCTGCGCCTCGAGGGAGCGCTTGGGACCCGCGCCGAGATGTGGTTAAACATGCAGACGAGTCACGACCTCTGGCGAGCGCGCCAACACCCACCGCGAGTACGGCGACTGCCCGCAGCGAATAAGGCGGCCTGACGGCGTCAGACGGATACGCCGCGGGTGATGCCCGGAACCCGTTGCGACCCAGAAAGTTGGAAATGGTGGCCAGCGACGGAATCGAATCATCGACACGCGGATAGGAAATTCACCGTCCTCAAGACAATGCCAGTGACGAACGTGACACGGAACCGGAACCCGTTGCGACTCAGAAAGTTGGAAATGGTGGCCAGCGACGGAATCGAATCATCGACACGCGGATACGAAATTCACCGTCCTCAAGACAATGCCAGTGACGAACGTGACACGGAATCTGCTGGCCGCGCCTTGTGGAGCGTGGCGCCACGCGCTACACTCGGGCGATGATACGGTCGTTTCGCCACAAGGGCGTCGAGCGATTTTTCAGAACCGGCAGTAAGGCCGGCATTCAGGCCGTGCATGCGCCCAGGTTGGCTCGCCAACTCGCGGCGCTCAATGTCGCCGGACAGCCGACGGACATGAACGTCCCAGGCTGGGGGCTTCACCCTCTCAAGGGCAAGCTCTCGAACCACTGGAGCGTGAGTGTCAGCGGAAACTGGCGGCTGACTTTCACATTCAAGGACGGCGATGCGGAACTCGTCGATTACCAGGATTATCACTGAGGTTGCCATGAGCCAGATGCACAATCCCCCTCACCCCGGCCTGACTCTGCGGGACGACGTGCTGCCGACGCTCGGCCTGCAGGTCAGCGAGGCTGCGGCTCAGCTGGGCGTGGATCGCACCACGCTGTCGAAAGTGCTCAATGGCCGGGCGGCGATCAGCCCGGCGATGGCGCTACGCATCGAGCGTTGGCTCGGTCGCGGCCGCGGTGGCGCCGCGGAGCTGTGGCTCGCGCAGCAGACTGCATACGATCTCTGGCAGGCACGCGAGACCCTGAAGAAGACTCGCGCTTTGGCCGCCGTGAGGTCCGTGGGTCATCGAGCGGCGTGACTGTTTCGCTTTCTCGGCACGGCGGCGAGCCGAGTTTTGCCACACTCGCGGACCGATAGTCCGCGGGTCAGCCATCAATGGCCCCGGATGGCCTGCGGGTGATGCCCGGAACCCGTGCGTTTTCAATGAGTTGGAAGTGGTGACCCAGGACCGACGAGTTCGCCCGGGACGACCTCAGACATGCGCAACATTCATCGCGACCGATGCTCGGGTAGGCAGAGCCCACCGCTGCGAACCGTCGAGCTGTGAAGCAATTCCGGTCCGGCGGATCCCGTGGTATACGCGTCTGCAGAACGAACATTCGCGGGGAGAGACACGTGCAACTCGAACTCATCGATCGCCCGTCATCGGGCGTGGCCGCGGCGACCCTGCTGCTGGTCAGCGTTCTCGCCGGCGGCTGCTCACGCGAAGCGCCGGCCCCTGCAGCCCCTGCGGCCAGTGCCGCCACCGAAGCGCCCGCCTCTCCTGCGGCACCTGACCGGCCCGCTGCGAATCCCGAGCGCAACGCCTATTTCGGCGACGTACACGTCCATACGGGCTGGTCGTTCGACGCGTTCACGAACGGCAGCCGCGCGACGCCGACGGATGCGTACGCCTGGGCGCAGGGCCAGGAGATCACCAACAGCGGCATGGGCGGCAAGATCCAGATCCAGACGCCGCTCGACTTCTACATGGTTGCGGAGCACGCGGAGTTCATGGGCGTGTTCAACCAGATGAGCAACCCCGAGAGCCCGCTCAGCAAGACCGAGCTGGCCAAGGGCGTCAACTCGCCCGACCCGGTGGTGCGGATGCAGACTTTCGCGGGTGTCCTGCGCGACATGAGCGCCGGCAAGGTAGACCCCATGCTCACCGACCCGGCGCTCGCCAGCTCGGTGTGGGCCGAGATCGTGAAGGCGGCCGACGCGGCCTATCGGCCGGGTCACTTCACGACGTTCGCCGGCTTCGAGTGGACCGCCAACCCGCAGAAGCGAAACCTGCACCGCGTCGTCGTCTTTCGCGACACCGCGAAGCTGCCGGACATGGTGCTGTCCGCGCTGGAATCCGAGGATCCGGAGACGCTCTGGAAATGGATGGACGAGCTGCGCGCAAAAGGCTCGACGCTGCTGGCCATCCCGCACAACGGCAATGCGAGCGACGGCCGCATGTTCGAGACGGTCAGGTTCGACGGCAAGCAGCCGATCGACGCCGCGTACAACGCGATGCGTGCCAGGAACGAACCGCTCTACGAGATCACGCAGATCAAGGGCACGTCCGAGACGCACCCCGACCTGTCGCCCAACGACGAGTTTGCCGGCTTCGAGCAGTGGGACTACACGCTTTCGGCCGACTACGAGCGGCCCAAGCACCGTCGCGGCAGCTTCGCGCGCCAGGCGCTGCTCGAGGGCCTGTCGCAGGAAGCGACGGGCAATGGCAACCCGTTCAAGTACGGGTTCATCGGCGACACCGACACGCACAACGCCGCGGGCAGCAACGAGGAATTCAACTACACCGGCAAGTTCGCCTTCGAGAACGACGCCAGCCACCGGCTGAAGGGCATGGAGGGACAACCGGCGGGCCAGGTCAGGCAAGTGCAGGAGTTCAGTTCGGGCGGCCTGGCCGGCGTGTGGGCCGAGGCGAACACGCGCGAGTCGATCTTCGACGCGATGCAACGTCGCGAGACGTTCGGCACGTCCGGCACGATGATCAAGGTGCGGTTCTTCGGCGGCTGGGACTTCACCGATGCGGACCTCAAGGGCGCTGGCGCTGTGCGGGCGGGCTATGCGCGCGGTGTGCCGATGGGCAGCGACCTGAAGGCGCCCTCCGGCAAGGCGCCGAGCTTCCTGGTGATGGCGAGCAAGGATCCGAAGAGCGGCAATCTCGACCGTGTGCAGATCGTCAAGGGCTGGCTCGACGGTAGCGGCAAGCAGCACGAGACGGTCTACGACGTCGCGTGGAGCGGTGATCGCAAGCCTGATCCGAAGACCGGCAAGTTGCCACCGGTGGGCGACACGGTCGACGCGGCGACGGCGCAGTACACCAACACCATCGGCGCCGCCGAGCTGGCCACCGTTTGGACCGATCCGGACTTCGACCCGGCGGAGCGTGCGTTCTACTACGTTCGCGTCCTCGAAATCCCGACGCCGCGCTGGAGCACCATCGACGCTGTGCGACTCGGGGTGCCTGTTCCGAAGGTGCTGCCGGTGTCGATCCAGGAGCGCGGGTGGACGTCCCCGATCTGGTACACGCCGACGGGCTGACTCTCGCCGGAACGCTCTCGCGTCATGGAGCGCCCAAGGGTCGCGGGATGGCGAACGCGATGTATCGGGAGTCGCGGCAACGGGTGCCTCGACCCACCTACTTCCCGATAGTCCGCGGGTGATGCACGGAACCCGTTGCGAATCAGAAAGTTGGAAATGGTGACCAGGGACGGAATCGAACCATCGACCTACTTCCCGATAGTCCGCGGGTGATGCACGGAACCCGTTGCGAATCAGAAAGTTGGAAATGGTGACCAGGGACGGAATCGAACCATCGACACGCGGATTTTCAGTACGACGGAGAGGCCGGTTCGGTGCGAGTAAGCCGAAGATCGGGAAAGCGTTTCCGCGGGAACGACCGAACCGCGGCTGCACAGTCCTGTCGGGTCGACGGCGGCGCACGACCGCAGGATCCTTCCGCTCACCCGAAGAAGCAGGCATGCGCATCTTCGGACACCAATGAAGCGAACTCGTCGATGGACTTGACCTCGGGTCTGGGCTCATAGCCGTGCCACCTCAGGTCGCGACGCTGCCAGAACACTCGCCAGACGCCGCGCGTCCTCACGTAGGTTGCCTTCGCCACGGCCGATTCACTCATCTCATCGGCTGGTCCGCGCCAGGCTGGTCGGATCTCGAAAATCTCCACGCTGTGCCCCTTGACGCGAAAGCCGAGGTCCAATTTCGGACGAATATGCGGCGGAGGCCGGCGATGCTTCATCAAGGCATCCATGGCCCGCTGAACTCGCGCCCGTTCAATCTCCGAGAGCGCCACCGTCGCTACGCCACTTTCCGCAAATCGACCGTATGGGCCTTGATGCTCACTTTCAGACGCTTCCGTATGGCGCCAAAGATTGCCGCCAGGTTATCCATGCTCGGATTGCCCCTCGGCGACAGCATTCGATGAAGGCTCTTGCTGGGCATGTCCGTGAGCTTGGCCAGCTGTTCGAACCCCAGGGTTGCATTCACAAGATCGCGCAGAATGAGACGCGCAGTCTCAGGCTCGCCACTCAGGAATAGCGTTGCCGCCTCATCCAGGAGCGCCTTGGCGAACGCGGGGTCGCGCTCGACTCGAGCGACGACGGTGTTCTTGAAATCGCGAGTAAGCGCCATGGTCCTTACCTCTTTCGTTTCTTGTACTCGGCGTGCAATGCCCGATAACCCGGACCCCAGTCGATGACGTATTCGCCGATGCCCGCAAACCACGCGCCCAAGAAGACCGAGGCTGCAGAGGATGACGATGCGAAAGCGAAGGACTGATCGGTGATTGCCGCGGGAACTTGAACCGGAGCCGACCCATAGGGTCGGCTCCGACCTGCTGCGCCCGCGGTACTGCCGCTATTGCACCGCCGCCAGGGCCTTCGCCGGGTGGATCAGCGTGCGCCGCCCGTCCGCGGTCTTCTCGGCTGTGTCGCTTCTCGGCTGTGTCGCGGTTGATCGTGATCAGCTGCACGGGCGTCAGCTTCGGGTTGACCGCCAGCAGCTTCGCGGCGAGGTTCGTCACCTGCGGCGCCGCCATCGACGTGCCGGACGCGGCCACTTTCTCGCCGCCGGGGATCACGCTGTCGACCTGGTAGCCATTGGCGTGCACCACGATCGTCGGGCCGTAACTCGTGAACGATGCCTCGTCGCCCGCCTTGTCCACTGCGCCGACCGAGAGCAGGTTCGGCGCGGAGATCGCCGCGGGGATGCTCTCGGTGAACGACGCGTCGTCGTTCGAATTGCCGCCGGCCGCCACGAACAGGATCTCCGGCGCGCTCAGCATTGCCATCTCCAGCGCCTTGCGGCCGATCTCGAAATACTCGCGTGCGATCGCCTTGCGCTCGTCGGGCGTCTTGCCGAAGCCGCACTGCTCGAGCACGCTCTCCAGGTCTCCGACCGACCCGCCAAAACTCATGTTGACCACGCGCACACCGTGCTTGCGCATGAAGTCGATGTAGGCCTGCGTGGCCCGCGCCTCCTTCTCCACCAGTTCGCGCGTCGGGCAGGGATCCGGAAGGAGCGTGTGCTGGAACTCGATCCGCGCGTTCACCAGCCGGGCGTAGGGGTTGCCCGCCATCGCGATGCCGGCGACGTGCGTGCCGTGCATGTAGATGCCTGCGAGGTTGATCTCCTCGATTGCGGCCTTGTATGCATCAGGCTGCAGCGTGGACAGCCATTGCTTGACCTCGGTGGCCTCGGGGCTGTCGATGTTCGCCTGCAGGTCCGAGAAGCCCTTGAGCCGCGCCTTCATTTTCGGCACGCGGTCCTTGAGCTCGACCGGAATCGGCAACAGGCCCGCGGCCGACGGGCTGGAGTACTTGTCGAAGGCGATCAGCACGGGCTGGCCGCCTTCCATGACCACGCGGTCGCCGAACAGCACGGTGTCCACGCCACTGTCCCAGACCGCCACCGGGACGTCCGCGTAGCCACGCCCGGCCGGCAACGTCACGTCGCGCGCCGCCCAGATATCCTGCTTCTCAACTTTATGTGCCGCCAGATAGCCGCCGTAGGTGTCGATCAGCGTCTGCTTCAGAGGCACGGTGTACGTCAGGTAGTACTTCGCGTTCACGACGCCGGGCGCCTGATCCGACGACAGCGAGCCGGTCTTGTCCACGGTCGGCTGGATCTGCTCGCGGATGCTGCCGATCACCAGCGCCGGGCTCGCGATGTCGGCCCGGCTCTTCGCCGACTTCAC
>Ga0209391_10001915_pt1 | contig 10860 bp, 9 predicted proteins | sample PPLLak3March2015_FD_187246 | JGI IMG/M metagenome (GOLD analysis project Ga0209391, IMG submission 187246) | Freshwater sediment microbial communities from Prairie Pothole Lake near Jamestown, North Dakota, USA - PPLs Lake P7 Core (1) Depth... | ecosystem: Environmental > Aquatic > Freshwater >... | reverse complement strand
GGCCAGGATGCGGCGGCCGCGCAGGATCATGTCTTCGTGCAGACTGGGCACGTAGGGCAGGTACAGCAGGCTCATGCGCGCCTCTTCGGGCAGGCGGCTGCCCTTGCGGCCGTTACAGGCGCGGCAGGCGGTGATGCAGTTCATCCAGCTGTCCAGCCCGCCGCGTGACACCGGCGTGATGTGCTCGCGCGTCAGCTCGTCGAAGTGGAAGTGCCCGCCGCAGTAGGCGCAGATCTGCCGGTCGCGGTTGAACAGCTTTGGATTGCTCAGCGCCGGCGCCTGGCGCCACGCACGCGAGGGGATGGCGCCGCGCACCGCGATGATCGGGTGCAGTTCGATGCGCGACTGCAGCCCGCTGCTGCGCTGGATGCCACCACGCAGCACCTGAAAGGTGTCGCCGAGCGTCCATGCCACCGCATCGCTGGCATAAAGCACCGCGGCGTCGCGCGGCGAGATCCAGGCTTGCGGACGACCCGATACGTCGAGTTGAAGAACGTCCATGGGCGCAAGGTTAATCGAATACCGCGAAGCGGCTCAAGCGCGGGACGCATTGCCGTGGCGTGAACTCGATCGGCACGCCTGAACCCGCAGACACCGACACGACACTGTCATCGGGGGCGGGTAAACCCTTGAGTCGCGAAGGCCTGTTGCCGTTTCTAGAACCCGCCACCTAGAAATTCACGGCGCCGCACACCCCATGGTGCAGCTGAAGTCTGCAAAATAGAACGATCGTTCGTTTCTTTTGTGCTCGCCCTTGTCCGCCCTCCCACCGCACCGCACTCCGCACGACGCCACTGCCAAGCCCCTGCAGAAGGGGCAGCAGACGCGTGTGGCCATTCTCGATTCGGCGCTGAGTCTGGCCTCGCAGATGGGCCTGGAAGGCCTGTCGATCGGCGCACTGGCCGAAGTGGCACACATGAGCAAGTCGGGCGTGTTCGCCCACTTCGGCTCGCGCGAGGAGTTGCAGATCGCCGTCATCCGCGAATACCACCGCCGCTTCGAGGAGGAGGTGTTCTTCCCGGCGATGCACGAGCCGCGCGGCGTGCCCCGGCTGCGCGCGCTGTTCGAGCGCTGGCTGCGGCGCGTGTCGGTCGAGGTCGATTCTGGCTGCATCTACATCAGCGGCGCGGTCGAGTTCGATGACCGGCCCGGGCCGGTGCGCGACGCGCTGGTCAGCATGGTGCGCGCCTGGCATGACGCGATGGAACGTGCGATCCGCATCGCGATCGACGACGGGCAACTCAAGGCCGATACCGACGCGCAGCAGATGCTGTTCGAGATGCACGGGCTGATCCTCGCCCTGCACCACGACGCACGGCTGATGCGCACCCCCGGCGCGCCGCAGCGCGCGCGGGTGGCCTTCGAGCGTGTCGTCAACCAATACCTCGTCGACGGCGCCAGCGCGCGCAGGTCGCCCCACTGAAGCCCCCTCTTTTCCAGGAGCCTGTAGCCATGCCTCAATACAACCCACCCCTGCGCGACATGCAGTTCGTCATGCACGAGTTGTTGCATGCCGTCGATGAGCTGAAGATGATGCCGCGGCACAAGGACATCGACGCCGACACCATCAACTCGGTGCTCGAGGAAGGCGGCAAGTTCGCCGCCGAGGTGGCCTTCCCGCTGAATGTCAGCGGCGACCATCAGGGCTGCAAGCTCGACACGGCCACGCACCAGGTGGGCACGCCCGATGGTTTCAAGGACGCCTATGCCAAGTACGTCGAAGGCGGCTGGCCGTCGATGGTCTGCGATCCGGCCTACGGCGGCCAGGGACTGCCGGTGCTGCTGAACCAGTGCTTCTTCGAGATGCTGAACTCGGCCAACCAGGCCTGGACCATGTACCCGGGGCTGTCGCATGGCGCCTATGCCTGTCTGCACGAGCATGGCACCGAGGCGCAGAAGGCGCTGTACCTGCCGAAGCTGGCCAAGGGCGAGTGGACCGGCACGATGTGCCTGACCGAGCCGCAGTGCGGCACCGACCTGGGCCTGCTGCGCACCAAGGCCGAGCCGCTGCCCGACGGCAGCTACAAGCTCAGCGGCCAGAAGATCTTCATCAGCGCCGGCGAGCACGACCTGGCCGACAACATCATCCACCTGGTGCTGGCGCGGCTGCCGAATGCGCCGCAAGGCAGCAAGGGCATCTCGCTGTTCGTCGTGCCCAAGTACCGCATCGGGGCCGACGGCAAGCCCGGCGAGCGCAACGGCATCTTCTGCAGCGCGCTGGAACACAAGATGGGCATCCACGGCAGCGCCACCTGCCAGATGATCCTCGAGGGCGCGGTCGGCACGCTGGTGGGCCAGCCGAACAAGGGCCTGAACGCGATGTTCGTGATGATGAATGCCGCGCGCCTGGGGGTGGGCAACCAGTCGCTGGGGTTGACCGAGGTGGCCTACCAGAACGCGGTGGCCTATGCCAAGGACCGCATCCAGATGCGTGCGCTGTCCGGTCCGAAGAACCCCGACAAGCCGGCCGATTCGATCATCGTGCACCCCGATGTGCGCAAGATGCTGCTCACCGCGCGCGCCTATGCCGAAGGCGGCCGCGCTCTGGCGATGTACTGCGCGCTGCTGCTCGACAAGGAGCATGCCTCGGACGACGAGGACGAACGCAAGGACGCCGCCGACCTGGTGGCGCTGCTGACGCCCATCGTCAAGGCCTTCCTCACCGACAACGGCTGGATCGCCACCTCGGGGTGCATGCAGGTGTTCGGCGGCCACGGCTACATCAAGGAATGGGGCATGGAGCAGTTCGTGCGCGATGCCCGCATCAACATGATCTACGAGGGCACCAACACGATCCAGGCGCTGGACTTCCTGGGCCGCAAGGTGCTGGGCGACAACGGCGCCAAGATGCGCAAGTTCGGCCAGCTGGTGACCGAGTTCGTCGAGGAAGAGGGCACCAACGAGGCGATGCAGGAGTTCGTCAACCCGCTGGCCGAGCTGGGCGAGAAGGTCACCAAGCTGAGCATGGAACTGGGCATGAAGGCCATGGGCAACCCGGACGAAGTGGGTGCTGCCGCCACCGACTACTTGCGAGTCTGCGGCCACCTGGTGTTCGCCTACTTCTGGGCGCGCATGGCGAAGATCGCCCTGGCCAGGAAGGACTCCGGCGACCCGTTCTATGCTGCCAAGCTGCACACGGCGCGCTTCTACTTCGCAAAGCTGTTGCCAGAGACGGCGGGACTGATGCGTAGCGCGCGCGCCGGCGTGGCGCCGCTGATGGACATGGAAGAAGCGCTGTTCTGAGCCCGCAACCCACCCTCGATGCAAGGAGACAAGCCATGAAGGAACTGTTCGCCGCGCTGCTGCTGTGCGCTGTCGGCACGGCGTGGGCCCAGACCACGCCCGCTGGACTGTGGAAGACCATCGACGACGAGACCAAGGTCGAGAAGTCGCTGGTACGCATCACCGACAGTGGCGGCGTGCTCAGCGGCAAGGTGGAGAAGATTCTCACCGACAAGGCCGACGCCAAGTGCGTGGAGTGCACCGACGAGCGCAAGGGCCAGCCGGTGCAGGGCATGACCATCTTGCGCGGCATCAAGCCCGACGCCGCCGAGAAGGGCACCTGGGTCGGCGGCGACATCCTCGACCCCAACAACGGCAAGATCTACAAGGTGCTGCTGAAACTGGTGGACGGCGGCAAGATGCTTGACGTGCGCGGCTACGTCGGCATGCCGATGCTGGGCCGCACCCAGACCTGGCTGCGCGTCGAATAACCCATCCGCTGGCCTGGCGCTGCCGGGCCTCATCGCATTTGCTGGAGTGAACCCATGAGTCGTTTCAATGTCCGCAAGGTGGCCGTGCTCGGCGCCGGCGTGATGGGCGCGCAGATCGCCGCCCATCTGGTCAATTGCAAGGTGCCGGTGGTGCTGTTCGACCTGCCGGCCAAGGATGGTCCGAAGAACGGCATCGTCACCAAGGCGATCGAAGGGCTGAAGAAGCTCAAGCCCGCGCCGCTGGGCGTGCCCGAGGGCGCCGCGCTGATCCAGCCCGCCAACTACGAAGAGCACCTGGAGCAGCTGGCCGGCTGCGACCTGGTGATCGAGGCGATCGCAGAGCGCATGGACTGGAAGCTCGACCTATACAGGAAAATCGCGCCGCACGTGGCGCCGCACGCCATCCTGGCGAGCAATACCTCGGGCCTGTCGATCACCAAGCTGAGCGATGCCATCCCCGAAGAGATGCGTGCACGCTTCTGCGGCATCCACTTTTTCAACCCGCCCCGCTACATGGCGCTGGTGGAGCTGATCCCGACGCCCAGCACGAAGCCGGAGGTGCTTGACCAGCTGGAGGCCTTCGTCACCAGCGGCCTGGGCAAGAACGTGGTGCGCGCCAAGGACACGCCGAACTTCATCGCCAACCGCGTCGGCATCGCCGGCATGCTGGCGACCATGCTCGAGGCCAGCAAGGCTGGCCTGAGCTACGACGTGGTCGACGACCTCACCGGCAAGAAGCTGGGCCGCGCCAGCAGCGGCACCTTCCGCACCGCCGACGTGGTGGGCCTGGACACGATGGCGCATGTCATCAAGACGCTGCAGGACACGCTGTCGGCGGACACCGACCCGTTCTATGCCAGCTTCGCCACCCCGGCCGACCTGGTCAAGCTGCTGGCCGCCGGCGCGCTGGGCCAGAAGACCGGCGCAGGCTTCTACAAGAAGGTGGGCAAGGACATCCAGCGCTTCGACCCCACGACCGGCGGCTACGTGGCCGCGGGCGGCAAGGCCGACGCCATCGTCGAGCGCATGCTGAAGAAGCCGGCCGCCGAGCGGCTGAAGCTGCTGCGTGAATCGAGCAACCCGCAGGCCCAGTTCCTGTGGGCACTGATGCGCAACAGCTTCCACTATGCGGCCGTGCACCTGAGCACGATCGCCGACAGCGCGCGCGACGTCGACTTCGCCATGCGCTGGGGCTTCGGCGTCAAGCAGGGTCCCTTCGAGCTGTGGCAGGAGGCCGGCTGGAAGCAGGTGGCGCAGTGGATCCAGGAAGACATCGAATCCGGCAGGGCGCTGTGCAAGACGCCGCTGCCGGCCTGGGTGTTCGATGGCCGCGAGGGTGTGCACACCGCCGAAGGCTCGTGGAGCCCGACGAAGAAGGCTGATGTGGCGCTGTCGGCGCTGCCGGTGTACCAGCGCCAGCATTTCCGCGAGAACGTGCTCGGTGCCGCGCGCCTGGACCCGGCCACGGCCGGCAAGACGCTTCACGAGGATGCCTCGATGCGCCTGTGGACGCTGGACGACGAGGTGGTGATCGCCAGCATCAAGACCAAGGTGCATGCCATCGACCAGGGGGTGATCGAAGGCCTGAAGCGCGGCATCGCGCTGGCCGAAGGCAGCTACAAGGGCCTGGTCATCTGGTCGGGCGACGATCCGTTCTCCTATGGTGCCGACCTACAGTCGATGCTGCCCGAGTTCATGAAGGGCGGCGCCAAGGCCATCGCGCCGGCCATCAAGCTGCTGCAGGACACGTTGCTCGGCATGCGCTATGCCAACGTGCCGACGGTGGCCGCAGTGCGCGGCATGGCACTGGGCGGTGGCTGCGAGATCGCGGTGCACTGCGCCAAGCGTGTGGCGGCGATGGAAAGCTACATCGGCCTGGTGGAAGTCGGCGTGGGCCTGATCCCGGGCGGAGGCGGCCTGACCTACATCGCCCGCCGTGCGGCCGAGATGGCGGCAGCCGGCAATGCCAATGCCGACCTTTTCCCGTTCGTGCGCGAAGGCTTCACCGCCGCGGCCATGGCCAAGGTGGGCACCAGCGCGATCGAAAGCCGCAGGCTCGGCTACCTGCTCGAGGACGACATCATCGTGCCGCACAAGGACGAGTTGCTTTTCGTAGCCATCGCGCAGGCCAAGGTGATGTTCGACACCGGCTGGCGTGCGCCGGTGCGCAAGACCTTCCCGGTGGCCGGCCGCTCGGCCGTGGCCACCATCAAGGGCCAGCTGGCCAACATGCGTGACGGCGGCTTCATCAGTGGGCACGACTATCACATCAGCAGCCTGATCGCCGACGTGGTCTGCGGTGGCGATGTCGATGCCGGCAGCCTGGTCAACGAGGAGTACCTGATGGCGCTGGAGCGCAAGCACTTCTGCTCGCTGCTCGAGCACCCGAAGACCCAGGAGCGCATCATGGGCATGATGTCCACCGGCAAGCCGGTGCGTAACTGATCGGAGCACACCACATGAGCAAGCAAGTTCAAGACGCCTACATCGTCGCCGCCACCCGCACCCCGATCGGCCGCTCAGGCCGCGGCTACTTCCGCAACACCCGCCCCGACGACCTGCTGATCGCTACGATCCGCCATGCGCTGTCGCAAGTACCTACGCTCGACCCGAAGGCCATCGAGGATGCGGTGATCGGCTGCTCCTTCCCCGAGGGCGAGCAGGGCATCAACATCGCTCGTGCCGCGGCCGTGCTGGCCGGGCTGCCACATTCGGTGGCGGGGGTCACCGTCAACCGCTTCTGCGCCTCGGGCCTGAGCGCGCTGCAGATGGCGGCCGACCGCATCCGTGTCGGCGAGGCCGACGTCATGCTGGCCGGCGGTGCCGAGAGCATGAGCATGGTGCCGATGGGCGGCAACAAGCCGTCCTTCAATCCGGAAGTCTTCGCACGCGACGAGAACCTGGGCATCGCCTACGGCATGGGCATGACGGCCGAGAAGGTGGCGCAGCAGTGGAAGGTCGGCCGCGAGGCGCAGGATGCCTTTGCGCTGCAATCGCACCAACGCGCACTGAAGGCCATTGCCGCCGGCGAGTTCGGCGACGAGATGACGCCGGTGGAAGTGATCGACCGCCTGCCCAATCTCGCCACCGGCGAGATCACGCTGAAGAGCCGCACGGTGAACATCGACGAGGGCCCGCGCGCCGACACCTCGGCCGAAGGTCTGGCGAAGCTGAAGCCGGTGTTCGCCGCCAAGGGCAGCGTCACCGCCGGCAACAGCAGCCAGACCAGCGACGGCGCCGGCTGCCTGATCCTGGCCAGCGAGCGCGCCGTCAAGCAGTTCGACCTGAAGCCGCTGGCGCGCTTCGTCAGCTTTGCCGCGCGCGGCGTGGACCCGAAGATCATGGGCATCGGCCCGATCGAGGCCATCCCCGCGGCGCTGAAGCTGGCCGGTCTGAGCCAGGACGCGATGGACTGGATCGAGCTGAACGAGGCCTTTGCTGCGCAGTCGCTGGCAGTGATCAGCTCGCTGGGCCTGGACCAGAGCAAGGTCAACCCGATGGGCGGCGCCATCGCGCTGGGCCATCCGCTGGGCGCCACCGGCGCCATCCGCTCGGCCACCGTGGTGCATGCGCTGCGCCGCCACAACCTGAAGTACGGCATGGTCACGATGTGCGTGGGCATGGGCCAGGGCGCCGCCGGCATCCTGGAACGGGTCTGACATGGGCATCAAGACCGCCACGCTGAACGGCGTCGCCACCATCGAGATCGCGCGGCCGGAGAAGAAGAACGCGCTCACCTCCGCCATGTACCAGGCGATGGCCGACGCGCTGCGCGCGGCGCAGGCTGACCCCGCGGTGCGCGCGGTGCTGATCACCGGCCAGCCGGGCGTCTTCACCTCCGGCAACGACATCGAGGACTTCATGTCGCGCCCGCCGGCCTCGGGTACGGACGCACCGGTGTTCCAGTTCATGTTTGCTCTGGTCGAATGCGACAAGCCGGTGATCGCGGCCGTCACCGGTGCGGCGATCGGCATCGGCACGACCATGCTGCTGCACTGCGACTTCGCCTACGTCTCCGACGAGGCGCGGCTGGCCATGCCCTTCGTCAGCCTGGGCCTTGTGCCGGAGTTCGCTTCGTCGCTGCTGTTCCCGCAGTTGGCCGGCCAGGCGCGCGCCGCCGAGAAGCTGCTGCTGGGCGACCCCTTCACCGGTGCCGACGCGGTGGAGTTCGGCCTGGCCAACGCGGTGCTGCCGGCGGGCGAGGTGGTCAACCATGCGCGACGCATCGCCGAGCGCTTCAACAGCCTGCCGCCAGGCGCCGTGCGCGATGCCAAGAAGCTGCTGCGTGGGCCGCAGACCGAGGCCATCCGCCAGACCATCCGCACCGAAGCCGAACTGTTTGCCGCGCGGCTGCGCAGCCCCGAGGCGATGGAGGCCTTCCAGGCCTTCTTCCAGAAGCGCAAGCCCGACTTCTCCAGGTTCTGACACGCCGGGTCATTGGCCATGTCGCTCGCACTGAAGCTGGTGCTCGCGCCGGTGCTGGTGGCCCAGGCGGTGCGCACGCGCAAGCGCGCACCGGTGCTGCCCGAGCCCTCCGGGCCACGGCAAGGCCGGGTCGGGCACGGGCCGAATGAGCTGCGGCTGCTGATTGCCGGCGATTCGTCGGCCGCCGGCGTGGGCGTGGCCCATCAGGACCAGGCGCTGGCGGGTCACTTGAGCCGCGCTCTGCACCGCCACACCGCGCGGCCGGTGCATTGGGCACTGCACGCCCGATCCGGCCTGACCACGCACCAAGTGTTCGCGCTGTTGCGCACGCATGTGCCGCCGCCCGTCGACGTGGCGGTAGTGCTGACTGGCGTCAACGACGTCATCGACCTGGTGCCCGCGCGCCGCGCCGTGCAGCAACGCGCCGCGTTGGCCGACTGGCTGCTGGCCGAAGGGCGTGCGCAGCACGTGGTGTTTGCACCGCTGCCGCCAGTGCACCGCTTCCCGCTGTTGCCCGAGCCGCTGCGCCGGGTGATGGGCGACGATGCGCGGCGCCACGACGAGGCGCTGGCGCGCTGGGCGGCGACCCGCCGCGACGTCTCGCACATCCCCATCCTCTTCGACCTCAGCCCGGCGGCCATGGCCGCGGACGGGTTCCACCCCGGCGAGCCGGTGTATCGCGCCTGTGGCGAGGCACTGGCCGCGCACATCGCCACCTTGCACAAGGAAACGGCCCGATGAACCTGCACGGCAAGACCCTCTTCATCACCGGCGCCTCGCGCGGCATCGGCCTGGCGATCGCCCGGCGCGCGGCGCGCGACGGCGCGAACATCGTCGTTGCCGCCAAGACGACCGAGGCCAACCCCAAGCTGCCCGGCACCATCCATTCGGCCGCGGCCGAGGTCGAAGCCGCGGGCGGCCACGCACTGGCCCTGCAATGCGACATCCGCGACGAGGCCAGCGTGGCCGCGGCGGTGCAGCAGTCCGTGGCGCGCTTCGGCGGCATCGACATCCTGGTCAACAACGCCAGCGCCATCAGCCTCACCGCCACACCGGCCACGCCGATGAAGCGCTTCGACCTGATGTTCGGCGTCAACGTGCGTGGCACCTACTGCTGCACCCAGGCCTGTCTGGACGAGCTGATCAAGAGCGCCCAGGCCGGCCGAAATCCGCATGTGCTCAACATGAGCCCGCCGCTGTCGATGCGCGAGCACTGGTTCAAGAACCACGTGGCCTACAGCATGGCCAAGTACGGCATGAGCATGTGCACGCTGGGCCACGCAGGCGAGTTCCGCCGCCACGGCATCGGCGTCAACAGCCTGTGGCCGCGTACCGCCATCCACACCGCCGCGCTGCAGATGATTCCTGGCGTGGACATCGGCAAGTGCCGCACACCGGAGATCCTGGCCGATGCGGCCTACCTGGTCCTGACCAGCGATCCGAGGCAGGTGACCGGCAACTTCTTCATCGATGACGCGCTGCTGGTCGAACGCGGCGTCACCGACCTCGAGCGCTACAGCGTCACGCCGGGCACGAAAGACCTGATTCCGGACTTCTTCGTGGATTGAGGCGTCATCAGCGCGGCACCGTCCGCGGCAGGCCCTGGCTGTCGATGGCCACGTAGGTGAGGTTGGCCTCGGTGACCTTCACCACCTGCAGATCGGCTGGGTTGCGCTCGGCATAGACCTGCACGTGCACGGTGATCGAGGTGCGGCCGATGCGCTCGACCTTGGCATAGAAGCTGAGCAGGTCGCCGATCGATACCGGCTGCTTGAAGATGAACTGGTTCACCGCCACGGTGGCGATGCGGCCCTTGGCGATTCGGCTGGGCAGCACTGCGCCGGCCATGTCCACCTGGGCCATGATCCAGCCGCCGAAGACATCGCCGTTGCCGTTGACGTCGGCCGGCAGCGGCATCACCCGCATCACCAGCACGCTGCCGTCAGGCAAACTGGCGGCGCTGTCGAAGCGGCCCGGGTCGGTGCTTGAATCGCTGTTCATCGCCATCATCTCCTATCAGCCGCTTCGGCCCATTCTTCCACGCTTGCCCGCAAACCACCGCCGATGCGCCGAACCGAAGCCGCCCTGCAAGTGCCGTTGAACGCGGCGCCGGCCGCCGGCACACGCTCCGACTGGGGCACGCTGCGCAAGCTGCTGCCCTACCTGTGGCGCTATCGCTGGCGCGTCGCGGCGGCGTTGGCCTTCATGGTGGCGGCCAAGGCCGCCAACGTGGCGGTGCCGGTGCTGCTCAAGCACCTGGTCGACAACCTGTCGATCAAGCCCGGCGACGCCGCCGCGCTGCTGGTGGTGCCGGTGGGGCTGCTGCTGGCCTATGCCGGGCTGCGGTTGTCGACCACGCTGTTCACCGAGCTGCGTGAGCTGGTATTCGCCAAGGCCACCGAGGGCACGGCGCGCAGCATTTCGCTGCAGGTCTTCCGCCACCTGCATGCCTTGAGCCTGCGCTTCCACCTGGAGCGGCAGACCGGCGGCATGACACGCGACATCGAGCGCGGCACGCGCGCCGTGCATTCGCTGATCTCGTACTCGCTGTACAGCATCGTGCCGACGCTCATCGAGGTGGGCATGGTGCTGACGCTGCTAGCGGTCAAGTTCGATGCCCTGTTCGCCTGGATCACCGCCGCCGCACTGGTGGTGTACATCGGCTTCACCGTCAGCGTCACCGAATGGCGGACGAAATTTCGCCGCCAGATGAACGAGATGG
>Ga0209391_10001914_pt1 | contig 10863 bp, 7 predicted proteins | sample PPLLak3March2015_FD_187246 | JGI IMG/M metagenome (GOLD analysis project Ga0209391, IMG submission 187246) | Freshwater sediment microbial communities from Prairie Pothole Lake near Jamestown, North Dakota, USA - PPLs Lake P7 Core (1) Depth... | ecosystem: Environmental > Aquatic > Freshwater >... | reverse complement strand
GCCCTCGAGCACGAACGCAAGCAGCTGCGCGTGGCGCGGCGTCTGGGCGAAGCCTATGGCGTGACGGTGCGCACCACCTTCCTGGGCGCCCACGCGCTGCCGCCCGAGTACGCCGGGCGAAGCCAGGACTACATCGACCTGGTGTGCCGCGAGATGCTGCCCACGCTGGCCGCCGAGGGCCTGGTCGACGCGGTGGACGTCTTCTGCGAACGCATCGCGTTTTCACTGGCCGAGACCGAACAGGTCTTCCAGGCCGCCCGGGCCCTGGGCCTTCCGGTCAAGCTGCACGCCGAGCAGTTGTCGGACATGGGGGGCTCGGCCCTGGCGGCGCGTTTCGGCGCGCTGTCGTGCGACCACATCGAGCACCTGAGCCTTGAGGGCATTGCCGCCATGAAGGCCGCCGGCACGGTGGCCGTGCTGTTGCCCGGTGCCTACTACACGCTGCGCGACACCCACCTGCCGCCGATCCAGGCGCTGCGCGAGGCCGGTGTGCCCATGGCCGTCAGCACCGACCACAACCCCGGCACCTCGCCCGCGCTGAGCCTGCTGCTGATGGCCAACATGGCCTGCACGCTGTTCCGCCTGACCGTGCCCGAGGCGCTGGCCGGTATCACCCGCCATGCGGCGCGGGCGCTGGGCTTGCAGGACACCCACGGGGTGCTGGCCGTGGGGCGCCCGGCCAACTTCGTGCTGTGGGACCTGGACGACGCGGCCGAGCTGGCCTACTGGTTCGGACAGCGCCCGGCCTGCACCGTCGTGCGGCAGGGGCGCGTGGCGATCAACAGCCTCGGCCTGGCCCTGCCGTCGGAGGCCGTGCATGGTTGACCGCGCTTCCGTGAATCACCTGTTTACCGCCGACGCCCTGTTGCCCACCGGCTGGGCGCGCAACGTGCTGCTGGCCTGGAATTCGGCGGGCCAGCTCACGGCGGTTACCCCCGACAGCGTGCGACCCGAGGGTGTCCCCGCAGTGGACGGCCCGGTGATTCCCGGCCTGCCCAACCTGCACTCGCACGCGTTCCAGCGCGCCTTCGCCGGTCTGACCGAATTCCGCAGCGAACAGGCCGACAGCTTCTGGAGCTGGCGCACGCAGATGTACCGATTCGCCCGGCGCGTGACGCCGGAGCAACTGGAGGCCATCGCCACCTGGCTTTACATCGAGATGCTGGAAGCCGGCTACACCGCGGTCTGCGAGTTCCACTATGTGCACCATGACCCTGACGGCCAGCCCTATGCCGACGACGCCACCCTGGCGTTGTGCCTGCTGCGCGCGGCGCAGAACGCTGGCATCGGCCTGACCTTGCTGCCGGTGCTCTACCAGACCGCCGGATTTGGCGGCACGCCCCCTGCGGAGGGGCAGCGGCGCTTCATCCGCAGCACCGACAACATGCTGCGGCTGCTGGAACGCCTGAAGCCGCTTTGCGACGCCCAGGGCGCGCGCCTGGGCCTGGCCCCACATTCCTTGCGGGCGGTGCCACCCGACGGACTGCGTGAAGCGCTCGCTGGCTTGAGCGCCATCGACGCCACGGCGCCGGTGCACATCCACATCGCGGAACAGACCGCAGAGGTCGACGCCTGCCTGGCCTGGAGCGGGCAGCGGCCGGTGCAATGGCTGCTGAACCATGCGCCGGTGGATGAACGCTGGTGCCTGGTGCATGCCACCCACCTGAGCGCGCAGGAAATCACCCGGGCCGCTGCCAGCGGCGCCGTGGCCGGCATCTGCCCCAGCACCGAAGCCAACCTGGGCGACGGCATCTTCGACATGCCGGCATGGCAGTCGGCGGGCGGGCGCTGGGGCCTGGGCTCCGACAGCCATGCCACCGTCAACGCGGCCGAGGAATTGATGCTGCTGGAATACAGCCAGCGCCTGCACACGCGCCAGCGCAATGTGCTGGCCACCGCACAGCAGCACCACACGGCCACGGCCATGACCCTGGCCGCAGTGGCCGGCGGCGCGCAGTCCAGCGGCCGCCCGATTGCGGGACTGGCCGTGGGGCAGCAGGCCGACTTCGTGGCCCTGGACGCCCGGCACCTGGCACTGGCCGGACTGGGTGGCCCCGACGGCCTGTCGGCGCATGTGTTCGCCAGCCACCGCAGCTCCGCGTTGCAGGCGGTGTGGGTGGCCGGGCGCCAGCGGGTGAGCGAAGGGCTTCACCACCTGCACGGCCCGGCCGTGCAGGCCTTTGTGGCTGCGCGCAGCCAGCTGCTGAACGAGGCCACCGAGTGAATCCGACAACCCGATTGAGCGAACACGCCATGAACCCGAACCCGCCGCCAGCGCCCTTTGTCTTTCACCAGGGCACGGGCCCCCTGCTGGTCTCCATGCCCCACGCCGGCACCTGGCTGGCGCCGGACCTTGCATCGCGCCTGACGCCGCAGGCGTGCGAGGTGCACGACACCGACTGGCACCTCGACCGGCTGTACGACTTCGCCGTCGGGCTGGGCGCGTCCATCCTGCGGGCCACCCATTCGCGCTACGTGGTGGACCTGAACCGCCCGCCGGACAACGCCAACCTCTACCCCGGACAGGACACCACGGGCCTGTGCCCCATCGATGCGTTCGACGGGACGCCGCTGTACCTGCCCGGCCAGACACCCGACGAGGCAGAGATCGCCGCGCGCCGCGAGGCCGTCTGGCATCCCTACCATGCCCAACTGGCCCGTGAGCTGGCGCGCATCCGCGCGCTGCATGGCGCGGCAGTGCTGTGGGATGCACACTCGATCCGCTCGATCGTTCCGCGCTTTTTCGACGGCCGGCTACCCGATTTCAACCTGGGCACCGCCGATGGCGCGAGCTGCGATCCGGCCCTGGCCGAGGCCGTGCTGGCCATCGCCAAAGCCGCACCGGGCTATACCGCTGTGCTCAACGGTCGCTTCAAGGGCGGCCACATCACCCGTCATTACGGCCAGCCTGCCAAGGGCGTGCACGCCATCCAGATGGAGATGGCGCAATGCACCTACATGCAGGAGCAGATGCCGTTCGACTACCTGCCGGAAGCCGCAGCGCAGGTACAGCCGCATCTGCAGGCCATGCTGCAGGCCGTGCTGCGTTTCGCCGAAACGGCGCGCCCCTGACATGCCCGCAAACCTCGCAGCCACCGGCGATTTCATCCGTGCGCTGGTCGACGCATTGGGACCGGCATCGGTGTCTGTGGGCGACGCCATCGAGGCACGCCATCAAACCGACTGGAGCGGAGCGCCTGCGGTGCGACCCCTGGCCTTGCTGCGCCCCACCGATACCCAAGGCGTCGCGGCGGCCCTTCGCGTCTGCCATGCCCACGGTGTGCCCGTCGTGCCGCAGGGGGGCATGACCGGACTCGCCGGCGGAGCGATGCCCAAGGCCAACGCGGTGGCTTTATCCCTGGAGCGCATGAACAAGCTGGAGGTGGCCGACCCCGCCGCGGCGACCTTGACCGTTCAAGCCGGCGTCACACTGCAGGCGGCCCAGGAAGAGGCCGCCGCCGCCGGCTTTCAGCTCGGCGTGGACCTCGGCGCGCGGGGTTCCTGCCAGATCGGCGGCAACCTGGCCACCAACGCGGGGGGCAACGGCGTACTGCAGTTCGGCATGATGCGCGAGCAGGTTCTGGGGCTGGAAGTGGTGCTGGCCGATGGCACGGTGCTGGACATGATGCGCCCGATGATCAAGAACAACACCGGCTACGACCTCAAGCACTGGTTCGTCGGCTGCGAGGGCACATTGGGCATCATCACCCGCGCCATCCTGCGCTTGCACCCCACCAAGCGGGCCAAGTTGAGCACACTGGTCGCGCTGCCCGACTATGCCGGTGCGATCCGGTTGCTGCGCCTGTTGCAATCGAACTTCCCGGGCGCCCTCAGCGCGTTCGAACTGATGTGGGAAGACTTCTTCACCACATCTCTGCAATGGAGCCAGACCGCCTCGCCTTTCGGGCAAACCTATCCTTTTGCCGTGCTGGCAGAAGTCACCGGCAACGACGAGGCGGCACTGGCCGGGAGCCTGCAGGATGTGCTGGCACAAGCCATGGACCAGGGCCTGGTGCTGGACGCCGTCATGGCCCAGACCCAGGCACAGGCCAGCGCCCTGTGGCGCATTCGCGAGGCCAGCGCGGAATTTCCGGCACGCCTGGATCCGATCAACTTTGACATCAGCCTGCCCATCGAGGTGATCGGTGAGTTCGCCGACGCCTGCATCGAAGCCCTTTCACAGCGCTGGCCTGGCCAGCGAAGCCTGCGCTTTGGCCACCTGGGCGACGGCAACCTGCACCTGACCACGGATGCGCGGTCGCTGGGCCACGCCCAGTCGCTCGAGCAGGCCTACCACGATGTGCAAGCCCTTGTCTATGAACTTCTGGCCAGGCGAGGGGGCAGCATCTCTGCCGAGCATGGCATCGGTCTGCACAAGAAGCCCTACCTGGGTCTGAGCCGCTCGGCGGCTGAACTGACCGCGATGCGCGCCATCAAGCAGGCGCTCGACCCCCTGAACCTGCTCAACCCGGGCAAGGTCTTCGATCTGTATCCCGAATTCACGAAAGCAAACACATGACAAGCGCCACGATGGATCGAATCTGCCGGATCGCCCGCCCGGAAGTCCGGGACCTTCCCGCCTACAACGCCGGGCTTTCCTCCGAAGCGGTGCGCCAGCGCTACGGCGTGGATCACATCACCCGCCTGGGCAGCAACGAAAACCCGTGCGGACCGAGCCCGGCCGTGGCCGAGGCACTGGGTGGGCTTACCCGGACGGCCGGCCTCTACCCCGATGCGAACTGCCTGGCCCTGCGCGCCGCCATTGCCGCGCGCACGGGCCTGCAGCCCGCCGAGGTGATCATCGGCAACGGATCGGAAAATCTGCTGGAGGCCCTGTGCCTGGCCTTCCTGTCGCCTGGTGATCGCGTGGTGACCTTGCTGCCGTCTTTTGGCCTGCACGAGATCTTTCCCCGCATGATGGGCGCCCAGGTGGACATGGTGCCGGTCACGCCGGCCATGGAGTTCGACGTCCCCGCCTGGTGCGAGGCCCTGGCGGGCGGTGCTCGTCCGCCCAAACTGGCGATCCTGAGCAACCCGTCCAACCCGGTCGGGTGCATGCTGGACGATGCCGCCTTCGACCGCGTCGTGCAAGCCGCCCCCGCTGACACGCTGCTGGTGATCGACGAGGCCTACTATGAATACGCCCGGCTGTCGCCCGGCTTTCCCGATGCCCTGACGCTGCTGCGCCAGCAGGCGCGCCCCTGGATCGTGCTGCGCACCTTCTCCAAGGCCTGGGGGCTGGCGGGGCTTCGGGTGGGCTACGGCCTGGCCTCGCATCCGAGCCTGGTGCAGATGCTGGACCGGGTGCGCACGCCCTTCAACGTGAACATGGCAGCCCAGGTGGCCGCCCTGGCGGCCTGGGGCGACCCGGATCACATGACCGAGAGCGTGCGCGTCACCGTGGCGCAACGCGAGCACATGGCCGCTCAACTGCGCGCCCTGGACGTGACGGTGGCCCCGTCCGCGGCCAACTTCCTGTTTCTGGACCTGCGCCGCCCCAACGGGCCCGTGGCCGAGGCCCTGCTGGCCCGAGGCATCATCATCAAGCCGTGGAAGGAAGCCGGCTACGAGACCTTCATTCGCGTCTCCGTCGGCACGGCGGCGGACAACCAGCGCTTTGTCGCCGCGCTGACCGACATCCTGGGGCAGCCAGCCTGAGCTTCGCCAAGGGGCTCAGTAGGTCTCCAGGTGCAGGCGCCCTTCTCGCTTGAGGGTCTGCCCGATCGCCTCCCAGTTCAGGCCGGCGTTCTGCGCCACGTCGTGCAGCGCCATCACGACGCCCTCCTCCATGGCCTTCAGGCCGCAGACGTAAAAGCAGGCGTTCGGGTCTTGCAGCAAGGCCGCGAGGTCGGCGGCGCGCTCGCGCATCACGTCCTGCACGTAGCGCTTGGGGCTTCCCGGCGTGCGCGAAAAAGCGAAATTGATGTCGATGAAGTCCTTGGGCAGGCTTTGCAGCGGGCCGAAGTACGGCAGTTCTTCCTTGGTCCGTGCGCCGAAGAACAGCATCAGCTTGCCACTCTCGAACTTGCCGCTGGCACGCAGGCGCCGGCGCCACTCCGTCATGGCGCGCATCGGCGCGCTGCCGGTACCGGTGCAGATCATCACGATATGGCTGCGCGGGTGGTTGGGCATCAGGAAGCTGGCGCCAAACGGCCCGATCACCTGCACCTTGTCGCCCACTTTCAGGTCGCACATGTAGTTCGAGCCGACGCCGCGCACCGGATTTCCCTGATGGTCTTCCAGCACACGCTTCACGGTCAGTGACAGGTTGTTGTAGCCCGGACGTTCGCCGTTGCGCGGGCTGGCAATCGAATACTGGCGCGCATGGTGCGCCCGCCCCTCGGCGTCGGTGCCGGGCGGAATGATGCCGATGGACTGGCCTTCGAGCACCGGGAAGGGCATGGCACCGAAGTCGAGCACGACGTGATGGGTGTCGTACTCCTTGCCGACCTCGGTGACGCGCACATTGCCCGCCACCGTCGCGGTGATCGCTTTCTCGGCCTTGGGGCCATAGAGGTTGGTGTAAGGGTGCGCGGCCGACCAGGGCGGCAGGGTGGCGCCGTAAGCCGCGGAATTGAAAGCGGACTGGCCCGTGACGTCGGTCGCGACGGACGCCGACGCCTGTTCGGCCGCCTGCGCCACCTCGCCTTTGGAGACGCCGGCCGCGGCCAGTTCGTCGGCCGAAAGTTCGGGAGGCAGTTCGTCCCACAGCAGTTGCGATTCGATGGAATACGCCTTGACGCGCGGCATCATCCGCCAGTTGTCGATCGAGCCCGTGGGGCATGGCGAGATGCAGTCCATGCACAGGTTGCAGACGTCGGCCTTGACCACGTAGTTGCGCGAGTCGTGCGTGATCGCGCCGACCGGGCAGATCGCCTCGCAGGTGTTGCAGCGGATGCAGATCTCGGGGTCGATCAGGTGTTGCTTGATGACGGCTTCGGTCATGGTCGTGTCTCTCTTTTCTTGGGACTACTTTACTTCAGGAACACGTAGCTGGGTGTGCGGATCAGGCGGCTGGTGTGCACTCCTCCGTTCGTGTCCCCCGGCCTTTGGCCTCCTCCTTGACCTCACTGCGCAGTACACCCCAACCACCCGATCCTGCGCCGCGTATTGATGGGCCGGCAAGCGACACCGAACGCAGCTGCAGGGTGCGGGCGTGTGCCATAGCGAAGTCAAGGAGGAGACCTGAGGCGCAAGCCTCAGGTCGGGGAACATGAGCGGCGGCACATGCCCGTGGCCGGCAGCGGATTCAAAGCGCGCAGTCGGCAACAGACCGAGGAGCGTTCAGTTGAACCGCACGTAGTCAAAATCCACCGGCTGGCGGTTGATGCCCATGACGGGCGGCGCGATCCAGTTGGCGAACTTGCCGGGCTCGATCACGCGGCCCATCAGGCTGGCCACGTAGGCGCGGTCCTCGGCGGACGGCAGCCACTCATCGACCCTGGCGTTCCATTCCTGGTCGGACACCACGCGACCGTCCGGCGCCACCTTGACGCCGGCCAGCGTGCCAATGCTGCGGTGGAAGGCCTTGTGCGGCACGGTCAGCTTGAACGGGATGCCGGCTTTCTCGATCAGGCGGTTCCAGCGCTCCACGCCGCCGACCGAGTCCTTGATGTAGTCGTCGCGCAGCACTTCGTTCAGCGCATTGAGCATGGGAACGTCCTTCTCCACCAGCTGGCCGTTCACCACGTCCAGGATCTTGTAGGTGTTGCCCTTGAGCACGTGGTCGTCGGTGCGCTTGCCTTCCTCGTAGCGGCCCTTAAGGCCCGAGCTGTAGAAAGCGGCGGCGTTGCTGGACTGGTCGGCGCCGAACAGGTCGATGGTCACGCTGAAGTGGAAGTTGATGTAGCGCTGGATGGTCGGCAGGTCGATCACGCCGGCGGCGCGCAGCTTGCCCACGTCGTCGGTCTTGAGTTCGTTCATGGCCGCGCAGGTGCGGGCAATCACGCGACCCACGCCGGACTCGCCGACGAACATATGGTGCGCCTCCTCGGTCAGCATGAACTTGGTGGTGCGCGCCAGCGGGTCGAAGCTGCTCTCGGCCAGCGCGCAGAGCTGGAACTTGCCATCGCGGTCGGTGAAGTAGGTGAACATGAAGAAGCTCAGCCAGTCGGGCGTCTTCTCGTTGAAGGCCTGCAGGATGCGGGGGTTGTCGGCGTTCCCGCTGCGGCGCTCGAGCAGGCCCTCGGCCTCCTCGCGGCCGTCACGGCCGAAGTACTTGTGCAGCAGATAGACCATGGCCCACAGGTGGCGGCCTTCCTCCACGTTCACCTGGAACAGGTTGCGCAGGTCGTACTGGCTCGGGCAGGTCAGGCCGAGGTGGCGCTGCTGCTCGACCGACGCCGGCTCGGTGTCGCCCTGGGTCACGATGATGCGGCGCAGGTTGGCGCGGTGCTCGCCGGGCACGTCCTGCCAGGCGGCTTCGCCCTTGTGGTCGCCGAAATGGATCTTGCGGTCAGCCTCGCCCGGGTTCAGGAAGATGCCCCAGCGGTAGTCGGGCATCTTCACGTGGCCGAACTGGGCCCAGCCCTGCGGGTCCACGCTGACGGCGGTACGCAGGTAGACGTCGAAGTTCTGCGAACCGTCCGGGCCCATGTCGTCCCACCAGTTCAGGAAGTTGGGCTGCCACTGCTCGAGCGCGCGCTGCAGCGTGCGGTCTTCGGCCAGGTTGATGTTGTTGGGGATCTTTTCGCTGTAGTTGATGCTGCTCATGATGCTTCCTGTTCAGTTGAGGTGTTGACGATCAACGGTGGACTCCATTTCGGTTGCCGCCGGCTCCACCGGGAAACCTGCGGCACAACTGATGAATCAGACCCGGTTCATGTCGAAGGCGACCTTCTCGCCCTTGCCATAGACCTTGAGCGCGCCCTTTTCGCCGACGGCGTTGGGGCGCTGGAAGATCCAGTTCTGCCAGGCGGTCAGCCGGCCGAAGATGCGGGTGGCCATGTTTTCCTTCTGGCTGAAGCGCAGGTTGGCCTCCAGGCCGGTCAGCGCGTCGGGCGACATGGCGGCGCGCTCCTCCAGCGCCAGGCGCACTTCGTCGGCCCAGTCGATGTCGTCCGGGGCGGCGGTCACCAGGCCCAGGGCCAGCGCGGCGTCGGCGTCAAGCGCCTTTCCAATCGCGCCACGGGCGGCTTCCATCGGCGCGGCTTCTTCGTAGAAGCGGCGCTGCAGGCGCGACTGGTCGTTGACCATCGGGAAGAAGCCGAAGTTCATCTCGCTCAAGGTCAGCGTGGGCGCCTTGTCGGCATCGTCTGGCAGCGCCAGCATGTAGGCGCGGTCGGCGCAGAAGGCCAGCTCGGCCAGCGTGCCAGCGAAGCAGGAGCCAGGCTCGATCAGCGCGAACAGGCTGCGCGAGGACACGTCCAGGCGCGCCAGCGTGCGGCGCAGCAGGCCGATGGTCTCGCGCACCAGCCAGTGGTCCTTGTTCGCCAGCAGCACGGCGTCAGACGCCAGCACGGCGGCGGCGTCACCGGTGGTCTTGAGCACCCAGGTGCCCATTTCCAGCTCGTTGGTGCGCATGTGCAGGATGGCGTCGTCGAGCTCGCGCGCCATCTGCAGCGGCCACCAGGCCACGCCGGCGGCCTCGATCGCGGCGATGTCGGCCGGCTGGGTGCCCGTGGGCGCCTTGACGGTGAACGTGGCGGCGCGGCGGGGGCGGTCGATGTCCACGGTGACGTGTTCGTAGGCCAGCCGGTCGGCTTCCAGCGTGCGGGCCAGCGGGGTCAAGGCCACGCCCTTGGCGTTGGCGGGGCGGTCGCTCTGGGCGGCGAATTTGTCAGCACGCTCGCGCACCACTTGCTGGAACTGCTGGGGCTTGACGATGGCATCGACCAGACGCCAATCCACCGCGCGCTGGCCACGTACCCCTTCGGAGGTCGTGCAGAAAATGTCGGCCAGGTCATGGCGCACATGCCGCTTGTCGGTCACGCGGGTGAGGCCGCCGGTGCCAGGCAGCACGCCGAGCAGCGGCACTTCAGGCAACGAGACAGTGGAAGAGCGGTCATCGACCAGCACGATGTCGTCGCAGGCCAGGGCCAGTTCGTAGCCACCGCCGGCGCAGGCGCCGTTCAGCGCGGCGACGAACTTCAGGCCGGAATGGCGGCTGGAGTCTTCAATGCCGTTGCGGGTCTCGTTGGTGAACTTGCAGAAGTTGACCTTCCAGGCATGGCTGGACAGGCCCAGCATGAAGATGTTGGCACCGGAGCAGAAGATGCGGTCGCGCGCGCTGGTGACGACCACCGTGCGCACTTCGGGGTGCTCGAAACGGATGCGGTTCAGCGCGTCGTACAACTCGATGTCCACGCCGAGGTCGTAGGAGTTGAGCTTTAGCTTGTAGCCTGGGCGGATGCCGCCGTCTTCCGAAATGTCGATCGACAGCGTGGCGATGGCACCATCGCAGGCCAGCTTGATGTGCTTGTACTGGGATGGGCTGGTCTGGTAATCCACGATCGGGTTCGACGACATGTTGGGCTCCTGGGCGGCAAAAGGTGGGATGAAGAGGGGACTTACTCAGTGCAGTCGACTGCAATGATATGAATAATAATGCATGCATCGCGTTCTGTCAAATGCATTTTTATGCATGTTGACAAATTTCCACCCCCATACCTTGCCTCACACTGGCAACTTCAACTCCTTGCGCACCTGGGCACGCAAGGCTGCGAAGCCCTCGTCGAGCTTGTACTGACTGGTGTTGAAGGCCAGATCCGCCTTGGAATAGAAGGCGGAGCGGCCTTCAAGAATGCGATTGAGGTCTTCCATCGCCTCCTTGTTGCCCGCCATCGGGCGCATGTCTCCTTGAGCCGCCACGCGGGCCATGTGGTCGGCGGGGTCGGCCTGCAGCCAGACGGTGTAGCAGTGCGA
>Ga0209391_10001913_pt1 | contig 10869 bp, 8 predicted proteins | sample PPLLak3March2015_FD_187246 | JGI IMG/M metagenome (GOLD analysis project Ga0209391, IMG submission 187246) | Freshwater sediment microbial communities from Prairie Pothole Lake near Jamestown, North Dakota, USA - PPLs Lake P7 Core (1) Depth... | ecosystem: Environmental > Aquatic > Freshwater >... | reverse complement strand
GTCGGCGACGCGCCGCTGCGCCTCCGCGACGTAACCGCCGAGATCGCGGCCCTGCAGGTCGACGAACACCCATCCCGAGGGCCGCGCGTTCTCGCTGCGGATCATCGCGGGGCCGTCGGTGACCTCGACGCGCGCGACGTCGGCGAGCGTGAGGTGCGCACCCGTCGGCGCGACGATCGGCAGCGCCCGGAGCGCGTCGAGCGAATCGCGGAAGTCCTGCGGATAGCGCAGGTTGACGGGGTAGCGCTCGAGGCCTTCGACCGTCCAGCTCACCGTCATGCCACCCACCGCGCTCGCGACGATGTCCTGCACGTCGCCCACGTTGAGGCCGTGGCGCGCCGCGGCGACGCGGTCGACGTCGACGTCGATGTAGCGGCCGGTCGCGGTGCGCTCGGCGTACACCGAGGTCGTGCCCTCGATGCCGCGCAGGATGTCCTCGATCCGCCGGCCGAGCCGCTGGATCTCCTCGAGATCGGGCCCGAGGATCTTGATGCCGACCGGCGTGCGGATGCCCGTCGCGAGCATGTCGATGCGAGTCTTGATCGGGTAGCCCCAGGCGTTCGACACGCCCGGGAATTTCACGAGCGCGTCGAGCTCGGCCTTGAGCTTTTCGGACGTCATGCCGGGCCGCCACTGGTCGCGCGGCTTCAGCATGATCGTGGTCTCGAACATCTCGATCGGCGCCGGGTCGGTGGCGGTGTCGGCGCGACCCGCCTTGCCGAACACGCGCTCGACCTCGGGCACGGTGCGGATCAGGCGATCGGTCTGCTGCAGCAGCGCCCGCGCCGCGTCGGTCGAGAGGCCGGGCATGGTCGTCGGCATGTACAGGAAGTCGCCCTCGTCGAGCTCCGGCATGAACTCCGTGCCGAGGCGCGAGGCGGGCCACAGCGTCGCGGCGACGAGCAGCACCGCGACGACCGTGACCGCCCACGGGGCCTTGAGCGCCACGTCGAGGAACGGGCGGTAGGCCGCCATCGCCGCGCGATTGACCGGGTTGTCCGTCTCGGGGCGGATCCGCCCGCGCACGAGCAGGTAGATGAGCACCGGCACGAGCGTGATCGAGAGCAACGCCGCCCACAGCATCGCGTAGGTCTTGGTGAAGGCGAGCGGCGCGAAGAGCCGCCCCTCCTGCGCCTCGAGCGTGAACACCGGGAGGAACGAGAGTGCGACGATCATCAGCGAGAAGAAGAGCGGCGGCCCGACCTCGCGGCAGCCCTCGTAGACGAGCTCGAGGCGACGCTCCTCCTCGACACCGTGCTCGAGCTTGCGGTGCACGTTCTCGATCATCACGATCGCCGCGTCCACGAGAGTGCCGATCGCGATCGCGATGCCGCCGAGCGACATGATGTTCGCGTTGACGCCCTGCAGGCGCATCACGATGAACGCGCCGAGCACCGCGATCGGCGTGACGATGACGACGATCAGCCCCGAGCGCAGGTGGAACAGGAACACCAGGCACACCAGCGCGACGACCACGAACTCGTCGATCAGCTTGCGGTTGAGGTTGTCGACGGCGCGCTGGATCAGCGACGAGCGGTCGTAGGTCTCGACGATCTCGACGCCCTCGGGCAGGCCGGCGCCGAGCTCGTCGAGCTTCGACTTGACGCGCGCGATCGTGTCGCGGGCATTCTCGCCGCTCCGCATGACGACGATGCCGCCCACGGCCTCGCCCTCCCCGTCGAGCTCGCCGATGCCGCGGCGCATCTCGGGGCCGATGCGGACTTCGGCCACGTCGCGGATCAGCACCGGCGTTCCCTCGCGCGTCGTCATGACGGGGATGAGCTCGAGGTCCTCGATGCCCTGCACGTAGCCGGTCGCGCGCACCATGTACTCGGCCTCGGCCATCTCGACCACCGAGCCCCCGGCCTCGCGATTGCCCTTGCGGATCGCCTCCTCGACCATCATCAGCGAGAGACCGTAGCCGCGCAGCCGCAGCGGGTCGACGACGACCTGGTACTGCTTGACCATGCCGCCCACGGTCGCGACTTCGGCCACGCCGTCGAGCGCCTGCAGCTCGTACTTCAGGAACCAGTCCTGCAACGAACGCAGCTGGGCGAGATCGTGCCCGCCCGTGCGGTCGACGAGCGCGTACTGGTAGATCCAGCCGACGCCGGTCGCGTCGGGCCCGAGCACGGGACGCACGCCCTCGGGCAGGCGCGCCGTGGCCTGGCTCAGGTACTCGAGCACACGCGAGCGCGCCCAGTAGGGGTCGGTGCCGTCCTCGAACAGCACGTTGACGAACGAGTCGCCGTAGAACGAGTAGCCGCGCACGGTCGTGGCACCCGGCACGGAGAGCAGAGCCGTCGTGAGCGGATACGTGACCTGGTCCTCGACCAGTCGCGGGGCCTGCCCCGGGTAGGGCGTGCGCACGATCACCTGCACGTCCGAAAGATCGGGCAGCGCGTCGACCGGCGTGTTCCGGTACGAGTACACGCCGAACGCGGTGAAGAGCGTCGCGATCAGCAGCACCACGCCGCGGTTGCGGAGTGATGCGCGGATGATCGAGTCGATCATGGCGTCGCCCCGCTCAAGGCCGGTGGCCGGCGTGCGGGTCGGGCGCGGCGGCGGGGTCGGCGAGCCGCTCCAGTCCCATCTGGAGGTTCGCCTCGGAGTCGAGCAGGAACTGCCCGGCGACGACCACCTGTTCGCCCGCGGCGAGTCCCTCGCGGATCACGATGCGGTCCCCGCTCTCGGCGCCGGCCACGACGCGGCGCGGCGCGAACCGGCCTTCGCCGAGCGCCACGACGACGCGGTCCTCGCTGCCGCTGCGGATCAGCGCGTTTCGAGGCACCATTACGGCGGGCTCGCCCGTCTCGCCGATGAGAGTGACGTTCGCGAGCATGTTGGGGCGCAGGGTCGGGCCACCTTCTTCCAGCACGAGCCGAGCCCTGAGCGTGCGGGTCTCCATGTTGAGCTCGGGGTAGACGTAGTCGACCCGTGCCTCGAGCGTCTCGCCCGGCAGCGAGGGCAGCCGCACCTCCGCGGCCGTGCCTGCGCGGACCCAGCCCGCCTGCGACTCCGGCACCTCGGCGATCACCCACACGCTGCCGATCTCGTTGATCGAGAGCGCCATCATGTCGGGCGTCACCATCGCGCCCTCGCGGATCGCGAGCTCGGTGACGACGCCGCCGACCGGCGCGCGGTACGGGACGCGTCCCGACGCCCGGCCCGAGCGGGCGTGGCGCTCGGCCGCGCCGGGGTCGAGGCCGAGCGCCCGCAGGCGCTCGCGCGAGGCCTCGATGAGGTCACGGTTGCCGATGCGGAGCGCGTCGAGGTACTCCTGCTGCACGCTCTCGAGCATCGGCGAATAGAGCGTGAAGAGCAGCTGGCCCTGCTCGACCGTCTCGCCTGCGGCGCGGACCGAGAGACCTTCGATCCAGCCCTCGGCGCGCGGCTGCACCTGGCGGATGCGCCGCTCGTCGAAGGCCACGTAGCCGACCGTCGTGACGCGGCGCTCCGGCGCGCCCGTCACGGCCGGGGCCGTGCGCACGCCGAGGTTGTTGATCACCGCGGGCGAGATGCGAACCGCTGCCGCTCCGGCGGCCGAGGCCGCCGCTCCGCCACCCTCCGACGGGGCGGCGTCCTCGGGCTCCGCGGGGGGCTCGACCTCGACGAGGTTCATGCCGCAGATCGGGCACTCGCCCGGCTTGTCGCTCACGATCTCGGGGTGCATCGGGCACCGGTACAAAGGGTTCGTGTGCTTGAGCACGTGTTCGGCCGGCGTGTCGTCCGCCGCCGCGGCCACGGGCTCCGACGCGGGTGCCGGCTCGTTCGAGCGGTCGCAGCCCGCGAGCGCGAGCAGCAGCAGAACGAGGAGCGGCGGTGCGAGGACGTACGGACGCGCCAGCGCGAGAGGCCGGCAGGCACGGGTGTGGCGGCTCATGATCCGGCTCCCACGAGATAGTCGATTTCGTAACGGGCCTGCGCGCGGTCGGCCTGCAGGCGCAGGTGGCGCAGCGAAGCGTCGAGCGCAGCGCGGCGCGCGGCCACGACGTCGTCGATCATCGAGCGGTTGGCGCGATACGCGAGCAGCGCCGCCTCGACCGACTGGGACGCGAGAGGCAGCAGCTCGGTCTCGTAGAACTGCTCGAGCTCCGCAGTGCGGCTCGCGACCGACCACGCCTCGGCGAGCATCGCGCTCATTTCACGCTGGTGGTCGTCGTGCTGCTCGTGCAGGACGCGGACCTCGGCCCGCGCGGCGGCGACCTCGCGGTCCTGCCGGTCGGCACGGAAGAGCGGCAGGTCGACACTCACCATCGCGCTCAGCATGTCGGGGCGCGATTCGCCGTCCATCTCGCCGCCACGCAGGCCGTAGCTCACGTCGAGCATCCAGCCCGGGCGATTGCGCTGGCGCGCGACGTCGGCGGCCGTTTCGGCAGCCTCGATGCGCCGCTCGAAATCGACCTGCGCAGGGTGCGCGCGGAGGCGCTCGTCGAGTTCGGCGAGCGGCTCGAGCGCGGCGCGGGCGGGCAACGAGTCCGGTGCCGCCTGGCGCGCCGCCTCGTCGCCGATCCAGCGGCCGAGCTGCGCGCGGCGCATGGCCTCGTCGCGGTCGAGGTCGATCAGCTGTTCGCGAAGCATCGCCGAGTCGAGGCCGGCCTGCAGCACGTCGAGCTGGCGTCCTTCACCGGAGGCGTAGCGCGCGCGGGCCGCGCTGCGCATCTGCTCGACCCACGCGGACTGCTCCTCGACGCGGCGGCGCGCGAGCTCGACGTACGCAAGCTCCGTCCACGCGCGGCGCACCTCCCGGAGCACCATCAGCCGGCGGTCGGCGGCCATCGCATCGACGGCCTCGGCGGACTGCTCCATGCGGCGGCGCGACAGTTCGCGGGTGCGTCCCGGCGCGAACTCCTGGCTCACGCCGACCTCGATCATCGTCATGTCTTCATCGGTCAGGCTGAAGGAGTCCACCGGGACGTTGACGGCGCCGAAGCGCAGCTTCGGGTCCATCAGCTCGCCCTCGGCCACGCCGCGCTGCCGCATTGCGTCTGACTCGTGCCCGTACTGCCGGAGGACGGCGTCGCGCTCGAGCGCGATGCGCTCGGCCTCCGCGAGATCGAGCGTGGAAGCCGCGCCCGCGGGCACGGCGAGCAGGCAGAACGCCGTCGCGAGGACGCGGGAGCGACCGCCCTGGAACGACTGCCGTCGGCGCCGGGAAGGCGCCGGATGAAGGAAACGCATGATCCACCTCCGGTACGGGAAGAACGCGCGCCCGCGCGGGGCGCCGACCGGGAGGAGGCGCTACTCGATGTACCGACAGTAGCTTACGGAGTACGAGCGTCGCGGAACGGCGTCCGGCCGCTCGTCTGCCGTGTACAGCACGTACCCGGCCAGCGGCGGCTTCGAGGGAAAGGTCGCTGCGACCGGCGACGGCAGGAACGGCGGGGGCAGGCGGGAATCGACCTGCGGCCCGTGGGGGAACGCGCAGCGCGAACCGCCGTCATGGTCTCCGCCGTGACCATTGGAGGGGCACCACGGGCACGGTTCGTTGCCCTGTCCGGCCGGGTTCGCGGGAACTTCGGGGATGGCGGGCCCCGGATCGCCACAATCGCCGTGGGCCGCGTCCGGCACCGCAGCGTGTGCCTCGTGAGCCACGCCAGCGACGACGTCGCGATGCGCATGGCCGTGCGGGTGCCCTTCGGCGGGCATTGCGTGCACGGCACGGCACGGGGCCGCCGCGAGCTGCAGCCAGACGAGGAAGAACAGGCCCAGCGCCCAACGGCCCAGGCGCCGCTCGTTGCGGCGAAACCCGTGCAACACGGTCAGGGCACGTGGGGACCCGCTCGACATGCCGCGACGCTAGCGCCACGGCACCCTGCTGGCAAGCCCCGGCACAGGCATAATCGGCGCCGCAGGCGTTTACTCACGCAGGATCGAACAATAAGGAGGCTCCGATGTCCCGCAAACGCATACTTCCCATTGCGCTGTCGTTCCTGGCCGCCGCGCTGGTCGCGGGCTGCGCGAGCACCCAGCGCGGCCCCACCGAGTGGGACGGCCTCGTGCGCAAGCCGGGCACGCGGCTCGACGCGGTGTTCGTGCGGCCGGACGTCGAGATCCCGGCGTTCCGCAGCGTCCTGCTCGACCCGGCGACCGTGAGCTTCGCGAGCAACTGGAACCCGAATGCCGGCACCACGAGCCCGTCGCGTCGCCTCGATGCCGGCGATCTGCAGGCCATCCAGGACGGGCTCGCGACGATGTTCCGCGACGTGTTCCGAGAGGAGCTCGCGCGGGGCGGCTACCAGCTCGTCGACCAGCCCGGCCCGGACACGCTGCGCGTCACGCCGGCCATCGTGGACCTGGTGATCTCCGCGCCCGACACGATGACACCGGGATCCCGGACCTACACCGCCAGCTCGGGGCGCATGACGCTCGTGGTGGAGCTGCGCGACTCGCTCACGGGCGAACTCCTCGCCCGCGCCGTCGACGCGCAGGGCGGCCGCAACTCCGGCACGCTCAGGGTCACCAACCGCGTCACGAATACTGCGGACGCCCGCCGGGCCATCGGCATCTGGGCGACGGCGCTGCGCCGCGGCCTCGACGACCTGTACCAGCGCTCGAACACGGGTTGAGGAAAACGGGCGGTCCGGGCAGCCGGGCCGCCCCGTTCAGAAGCGTTCGTTCAGCGTCACGCCGACGCCGATCGTCGTCTGGTTCCAGTCGTAGTCGATCATGCTCTCGCCATACCCGGTGAAGAGCTGCACGTAGCCGCGCAACGGGCCGAGCAGCGGCGCCGAGGTCCAGTTGAACTGCGCGGCCCCTTTCCCGGTCGCGAAATTGCCGCGGGCCATCAGCGAGTAACTCTGCTCTCGCCAGCGGTAGAGCGCGTTGAGCTCGGTGTAGCCGTAGTAGTCGGTGATGTCCGGGTTGTCGTCCTCGTAGTCGCCGGGCCGGACACGCGCCCAGGCGCGGCCGAGCAGCACGAGGTTGCCCCGCTCGATGCCGGCCTCGACGAACAACCGGTCCCAGCTGCGCGAGATAGGGTCGGCGCGCCCGTTCGACTGGTGATTGAAGCCGAAGTTGAGCAGGTTCCACTGCCAGCCGCCGAACTCGACGCCCGGGCGGAAGCTGCCGAACAGCTCGGGCATGTAGTTGGTCTCCCGGAACGGGCTCGAGATGTCGCCGCTGTAGACCTGCCACTGGTTCTGCTGCGTGTAGGCGAACCACAGGCCCCAGCGGCGGTCGTCCGTCGTGAGCAAGCGTCCCTTGATGCTGATCTGGAACTTGGCCTCGACGTCCTCGAAGTCGTAGTCCTCGGCGAACTGTTCGAAGAGCGGCTCGTAGGGTTCGCGATTCACGTCGCTGGTATAGCGGGCGAACAGGAGGTAGTTCGGCTGGTGCAGCCGCAGGTAGGCCGGCTTCGAGTCCGGCCGGAACCCCCACGCCGCGTCGATCAGCGACGGAACCCCGTCGTCGCCGGACGGCGTGCGGGGCGCAGTTGGACCAAGCGCCGGCGGCCTGCCGGCCACGGAAGATGCCTCCGGTGCCGTACCGAGCGCGGTGGAGGCGGCAGCGGCCGGTTCCGCTGCACGCGCCGCTTCGCCGATCGCCCGGTCGAAGCAGGCGAGCCGCGGGGCTTCCTCGGCTATCGACAGGCACTCGGCTCCCGGCACGACGGGTGCCGCGACCGCACCGTTTCCGGATGCGGCCGCGGCGACCAGGACGCCGGCGAAGGCCGCCGCGCCGCGCATTGCGCGCACGCGCGGACGCCGGCCCCCGCCTGCCCTCACAGATCGAGACGGGTGACGCGCGCGCCGTCGAGCGAGACGCCGGCCATGAGGCCGCGGTTCGACAGCACGTAGCCGATCACGGGCTGCTGCGCGGTCGCCGTCGTCATCTGTGCCTGCGCGCCCACGGTGAGGAGCGTGACGGACGCGTCGGCGCCGACCGTCCAGCCACGGCTGTTCTGGAAGCGCTGCAGTGCGTCCTGCGTCATGAAGAGCAGGATCACCGCCGTGGACTGCGCGCCAGCCTGGAAGCCTACGGAGCCGCTGGTGGTCGCGTGATAGCTCACGGTCTTGCCGCCGACGCGCAGGGCACCCTGCCCTCGCGAGGCGCCGAAGATGAAGCCGGCCTCCATGACGTTCGGGAACACCAGGACGCCGGCGGCGCGGTTCACGAGGTCCTGCGAACCCGGCACCTGCTGGAAGAGGGTGGACAGCGAGCTGTCGACCGAGGCGTCGATGGCCTTGCGGCGAGCCGCCGGATCGCCGGTGCCGGAACCGCTGGTGGTGCAGCCGGACGCGACGACCATGACGGCGGCCAGACTAGCGATGAAGATTCTCTTGTTCATGCGACAAACCTCGACTGGATGGAAAGACTCAACTCTTGGCAACGGACCCGGGCACGGGCGCCTTCAGCATGCGGATGCCGAGGTACGCCAGCGCAACCGAGATCAGCGGACTCAGTATGTTGAAGAACGTGAACGGCGCATAGGCCACCGTGGACACGCCAAGCGTGGCCGCCATGAACGCGCCGCAGCTGTTCCACGGAATCAGCGCGGAGGTGACCGTCGCGGAGTCGCCGAGTGACCGCGACAGCACCACCGGCGCGAGCCCACGCTCCTGGAACGCACCTTTGAACATGCGGCCGGGCAGCACGATGGCGATGTACTGGTCGGCGGTCACGACGTTGGTCACGACCGTCGAGCCCACGGTCGCGGCCACCAGGCTGCCATTCGTGCGGACCGCGGCCAGCACGGGCGCGATCAGCCGCTCGATGACCCCCGCCTTCTCGACGACACCGCCAAACGCGAGCGCGACGATGATCAGCCAGATGGTGTCGAGCATGCGCTCCATGCCGCCGCGCGAGGCCAGCTGGTCGATCGCCTCGTATCCGGTCGTGGAGGTGTAACCGCTCGCGAGCGCGAGCCACGCGCCCTTCAGCAGCGCGAGCGGCGCCGGCAGGTCGGGATCGGCCGCGAAAGCGATCACGCGTTCCGGCGCATCGACGACGGCGAGCAGCGCGCCGGCGAGCGCGCCCATCATGATCGTCGTGAACGGCGGCACGCGCCGCGCCGCCAGCACGACCACGACGATCAGCGGCAGGAAATGCACCAGCGACACGTCGAAGGTGCTGCGGATGCTGTCGAGTTTTTCGGTCGCGTCGAAGTCGCCCGGCGAACCCATGAAGAAGAAGATCAGCAGCGTGATCGCGAGTGCGGGCACGGACGTCCACAGCACCTCGCGCAGGTGCGTGTAGAGCTCCACGCCGCCTACGGCGGCGGCGAGATTGGCCGTGTCCGAGAGCGGCGACGACTTGTCGCCGAAATAGGCCCCCGAAATGACCGCGCCGGCCGTCACGGCGGGGCTCAGGTCCATGTTGATCGCGACGCCCACGAGCCCGATGCCGATCGTGGCGGCCACGGTCCACGAGCTGCCGATGCTGAAGGCGACGATCCCGCAGATGAGCGCGGTCGTCATGTAGAAGTAGTTCGGGCTCAGGATCTGCAGCCCGTAGTAGACCATCGCCATGAGCGTGCCGCTCATGGCCCAGGCGCCCGTGAGCGCGCCCACGGCGAACAGGATGAAGATGGCGCTCACGCCGGTGCCGACGCTCGCGATCGCCGCATCGCGCAGCTCATCGGCCGTGTAGCCGGCTCGCCGGCCGATCACCAGCGCGACCATCGCCGCCAGTACCAGAGCCACCTGGTTCGGGCCCTTCGCGCCGGCGTCGCCGAACAGGAAGAAGGAGAGCCCGACCAGCAGGATAAGCGCGACGATCGGGGTCGCCGCCTCAACCAGGGTCAGCGGTCGCGGACCGGACTTCGCGTCGGCTGTCATGCGGGCTCGTCCATGATCGGGGTGAGCTATGCGGGTCCCGCGGCCGCGACGGACGGGCCGTCGCGCCGCGGGCCTGCGTCAGTCCGTCAATCGCCGCAGAAGAGGCGCATGCGGCGCTCGGCGCGATCGAAGTCGGCGTCCGTGTTGGCGGCGAGCACCTGGCGCTTCGCCTCCTCGCACGCATCGGCCTCGGACACGGCGCTGGCCGGTGCCGCGCCCGCGCGCGCGTCGCAGCGGTCGTCGGACGCGAGCCGGATGTTGTTCCACTGGCCGCGCTCGACCGACACGCAGTCGCCGACGCGCAGGCCGGCCTGCTCGGTGACGATGCGGATCGTGTTGGTGCCGCCGACGAGGACGGTGTATTCGAATCCGGTGCTCGATCCGGCGGCGCCGGCCACGCGGCTGCCGACGGCGGCGCCGCCGATGCCGCGCAGGGCGCGGTTGCTGCGCGACTGGCCGGAGCCGGAGGCGACGCCGAGCGCGCCGCCGATCAGCGTGCCGGCGCCCTGTGCGCCGGGGTTGTCGATGTTGACCTGGCGGACGGCGGTGATGCGGCCGTAGGTGACGGTCGTGGCCGCGACGACTTCGAGGGCGAACAACGTGCCGCCCAGCAGGGCGACGGATGCGAGGACTTGCCAGCGAGACTTCATGGTCGATGCTCCGTGATCGGGTGGATGGAAAACAGGGGAGTCCGGGGCCGGAACCGCGGTGCCGTCGACGGTTCGGCCGGCGTCATATTCCGCGACCTGAGGGCGGACGGCAACAGGGGCATGGCGGCCGGCGTCAGGCCCATCGAGGGTCTCCGGTGACGATGATGCTGAGCCACGCCCTGTCGGGCGCGAGATCGAGCGCCCGCCAGATGCGCTCCCGCAGGCCGTCCTGCCGGGCGACGGTCTGCAGCGCGAACGCCGGTCCGGCGACGATGTTCACTTCGATGAAGCTCGCCCGGCCGACCTTCGCGACGTGGGTCGTGTAGCTCGCCACGTCGTGCTCGGCGGTCACCTCTCGCATCACTGCCTCCAGGCGTGCGGCGAGCCTGTCGTCCGCGTCGGCCATGTGGAGCAGCTCGCGCAGGTTCTGCCGCAGCACG
>Ga0209391_10001908_pt1 | contig 10885 bp, 10 predicted proteins | sample PPLLak3March2015_FD_187246 | JGI IMG/M metagenome (GOLD analysis project Ga0209391, IMG submission 187246) | Freshwater sediment microbial communities from Prairie Pothole Lake near Jamestown, North Dakota, USA - PPLs Lake P7 Core (1) Depth... | ecosystem: Environmental > Aquatic > Freshwater >... | reverse complement strand
CCAGCAGGTCATCCACCTGGTTCTTGAGCGAAAGCTTGGTGAGCGTGCCGATGGCCTTGGTCTGCCGGAGCCGCGTGCCGAGCGACGCGAAGTCGAGGGGCGCTGCGGCGGCTGGCGGAGAGGCGGGTGGCGTACTGGCAGGCGCCGGTGCCGGTGCCGGTGCCGGTGTCGACGCACTGGCCGGGGGCGACTTCGTTGCGGCGACAGGGGTTTTCGGGGCGGCGGCGCGCGGAGCAGGCGCGGCGCGCTGCTGCGCCGGGGGCAGCGGCTCGATCACGGGGGGCGGGACGGCCGACTCGCGCGCCTCCGCAACCTCGGGTGCCACAGCCGCGCCGGGCGCGGTCACGGTCTCCGGCGGTCTCACCACAGGCGATTGCGGCGCAGGAGCCGATACTGCAGGCACTGCAGGGGCACTGGCCGGGACGGACTCCTCTGCCTGATTGTGCTTCACCCCAGCACAACCCGCCGCAATGCAACAGTACAGCGCGAGTGCAAACAGCGCAGCGGAAGACGTTGCCGGACGATCGATCATCGGGCTCCTCGACGTTGCGCGACGCCAGGGCGGAGAATGCCGTCAAGAATAGCGCCCCGCGGTTCGCTCGCGAACCCGGGGCGCTGAAGATTCAGGCCATTTTCAGACGCGAATCAGTTCGGTTCGCGTCCTACGAGAACCAAGAATCATCGGCCTTTCTCTCCCACTCGGAGAGCTGCTTTTCGGCCTCATCCTTGCTGATGCCGTAGCGCTCCTGGATCTTGCCCGCGAGCTGATCGCGGCGACCGGCGACGACGTCGAGGTCGTCGTTGGTCAGTTTGCCCCACTGCACTTTGGCCTTGCCGGTGACCTGCTTCCAATTGCCTTCGATACGATCCCAATTCATAGGTTTCTCCTTGTGGTGGACGGTTGAAGCATCACGCACTCGAGCCCGGGGCTCATGAGCGGACGGTGATCTCGTTCGTCTCCGGTAAAAGTCTATGCGTGCACTGTAGCGATCGGATCGTGATTGGTCGGTGCGGTGGCGCACTGAGGCCCGACTGGCGGTGGGGCACTACACGCTGGCCGGCGGCAGCTCCAGAAACTGGGCGCCGTCGGGCGCTGGCTTCACCCGCGAGGCCTTCGACGCCACCTGGGACGCGGTCGCTGCAGCCATCGCGCGGAAGTGACTGCCGCGGCCGCGCGCCTTTGCGCGCAGCAGGGCGAGGTCCGCCTTCTTCAGCAGCGTCTCGGCATCCGCGCCATCGGCGGGGTACACAGCGATCCCCAGGCTGGCCGTGACGTGCAGGTCCTCGCCGACGACGCGATACGGCTCGGCGATCGCGGCGAGCAGCTTGTCCGCACTGAACGCTGCATCTTCCGGACAGGCAATCTCCGACAGCAGTATGACGAATTCATCGCCGCCCTGACGGCTCACGGTGTCCGAGTTGCGCACGCACGCCACCAGCCGCGTGGCGACGGACTGCAGCACCACATCGCCGGCTGCGTGACCCAGCGAGTCATTGATGCGTTTGAAGCGGTCGAGGTCCATGAACAGGACTGCAAACGACCGGAACTGGCGACGCGACGACGCGATTGCGCAGGCCAGGCGGTCGTTCAAGAGCAGCCGGTTTGGCAAGCCCGTGAGGACGTCGTGTTGCGCCAGCTCGGACATCCGCAGCGACATCTCGCGTGCGGCGCCCACGTCGTGAAACACGATCACTGCGCCAGTGACCTGCCCGTGCCGATCGTGGATCGGAGCTGCGGTGTCCTCGATCGCGGATTCCTTGCCGTCACGCCGAACCAGCAGGCAGTTCGCGCTGAGGCCGACCGTGCTGTCCTGCCGGATGGCCATGGCCAACGGATCCAGTGCAGGTTCCCGGCTCTCGGCGTCGATGATCCGCACCACGTCCTGCAGTGGCCGGCCAGAGGCCTCGGACCCGGACCAACCGGTCATCTCCTCGGCAACTGCATTGAGGTAGGTGACGTTGCCTGCGACATCGGTACTGACCACGGCATCGCCAATCGAGTTGAGCGTGACCAGGGCCTGCTCGGAGTCCCGAAGCAGGGACTCCACATGCGCTGCGCGCTCGAGCATGCCGTTCAGCGACTTCGGCAGTGAGTAGTGGTCGAGGTGCTCAAGCAACAGGTAATCCTGCGCGCCGCGTTGCACTGCCGTGATGGCAACAGGCTCCTCGCATCTGCGGCTGAGCACAAGGATGGGAACGCGGGGCGCCACACGCAGCAGCGCCTCGAGAGTTTCGATCCCCTGGCTGTCCGGCAGGAAGAGATCTGCCACGACGGCACAGATCGAACCCTGGCCGCTGGCGGCCAGTCGCTCAACACCGACCTGGCATCGGCTCGCCGACTCGACGATGAAGCGCCGGTCCTGCGACTCGGCGAGTGCCGCCTTGACGGCCCGCACATCGCCGGATCGCGCCAGTACGAGCAGTCTGCTGCGGGACATGGGGGTCTCCTGAACACGTAACCTACCTGCGCAACGTGACATGCCGCGTCGGCACCTTTCGGTGCGCTGCCGAACATTACACAGTGGCGGCGTACGGACGCAGACTGCGCTGGGTGCGCCACCGAACAGAAATTTTCACGCAGGGCGATATGCTCGGATGGCGGAATTACTTTCGGTGTTCTTCTGGCGAGAGGTTCAACGTGCAAATGCCGACGCGGGCCTCAACGAAAAATCATTTGCTGGCTGCCCTGCCCGGCCGGGACCGGCGTCACCTGCTCGATGGCTGCGCGGAGGTGGACCTGACGCTCTCCGACGTCATCTACCAGCCGGGCCAGCGGATTCGCCAAGTCTATTTCCCGAGCGACGGGTTCATCTCGCTGATCACTCCGATCAACGGTCACGACCGCCTCGAAGTCGGTCTCGTCGGCGACGAAGGCATGCTGGGCATCTCGCTGGTGCTCGGCGTCAATGTGGCCCCGACGCTCGCGCTGGTGCAGGGCGCGGGCGTGGCCTGGCAGATGGATGCGGAGCCATTCCGACGGGAACTCGAGCAAAGCGACGCACTGCGGCACGGACTGAAGCGTTACCTGTACGTCGTGATGTGCCAGCTCGCACAGACCGCCGCCTGCACGCGATTCCACGTCGTAGAGGCAAGGTTAGCCCGCTGGCTGCTGATGACTCAGGACCGGGCGCATTCCGACACGTTCCATGTCACGCACGAGTTCCTCGCCTACATGCTCGGCGTACGCCGGGCCGGCGTGACCCGCGCGGCCAGCTCGCTGCAGTCGCACAAGCTGATCCGCTACACCCGCGGGGACATCAGCATCCTGGATCGAAGCGGACTCGAGGGCGCGGCCTGCAGTTGCTACGCCGCCGACCGCAAAACGTACTCGAGCTTCATGCACTGACGCGCGACCGGGCAGGTCGCTCAGGGCCATAAAGAGCACCCGCGCAGCTCGCGCCGCGCGGGTGCCCTGCGGATTCCAGCGAAGTTACTACAGCCCAGCGACGGCTGGATTGCTGATGATGACTTCGACGCGACGGTTCTGCTGGCGCCCCGCGGCGGATTCATTGCTGGCGACCGGGGCGCTCTCGCCGGCACCCGTGGCGGTAATCCTTGCGGCATCAACACCCCGGCTGACCAAGTGCGACCGCACCGAATCAGCGCGGCGCTGCGACAGTCCAAGGTTGTAGTCCTCGCCACCGACGCTGTCCGTGTGGCCCTCGATGGCGACCGTGCGACTGGGATATTTCGCGAGGAATGCCACGAGCTGGCCCAGATTGCTCGTCGCACCAGGCTTCAGTTCGGCCCGGCCGCTCTCGAACAGCACGTCGCCCAGCGTCAGGACCAGGCCGCGATCCGTCGGCTTGGCCTTCAGCGCATCGATCTGGCGCTGCAACTCCGCAGTCTCTTCCTTCGCGTCGGCCGTCGCCTCGCGGGCTACGTCGACTTCGCGGGTCCGGGAATCCAGCTGAGCGGAGGCGCGCTCGGCGGTGATTCGCGCGCGCTGGTCTTCCAAGTAGCGGGTCTGGGCCTGCGCCGTCGCGATCTCGACCTTGCGATCCGCGATGTAGACGCGGTGGTCCCCGAGGGACCGATCGGCGACCGGCTGCTCGGCGGTGCGCACGGCGGCATCCGCCTCCTTGATCGCAGCCGGCGCGCGGCTGGCCAGGTTCGAATCGGACTGCAGCTGTGTCAGCTTGGCGCGCACTTCCGAGGCACCTTCCGGAGCCGCGGGAGCCGCTGCGCAGCCCGCGAGCAGCACGGATGCCACGGCGGCGGCGATCAGCGTCCGGCCGACGGCCACGCTGTTGTCAATGGTGTTCATTTCGCGTCTCCAGACTTGCGCTGCATCTCGTCGATCAACGTGCCTGTGCTGCTCTGCATTTCGTCGTTGACGATCCTTGCCTTGACGAACGCCGCCCTGGCGGTCGCCAATTCCGCGTCGACTCGTGATTCGCCGGCCAGTCGCTCAGCAGCGACCATTTCCTCCGCCTGCACGGCGGCGTTGGCGGCCGCGAGCTTCGCGCGTGCTGCACTCAGTTCGCCGGCGGCGTGACGGCTTGCATCCGCCCGCTCGGCGCTGGTAATGGCCTGCTGCGCTGCCTGCAGCTGTGCAGTCGGCGCGGGCGGCGTCGATGCGCATGCCGACAGCAGGAGGACGCCGGCGAGGCCGGTTGCCGCGCTCAGGCTCGAGCCAGAGCGTAGTCGCGATAGTGAGGTCATTTGAATTCTCTGCGTGATGAAGGCGGCTCACCTGTCGTTCCGGCAGCCGACCAGAAATCTGATTGTGCGCGGTTGCGCGCAGTAACTCTGTTCGCAAGCGAACATTGGGGCCGGCGAGTACACTGCTGGTGTTTTTTCTTCACGCGGAGGGCAGCCATGTCTCGCGCACCCGCGTCGCTCGCGGATCACGCCCACAGTCCGGAGCAGAACCTTCTGCTTGCCGAATTCACACCCGAGGAGCGCGCAAGGGTTTATCCGCATCTGCAACTCGTCGCGCTACCGCTCGGCAAGTCGCTGTACGAGTCGGGCAAAGCTCTGCGCCACGTGTACTTTCCGACGGACTCCATCGTGTCGCTGCTCTACGTACTGGAGAACGGCTCGTCCGCAGAAATCTCGGTCGTGGGCAACGAAGGCCTCATCGGCATCGCGCTGTTCATGGGCGGCGAGACCACGCCAAGCCGGGCGGTCGTGCAGAGCGCCGGTCATGCGTACCGGCTCGTCGGGCAACGGCTCAAGGACGAGTTCCACCGCAACGGTGGCGTGCAAGTGCGATTGCTGCGGTACACACAGGCACTGATCACGCAGATGGCGCAAACCGCGGTGTGCAACCGTCATCACACGGTGGACCAGCAGCTCTGTCGCTGGCTGTTGCTGTCGCTGGATCGCCTGTCATCCAACAGATTGGTCATGACCCAGGAACTGATCGCCAACATGCTCGGCGTCCGCCGTGAAGGCGTCACCGAGGCCGCCGGCAAGCTCCACAAGCTCGGGGCCATCGAGTACAGCCGCGGCAGGATCACCGTGCTGGACCGGCCGCTGCTCGAACAGCTGAGTTGCGAGTGCTACGCCGCGGTCAAGAAGGAATCCGATCGGATTGCGAGCCTGATGGCCATTCCCGCCGCACGTCCCTGTGCCTGATCACGTCCCCTGTGCACGGCCACGTCCGTGTGGCCGGCATGCAGCGCCCGCTCAGCAAGCTCACTGCTCGCAGAACAGCACTCCGTCACGATTGCCGGCGCGGTAGCTGCCGCACTGCCTTGGCGAAAGGCCCGTCCGGATCCAGTTCCCGTTCATGGTCTGGCACGTGGCCGTCAGGGTTCCGGTCGAGTCCACCGAAACGTCACGACAGGACCGGCTGAACGACCCTTCCCAGCGGTTCGCCACATTGCTGCCACCGCTCGTCGACTCGCAGAACAGGTTCCCGTTGCGGTTGCCGGCCCGTTGGCCGGGGCACTTCTGTGCCTTCAGGTTGCTGCGCTTGTAGGTCCCGTTGTCCTTGCGACAGGTGGCCTGCAGCTTGCCGTGCTTGTCGACCGTGGCGTCGCGACAGGAATTCAGGAACGATCCGCTCCACTGGCCCACGTTCCCGCTGTTGCCGCCGCCGGCATCATCGGACTCGCAGAACAACGTCCCGTTGCGATTTCCGAACGCCCTGCAGGACCCGATCACCGCCGAGGCGAACTCGTACTTGCCTCCGTCTCGCCGGCACTGGGCGTACAGCGTCCCGTTCTGCACGTACGGTCGTTCGCAACTCTGGCGCCACGATCCATCCGGGAGGCCGTCATTGGCAGCCCATGCCGTCTGCGGCAGTGCGGCCACGCCGGCGGCTATGCCGATCGTCGCAAGACCGCCGATCAACGCTCGTGTGATTTTCATCGCTCTCTCCTCTCATGCGCGCAATGGCTGGGCCGGCAGCGATTCCACTGGCACCGTTCACGGTCGGAAACTAACGCCGGCCGCCCACTGGGTCTGTAAGTCACCGTACGCAAGCGGCTCGACGCATGGCCAGGGCGAGCGTCGCGGGCGGGATTCCTGCTAGTGTTGCGAGGTGGCCCCGACACTCCATCGTGACGTAAGAGCGCAAGCACGGAGGTCGCCGCAAGGTGACTGACGGGGCATCAGGCCGCGTCCGGCCCGGCCCGCGGGCCGCGGAGGCGCTCTACGGCGGATTGCTATTCGCCGGCGGGATGACCGCCCTCGCGCTCGCACTGTCGGGCAGCGCCGTCGCCCCGCAGGACTGGCCGGTCCTGCTGTTCTTCCTGGTGTTCGGTTTGTTCACGATCTCGATCGGCTACGCACATCCGGTCTTCGGATATGTGTCGTTCGACCGCGTGGCGCAGGTCTCGAGCATCCTGGTGCTCGGCCCGGTCGACGCTGCGTGGATCAACGGGCTGGCCTCCCTCCTCTACCCCTGGCACCGGCTGCGCAACGGGGTACCCCTCCGCACGGTCGCTCTCGCGGCAGTCACGAATGCCGGCCTGATGAGCCTGATGGTGCTGGCGTCCGGCCTGATGTACGTTGCGATCGGCGGTCCGGTACCGCTCGGGCACCTCGACCTGCAGTCATTCGGCGCGGTCGTGCTGATGCTGGTCGCCATGCAGGTCATCAACGAAGCGGGAATGATGGGACTGGTGCGCATGCGCGGACAGCCGGCCCGCGACTCGCTGAGCCTGTTCGATACCGCCACCGAGTTGACGGCGGGATTGATCGCGGTCCTGGTCGCGATCGTCTGGAACCGGATGGAGATCGAGGTCTTCCTGCTGCTGCTCGCCGTGCTCGTGGCGGGCATGCTGGCGCTGAAGCGCTTCGCCGAGATGCGACTCAGGCTCGAGCGGCTGGTCGGGGAACGCACCGAGGCCCTGCAGGAGAAGACGCAACAACTGGAGCGCCTGGTGGCGCAGGACACGCTCACCGGGCTCTACAACCGGCGTCATGCCGATCAGTTCCTGCACCGCGAGATTGCGCGAGCGTGCCGCGAGGGACACGCGATCAGCGTCGCACTGGCCGACATCGACCACTTCAAGCGGATCAACGACGACCACTCGCACGGCATCGGTGATCGCGTGCTGGAGCAGGTGGCGCGGATTTTCACCGTGCGGGTACGCGGCGCCGACCTCGTGGCGCGCTACGGCGGCGAGGAATTCCTGTTTTGCTTCATCGGAGTCGACGCAGCGGAGGCCGCCCGGCTCTGCGAGGACTTGCGATTGGCGCTGGAGCGCGAGGACTGGACGATGCTTTCCTCCGGACTTCGCGTGACGATGAGCATCGGTCTGGCCACCAGCAACGGTGAGTCAGAAGCCTCGGCGCTGCTCGATCGCGCCGACACCTGCCTCTACCAGGCCAAGCGCCTTGGCCGGAATCGGGTCGTCACCGGAAACACGTTGCGCTCCGGTTCCCTCTAGCGTCGCGCGGCCAGCCGCCACTTACTCCAGGACCAAGCTGCGGTGGAATAGCCGCCACGGCCCCTTACGACGGGGCGTGGTTCGAGGTGGGTGTACTAGGAATCATCGCCCGGGAGGGGCTCGCGCTGCCAGAACTGCTGGACCTCGTCGTCGAGGCCCGTCATCTCCCACCGCAACAGCGACATCGGCAATCGCCCGAGCGACAGGAACTGGTCGTGGAAGTCGCGCAGCAGGAATTCCTGCTGGTCGAACAGCGCGCGCACGGCGAGGTATTCCGACTGGCGGTCGCGCGGCCAGCTCGCGACGTTCATGTCGTCGAGGCGCTCGCGGAGTTCGTCGAGCCGGGCGAGGCGATCCGCCATCGCGGGGGCGGCGTAATCCATCAGTCCGTGGTTGGGAGAGGCCGGATCATTGAAGTTCGCGTTCCACGCGGACGGCAGCCGCGCCGCAACGAACTGCTCGAACAGCGCCACGAACTCAGCGTAGGTGCCCTGCCCTTGCGGTGGCCCGGATGGCGCTGAGAGTGCAGGATGTGCGGCCAGAAGCGCGACGAAGGCGACGATTGCGATCCAGGCGCGTGTGATCATGTTCGCCGGGCTCAGCGCTCAGCGCCCCTGCATCAGCTCGATGAATCCCGGATCTTCGCGCAGCGAATCGAGATCGGGGTCGTGCTTCATCCAGCCGAAGTTCTCGTAGCCGCCGGACATCGCCTGCCGCAGCGTGTCGACGGCGCGCTCGGTCTCCCCGAGCCTCGCGTACAGGCAGGCACAGTTGTAAAGCATCATCGGGTCGCCGGGGCTCAATTCCAGCGCGGCGGCGCCCTCGCGAATCGCCTCGTCCTTGCGGCCACGCTCCGCGAGCGTGATCGCGTAGTACATCCGCGCCCGCGAATCGTCCGGATTCTGCAGCAGGTAGTTCGGCAGCAGCGCGAGCAGCTGCTCGGATGCGACGTCTGCCTCGGCCTTGCGCCCCAGGCCCTCGCAGGTCTGGGCGAGGTCGGCATAGGCCGCGTAGAAGCCCGGCTTGATGTCGATGACGCGGCGGAACAAGTCGAGCGATTCCTCGAGTTCGCCATTCGAGAAATGGATGCGCCCGAGTGTCCAGTACGCGATGAAATCATCGGGATCGAGCTCGATCGCCTTGCGGCTCGACGCGCTGGCCTCCTCGAACTTGCCCCAGATGAAATAGGACAGGCCCATCGCGGCGTAGGCTTCCGGCAGGTTGCTGTCGTACATCAGCGCCTTGAAGCTGAGCTCCTGCGCCTTGTCCCGGTAGCGCTCTTCGCGCGAGAACCACTGGTACATCTGCCCGTAGGCGCTCGAGCAGCCCGCGTATGCGGCCGCGTAGCGTGGATCGAGCTCGATCGCCTTCTCGAACAGCTGGATCGCGTACTCGACGCTGCGTTTCGTCAGTCGGTACAGGTAGTCCTGGCCTCGCAGGTAAAGGTCGTAGGCCTGCGCGTTCACGGTCTGACGCTTCGTCAGCGAGACCTTCTCGGAGAAGCTGAGCTTGAGCCTGAGCGCCTCGACGATCTGCTGGGCCACCTGCTCCTGGATGTCGAAGATGTCGTCGAGCTTGCCCTTGTAGGTGTTGCCCCACAGCTGGCGGTTGGTCGCGACGTCGACGAGCTGCACCGTGATGCGGACCGACTCGTGGAAACGGCGCACGCTGCCGCCGATGATGTAGCGGGCGCCAAGCTCGTTGCCGATCGCGCGGATGTCCTGCTTGCGTCCCTTGAACTGCATCGATGCCCAGCGCGAAACGAGTTCGATCTCGCTGACCAGCGACAGGCGGGCGATCAGCTCCTCGGTGAGCCCGTCGCTGAAGTAGTCGGTTTCCTGGTCGGGACTGATGTTGTCGAAGGGCAGCACCGCGAGCGCGCCCTGCTCGATCAGCTGCTCGGTACCTTGCGCAACAGTCGCGGCAGCGGAGACGGTCCGCTGGTCTTCCACGGATGCGCCCGCCTTGTGATCCTGAGGCGGCGGAGCGATCCGGACACCGACCCGCTCGAGCGACCGCAGGATCGTCCTCAGGTTCGTATCCGCGTCACCCTGGAAATACTCGATGTGCTGGATGCCAGCGAGCGGATACCGGAGGCTGGACGGGATCTGCGTCGGCTCGAGGTGCACGGGCAGGATGTGCCCCTTGCGTTCGCTGGCCAGCACGACTTCCTTGGCGACGTTGTGCGAGCGGACAGCCGACTCGGTGACCACCAGCAGCAGCACCTTGGCGTTCTCGAGAGCCTTGACGATCTCCTCGCCCCATAGCGTGGCACCGTCGATGCCGCCCTGGTCGATCCAAAGTGACACTCCGGCACCTCGCAGCTTCGCCGCGAGGTCGAGGACACGATCCTTGTCCTCGCGGGAATAGCTGATGAATACGTCTGCCGGCTCTGCCAAGGGAGTCCATCCAGGCGCGGCCCAACACCGCGAGCCGTCAAGGCTAGCTCATCCCCGCCAGCCTGAGAAGGCGCGGCTCCCGGGCCTAGCGCCGATCCCGCTTGGCCTGGTTGCGGCGGCCCTGGCTGCGCAGGTGGGCATTGATGACCGTGCTGCGGGAACGGTGCGCCCGGCCCAGGGTAGCGGCCACGCCAGCGCGCTCGTTCATGAAGCCGGGGGCCCCGATGGCGCCCAGGGCTGCAGACCGGCCCGCGGCCGGCGCCTTCGGTGAAACGGTCTTGCGCGGCCCCGGCGCGGCAACCGCAACCTTCACCCTTTTAGGCGGCGACTTCTTCTTCGCGGTTCGCGCCGGCGGGGCGGTGACCTGGGCATAACGCGTCTGGAAGCGAGCTCGCAGTTCCTCGAACAACGCCGCCTTTTCCTTCGTGCGCGCATTGGCGGCGCCGCTGTTGCCACGCTTCGTTCCGGTCTGGTCACGAATGGCGAGTCGCTGCCGCTTGTAGAGGTCGCGATACTTGTCGCGCCGCTTCCGCGTCAACTCGACCTTGAGCTTGAGAGTCTTTGCATCGAGCTTGCAGATGGCGTCGCGACGCGACGCTTCGAACAGCTTGAATTCGGCAGCGGTGAGCAGCTTGCGTG
>Ga0209391_10001907_pt1 | contig 10887 bp, 9 predicted proteins | sample PPLLak3March2015_FD_187246 | JGI IMG/M metagenome (GOLD analysis project Ga0209391, IMG submission 187246) | Freshwater sediment microbial communities from Prairie Pothole Lake near Jamestown, North Dakota, USA - PPLs Lake P7 Core (1) Depth... | ecosystem: Environmental > Aquatic > Freshwater >... | reverse complement strand
TTCAACCCGGTCTTCGTGGGTACCTCGGCGGCCTATACGGAGCTGATCCACAAGCTCGGCGGCAAAGCCATGGACGGCCTCTACGCCACGATGACCGCGCAGATCCCCTATGCGGACGACCCGTCGCAATCGATCCGCTTTTGGGCCAGCAAGTACAAGACCAAGTTCAACGACGACCCGACGCTGTTCTCGGCCTACGGCTACACGGTGATGGACTACTTCATCCAGGCCGCGGCGAAGGCGGGCCCCAACCTCAGCACCGACAGCTTCATCAAGGCCATGGACTCGATGAGCTTCCCGACCGACATGTTCGGGGCGCCGCCGTTCACGTTCGGGCCGACCAAACGGCTGGGCAGCGATGCATCGCGGCTGTCGCAGATCACCGATGGCAAGTGGAAGGTGATTTCCGAGTATGCGAAACCCTGATGCGATGCGTTTGAGTCCCGAGGCAGATCCATTGAACCCAACTTTCCAGGAGACCGACCGATGATGAAGCCCCTTCTTTCTGCACTCGCTGCGACCATAGGCCTCGCGGCAGGCGCGGCCCAGGCCCAATCGCAAGGCGTCAGCAAGGACGAGATCCTGGTCGGATCGATCCAGGATCTTTCCGGGCCCATCGCCGCCTTTGGCAAGGCCGTGCGCCAGGGCATGCTGCTGCGCGTCGAGGAAGCCAATGAACAGGGCGGTGTGCATGGCCGCAAGCTCAAGCTGATCGTCGAGGACGACGGCTACGACCCGAAGAAGGCGGTGCTGGCGGCGCAGAAACTGGTCAATCAGGACAAGGTGTTCATCGTCGTGGCGCACACCGGCACGGCGCAGAACAACGCATCGATGCCGATCCAGTTCGAGAAGAACGTCATCAACTTCATGCCGGTGACCGCGGCGCGCGAGATGTACGAGCCGCTGAATCGGCTCAAGTACTCCTTCGCGGTGACCTACTTCGACCAGATGCGCAGCTTCGTGCCGCGCATGGTCAAGGACAAGGGTGCCAAGAAGGTCTGCATCATTTACCAGGACGACGAGTTCGGTCTGGAGGTGCTGCGTGGCACGGAAGCCGGTCTGAAGACCTTGAACATGGAGCTGACCGAGCGCACCTCCTACAAGCGCGGCGCCACCGACTTCTCGTCACAGGTGGCCAAGCTCAAAGGGTCGGGCTGCGAGCTGGTGGTGCTGGGAACGATCATCCGCGAGACCATCGGCACGATCGGCGAGTCGCGCAAGACCGGCTTCAACCCGGTGTTCCTCGGCTCCAGCGCGTCATACACCGAACTGATCCACAAACTGGGTGGCAAGGCCATGGACGGCCTGTACGCGACCATGGGTGCGCAGGTGCCGTACCTCGACGAAGCTTCGCAACCATTGCGCTTCTGGGCCACCAAGTACAAGACCCGCTTCAATAACGAGGATCCGACCGTGTTCTCGGCCTACGGGTACCTGATTGTCGACGCCTTCATCAAGGGCGCTACCAAGGCGGGACCGAACCTGACGACTGACAGCTTCATCAAGGCCATGGACTCGATGACCATTCCGCCGGACATCTTCGGCAGCGCGGAAGCCACCTTCACCGCCACCAAGCGGTTGGGTAGCGATGCCTCGCGCCTGTCGCAGATCGTCGATGGCAAGTGGAAGGTGATCTCGGAATACGTCAAGCCCTGAAGGGCCGCGACGGATTCAGGACCAGGCCGCCTGCGGGCGGCCTTTGTCATGGCTTTCGCACCGGGATAATCCAGCGCATGGCACAAGACGAATGGCTGACGGTCGACTCGCTCGACCTGGAAGCACAGGGCGTGGCGCGCAGGAGCGATGGCAAGGTGGTCTTCATCGAAGGCGCCTTGCCCGGCGAGGTCGTCACCTGCAGCACCGGCCGCAGCAAGAACCACTGGGAGCAAGGCGTGATGACCGCGTTGCGGCGCGAAAGCTCCCAGCGCGTGCGGCCGGCCTGTCCGCACTTCGGCCTGCATGCAGGCGCCTGCGGCGGCTGCAAGATGCAGCACCTGCATGCGATGGCTCAGGTGGCGATCAAGCAGCGCGTTCTGGAAGACAACCTGTGGCACCTGGGCAAGGTCCGGCCCGAGATGATGCTGCGGCCGATCGAAGGCCCGGCCTGGGGCTACCGCCATCGCGCGCGGCTGTCGGTGCGGCACGTGGCGAAGAAGGGTACGGTGCTGGTGGGTTTTCACGAGCGCAAGTCACGCTACGTGGCCGACATGCAGGTCTGCCCGGTGCTGCCCGAGAAGATGAGCCGCATGCTGATGCCGCTGCGCGCGCTGATCGGCGCGATGGACCAGCGCGACCGCCTGCCGCAGATCGAACTGGCCATGGGTGACGAGGTCACGGCTCTGGTGCTGCGCCACCTGGAGCCGCTGGGCGAGGCCGACTTGCAGCGGCTGCGCGACTTCGGCGCCGCGCACGGCGTGCAATGGTGGCTGCAGCCGAAGGGGCCCGACAGCGTGCGCCGCCTCGACCACACCGGCGCCGAATTGGCCTACGCACTGCCGGAGTTCGGCGTTCGGCTGCCATTCCTGCCCACCGACTTCACCCAGGTCAACGCTGCCGTCAATGGCGCGCTGGTCGGTCAAGCGCTGCGCCTTCTGCAGGTGCAAAGCGACGAGCAGGTGATCGACTGGTTTTGCGGCCTGGGCAACTTCAGCCTGCCGCTGGCCACGCAGGCCGCACAGGTGCTGGGTATCGAAGGCAGCCAGGTGCTGGTGCAGCGTGCGCGCGACAACGCGGCGCTAAATGGACTGGCGGCGAAGACGCGCTTCGAGGCGAGCGACCTGTTCGCCTTCGGCGCTGCAGATCTGCTGGCACAGGGCCGCGCCGAGAAATGGCTGGTCGATCCGCCGCGCGAGGGCGCCTTCGCGCTGGCCAAGGCGCTGGCAGACCTGCATGCCATGCCGGCGGCAGAATGGGCGCCACCGCGGCGCATCGTCTATGTCAGCTGCAACCCGGCCACGCTGGCGCGCGACGCCGGGCTGCTGGTGCACCAGGCGGGTTACCGCTGCACGCAGGCAGGCATGGTGAACATGTTTCCGCACACCGCCCACGTCGAGAGCATGGCGGTTTTCGAGCGCGAAGTGGCTGCGTAGCCATAGGGAACTGCGCTGCAAGAAAAAAACAGGGCCCGAGGGCCCTGTCTTGACGAAAAGTGCCGGGCCTGAGCTCAGTCGCTGTTGCCGCCGGAGATGCCGAGCAGCGCCAGCAGGCTCTGGAAGACGTTGTACAGGCTCAGGTACACGCCCAACGTGGCTGTGATGTAGTTGGTCTCCTCACCGTCGCGTACGCGTTTCAGGTCGTACAAGATGAAGGCCGAGAAGATGCCGATGGCCAGCACCATCAATGTGATCATCAGAGCGCTCGACTGGATGAAGAAGTTGGCGATGCCGGCCACCAGCAGCATGATCGCGCCGATGAACAGCCACTTGCCCATCGCCGACAGGTCACGCTTGATCGCCGTCGAGATCGAGGCCATGCCCAGGAAGATCGCGCCGGTCCCGGCAAAGGCCACCATGATCAGGCTGGCACCGTTCGACAGGCCGAGCACCGTGCCAATGAGGCGCGACAGCATCAGTCCCATGAAGAAGGTGAAGCCGAGCAGTACCGGCACGCCAGCGGCGGAGTTCTTGGTCTTCTCGATGGCGAACATCAGGCCGAAGGCGCCGACGAGGAAGACCACCAGGCTCACACCGGGCGACATGGCGGCAGCCAGCCCGGTGGACACGCCGATCCAGGCGCCCAGCACGGTGGGCACCATCGACAGCGCGAGCAGCCAATAGGTATTGCGCAATACGCGGTTACGCTGCTCGGTCAGCGCGCCGGAGCCAACGTAACCAGGAGCGGTTTGCAGGCCAGGGTTCATGCGATCAATCTCCATAGGAGTGGTTGAGGACGACGGGATAGACCCGCGCCGCGCATTCTAGTTCCCCACTGATTATGTCGGGATTGAATTTTTTGGACCTCGCCACGTGGTCCGCGCGCCGCCTGGTACGGCACCGCCGCGCCGGGCGAGTCCGGCCCAGCGGATACAATTCGGGTGCAATTCTGCTGACCCCGCAGCTCGGCAAAGCCCCCCAGACCTGTTGCACTGTCGCGATGCCCTTGTGGGCCGGCAGCGGGTTGTGCTGAGCCTGCGAAACCCGGAGCCGCTCTCTTGCTTCCCGTCCTGCCCCCCGCGCTGTTGGCCCTCGCAGACGGCACGCACTTTGTCGGTCACGCCGTCGGCGCTATCGGCCACACGGTCGGCGAGGTGGTGTTCAACACCGCGCTGACCGGCTACCAGGAAATCCTCACCGACCCCAGCTACTGCCGCCAGATCGTCACGCTGACCTATCCGCATATAGGCAGTTATGGCGTCAACGACGAGGATGTCGAGGCGGTCAAAGCCCATGCCGCAGGACTGGTGATCAAGGACCTGCCGCTGCGCGCGTCGAATTTCCGCCGCACGCGCGACCTGCCGGACTACCTGCGCGCCGAGGGTGTCGTGGCCATTGCCGGCATCGACACGCGGCGCCTGACCCGGGTGCTGCGCACCCGGGGCGCACAAAATGGGTGTATTGCCACCTTCGATGCGGGCACCGTGGTCGGCGAGGTTGAGGTGGCCCAGGCCGTGGCCCGTGCAGCCGCGGCTCCCAGCATGAGCGGGCTGGACCTTGCGCAGGTGGTTTCCGTGGACAAGGCTTACCCCTGGACCCAGACCGAATGGGCGCTAGGCAGCGGCTATGGCGAGCTGACGGACGGGCGCTGGCACGTGGTGGCCTATGACTTCGGTGTCAAGCGCAACATCCTGCGCATGCTGGCCAGCCGCGGCTGCCGTGTCACCGTGGTGCCGGCGCGCACTCCGGCCGAAGCCGTGCTGGCGCTGAAGCCGGACGGCATCTTCCTGTCCAACGGCCCGGGCGACCCGGAACCCTGCGACTACGCAATCCAAGCCACGCGGCAACTGATCGACCGCGGCATTCCAACCTTTGGCATCTGCCTGGGCCACCAGATCCTGGCGCTGGCCTCGGGCGCCAGGACCTTCAAGATGAAGTTCGGCCACCATGGCGCCAACCACCCGGTGAAGGACCTGGACTCGGGGCGCGTGTCCATCACCAGCCAGAACCACGGCTTCGCAGTGGACGAATCGACGCTGCCGGCCAACCTGCGCCCCACGCATGTGTCGCTGTTCGACGGCACGCTGCAGGGCCTGGCGCGTACCGACCGGCCGGCCTTCTGCTTCCAGGGCCACCCCGAAGCCTCGCCCGGGCCGCACGACATCGGCTACCTGTTCGACCGTTTCACTGCGCTGATGGCGGAGAAGACCCATGCCTAAGCGCACCGACCTCAAATCCATCCTCATCATCGGTGCGGGCCCGATCGTCATCGGCCAGGCCTGCGAGTTCGACTACTCCGGCGCCCAGGCCTGCAAGGCACTGCGCGAGGAGGGCTATCGCGTCATCCTCGTCAACAGCAACCCGGCGACGATCATGACCGACCCGGAGATGGCCGATGCCACCTACATCGAGCCCATCACCTGGCAAGTGCTTGAAAAGATCATCGCCAAGGAACAACCCGACGCGTTGCTGCCGACGATGGGTGGCCAGACGGCGCTGAACTGCGCGCTCGACCTGCACAGGCACGGCGTGCTGGCCAAGCATGGCGTGGAGATGATCGGCGCCAACGAGCGTGCCATCGAGAAAGCCGAGGATCGGCTGAAGTTCAAGGACGCGATGACCCACATCGGCCTGGGCTCGGCACGCAGCGGCATCGCCCATTCGATGGACGAGGCGCTTGCGGTGCAGCGCAGCATCACCGCCGAGATCGGCGGCACGGGATTCCCGATGGTCATCCGCCCCAGCTTCACGCTCGGCGGCACCGGCGGCGGCATCGCCTACAACCCCGACGAATTCGAGGAGATCTGCAAGCGCGGGCTGGACCTGTCGCCGACCAAGGAACTGCTGATCGAGGAATCGCTGATCGGCTGGAAAGAGTTCGAGATGGAAGTCGTGCGCGACCGCGCGGACAACTGCATCATCGTCTGTGCCATCGAGAACCTGGATCCGATGGGCATCCACACTGGTGACTCGATCACCGTCGCGCCGGCGCAGACGCTGTCGGACAAGGAATACCAGCTGATGCGCAACGCGTCGATCGCCATCTTGCGCGAGATCGGCGTGGACACCGGCGGATCGAACGTGCAGTTCGCGATCAATCCGCGCGATGGCCGCATGGTGGTGATCGAGATGAACCCGCGTGTCAGCCGCTCGTCGGCGCTGGCGTCCAAGGCCACCGGCTTCCCGATTGCTAAGGTGGCCGCCAAGTTGGCGGTGGGCTACACGCTGGACGAACTGCGCAACGACATCACCGGCGGTGCTACGCCGGCCAGCTTCGAGCCCAGCATCGATTACGTGGTCACCAAGATTCCGCGCTTCGCCTTCGAGAAGTTCCGCGAGGCCGACCCGCACCTGGGTACGCAGATGAAGTCGGTGGGCGAGGTCATGGCCATCGGCCGAAGCTTCCAGGAAAGCTTCCAGAAGGCGCTGCGCGGGCTGGAGACCGGCATCGACGGCCTCAGCGAGCGCAGCACCGACCGCGACGAGATCATCGAGGAGATCGGCGAAGCCGGCCCCGAACGCATCCTGTTTGTCGCCGACGCCATGCGCATCGGCATGAGCCTCGACGAGATCTTCGAAGAGACTGCCATCGACCCGTGGTTCCTGGCGCAGATCCAGGAAATCGTGTCCACCGAGAAGGCGCTGGCCGGCCGCACGCTCGATTCGCTGTCGGTACCCGAGCTGCGCTTCCTCAAGCAGAAGGGCTTCTCCGACAAGCGCCTGGCCAAGCTGCTGGGTACCAACCAGCACGACTTGCGCCGCCGCCGTCACAGCCTGGGTGTGCGCCCGGTCTACAAGCGCGTCGACACCTGCGCGGCCGAGTTCGCCACGCCCACGGCCTACATGTACTCCACCTACGACGAGGAGTGCGAGGCCGAGGCGACCGCGCGCAAGAAGATCATGGTGCTGGGCGGCGGGCCCAACCGTATCGGCCAGGGCATCGAGTTCGACTACTGCTGCGTGCATGCCGCGCTGGCCATGCGCGAGGACGGCTACGAGACCATCATGGTCAACTGCAACCCGGAGACGGTGTCCACCGACTATGACACCAGCGACCGGTTGTACTTCGAGCCGGTGACGCTGGAAGACGTGCTCGAGATCGTCGCGGTGGAAAAGCCGCTGGGGGTGATCGTGCAGTACGGCGGACAGACGCCGCTGAAGCTGGCGCTGGAGCTGGAAGCCAACGGGGTGCCGATCATCGGCACCAGCCCGGACAGCATCGACATCGCCGAGGACCGCGAGCGCTTCCAGCAACTGCTGCATACCCTGGGCCTGAAGCAGCCTCCGAACCGCACCGCGCGCACCGAAGAGGCCGCGCTGGAACTGGCCCAACAGATCGGCTACCCGCTGGTGGTGCGTCCCAGCTACGTGCTCGGTGGCCGCGCGATGGAGATCGTGCACGGCGACAAGGACCTGCAGCGCTACATGCGCGAGGCCGTGAAGGTGTCGGACAAGTCGCCTGTGCTGCTTGACCGCTTCCTGGACGACGCCATCGAGGTCGACGTCGACTGCATCAGCGATGGGCGCAGCGTGATGATCGGCGGCATCATGGAGCACATCGAGCAGGCGGGGGTGCACTCCGGTGACTCCGCCTGCTCGTTGCCGCCGTATTCGCTGAGCGCGGCGCTGCAGGACGAACTGCGGCGCCAGACCACACTGATGGCCAAGGCGCTGAAGGTGGTCGGCCTGATGAACGTGCAGTTCGCCATCCAGGGAGAGGGCGACGAGGCCACGGTCTACGTGCTGGAAGTCAACCCGCGTGCGTCGCGCACCGTGCCCTTCGTCAGCAAGGCCACCGGCCAGCCGCTGGCGAAGATCGCCGCGCGCTGCATGGCCGGCCAGGGCCTAGCCGACCAGCGCGGCAGCGATGGACGCGAGCCGCGCGAGGTCATTCCCGCCTACTTCAGCGTCAAGGAAGCGGTGTTTCCTTTCAACAAGTTCCCGGGCGTGGACCCGATTCTCGGGCCGGAGATGCGCTCCACCGGCGAGGTCATGGGCGTGGCATCCACCTTCGGCGAGGCCATGCTGAAGAGCCAGCTTGGTGCCGGTTCGCGCCTGCCCGATAAGGGCACGGCGGTGATCACGGTGAAGAACGCCGACAAGGCCCGCGCGATCAAGGTCGCTGGCGACCTGGTCGGCCTGGGCTTCCAGGTGGTGGCCACCAAGGGCACGGCGGCGGCGATTGCCGAAGCCGGGTTGCCGGTGCGCACGGTCAACAAGGTCAAGGATGGCCGGCCGCACATCGTCGACATGGTCAAGGCCGGCGAGATCCAGCTGGTGTTCAGTACAGTGGACGAGACGCGCACGGCCATCGCCGACTCACGCCACATCCGCACCGCGGCGCTGGCGCAGCGGGTGACCTACTACACCACGATGGCCGGCTGCGAGGCGGCCACCGAAGCGATGAACCACCAGCATGACCTGAGCGTGCAGTCGCTGCAGGAACTGCACCGCGAACTGAACTAAAATCTCTTCCCCCACACCGCCGCCCCAGCCGACCGTCTGCCCGAGCAGATGGGGCCGTCGCGGCGGTTTCACTTTCTGCGAGCCAGCCATCAAGCCACCAGCGACCATGAGCACCATTCCCCTGACACGACGCGGCAGCGAAAAGCTGAAGGAAGAACTGCAGCGGCTGAAGAGCGTCGAGCGCCATGCGGTGATCCAGGCGATTGCCGAGGCGCGCGCGCAGGGTGACCTTTCCGAGAACGCCGAATACGAAGCCGCCAAGGACAAGCAGGGCTTCATCGAAGGCCGCATCCTGGAGATCGAAGGCAAGCTGGCCGCGGCGCAGGTCATCGACCCGGCCAATCTGGATGCCGACGGGCGTGTGGTCTTCGGCTCCACCGTCGAGCTGGAAGACGAAGCCAGCGGCACCCGCGTCACCTACCAGATCGTCGGCGACGACGAGGCGGACCTGAAGCTGGGGCTGATATCGATCAGCAGCCCGATCGCGCGCGCGCTGATCGGCCGGTCAGCCGGCGACGTGGCCGAGGTCAAGGCCCCAGGCGGCCTGAAGAGCTACGAGATCATCGAGGTGCGTTACCTCTGATGGCTGAGCGCTGGCGCCTTGTGGTGCCCGGTCTGTGGGCTGGCCTGCTGCTGTGCATCGCCGCCATCGCCGCGCCGGCGGCATTTGCTGCCTTGCCCAGCGCCGAGGCGGGGCAAGTCGTGTCGCGCATCTTCGTCCGTGAGGCCTGGCTCAGCCTGGCTCTGGCGGCGCTGTTGCTGGCGCTGGAGCGGCGCCGGCCGGCCCAGCGGGGCCTGGGCAACGTGGCGTTGCTTTGGGCCACGGTGGTGTGCACGCTGCTCGGGTACTTTGCGGTGCAGGCCTTGATGCCGGCGGCGCGGGTCGCACAGGGTGCACTGAGCTTCGGCCAGCTGCACCTGATCAGCACGGTGTTCTACGGCATCAAGACGCTGGCGGTGCTGCTGCTTGCCTGGCGCGCGGCCGGCCTCAGTCGACCGCCTTCTTCTTGATGCTGGTGACGCGCGGCTTGGCGCGCTTGATCTCGCCGCCGGCGGTGACCCGCTGGTTGCCGAAGACCTTGACCTTCTTGATCTGCGGCCGGTGGTTGCCGCTTTTCGAGAACTTGAGGATCTTCACCACACGCGGCCCCGGCATGCGCGACTCGGCAGGCACCTTGGCGGGGGCGGGAATCGGCCGCCACAACACCAGCAGTTTGCCGATGTGCTGCACGGCGGCGGCATTCAAGGTCTCGGCCAGGACAGCCAGTGCTTGGGCGCGGGCTTCGCGTTCGTCGGAGAACACGCGCACCTTGATCAGTCCGTGGGCCTTCAAGGCCGAGTCGGCCTCCTTCAGCACAGCCGGCGTGAGGCCCTCCGCGCCGACGATCACGACCGGGTCGAGGTGATGGGCTTGTCCGCGCAGTTCCTTGCGTTCGGCCGGTGTCAGTGTCAGTGCAGGCATCGCTCTATTATCAGTCCGCCATGAAGATCAACAGCAAGAGCCGCAAGATCAACAAGGCCTGGCTCAATGACCACATCAACGATCCCTATGTGCGCCTGGCGCAGAGGGAAGGCTATCGCGCGCGCGCAGCCTACAAGCTGAAGGAGATCGACGAGGCGCTGGGCCTGATCAAGCCCGGCCAGCTGGTCATCGACCTGGGCAGTGCGCCGGGCGCCTGGAGCCAGTACCTGCGCCGCCGCTTTGCACCCAAGCTCGCCGGCAGTGGTGGCGCCGCCAGCGGCCAGCTGCACGGGCGCATCGTGGCATTGGACCTGCTGGACTTCGAGACTATCGAGGGTGTGCACTTCATCCAGGGCGATTTCCGCGACGACGCGGTGCTCCAGCAACTGGTCGCCCACATGGGCGGACAGCGCGCCGACGTGGTGCTGTCGGACATGGCGCCCAACCTGTCGGGAATCGAGTCGGCCGATGCAGCGCGTATCGCGCACCTGGTCGAGCTGGCCGTGGAATTCGCGCTGCAGCACCTGCAGCACGACGGCGCGTTGGTGTGCAAGGTGTTCCACGGCAGCGGCTACAGCCAGCTGGTCAAGCTGTTCAAGGACAGCTTCCGGGTGGTCAAACCGATCAAGCCCAAGGCCTCGCGCGACAAGTCGGCTGAAACCTTTCTGGTCGGCATGGGTCCCAAACGGCCATGAGGCTGCGCACAGTTGCACACAGTCGCACTGGGGTCAGGCAGCTGGCGCGAGGGCTTCAGACACCTTGTCTGCACTAGAATCAACCCCATATGCCGTGGAATCCGGCGCAGGCGTTTGTGCTTGGCCGGCGCAAGCTGAAGTGGAATAGGAGCCGCGGTGAACAATCAATGGT
>Ga0209391_10001903_pt1 | contig 10906 bp, 6 predicted proteins | sample PPLLak3March2015_FD_187246 | JGI IMG/M metagenome (GOLD analysis project Ga0209391, IMG submission 187246) | Freshwater sediment microbial communities from Prairie Pothole Lake near Jamestown, North Dakota, USA - PPLs Lake P7 Core (1) Depth... | ecosystem: Environmental > Aquatic > Freshwater >... | reverse complement strand
GCACCAGCGCGGCACGCCGCCCTGGTAGTCCTCGAGCGGGTGTTGGGTTTCGTGCAACTTGATCAGGCACTGGGTGACGGGCATCGTCATAAGTAGGGTCAGACTCGACTTATCGTGGAAGGGGGGATGGGTCGACAGGACGGATTGGCACGGAAAGTCGAGTCTGACCCTACTTTTCTTGAGGCCCGGCGAGCTTGCCGCGCAGCATCGCGACGACGGTGCCCGGCTTGATCGGCTGGCCGCGCGACTGGCTCCAGCAGTCGACGTCCACCAGGTAGCGCGAGCGCAGCATCATCGCCAGTGCCGAGTAACGGCGGTTGTCGGCGTCGATCAGCTCATCGTCCTGCCGGTCGGACCAGTTGTCCTCGATGGTCATCACGCGCTTGAAGCGGCGCAGGATCTCGCCGATGCCCGAGGGCAGCGGCTGGATGAACGTGAGATGCAGCGACGACACCCGTCGACCCTCGTCGCGCAGGCGGCCGACGGCCTCCTCGATCACGCCCTTGGTACTGCCCCAGCCGACCACCAGCAGGTCGCCGTCGGGGTCGCCGAACACCTCCGGCGTCTTCAGCGTCTTCTGCAGCGCCGCGAGCTTCAGGCTGCGATGCCTCAAACCTTCCTCATTGATTTCCGGGTCGTAGGCGACCTTGCTCGCGCGGTCGTGCGCGAGCCCGGTGACCGTGTGCATGCCGCCCGGCTGGCCGGGCAGGAATCGCCGTGCGATTCCCGTCACCGGATCCCAGTCGTAGGGCTTCGCGCCCGCGGCGATGGGAGTCTGGTCGACCGGCGGCGCAAGCCAGTCGGAATCGAGCACGGGCCGCGGGAACGGCTGCTGCGCCGTGGCGAGGCTCGCGTCGGACAGCACGACGACCACCATGTTGAACGCCTCGGCGATCTTGCGCGCCGTGATGATCGAGTAGAAGCAGTCCTCGATGTCGGAGGCCGCCAGCACCACCTTGGGCGCATCGCCGTGACTGCCGTAGATCGCGGTGAGCAGGTCGCCCTGCTCGACCTTGGTCGGCTGGCCGGTGGACGGCCCGCCGCGCTGCACGTTGACGACGACCAGCGGGATTTCCGCCATCACGGCGAGCCCGATCCCTTCCTGCTTCAGCGAATAGCCGGGACCGGAGGTGATCGTCACCGCGCACTTGCCGGCGTAGGACGCGCCGATGGCGAAAGCGCATGCGGCGATCTCGTCCTCGGCCTGGTGCACGAGTCCGCCGACCCGCTCGAAGACGTCGGACAGGTAGTGCGACGCCGAGGTCGCCGGCGTGATCGGATACATCGCGCAGATGTCCATTCCGGAGGCCAGCACGCCCAGCGCCAGCGCGGTGTTGCCGTTGACGACGATCTGCGGCTCGGTAGAGCGCGTCGCCGGGATGCGGTACCGGAAGTCCAGGTGCTTCTCGGCCCAGGCGTAGCCCGCGTCGAAGAGGCCCTGATTGACTTCGACGACCTTCGCTTCCTTCTTGCCGAAGGTGAGCTTGACCTGCTCGCGGCCCAGCTTGGGGTCGAAGCTGTAGATGCTGCACAGCACGCCGAGCACGAACATGTTCTTGCCCTTGCGCGGGTCGGAAACCAGCGCACGGCACTCCTTCTCGAACGCGCACTCGTACACGCGGAAACCCGCTTTCTTCAGCGACTCGACGGTCTCGGTGTACGAGGCGACGATCTTCGGGTCGCGGTGTTCGCGCCACATGCTCTCGAGCAGGATCTGCGCGCCCGGCTTCAGCTCCCCCGCCTTGACGCGGCCGAGCAGCACCTGCTCGTTGAACGCGACCGCGAGGTCGGTCTCGTCGCCGCCGTTGGTGACGCGGCGGGTGCCGATGCGGATGCGGATCCCCGACGCGCCGGCGATGCTGCGCGCGGGGGGCTGGATCTCGGCCGGGATGATCTCGGTGGTCCAGATGCCGTTGCCGGTGCGCGCGGCGATCGCGCCAAGCGACTGGCCGCAGCGCTGCGCGCCCTCGCCGGAGTCGCTGATGACCTCGACGATGTGCTCGTCGAGGACGGCGGCCTCGCGCACGACGGCCGCGGACGGCTGCTCGGTACCGCGCTGCGCGGCCCTGACCGGCGTAACGGTTTCGTTCATGGGGTGCTTGCCTTTCCGGGTACGTCTTCCCAGCGTCGCGGGTCGCGGCCCGAGCTCGGTTTCGTAAGGGGGTTCAGACGACGCGCAACCGTGCGTAGCCGTGCTCGCCGAGCGCGATGCCGAAGCGACGGCCCTGCCACGGCGCCTCGGGCTCGAAGACCACGGCGGTGTCGCGCAGGCCGAGGTACGCCTTCATCGCACGCGCGGCGTTGCGACCGGCACCCATCGCCTCGATCACGGTCGCGGCGCCGGTCACGATGTCGCCGCCGGCATACACGCCCGCGATCGAGGTCGCGAGGCTGTCGTCGGTGTCGATGTAGCCGCGCTTGTTGAGCTTGAGCTTGGACGTCTGCCCGAGGATCGGGTTGGCGTTCGTGCCGATCGCGTAGACCACGCTGTCGCACTCGAACTCGAACTCGCTGCCGGGGACCGGCACCGGGCGCCGCCGCCCGGAGGCGTCGGGCTCGCCCAGTTCCATCTTCTGGCAGCGCATGCCGCGCACGCGCTTCCTGTCGTCGCCGAGGAGCTCGACCGGGCTCGTGAGCCAGTGGAACAGGACGCCCTCCTCGCCCGCGTGATGGATCTCCTCGGCACGCGCCGGGGCCTCCGCCTTGCTGCGGCGGTAAACGCAGGTGACCTTCTCGGCGCCGAGACGCAGCGACACCCGCAGCGCATCCATCGCCGTATTGCCGGCACCGATCACCGCGACGCGCCGGCCGGGCTGCAGCGGCGTGTCGTACTTCGGGAAGTCGCGCGCGCGCATCAGGTTGCAGCGGGTCAGGAGCTCGTTCGCGGAAAGCACGCCGTTCAGCGACTCGCCGGGAATGCCCATGAAGCTCGGATACCCCGCGCCGGTTCCGATGAACACCGCGTGGTAGCCCATCTCGGTGAGCATCTGCTCGACGGTGAAGAGCCGGCCGACCAGCGTGTTGCATTCGAAGCGCACGCCGAGCTGCTTCAGCTTGTCAATCTCGACGTCGATCACCTCGTTGGGCAGCCGGAAGTCCGGGATGCCGTACTTGAGCACGCCACCCGGCTCGTGGAAGGCCTCGTAGACGACCACGTCGCAGCCGGCTTTCGCCATGTCGGCGGCGCACGCCATGCCCGCCGGCCCCGATCCGACGATCCCGACGCGGAAGCCGGAGGGCTCGATGTAGGGCAGGTTGACCCAGCCCTCGCGGATCGCCATGTCGCCGACGAAGCGCTCGAGGCGCCCGATCGCCACCGGCTCGAGCGAGTCGCCGACGGTGCAGACGCCCTCGCACTGGTTCTCCTGCGGGCAGACGCGGCCGCACACCGCCGGCAGCAGGTTGGTGTCGGTGATGACGTCGTAGGCGCCGTGGAAGTGCTTTTCGGTGATCTTCTGGATGAACGCCGGGATGTCGATGCCCACGGGGCAGCCGCGCACGCACGGCTCGTCGGCGCACTGCAGGCAGCGGTCGGCCTCGCGCATCGCGTTCTCGAGCGTGTACCCGCAGGCGACCTCCTTGAAGTTGCGCGCGCGTTCCCGGGCATCCTGCTCGGGCATCGGCGTGCGCTCCTGCGGGATCGTGCGGATGGTCTTCTTCTTGGCCATGGCGGTGCTCGCGGCTGCGCGGTTGGTCACTCGCGGTCGGCGGGACCGACCTCGGCGCCGCCCATGCGGCAACTCTCCTCCCACTTCTTGAGCGCCTCCTGCTCGGTCGGCTTGAAGCGGCCGAGCCGGGCCATCAGGTCGTCGAAGTCGACCTGGTGGGCGTCGAAGTCCGGGCCGTCGACGCATGCGAACTTGATGCCCTCGCCGATCTTGACCCGGCAGCCACCGCACATGCCCGTGCCGTCGACCATCACCGGGTTCAGGCTCACCACCGTCTTGATGCCCCGCGGCCGCGTCACTTCGGCGCAGGCCTTCATCATGATCGGCGGACCGATCGCGATGACCTCGTCGATGTCCGGGTGCGCGGCAAGGACCTGCTCCATGCCCTTGGTCACCAGGCCCTTGATGCCCGCCGAGCCGTCGTCGGTGCAGACCACGACCTCGTCGCAGACCGAACGGAAGTGATCCTCCCAGAACATCACGTCGCGGTTGCGGAAGCCCAGCACCCCGTAGACCGCGGCGCCGCTCCGCGCATAGGCCCGCGCCTGCGGGAACACCGGTGCGACGCCCAGCCCGCCGCCGACGCACATCACCTTCTTCGCACTGCCGATGTGGCTGGGAATGCCCATCGGCCCGACCACGGCGTGCAGGAACGTGCCCACGCGGCAGTTCTGCTGCATCTCGCGGGTGGTCTTGCCCACCGCCTGGATCACGAGGGTGATCGTGCCCTTCGCGGGGTCGAAATCAGCGAGTGTGAGCGGAATGCGCTCGCCGTGCTCGTGTTCCATGACGATCACGAACTGGCCTGCCTTCGCGGCCTTCGCCATCATCGGATGGCGAATCTCCAGCATGTACGTAACGTCGGAATAGTCCTCGCGTGCGACGATCTCGAACGCACTGCCTCGATCCGGGGTCATGCTTCTCCTCGCGCTGTGGCACTTCGGGCCCCGCGATCTGGGCGTACGTCGAGCGTCGCGGGTGCCGAGAGCAATTCTCAAGGGCTGCCTGTAACCGGCAAAGTTACGTGTACCGGCGGCGGCGGTCTTGATCTGACGCAAGGAGTGGGAGGATGCGCATCAGCGCAGGCTCGCGTTGACCGACTCGAGGGCGGCCGCACCCGGGACGAGTTCGGCGTCGGACAGGGCGTTGAGCGGCCGCGCCACCGTCCCCTGCGCGCTGTGCAGGTCCTCGTCGGACTCGTTGACGTAGAGGAGCCCCGTAACCACCTCGCCCTTCGCACGGTGCGCCTCGAGGTAGGCCATCACGGCGACCTTGTCGGTCGCGTCGTAGCCGTCGTCGACGCGGCGTACGCGGATCTGCCCGCCGTCGTGCAACATCACGGTCTCGACGCTGCCCGGCGGCCCTTCGGCCGTGATCGCGTCCCGGCGCGGCATGAAGTCGAGGAAGTTCACGGTCTCGTTGTGCGCCCGCACGTAGTCGTAGCTCTTGGTCGACCCGGGGTGGTTGTTGAACGCGACGCACGGCGAGACCACGTCGATCAGCGCGGCCCCCTGGTGCTGCACCGCGGCCTTGATCAGCGGGACGAGCTGCGCCTTGTCGCCGGAGAAGCCGCGCGCAATGTAGGTGGCGCCGAGCGTCAGCGCGAGCATCACGAGGTCGATCGGCTCGTCGTCGTTGGACGCGCCGCGCTTGCTCTTGCTGCCCTTGTCTGCGGTGGCCGAGAACTGGCCCTTGGTGAGACCGTACACGCCGTTGTTCTCGACGATGTAGGTCATGTTGACCCCGCGCCGCATGATGTGCGCGAACTGGCCGATGCCGATCGACGCCGAGTCGCCGTCGCCGGACACGCCGAGATAGATCAGGTCGCGGTTGGCGAGGTTCGCGCCGGTCAGCACCGACGGCATGCGGCCGTGCACGCTGTTGAAGCCGTGCGACTGGCCGAGGAAGTAGGTCGGCGTCTTCGACGAGCAGCCGATGCCGGAGAGCTTCGCCACCCGGTGCGGCGGGATGGCCAGCTCGAAGAACGCCTGGATGATCGCGGCGCTGATCGAGTCGTGCCCGCAGCCTGCGCACAGCGTCGAGACCGGGCCTTCGTAGTCGCGGCGGGTGAAGCCGAGCGCGTTGGTCGGCAGCGACGGGTGGTGGAGCTTGGGCTTGGCAAGGAATGTCATGTGACGGGACCTCGTTTCACGCAGTCGTCCCCGGCGCCGGGGACGTCCGGCCGGTTCGCGACTACCCGGCCACCTTCTTCAGCGGCACGACGTTGAACAGCGTCGCCTTCTCCGCGATCTCGCGCTCGATGTACCGCGCGGTCAGCGGGTTGCCGTCGTAGTGGAGGATCGACACGAGCTTCTCCGGGGCGATCCCGCACTCGGTCATCAGCAGCGTGCGCAGCTGCGCGTCGCGGTTCTGCTCGACGACGAAGACGTGCTCGTGCGCGGCGACGAAGTCCGCCACGCTGTCGGCGAACGGGAACGCGCGCACGCGCAGCCGGTCCAGGTGGATGCCGCGCACCGCGAGGGCAGCGAGCGCCTCGGCCATCGGCGCGCCGGTCGAGCCGTACCAGAGCACGCCGGCACGCGTCGGCTGCGCGGCCTTCTCGAGCACCGGCGCGGGCACCAGCGACTTCGCCGACTCGAACTTGCGCAGCAGGCGCTGCATGTTGTCGACGTAGGCCGGTCCCTCCTCGGTGTAGCGCGCGTGCCGGTCTTTCGAGGTGCCCCGGGTGAAGAACGCGCCGCGCTTCGGGTGCGTGCCCGGATAGGTGCGGTACGGAATGCCGTCGCCGTCGACGTCGAGGTAGCGCCCGAACTCGTGCCCTGCCTCCAGGTCGGCGGCCGTCATCACCTTGCCGCGGTCGAGGCGCCGGGCATCGTCCCACTTGAACGGCGCGGTGAGCCAGTCCTGCATGCCGATGTCGAGGTCGAGCATCACGAACACAGGAGTCTGCAGGCGATCGGCCAGGTCGAAGGCCTGCGCACCCATCTCGAAGCACTCGGTCGGATCCTCCGGGAACAGCAGCACGTGCTTGGTGTCGCCGTGCGACGCGTAGGCGGCGCAGAGCACGTCGGCCTGCTGCGTCTTGGTCGGCATGCCGGTCGACGGGCTGCCGCGCTGGACGTCGAAGAGCACCGCCGGGATCTCGGCGAAGTAGGCGAGCCCGATGAACTCCTGCATCAGCGATATGCCGGGACCCGAGGTCGCGGTGAACGCCCGCGCGCCGTTCCAGCCCGCGCCCACGACCATGCCGATCGAGGCCAGCTCGTCCTCGGCCTGCACGAACGCGTAGCGGTTCCGGCCCGTCTCGCGGTCGACGCGGAACTTGCGGCAATAGCCCTGGAATGCCTCGGCGACCGACGTGGAAGGCGTGATCGGGTACCACGCACACACCGTCGCGCCGCCGTACACCGCGCCGAGCCCGCTCGCACTGTTGCCGTCGATGAAGATGCGCTCGCCCACGGCGTCCCGACGCGCGAGTCGCAAGCCGATCGTCGGCAGGTGCTCCTTCGCGTAGGCGTAGCCACGGCGGAATGCCCCGCGGTTCGCCTCCAGCAGCGGCGCCTTGCGCTCGCCGCCGTACTGCGAGGCGAGCAGCGCCTCGACGACGCCGGCCTCCATGTCGAGCAGGGCCGCAAGCCCGCCCACGTACATGACGTTCTTGAACAGCTGCCGCTGCCGCGCGTCCTCGTACATCTCCTGGCAGATGCCGGTGAGCGGCATGCCGATCGCGGTGATGTCCTCGCGCATCCGGCTGTGCGGAAGCGGCTTGGTCGAGTCGTAGAACAGGTAGCCGCCCTGCTCGATCTCGGCGACGTCGGCGCTCCAGGTCTCGGCGTTCATCGCCACCATCAGGTCCACGCCGCCGCGCCGCCCACGCCAACCGGCCTCGACGACGCGCACCTCGTACCAGGTCGGCATGCCCTGGATGTTCGACGGGAAGATGTTGCGCGCCGCTACCGGCACGCCCATGCGCAGTACCGCCTTGGCGAACAGGTTGTTGGCCGAGGCCGAGCCCGAGCCGTTGACGTTCGCGAACTTGACCACGAAGTCGTTGACGCGTTCGATGGGTTGCATGATGGCAGGCTCGTCAGTCGGCGGTGGCGTCGGCCACCGCGCTCGGCGCAGCCTGCACCGGCCGTCGCACGCGCGCAACGGTGCCCGCGTGCGTCATGTCGATGAACGACTTCTTCATGTCCCAGGCGCCCGTCGGACACCGCTCGGCACACAACCCGCAGTGCAGGCACACGTCCTCGTCCTTGACCATCACCCGTCCGGTCTTGAGGCCGCCCGACACGTAGAGGTCCTGCGCCAGATTGACCGCGGGCGCCCGCAGGCGCTGGCGCAGGTCCGGCTCCTCGCCGTCGCCCGTGAAGGTGATGCAGTCCATCGGGCAGATGTCGACGCAGGCGTCGCACTCGATGCACAGCCGGTCCGCGAACACCGTCTGCACGTCGCAGTTGAGGCAGCGCTGCGCCTCCTGCCAGGCGAGCTTGGCGTCGAAGCCCAGCTCGACCTCGACCTTGATGCTCTTCAGCGCGATCACCGTGTCCTTGAGGGGCACCTTGTGGCGACGATCGACGGCGATCGCGTTGTCGTAGCTCCACTCGTGGATGCCCATCTTCTGCGAGATGAGCTCGAACGTCGGCGGCGGGCGCTGCCGCAGGTCCTCGCCGCGGCAGAACTTGTCGATGGAGATCGCGGCGTCGTGGCCGTGCGCGACCGCCCAGATGATGTTCTTCGGGCCGAACGCGGCGTCGCCGCCGAAGAACACGCCGGGGCGCGTCGAGGCCATCGTGACGCGGTCGACAACCGGCATGCCCCCGCGGTCGAACTCGATGCCGAGTTCGCGCTCGATCCACGGGAAGGCGTTTTCCTGCCCGACCGCCACGAGCACCTCGTCGCAGTCGAACTTCACCTCGGGCTCGCCGGTCGGGACGAGCTCGCGCCGTCCGGTCTTGTTCACTGAGTCGTCGTAGCGGGCCGCCACCTTGTCGAACGTGATGCCGGTGAGCCTGCCGCCGTCGTGGAGGAATGCCTTCGGCACGAGGAAGTTGTGGATCGGAATGCCCTCGTGCATCGCGTCCTCCTTTTCCCATGGGGACGCCTTCATCTCGTCGAAGCCCGAGCGCACGACGACGTGCACCTCCTCGCCGCCGAGCCTGCGCGCGCTGCGGCAGCAGTCCATCGCGGTGTTGCCGCCGCCCAGCACGACAACGCGCTTGCCGATCTTCGTCACGTGCCCGAACGAGACCGACGACAGCCAGTCGATGCCGATGTGGATGTGCTTCGCCGCTTCCTTGCGGCCCGGAACGTCGAGGTCGCGGCCGCGCGGCGCGCCGCTGCCGACGAACACCGCGTCGTAGCCCTCCTCGAGCAGCGACTTCAGGCTGGTGATCTCGACGTTGGGCCGGAACGCGGCCCCCAGCCCGAGCACATAGCCCGTCTCCTCGTCGATCACCGAATCCGGCAAGCGGAACTTCGGGATCTGCGTGCGCATCATGCCGCCCGGCTTGGCGTCGCGATCGAACACGTCGCAGTCGTAGCCGAGCGGCGCCAGGTCGCGCGCAACGGTCAGCGACGCGGGTCCGGCTCCCACGAGTGCGATGCGCTTGCCGTTCTTCGTCGCGGCCGGCCGTGGCAGCCGCTCGCGGATGTCGCCCTTGAAATCCGCGGCTGCGCGCTTCAACCGGCAGATCGCCACCGGTTCGGGCTTGGCACTCGCCTTGCGGTGCTCGATCGAGCCCTCCTCGACCCGGCTGCGGCGACACGCCGGCTCGCAGGGACGGTCGCACGTACGCCCGAGGATGCCGGGGAAGACGTTGGACTTCCAGTTGATCAGGTAGGCGTCGTCGTAGCGACCCTGCGCGATCATACGGATGTATTCGGGCACGGGCGTGTGCGCGGGACACGCCCACTGGCAGTCGACGACCTTGTGGAAGTAGTCGGGGTTCGCGATATCGGTGGGCTTCAAGCCTCTCGCTCCTGGTTGCGCTCCCCGCGTGATCGCCTTCTCGCTCTCGTTCGAACGGGGCCATGCCGGGATGCGGCACTGCGCGCACGCCCCGGTGCGGGTTCGCCCAAGGATGCTACGCCTCCTCGGGACGTGCGCAAAGGCGCATGCGTCGCCTCGGAAGCGCCCTGCGTCGCAGTTTGGTCACGATTGCTGCACTGCAGCCTCCCACGGTCAACCCGCGGCACACGTACGAAATCCCACGAAGGCGTCATGGCGATCGGGCGTGTAGAAATTGCGAAACCGCGGGTGGACGAGGCGTGCGCGGGTCGCCCGCGAGCCACCGCGCATCACCCGGTGGTCGCCGAACCAGGGCGCGGAATACTCCGCGTAGGGTCCGGGCGCGAAACCCGGATAGGGCCCGAAAGCAGTGGCCGTCCACTCCCAGGCGCCGCACGGAACGGCAATCACGCCCGCGAGTGCCGCACGCTCCCATTCCGCCTCGGTGGGAAGGCGCCGACCTGCCCAGGTGCACCACGCCTCGGCCTCGTAGGCACAGACGTGGCACATCGGCGCATGCGCATCGATCGGTTGCCACGCGTCGAACCCGCGGGACTCGAAGCCGCCGGTTTCCCGCCGCCAGTACGCCGGCAGGGTGCGTCCGGCGCGGTCGCGCCATGCGCGCGCAGCGGTCGGCCAGAACGCGTCGCGGACGTAGCCGCCCTCCTCGACGAACGCCGCGAATTCGCCCTGCGTCACCGGCCGCGACGCGATCGCAAACGGTGCGAGCGGCACTTCGTGCGACCACTGCTCGTTGTCGAAGACGAACCGGGAACGCGCGTCCATTGACGACGATCCGATCGTGCACGGGCCGCCGTCGAACGCAACGTCCACGGACGCCGCGGTAGCGGCGGCCACGGCCGGCGCTCGCCACCACGGCGGCGCAGGCAGCGCGAGTGTCTGCAATGTCATCAGCAGGGCCTCGCCGTGCATGTCCTCGTGGTAGAGCGCGAGCTCGTGGAAGTAGCGATCGGGCACCTCGGGCAGGCACGCGAGCGCGTCTTCCAGCGTCGCGGCCAGGAAGGCGTGGACGCGGTCCCAATCCGGCAGCGGCAGGTCCCAGCGCACGTTGTGCGGCACGTGTCGCGAATCCCACCAGCGGTCGGCCTCGGTCAGCCGCGGCGGTGTACGCGCTCCCGTCGGATCGTCGGGCCGGTAGCGTCGGCACCAGAACTCCTGGAACCAGCCGATGTGGCCGATCTCCCAGCGTGGCGGGTTCACCTCGCGCCGTCGCACAAAGTGCTCCTGCGCCGCGTCGAGATGCGCA
>Ga0209391_10001902_pt1 | contig 10917 bp, 12 predicted proteins | sample PPLLak3March2015_FD_187246 | JGI IMG/M metagenome (GOLD analysis project Ga0209391, IMG submission 187246) | Freshwater sediment microbial communities from Prairie Pothole Lake near Jamestown, North Dakota, USA - PPLs Lake P7 Core (1) Depth... | ecosystem: Environmental > Aquatic > Freshwater >... | reverse complement strand
AAAGACCATGAAGGCCAGCGACATGAGGCCGGCAGCGACGAAGGTGATGCCCAGGCCGCGCAGCCCGGCGGGCACGTTGGAGTACGTGAGCTTCTCGCGGATCGCGGCCAGCGCGATGATCGCGATGGCGAAGCCCAGGCCCGAGGTGACGCCGAAGACCACGCTTTCCGGAAAGTTGTATTCGCGCTCCTGCATGAACAGCGAGCCGCCGAGGATGACGCAGTTGACGGCGATCAGCGGCAGGAAGACGCCCAGCGTGTTGTACAGGCCGGGGGCGTAGCGGTCGACCGCCATCTCGACCACCTGCGTCGCCGCCGCGATCGAGGCGATGAACAGGATGAACGACAGGAAGCTGAGGTCCACCGTCGCCAGCGCCGGGCTGATCCAGCTCAACGCGCCCTCGGCCAGCAGGTGGTGCAGCACGAGGTTGTTCAAGGGCACTGTCAGCGTCTGCACGAAGACCACCGCGGCACCGAGGCCGATGGCGGTTTCGACCTTCTTCGAGCAGGCCAGGAAGGAGCAGTAGCCGAGGAAGTAGGCCAGCGCCATGTTCTCCAGGAACATGGCCCGCAGGCCGAGATTGACGTAGTGTTCCATCAGTCTTTTTCCTGCAGCTGCGGCTGCAGGGTGCGTTGGGCCCAGATCAGCCCGGCGATGATGAACAGCGCCGACGGCGCCAGCAGCATCATGCCGTTGGGCAGGTACCAGCCGCCGTCCTTGACCAGCGGCAGCACGGTCATGCCGAAGAGCTTGCCCGCGCCGAGCAGCTCGCGCACGAAGGCCACGGCCAGCAGGATGAGCGCATAACCCAGCGCGTTGCCCAGGCCGTCGAGCAGGGCCAGCCGCGGCGGGTTGCTCATCGCGAAGCCCTCGGCGCGGCCCATCACGATGCAGTTGGTGATGATCAGGCCGACGAATACCGACAGCTCCAGCGACAGCTCGTACATCGTCGCCTTCAGCACCTGGTCGAAGACGATCACCAGCGAGGCGATGATCGACAGCATGACGATGATGCGGATCGACGGCGGGATGCGCTCGCGCAGCACGCTGACGGCGAGGTTGGCCAGCATGGTCACCAGGACCACGCCGATGCTCAGCACGAGCGCCTTGTCCATGCGCGTGGTGACAGCCAGCGCCGAGCAGATGCCCAGCACCTGCACGTTGATCGGGTTGTTGACCAGCAGCGGGTCGAACAGGACCGAGCGCTCCTTGCGGTCCAGGCGCCAGGCCCCCTGCGCGACGGGACTCACAGTGCTCATGACCGGGCTCCTTCACGGAAGCGTTGCAGGAATTTGCCGTAGCCGTGCTCACCCAGCCAGAACTGCATCAGATGGGTGACGGCGTTGCCGGTGATGGTGGCGCCCGACAGGCCGTCGATGTGGTTCGGGTCGACGTCGGGCGCACCGGCCTGGCCCTTGACGACTCGCACCGCGGCGGCCCCGGTGTCGTCGTAGCCCTTGCGCCCCGTCCACAGCGCCAGCCAGTCGGGGTTGCTGATCTCGGCGCCCAGTCCCGGCGTTTCGCGGTGCTCGTAATAGGTCAGGCCGCGCACGGTATTGGCGTCCGGCGCGAGCGACAGGAAGCCATAGATCGTGCCCCACATGCCCAGGCCCTCGACGGGCACCACCACCTGGTCGACCTGGCCCTCCTTGAGCACGAAATAGACGATGCCCTGGTTCGGCAGGCGGCGCACGCCGGCGGGATTGCCCGGCGCGGCGTGGCTGGTGGCGGGGTCGTTGCGGGCGGCACGCTGGTCGTAGCGGCGGGCGTCGCCCCGGTCTTCCGGCAGCAGTTCACCGCTGCGCAGGTCGACCAGCCGGGCGCGGATGTCACGGTCGAAATAGGCCTGCACCTCGGGCACCGTCATGCGCCGGCCCTGCGGCACCAGGCCGGCCGCGACGAGCACGTTCTTCTCCATGTACAGCCGGGCATTGGCCTGCTGCGACGGCTTCAGGCTCACCGCCGCGACCGAGACCAGGGCCGCGCAGATGACGCAGACCGTGGCCGCGAAGAGGATCGTGTAGCGGGTGCTGTTGATGTTAGCCACGGCGTGCCTTCCTGCGCCGGACGTTGGCCTGCACGAAGAAGTGGTCGATGACCGGCGCCATCACGTTCATGAACAGGATCACCAGCATCACCGACTCCGGGTAGGCCGGATTGACGACGCGGATGAGCACGATCAGCGCGCCCATCATCGTGCCGTAGACCCACTTGCCGGCTTCGGAGAAGGTGGACGTGACGGGATCGGTGGCCATGAAGACGATGCCGAAGGCCCAGCCACCGAGCACGATGTGCCACCAGAAGGGCACCGCGAACCAGGGATTGGTGGCCGAACCGATGGCATTGAGCAGGCTGGCCATCAGCACGGTGCCCAGCGTGGCGGCGGCCATCGTGCGCCAGGAGCCGACGCCGGTGAAGATGATGATCGCGGCGCCGATCAGGCAGGCCAGCGCCGAGGTCTCGCCCATCGAACCCGGCTCCAGCCCGATGAAGGCGTTCCACCAGGAGAAGCCCTGCGCCTCGAAGTCGCCGGTCATGGTGCGCATCTGGCTCAGCAGCGTGGCGCCCGAGTAGCCGTCGACGGCGGCGCCCTCGGGCACCGCGGCCCAGACCTTGTCGCCCGAGATCTCGGCCGGGTAGGCGAAGAAGAGGAAGGCACGGGCCGCCAGTGCCGGGTTGACGAAATTCATGCCGGTGCCGCCGAACACCTCCTTGGCGACGACGACACCGAAGCTGATGCCCAGCGCCGCCTGCCACAGCGGTGTCGTCGGCGGCAGGATGAGCGGGAACAGCAGGCCGGTGACGAAGAAGCCCTCATTGACCTCGATCCTGCGTACCACCGCGAACAGCACCTCCCAGGTCAGGCCGACCACCATGGTCACGGCATACAGCGGCAGGAAGTACAGCGCGCCGTGGATCACGTTGGCGCCGAAGCTGGCGGGCGAATAGCCCACGCCCAGCAGGGCGATGACGGCGTGGCGCCAGCCCTCCAGGCTGCCCGTCCTGGCCGGATCCAGCGCCAGGTTGGCCTGCAGCCCGGTGTTGTACATGGCCATGAAGACGCACGGCATGGCCGCGATGACCACCAGGAACATCATGCGCTTGAGGTCCATCGCATCGCGCACATGGGCGCTGGTGCGGGTGACGGCATGCGGCGTGTAGAAGAAGGTGTCCGCGGCTTCCCACAGCGGGTACCAGCGCTCGAAGCGGCCGCCCTTCTCGAAATTGGGGGCGATGCGGTCGAGCAGAGATCGCAGGCTCTTCACGCGTATTCCTTCTCGACTTGATCGAGCACCTTGCGCAGCAGCGGCCCGTATTCCGTCTTGCCAGGACAGACGAAGGTGCACAGCGCGAGATCTTCCTCGTCCAGTTCCAGGCAGCCGAGCGTCTGCGCGCGGACGACGTCGCCGATCACCAGGGCACGCAGCAGGAAGGTCGGCATCAGGTCCAGCGGCATGACGCGCTCGTAGCCGCCGATCGGCACCATCGCCCGTTCGCCGCCGTTGGTGCTGGTGGTCAGCGGCAGTCCGCGGTGGCCGGCGAAGTGGCCGAGCACGACGCTCCAGAGCGAGAACTTGTCCTTCTGCGGCGCGATCCAGCCGAAGAGTTCTCGCTCGTGGCCCTCGTGCAGCACCGACACCTGCCGGTGGTGGCGGCCGAGGTAGCCGGTCTGCTCGCCGACGGCGACGCGGCCGTCGAGCACCGACCCCGACAGCAGGCGCAGGTTTCCGCTGGCCAGTTCACCGCGAGTCAGGTCGGCCAGCGCGGCGCCGAGCCGTGCGCGCAGCAGCCGCGGCCGCAGCACCGCCGGTCCGGCCAGCGAGATCACGCGCTCGACGTCGAGCATGCCGGTGGACAGCAGGTGGCCGATCGCCGCCACGTCCTGGTAGCCGATGTGCCAGACGCTGCGCTCGGCGTCGACCGGATGCAGCAGGTGGATGTGCAGCCCCGGCGTGCCGGCCGGATGGGGGCCGCTGAATTCGTGCACCTCGGCGCGTGAGTTCAGGCCGGCGCCGATGCCGGAACCCGTGTCGCGGCACAGGAATACCGGTCCCTTCGTCAACTGCCCGATGGCGGCCATACCAGCGGCGAAGTCGGCCTCGCGCCCGGCGAGCACGACCTGCGGGTCCGGCGCATGGGGGTGGGTGTCGATGGCGGTGACGAAGATCGCGTGCGCTTCGGCGTCGGCCGCGGGGATGCGACTGAATGGCCTCGTGCGCAGGGCGCTCCACAGGCCGCTTTCCAGCAGCAGGGCGCGCACGTTCGCGCCGTCGGCGCTGCTGCCGGCGCGCGGGAGATTCTCGAAGCGGACCTGGTTGGCGGGGCCGTCGTCGTCGGCGACGTCGATCACCAGCGAAAGGAAGGCGCGGCGGTCACCGCGATGCACGGCGCGCACGGTCCCCGCCGCGGGCGAGGTGTACTGCACGCCGGCAGACTTGCGGTCGCCATACAGCAGCTGGCCGCGCTGCACGCGGTCACCGGGCTGCACCGCCAGCGCCGGACGCAGGCCGGGCGCATCGCAGCCGAGCAAGGCCACCTGGCCGGGGGCCGCCGCGGCCTCGATGCGCTGCGCGGGTGAGCCGGCCAAGGGCAGGTCCAGTCCCTTGCGGATCTTGTGCACGGCCATGTTCGTACTTTGCCTGGGTGTGGTTGGCGCCACCCGCCGCCAGGGGACCGCGCCAGAGGCGTCCACGGGCCGGCAGGGAGCGACGGGAGGCTATTTCAGTAGCCCGTCGCGAGCTTGACCTATGTCAGCCCGAAGTGGAATCGCGACTGTCCCCGATACGGATGGGGCCGTGGCACGCCAGTACACTGCGCCGCGGCTCGTGCCCTGCATTGCCGCGCCATGCCTGCGCGCAGTGCACGGCGCCGGCCCGCGACAGGCCGACCCGCTTCCTGGACCCCATAGACGATGACCCAGCCACCGCTGAACGCCCACCGCGCCCCTGCCGCCGCACCCGCGGCCTGGGTGCTGCAGGCGTGCGACCTGGCCGGGCAGCGCGGCGACAGGGCGCTGTTCGAGCACCTCGAGCTGGCGCTGGAGCCGGGTGCGGTGGTCTGGCTGCGCGGCCGCAACGGGCGCGGCAAGACCAGCCTGCTGCGCCTGCTGGCCGGGCTGGCGACGCCGATGGCCGGCGAGATCCGCCTGCACGGCCTGCCGCAGAAGCAGGCCGGCGCCGAGGGGCGACGCAGCCAGCTCTACATCGGCCACCAGAATGCCCTCAAGGACGACCTCACGGCCCTGGAGGCCCTGCGTTTCCTGGCGCGCACGCGCGGCGAGCGGCCCGACGACGAAACCCTGTCGCAGGCCCTGCAGCGCCTGGGCGTGCGCGGCAGCCGCCACGCCCCGGTGCGCACGCTCAGCCAGGGCCAGCGGCGGCGCGTGGCGCTGTCCCGGCTGGCGCTGTGCCTGCATGTCGACCTCTGGCTGCTCGACGAGCCCTTCGACGCGCTCGACGCCGATGGCATCGCCGCCCTCAACGGCTTGCTCAGCGAACATGCGGCCTGCGGCGGCGCGACGCTGCTGACCAGCCACCAGTCACCGAGCCTGCAGGACCCGGTGCCGCGCATCTTCGACCTCGACCGCCATGGCCTCGCATGAGGGACCTGTTCCTTGCCGTGCTGCTGCGCGACCTCAAGCTGGCTTCGCGGCGGCGCATCGACTCGCTGCTGCCGGTGGTCTTCTTCATCGTCGCGCTGAGCCTGTTCCCGCTCGGCGTCGGCCCCGAGCCGCAGATGCTGCGCGACATCGCGCCGGGCATCGTCTGGGTCTGCGCGCTGCTGGCGTCGATGCTCTCGGTGGGCTCGCTGTTTGCTGGCGACCTGGCCGACGGCTCGCTGGAGCAGATGCTGCTCGCACCGCAGCCGGCGATCGCCATCGCGGCGGCCAAGTCGGCGGCGCACTGGCTGCTGACCGGGTTGCCGCTGATCGTCGCCACGCCGCTGGTGGGCCTGCTCTTCGGCCTCTCGGGTCCGGCCCTGGCGGCACTGCTGGCCGGGCTGCTGCTCGGCACGCCCATCCTCAGCCTGCTCGGGGCGCTGGGCGCGGCGCTGACGCTGGGGCTGCGCAGCGGCGGCATGCTGCTGATCCTGATCGTGCTGCCCCTGACCATGCCGGCCCTGATCTTCGGCGCCGGCGCGGTGAGCAACGTCGAGGCCGGCCTGTCGGCAAGCGGGCACTTTTCCCTGCTCGGAGCGCTGCTGCTCGGCACCGCGCTGGGCGCGCCGCTGGCCACCGCCGCGGCGCTGCGCATCTCGACCGAATGAATCACCGAATGAGGTTCCCTGCGTGAATTCCCCGCCGCTGCGCCTGTATACCTTCGCTGCGCCCTCGCGCTTCTACCAGCTCGCCGGCTGGCTCGTGCCCTGGTTCTGGGTGGCCACCGTCGCACTGACCGTGGCGGGGCTGTATATCGGTTTCTTCATTGCCCCCACCGACGCCACGCAGGGTGAGGCCTACCGCATCATCTTCATCCACGTGCCGGCGGCCTGGATGTCGATGCTGCTGTACCTGGTGATGGCCTTCTGGGCCGGCATCGGCTGGGCCTTCAAGGCCCGCCTGGCGTCCATGGTGGCGCGCGCCATCGCCCCCACCGGTGCCATGTTCACCTTCCTGGCGCTGTGGACCGGCGCCATCTGGGGAAAGCCGACCTGGGGCACCTGGTGGGTCTGGGACGCGCGGCTGACGAGCGAGCTGATCCTGCTCTTCCTCTACCTCGGCTACATCGCCCTCGTCAACGCCATCGACGACGTGCGGCGTGCCGACCAGGCCGGTGCCCTGCTGGCCCTGGTCGGCAGCGTCAACGTGCCGATCATCTACTTCTCGGTGAAGTGGTGGAATACGCTGCACCAGGGCGCCACCATCAGCATGACGGCCGCGCCCAAGATGGCCAGCACCATGCTGACGGCGATGCTGCTGATGACGCTGGCCTTCTGGGCCTACGCCTTCGCCGTGGTCTTCACGCGCACGCGGGCGATCGTCGTCGAGCGCGAAGCCCATGCGGGCTGGGTGGCGGAACTGGCCGGGGGGAGAATGCGTCCATGAACTGGGGCAGCGCTTCGGCGTTCTTCGAGATGGGGGGCTACGGTCTCTACGTCTGGGGCTCTTACGTCGTCACGGCGCTGCTGATGACGCTGGAGCCCTGGCTGGTACACCGGCGGCAGCGCCGCTCGCTGCGGGACGCTGCCCGCTTGAATCCTGGAAACGAGGCTGAATCATGAAACCACGACATAAACGTTTTGCCCTGCTGGGAGGGCTGGTGGCCACCGTCGGTGTCATCGTCGCCCTGGTCCTGAATGCCTTCCAGAGCAACCTGGTGTTCTTCTACTCCCCCAGCCAGGTCTCGGCCAACGAGGCGCCGAGCGGGCGCACCTTCCGCGTCGGCGGCCTCGTCGAGGAAGGTTCGGTCAAGGTCGACGGCACCCAGGTGCAGTTCGTCGTCACCGACACCGCCGCCAATGTCCCCGTGCGCTACCAGGGCATCCTCCCGGACCTGTTCAAGGAAGGCAAGGGCGTCGTCGTCCAGGGCCAGTTGCAGGACGGTGTCTTCGTCGCCCGTGAGGTGCTGGCCAAGCACGACGAGAACTACATGCCGCCCGAGGCCGCCGATGCGCTGAAGCAGGCGCAGCAGGGCGACCGCAAACTGGCCGATTCGCTGGTCAAGGAGCCTGGCAAATGATCCCCGAGATCGGTCACTTCCTGCTCTGGCTGGCGCTCGGCGTGTCGCTGGGCATCGGGGTCGTGCCGCTGGTCGGCGCGCAGCGCGGCCGCGCCGACTGGATGGCGCTGGCGCGACCGGCCACCGGCGTGCTGTTCGTGCTCGTCGCCATCTCCTTCGCCTGCCTGACCATCGCCTTCGTGCAGCACGACTTCTCGGTGCACTACGTGGCGTCCAACTCCAACAGCGCGCTGCCGCTTCAGTTCCGCATCGCTGCCGTGTGGGGTGGCCACGAGGGGTCGATGCTGCTGTGGCTGCTGATGCAAGCCGGGTGGATGGGTGCCGTGGCACTGTTCAGCCGCAACCTGCCGTTGCCGGTGCTGGCGCGCATCCTGTCGGTGATGGGTCTGGCGACGGTGGGCTTCCTGCTGTTCACACTGCTCACCTCCAATCCCTTCGACCGCCTGGTGCCCGCCGCCGTCGACGGCCGCGACCTCAACCCGCTGCTGCAGGACCCGGGCATGATCTTCCACCCGCCCCTGCTGTACATGGGCTACGTCGGCTTCTCGGTCGCCTTCGCCTTCGCCGTCGCGGCGCTGATCGGCGGCAACCTGGACTCGCAGTGGGCGCGCTGGACGCGCCCCTGGACGACGGCGGCCTGGATCTTCCTCACCCTGGGCATCGCGCTGGGCAGCTGGTGGGCCTACTACGAACTGGGCTGGGGCGGCTGGTGGTTCTGGGACCCGGTGGAGAACGCCTCCTTCATGCCCTGGCTGGTGGGCACGGCGCTGATCCATTCGCTGGCCGTGACCGAGAAGCGCGGCGCCTTCAAGGCCTGGACCGTGCTGCTGGCGATCAGCGCCTTCTCGCTGTCGCTGCTGGGCACCTTCCTCGTGCGCTCGGGCGTGCTGTCGTCGGTGCACGCCTTTGCGACGGATCCCGAGCGCGGGCTGTTCATCCTCGCCTTCCTGACCGTCGTCATCGGTGCCTCGCTGGCGTTGTTCGCCTGGCGCGCGCCCACGGTAGGCCTGGGCTCGCGCTTCGCCACCGTGTCGCGCGAGAGTTTCCTCCTTTCCAACAATGTCCTGCTGGTTGTGGCCATGGGCGCGGTGCTGCTGGGCACGCTGTACCCCTTGCTGCTCGATGCGCTGGGGCTGGGCAAGATCTCCGTCGGCCCGCCGTATTTCGATACCGTCTTCGTGCCGCTGATGGCGCCGCTGGTGTTCCTGATGGGCGTTGGCCCGCTGGCGCGCTGGAAGGAGGCCGCAGTGCCCGACCTGGCGCGCCGTCTGCGCTGGGCGGCGGTGGTGACGCTGCTGGCGACCCTCGGCGCAGAGTGGATGGCGGGGGGCTTTTCCTGGCTCGGCGGCCTGGGGCTGGCGATGGCCTTCTGGATCGTCGCCAGCGCGGCCACCGACCTGTGGGAGCGCGTGCGGCCGTCCGGCGGCGTTCGCGGCGGCGTCCTGAACCGGCTCGGCCAGCTGCCGCGTGCCATGGTCGGCATGATGGTGGCGCACCTCGGCGTGGCGGTCTTCATCATCGGCGTGACCATGGTGCGCACCTACGAGGTCGAGCGCGATGTCACCATGCAGGCGAACGACACCACCGAAATCGCGGGCTATACGTTCGCTTTCCGCGGCGTGCGCGAGGTGCAGGGGCCGAACTACCAGGCCTACCGGGGGACGATCGAGGTCACGCAGGGCGATCGTGCGGTGGCGACGATGCATCCCGAGAAGCGCATCTACCGCGTGCAGACGAATCCCATGACCGAGGCCGCGATCCACACCCGGCTGACGCGCGACCTCTACGTCTCGCTGGGCCAGCCCGACGACAAGGGCGCCTGGGTGGTGCGGGTCTATTACAAGCCCTTCGTCGCCTGGATCTGGGGTGGCTGCGTCTTCATGGCCCTGGGCGGCCTGCTGGCGGCCAGCGACCGCCGCTACCGGCTGGCCAGGCGTGAACAGGCGGCCACAAGCACGGTGGGGGCCGCCGCATGAAGCGCTGGCAGTTCCTGGCGCCACTGGCGCTGTTCGGCGTCCTGCTGGCCTTCCTCGGTGCAGGCCTCAGCCTGAACCCGCGCGAGGTGCCGTCACCGCTGATCGGCAAGCCGGCGCCGGCCTTCGAGCTGGCGCGGCTGGACGATCCGGCGCAGAAGATCTCGCACGCCGACCTGCAGGGCCAGGTCTGGATCCTCAATGTCTGGGCCTCCTGGTGCGCCGCCTGCCGCGAGGAGCACCCCCTGCTGGTGGAATTTTCCAGGCGCAGCCCGGTGCCGCTGTACGGCCTGAACTACAAGGACAAGCGCGACGACGGCCTGGCCTGGCTCAGACGCTTCGGCGACCCCTACACGGCCTCGTTGCACGACTTCGAGGGGCGCGTGGGCCTGGACTTCGGTGTCTACGGCGTGCCCGAGACCTTCGTCATCGACAAGCAGGGCGTCGTGCGCTTCAAGCAGATCGGCCCCGTCACCCCCGAGGTGCTGCGCGATCGCATCGAACCCCTGTTGAAGCAGCTCAATGCCTAGGTTACTCATTGCCCTTGCGGCGCTGGTGCTGGCCGCCGCCGTGCATGCCGCCGACGCACCATTGACGGCTGCCGAGCCTGAACTGGAAAAGCAGATGCTGCGCATCTCCGCCGAGTTGCGCTGCCTGGTCTGCCAGAACCAGACCATCGCCGATTCGAACGCGGACCTGGCGGTCGACTTGCGCAACCAGGTGCGGGATATGCTGCGCCAGGGCCAGAGCCAGCAGCAGATCATCGACTACATGACCGCCCGCTACGGCGACTTCGTGCTCTACCGGCCGCCCATCAAGGGCACGACCTTCCTGCTCTGGTTCGGCCCCACGGCGCTGATGGTGGCCGGGCTGGTGACTCTGGTGCTGGTGCTGCGCCGTCGCAGCCGGCTCGGCGCCGAGCACTTCGACCCCGAGGAACCCGAAGACACGGACGCGGACAAGCGATCGACCGACACCGCAAGATGAACAAAGATATCAAGGCGCTACGCGCGCAGTTGCAGACACTGAAGAAGCAGCACGGCGAAGGCAAGGTCGGGCGCAAGGCTTACGAATCGGGCAAGGCGCAGCTGGAGCGCGAGATCCTGGAGGCCGTGCTGGCCGCGCCCGAAGCCGACGCCGCCGGTGCCGCAGCACCGCGGGCGTCGCGCTCGATGACCCTGGGCCTGCTGTCCTTCGTCGTCGTGCTGGCCGTGGCCGGTTATGCCTGGACGGGTTCGCCGGGTGTGCCGAGCGCCGGGCCGCCG
>Ga0209391_10001900_pt1 | contig 10919 bp, 12 predicted proteins | sample PPLLak3March2015_FD_187246 | JGI IMG/M metagenome (GOLD analysis project Ga0209391, IMG submission 187246) | Freshwater sediment microbial communities from Prairie Pothole Lake near Jamestown, North Dakota, USA - PPLs Lake P7 Core (1) Depth... | ecosystem: Environmental > Aquatic > Freshwater >... | reverse complement strand
TTACATTTCGCTGATGGCCGAAAATCAGCGACGTTTGCAGCATCTGGAAGGCGCGGTAAAACATCTTGACGATGAAACGGTGAATCTGCGCCGAAAATCCCAGATCTATCGTCAGGAAGAAATTACCGAAGAAATTGAGGTTATTTTGCTAAATGCAGAAAACCTTTAAATTTGGTTCTATATGATGAAACAAGGATTTTTTATTCAGGAAATAAATATCCTGATTGAATGACTGGCAGCGGCAGGCATAGCCCGCTAAAATGGCCCGGCATAACCATCAGGCAATCTTAAATCAGAGGCAAAAACATGAGTAGCATCATCGAAATTAGTGAATCCGTGCGCCACTACTATGGTCAAGTGTTGCAATCCAGTAGCGACTTGAAAACCAGCGCCTGTTGCAGTATCGACTCCGTTCCCTCTCATCTCAAATCGTTGATTGCCGCATTGCATCCTGAAGTGGTGGAACGCTTTTACGGATGTGGTTCACCGCTCCCGCCAGCATTGGAGGGTTGCACAGTCCTGGATTTAGGTTGCGGTTCAGGACGCGATTGTTATCTGTTGTCCAAATTGGTGGGCGAAGAGGGTCGCGTGATCGGTGTGGATATGACCCCGGAGCAATTGGAAATAGCCACTCGCCACCGCGACTGGCATGCGGATCGCTTTGGCTACCAAAATTCCAACGTGGAATTTCTGTACGGTCATATTGAAAATTTGGCTACCCTGGGCATCGCCGATAATTCCATCGATGTCGTGGTATCCAATTGCGTTATCAATTTATCTCCTGAAAAGGCTCAGGTGATGGCGGAAATTTTTCGTGTCCTGAAACCCGGCGGCGAGTTGTATTTCTCTGATGTGTTTGCCGACCGCAGGATTCCAGCGAATTTGCGTAATGATCCTGTTCTACTTGGCGAATGCCTGGGTGGCGCCCTGTATTGGGAGGATTTTCGCCGCACCTTGTTTGATCTGGGTTGCCTCGACGTGCGCACGGTCAAGCAAAGCCCGATTACTCTGGACGACCCGGAGGTGGCGGCCAAAATTGGTATGGTGAAGTTCCGTTCTGTCACCGTGCGCGCTTTCAAGATTCCGCTGGAAGACCGCTGTGAAGATTACGGACAAGTGGCGTGCTATCTCGGTACACTGCCGGAACATCCGCACACTTTTGATCTGGACGACCATCATCATTTCGAAACCGGACGCCCCTTGCGCGTCTGTGGCAACTCTTTTGATATGTTGGCGCAAAGCCGTTACGCCCGGCATTTCGCGGCATGGGGCGACAAAACCAAACACTTTGGCTTGTTTGACTGTACGCCGGGGTCACAGGGCGAATCGGTAGCGGCGGGCGGTAATTGTTGCTAAGGAATAATCATAAAATAACTTATGCTGGCTCAAGATAATCATCATATAGTTTAGTGTTAATCAAACAATGAGTAAAAAAATTAAAACGGCATTTGTTTGCGACCAATGTGGCGCGGATTATCCGCGTTGGGGTGGGCAATGCACCAGTTGCGGCGAATGGAATACGATTAAGGAAGTAAGGCTTGGATCAGCAACCACAGAGCGTAGTAGCCGTTCGCTGGGTTATGCCGGGAGCCGATCCGAGGTTAAATTATTATCCGATGTCAGTCTGTCTCAAGCTGAACGCATTTCGACCGGGATTTCAGAATTTGACCGCGTTTTAGGCGGCGGTATTGTCAGGGGCAGCGTGGTTTTGATTGGCGGCGCGCCGGGGGCAGGGAAGAGCACACTCTTGTTGCAGGCGATTGCCAGTATTGCCGACAGGTCCATCAGTGTGTTGTATGTATCAGGCGAGGAGTCGCTGCAACAGATTGCTGAAAGAGCACACAGGTTAAAGCTTCCGGCAGATAAAATCATGATGCTGATGGAAACTTCGGTGCAACGTATTTGCGATATGTTGGATGAAATCAAGCCGCAAATTCTGGTGATTGACTCGATTCAGGTGATGCATACACAAGAGGCGGATTCTGCGCCCGGATCGGTTTCTCAAGTCAGGGAATCGGCCAGTTATCTGACTCAATATGCAAAAAAGCATCATGTATCTATTTTTATGGTCGGGCATGTGACGAAGGATCAATCGCTGGCAGGACCCATGACCTTGAGTCATATTGTTGATACACAGGTCATGCTGGGTTCGACAGATGATGCTCGCTTTAGGGTTTTAAGGGCAGATAAAAATCGTTTTGGCAGTGTCGGTGAATTGGGTTTTTTTGCAATGGATAGTACAGGACTAAAAGAAGTCAAAAATCCTTCTGCCATGTTCCTTAACAGGGCAGAAAAACCGTCATCGGGCAGTGTGGTTACCGTGTTGTGGGAAGGTACGCGGCCTCTACTGGTGGAAATTCAGGCATTGGTGACTGAATGCCAGTATGGTAATCCAAGAAGATTGGCCGTTGGTTTTGATCAAAATCGTCTGGCTATGCTGCTGGCTGTACTCTACCGGCACGGCGGCATTTTTACCGCACAGGATGAAATTTATGCCAATGTCGTTGGCGGTATTAAAGTGACCGAAACAAGCTCTGATTTAGCCATTGTCGTCGGGATAGTTTCCAGTCTGAGGGATAAGGTGATTCCGCACGATGTGTTCTTTTTTGGAGAAATTGGTCTGAGTGGTGAAATCAGACCCGTTGCCAATGGTCATGCGCGTCTCAATGATGCGGCGAAACATGGCTTTAAAAAAGCAGTGATTCCCAAGGCCAATGCGCCAAAAACACCTATCAAGGGTTTGGAAATCCACCCGGTATCTACGCTTTCTGAAGCGCTTGATATTCTTGCCGAGATATAGCGGCTAAAGACGCTCCTGCGTATAAGTAACCAGGAATGCTTCGTTGATCTCTGGCAATCTAGGTTATGCCTCCGGTCGTCCAGGTTTGACAGGGAGAAGATGAAAGCTAATGCCGCTTTGTTTAAAGGCGGCATCATGGCGGCCTTTGGTTTTTTTGCTCTTGGGTAGGCCGTTTACAAGATCGTTTTTCCGCAGATTCCAATATTCGAGGCCATCGGTGCTACTGGCCTGCTGGTGCTTGCAGCGAATAGTATTTGTTTAGCTTTGCTCTGGCGACATCGAACCGATGATATAAATATGAGTTCGGTTTGGTTGTGTTCTCGCAACGACATTATTGCGAATATCTCGGTATTGTTTGCCGCCGCTGGTGTATGGTTTACCCATTCGGGTTGGCCCGATATTCTAGTCGGTTTGGCTCTTGCTGCTCTCTTTCTACGGTCAGCGCTATTCGTATTGCGTGGTGCTATTACGGAGCTTCGAGCAATCAATGCCTAACATTTTCACCAACTTGGCTAAGCCATTGCCCGTGCCATCTTCGGATGAATCCGGATGTTTTCTATCTGCTTCAGTGATGATATGAGAGTTACAGAAAAGCCTATTTCCAGTTATCCCTGGTACCTACGTCCATTCTTTTGGAATCAAAAAAGAAAATATGGACAAATTCTTAAACCTGCATTGATTTGGGCCAGAGTTCCCGGGTTGTTTGCAGCGATAGCCATACTCTATGGAGTGCTCGATAGAAAAAGCAGCCCTCTAGATCCGGTTCTGCGCTCCTTAATTACAGTGAGAGTATCGCAAATAAATGGGTGCCGTTTTTGTATTGATATTAACTCCGCCATGTTGGCGAAAAGAACGGGATCCATGAACAAGGTGGAGGCTCTTGAACAATGGCAAGAAAGCGAGCTGTTTGATAACAAGGAAAGAGTTGTCCTGGAATATGTAGAGGCTATCACTTATACCGATCGGCAGGTTGATGATGATTTGACTCAGCGCCTGTATGAATACTTTAACGAAGATGAAATAGTCGAACTAACCGGACTCATTGCCTTTCAGAACTTATCCAGCAAATTTAACAGTGCCCTTGATTTGCCGGCACAAGGATTTTGCCGTCTGCCGCAAAGTACAACTCGCAACAACAATGAAAATCCGAACGTTTAATATAAAAATAGCCTTGTCGATTCTTTAGCTAATGGGAGAAACACCACAATGAACGTATGGCACAAGCTATCGATTACCGAATCTGCAAGCTTTCTTACGACCGATCTGGAGCAGCATGAGAAAGGTTTATCATTATGAAGAAACACCCCCGCTATATCCCGGCGTTTCATTTCCGCTGGCTGACACGCTGGTACGATCCGATGATGCGGCACTTGTTTCCGGAAGAGGCATTAAAGACTGCATTGATCGCGCAGGCCCGTATCCAGCTAGGCCAAAACATACTGGATATGGGCTGCGGTACCGGAACGCTTACCCTGCTGATCAAGCAAACCCAACCGAACGCCGCGGTATACGGACTCGATGTGGATCCCCAGGTGTTGAGCATCGCACGAAGAAAGGCCGAACAGGCAAGAGAGACCATCGTCCTGCAACAGGGCAAGGCGACTTGTATGCCCTATCAGGACGGAAGCTTTGATCGTGTGTTCGCCAGCCTGATGTTGCATCACTTAACGCGGTATGATAAACGACGGGCGCTCGGGGAAGCATTCCGAGTACTCAAACCCGGTGGCGAACTGCATGTGGCGGATTTCGGTAAACCGCACGATCTGACCATGTGGCTAATTTCACTGGTGGTGCGCTGGGCTGAAGAGGTTCACGACAATATTCTGGGCCTATTGCCGATTTTTATGGCAGAGGCCGGATTCCATCCAGTAGAGGAATCCATCCGTTATCGCACGGTGACCAGTACCCTCACTTTATACCGAGCCTGTAAACCAAGTGAAGATGTTCTTTGATCCCAGCGCCAAAGGTTGCGGCCTGCTTCAATTCCCTTCATTCTGCACATCACAAGCTGAGTGTTGCAGGAGTACATAATCATTTATTGGAACGCTGGAACTTGCCCAGGGTAAATTTTGTATTTAAAGCCCAGCATTTCTTCCCATTCATGCAGCATTGAAAAAGAAACATCCTTGGCAACCTTATATGCACTAAGCCCCGGGCTTAACTCATCAGAAGGTTCCTCGGTTAGAATTTTTGCAGGAATCAAATCACAGCCGGCCTTATGTGCTGCCATTGTTTGCTGGTGGCCATCTCGGATATAAATAAAGCCATTACATACAAAAACAGCTATAGGTTGATTTTCCTGAATACTGCCATTTGTGAGTTCATAGCCAGTGCCGGTAAACACTTTTATAGCTTGCGTCGGTAATAATTTTCTGGGGGTTATCCATAGTGATGAATACAAGCTATGGCTTAACCACGCATCAAAACACTCCTTGATTTTTGTGGCAATTGCTTCAGGTGTGGTATAGGAGGTGTCAATGATTAAATCATAATTGCCATATTTCCTGAAATTCACGTTATAGAGCTTTTGAAATCGCTCGTCTTCGATTGTCTGGCGCTTCAGGTTATTTTCAAGTGTCACTTCCAGAGAGGGATTATTCTCGTCATTTCGTGATGCGTTAAATACCCGTTCGGCCCCTACAACAGGATCAACCGCCAAAAAAACTTTAAATGCTGCCGGAATAAAGTGCCAGGCTAACCTGGAGTCCAGGATCAAGTGATCTTGTGTTTTGCCTATTTCAACCACATAAGAATCGATTTCATTATCGATACTTCGGTCTGTTTGTGATATTTTATTCAGCTCCAGCGTTGTTACGCCGCGTCTTTTTGCGATGGCACGCTGTATAGTTCCAGTGCCGATTACTTCGAAGCCTGTTATCTGTTTCAGCGCAGTTGCCACGGAGGATTTGCCACTGCCAATATCGCCTGACATCACAATAATATTTTTCATATCGAGTTAACCTTTCGAGAACTGCAATCCGAGAACGAATGTAAAAAAGCGGCTATGGTAGCATTAATGGCCGTATTATTACGTACCTGATGGCAATAACCCTTATTCTCCAACCAGCGTTTCTATCCGGTACAAGCCTGCACCATCAATACCCAATACATCAGCCAACCAAGGCAAAATTTGTTGCATATCAGCGACTAAAGTCCACGGCGGATTTACCACTATCATACCACTGGCGGTCATACCGTGTTCGTGAGTGTCCGTCTTTATGCCCAACTCGAATAACTGCACATTTTTTATTCCACTGGTTTTTATGGCTTTTTCCAATTGCTTATTGCGGCTGCGCTCTACTACGGGATACCAGAGAGCATAAATGCCTGTAGCAAAACGTTTGTGCATTTGTATTAAAGTCTCGATAACCAGATTGTAATCGCTTTTTATTTCATAAGAGGGATCAATGAGTATCATCCCACGATGTTCATTAGGCGGTAATAAACCGAGAACGTTTTTCAAACCATCAGCATGAAATACTTTGATACGCCGATCCCTGGTGACAGATATATTTAATAACTCAATTTCTGTTGAATGCAGTTCATACAAAAATAAGCGATCCTTGTTACGTAAAAATTGTTTGATGATTAATGGTGAGCCGGGATAGCGAATTAATTCATCAGTGTTGTTAAATTTTTTGATGATATTGACATAATTGGCAACGTCGTCGGGCAAATCATCACGTTGCCATAACTTGCCAATGCCATTTTCAAATTCTCTGTTTTTTAAAGCATAGCCATCGTCCAGGGCATATTCTCCGGGGCCTGCGTGAGTATCAATACAACAAAAAGGCTTATCCTTTTTTTTCAGGTGCTCAAGAATTTTTATCAAAATGATGTGTTTTAAAACATCCGCAAAATTTCCCGCGTGAAATGAATGTCGATAACTTAGCATTAGTAAAGGGCTTGGTGTGTTATGTTGGATAGTGATTTTTCAAAAAACCTTTTCGAATAACATCATGACTATTTCAAAAGCGATTAACCAGATAATAATCCATTCCAGTATCGATGAATGCCTGTGTTTTTGCTCATCCGCCAACATTTCAAATAATTCATGGATGGTTTCCAGCTTCTTTGACAATACCTCGGTGCGCGGGGCTATTTCCAAATATTTTGCAGTGATACCGTAAAATGCTTCATATTCGGGATATTCCCAAAAGAAATCAGGTGTATCCAGTAAATCATAATTTAAAATAATATCGCTTTTGGTCAAAAACAACTGCCCGCGGATTTTCGCGATTTTATGACGACTTAACTTGATGCTGCCATTTTCAGCTAATGACTTGGGAATATAGCTGGTATTGTTGATGGTTGTTATAGCATTGGTTTCAAAAGAGGCCAGTTTAATCGACTGGGCCATGCCTTGAGATAATGAAAATATCAAAATGGGATCTGAAGACTCAATTTCAATATGATCTTCAATAATGCGAGTTACTGGACAATCGAGAGCGAAAGTGAAATTTTCTTCCTCAATTACAGCTAGCGGATTTTCTGCATGATTTAATAATATCTGATGGAGCTTGGCCTGCTGTTCTGTGCTGACGTTCCAGTGCACAACAGCGCCATAATTAAAGACAACCGACCAGGATCGATCATTCTCAATCAATAATGCGCCTTTTATAATTCTTATCAGCGTTGAATCTGATAGCAATTTTGCTAATGCATTAATATCAAAACTCAAAGCCAGGCAATAGGAGGAACATTTTTTGATTAGTTTATTTTCGGGCATAAAGAATATTCCAGTAATTATTTAATGATGAAGAAAAACCTGGAAAAGATATCAACTGCGACATGATTTACTCTGGCACAGTTGATAACTTGTTGAGTACAAATAGTAATTATTTGTCGGATATTTTCAACAACCAACCATTCTCTGCTTCACAATGCGGGGATTTAGCATTTACCTTGATGTTAATTCTAGCTGCCGTGCTAACAAGAGAGGCAGGTAATTTACCTTTAAAGAGATAATAAGGATCTTTAAACTCAGCTGTGACTTCAACGGGTATATTCTTCACAGTGACAGAAACTTGCTCCGGCTTGTCGATATTGAAAACCAAAAAAGAAAACTCGGCTCCAGGTGTGACAGTTGCCAAGTGTGGAGGCAAAAATTTGCCTAAGTTTGGTTTGCCACAAGTCCCTGTGCTGCCACCGCCACCACCTCCACTACCGCCACCATGGCCGCTATGATGCTCTGTGGCATTAGCAGCGCTAATGTTTAAAAAAGAAATAATAAAAAATATGATGAATAATCTTGGTTTTTTCATTGGTTTATCCCTCTTGTTTTTGTTATTAAACGCGACAAGCGTTTTTGTTATACCGAGCGGTTATTATTTTTATTTTAGAAAAATACTAATTATATTCACAAACGGCAGTTCTGTTGCTATAGAAAATCGAATTGACGGTTTGTATCAGGCATTAAAACCAATAGAAAGAGTCGGAAATAGCTTTTTTCCCCGCAACGAATGTCCTGATGCAGGCAACGGTTGGTGCAAGTGTTCTATGGTAGAGCAACTAACAAGAAAAAATCCATTAATGTAAAATGAATAAGTAACAAAAAACTACTTGGCCGATTTGCCATTACACTAACGCTGGAAAAGTATAGAGCCTTATTAATAGAGGGCTTTATTGGACTATTAAACATGTTGAGAATTACTGAACTTAAACTCCCGCTAGATCACCCGGAAAGTGCAATCAAAACTGCCATACTCAATCGATTGGGTATCGGTGCGGAGGAGCTCATCAGGTATGCTATATTCCGGCAAGGCCATGATGCTCGTAAGCGGGATGCGATCAGTCTTGTTTATACGCTGGATGTTGAAACGAAAAATGAACAAGCGATTTTAACGCGTTTAAAAAATGATACACAAATCTCTTTAACGCCCGACACCACTTACCATTTTGTAACCCAGGCTCCAGGTAATCTGACAGAGCGGCCCGTTGTTATTGGTACAGGGCCTTGCGGTCTATTTGCCGGGTTGATTTTGGCTCAGATGGGCTTTCGCCCGGTTATTCTGGAACGGGGTAAAGAAGTACGGGAACGCACAAAAGATACTTTCGGGCTTTGGCGCAAAGCCGTTTTTAATCCGGAATCCAACGTGCAGTTTGGTGAAGGCGGAGCGGGCACGTTTTCCGATGGCAAACTCTATACCCAGATCAAGGATCCCCATCATTATGGCCGCAAAGTGCTGACTGAGTTCGTAAAAGCGGGTGCGCCAGCTGAGATTCTGCGTGTCAGTAAGCCCCATATCGGCACGTTTAAACTGGTGACTATGGTGGAACAAATGCGCGCTACTATCGAGTCCTTAGGTGGAGAGATTCGCTTCCAAAGCCGGGTCGATGCAATTGATATTGATAACGGTCAAGTACAGGGTGTAATACTTGCCGGCGGTGATACTATTCGTAGTAATCATGTGGTGCTGGCGGTCGGGCATAGCGCACGTGACACCTTCAAAATGCTCTATGAACGCGGCGTTTATATTGAAGCCAAACCTTTTTCTATCGGCTTTCGTATTGAGCATCCGCAGTCACTGATCGACAGATGCCGTTTTGGCAAAAATGCCGGTCACCCGTTATTGGGGGCGGCTGATTACAAACTGGTGCATCATTGCCGCAATGGCCGCTCAGTCTACAGTTTCTGTATGTGTCCTGGCGGTACAGTGGTAGCGGCCACCTCTGAAGCAGGGCATGTTGTTACTAATGGTATGAGCCAGTATTCACGCAATGAGCGAAACGCCAATAGCGGTATCGTTGTTGGTGTCACCCCTGATGATTATCCGGGTCACCCATTGGCAGGTATCGATTTTCAGCGCCAGTTGGAAGCTAATGCTTTTAAATTGGGCGGAGAAACCTACCAGGCACCCGGGCAACTGGTGGGCGATTTTATCGAAAATCGTCTTTCTTCAGCGTTTGGTTCAGTCCTGCCTTCGTATACTCCCGGCGTACATTTAGCAGATCTCAGCTCGACCTTGCCTGATTATGCCATTGAAGCAATACGCGAAGCCTTGCCCGCCTTTGACAAGAAAATAAAAGGCTTTGCCATGGATGATGCGGTGTTGACGGGCGTTGAAACGCGCACATCATCGCCGATTCGTATCAAGCGCAATGCACATTACCAAAGCATAAATACCCAGGGGCTGTATCCGGCAGGGGAAGGCGCGGGTTATGCTGGCGGGATTCTTTCAGCGGCTGTGGATGGCATTAAAGTTGCCGAGGCGTTGGCTTTGGATATAATCGGCAGAGCAGAAGAGTTGTAGAGACGCGAAAATTCGCGTCTCTACAGACTTATTTCGAACGTTTGGTGGTGTTGAAGGTAAAAGCGGAAACGATATTGCGTTTATCAAATTTAACAACCAGATCTTCAGCGCTATGGTCACTAAACAAGCTGAATCGATAATTTCCGTAAGTCCATGTCTTCATACCATTGTCCATACCTGTTCTCCAGGGTTTTCCAAATGTCGTATAGATATCATTCTGGGTGGTTTCCCCTATATGGATAGTTGATATCTGTCCAGCCGGGAACTCGTGACCGACAGAAGCGCATCCTGAAGACAACAGGAGCATTAACACAACAAAACCACAAAAGGTTTTCCTCAGTAATTTAATAGAACATTTATTACAAAACATATCAGTTTTCATCCATTTGTTACTCAATGTAAAAGTTGACTATCCTGATGGTAAAATAAAAATCTGTCAAATTTACGGCTTAAACGGGTTTTTCACCTACGTCTAAGCAGCCGCCCTTTGGCGGATCTCCCCAGCACTTTAATCATTTCATCCACCTTGGTGGACGGAAATGCGCCTTCAGGCCCCAATGGGTTGATGTCGGTGAATGGTGATTCATACAGCCGGTCCGGTTCCATGGCGCCGTTTTCGGTTAGATACTGCACGACAAGGTTGACGAATTCAATCTGGTTTGGTGTGGCTGTAGTGCCACTGATGAACTCGCTGAATGCCTGCGTAGCGGCCTCCCTGTCCATTCCCACCAGTGAACGGATGTGCATATTCTGGCTCAACCTGAACACCCATTCTGATCCAATCTGAACACCTATTCTGATTTAAGTTGAACACCGATTCTGGTTTCAAGCTGAACACTTTTCTGGATTTTCCAGAATCGGTGTTC
>Ga0209391_10001895_pt1 | contig 10932 bp, 11 predicted proteins | sample PPLLak3March2015_FD_187246 | JGI IMG/M metagenome (GOLD analysis project Ga0209391, IMG submission 187246) | Freshwater sediment microbial communities from Prairie Pothole Lake near Jamestown, North Dakota, USA - PPLs Lake P7 Core (1) Depth... | ecosystem: Environmental > Aquatic > Freshwater >... | reverse complement strand
ACCGACACCTGGCGCGCCTCGCCGTTTGCGGCCACGGACATCCGCGCCGAGTGGGACGCCCTGCGCGAGGTGAACAGCAAGCTCTGGGACATCGAAGACCGCATCCGCGACCAGGAGCGCGACGGCAACTTCGACGACGTGTTCATCGAGCTGGCTCGCGCCGTCTACGTGACCAACGACGAGCGCGCTGCCCTCAAGAAGGCCATCAACACGAAGCTCGGCTCGACCCTGGTCGAGGAGAAGAGCTACGCCGACTACACCCGCAAGGCGTGAGCGTCAGCCCTTGAGCGTGAATTCCGCGGAACAGTAGGGGCACTTCGCCCAGCCGGTCTTCTCGATCGGCAGGTACACCCGTGGATGGCTGTTCCACAGCTGCATGCCGTGCATCGGGCAGGCGAGCGGCAGGTCGTCCGCAGTCACCTCGTACTGGTGCTGGGCGTTCGGCTGGATCAAGGTCTCGCTGGCTCGGGCACCCACTCTGCTGCTCCTGGCGCGTGTCTCCCAGGCATTATCGCCCGCCGCAGGGCCCGCCGTCAGCCGCCCGGCGTGCGCGGCACGCCGGCGGCGAGCAGCTCGTCGAGCCGCTCGATCACGTCCGCGACGGTAATGAGTTCCATCACGCCCGGTTTTTCGATCTTGGTGGTCCACGGCAACTCGGCGGCAGGCCGGCCATGGAAGCGCCGCGCCGCCGCGTCGTAGCGGTCCACGCACCACTCGCGGCTGTAGTACGGACCACTGCGTGCCGGGTTGGTGGCGGCGTAGAGGCCGATCACCGGCGTGCCGACCGCGGTTGCCATGTGCGCGGGCCCTGAGTCGGGCGTCAGGAGCGCCGTCGCGCGGGCGAGGGTCGCGAGCAGCTGCGGCAGCGTGTCCTTTCCGACGAGGTTCACGCAGGCACTGCGCATGAGCGCGGCAATGCGGGTCCCGTACTCGAACTCGAGCGGACTTGGGCCGCCGCAGATCAGCACCCGCAGGCCGTGCCGCGCCGCCGCGTGGTCCGCCACGGCCGCGTAGCCCTCGGGCGTCCAGTTGCGCAGCGCGTGGCTCGAGCAGGGGCTGACCACCAGCGTGGGCGCGCCGCCCGGGATCGCCCGACGTGCGTAGTCGAGCGCGGACTCGGGCAGCGGGATGTCCCAGCGCATCGAGCGGCCCGGCACGCCGAGCGCCTCGGCGAAGCCGAACAGGCTGTCGAGGACGTGCTCACGGCTGCGCGGCGCGATACGCTCGTTCGTGAACAGCCACTGCAGCTCGCGGGCGCGCGCGCGATCGAAACCGATGCGCCGCCGTGCCGGGACCTGCGCCGCGGCGAGGCTGGCGCGGATCGCGAGCTGCATGTGCAGCAGCGCGTCGTAGCGGCGCCCGGCCAGGCGCCTGCGCAGCTCGCGGTAGGCCGCAACGCCCGCCTTCTTGTCGAACACCACGAACTCGACGTCGGGCAGGTGCCCGAGCAGTTTGTGCTCGAGGCGGCCGATGATCCAGGTGATGCCGACGCCGGGCCAGGCATCCTGCAGCGTGCGCACCACCGGCAGCACGTGGCACACGTCGCCGAGCGCCGAGAGGCGCAGCACGCACAGGTGTCGGGGCGGATCGGTGGCGGTCGGGGGCATCGCGGTCGGGGCGGTAGGCAGCGGGTGTCCGATGGTGAACAATCCGACCTGAGGATCCAGCGAGGAAGGTCGAACGGCGTGAGCGCAGGTCCGGAAATCGTCGCGCCGACCGCGGGCGGCGCGATGCTATACGATGCCTCGCGCAGCAGCCAGCCGGACGACCGGATCTTCGAACGCAGTCACTGGCGCGAGCGCGGCAGCGTGGAGGAAACGGCCGGCGGACGCGGCACCGTCGCCTTCCTGCACGACGGCGAGCGCCGCTGGGTTCTGCGTCACTACCGCCGCGGCGGCCTCGTGGCCCGCGTGGCCGACGACACATACCTCTATACGGGCGCGGCGCGCACGCGCTCCTTCCGCGAGTTCCGCCTGCTGCGCCAGCTGTGCGAGTGGCGCCTGCCCGTTCCGCACCCGGTGGCGGCGCGCTACGTGCGTCTCGGCCTGCTGTACCGGGCGGACCTGCTCACCGAGGAACTGCCCACGCGGCGCACGCTCGCCCAGGCGCTGGCCGCCGCACCGCTCGCCGCGACGACCTGGCGCGCCGTCGGTGCCTGCGTCTCCCGACTGCACGCGCGTGGCGTGCACCACGCCGACCTCAACGCCCACAACATTCTGCTCGGCGAGGACGGCGCGGTGTACGTGCTCGACTTCGACCGCGGCCGCCTGCGCGCGCGCGGGGCCTGGGAGCAGGCGGTGCTCGGGCGCCTGCGCCGCTCGCTCGCCAAGGTGACCGCGCCGCTGCCGGCGGATCGCTTCGACGAATCGGCGTGGGCCGAGCTGCACGCCGCGTGCGAGGCCGGCTGATGCGCGCCCTCTACGTCGTTCTCACCTACATCCTCGCGCCGATCGTGATCGCCATGGAGGGCTGGAAGGCGCTGTGGAACCCCGACTACCGCGGGCGGCTCGGTCAGCGCCTCGGCTTCATCTCGCCGCCGCCGGACCCGGGCGGGCTGTGGGTGCACGCGGTGTCGGTGGGCGAGGTGCAGGCGGCGGTGGGACTCATTCGCGCGCTGAACCAGCGCTTCCCGGGAATCCCGGTCGTGCTCACCACGGTCACGCCCACGGGAGCGCAGCGCGCCCGCGCGCTGTTCGGCGAGTCGGTGCGGCACTGCTACCTGCCCTACGACCTGCCGGGGTCGGTGCGACGCTTCCTCGACAGCGTGCAGCCACGCGTCGCCATCATCCTCGAGACCGAGATCTGGCCGACGCTCTACAACACTCTCGGCCGGCGCCGCATCCCGCTCGTGATCGCGAGTGCGCGCCTCTCGACGCGTTCGGTGGACCGCTACCGGCGCATGGCGTCGCTGTTCAAGGAAACGCTGTCGCACGGCATCGTGATCGGCGCACAGACGGCCGCCGACGCCGAGCGCTTCCGAGCCATCGGGGCGGCCGCCGGTCGCGTCCAGGTCACGGGCAACGTGAAGTTCGACCTCGAGATCCCGGCCGCCACGGTCGCAGAGGGGCGGGCGTTCCGCGAACGCTGGGCCGGGGGGCGGCCCACGTGGATCGCGGGCAGCACGCACGAGGGCGAGGAAGACGCCGCGCTCGCCGCGCACGTGCTCGTCCGCGAGCGACACCGGGATGCGCTGCTCATCCTGGTGCCGCGCCACCCGCAGCGTTTCGAGGCGGTCCGCGCGTTGCTGCGACGGCGCGGGCTCGCGTTCACACAGCGCAGCTCCGGTCTGGGACCCTCGGCCGGCGACGCCGTGTACCTCGTCGATACGCTCGGCGAGTTGCAGCTCTTCTACGCGGCGGCCGACGTCGCCTTCGTGGGTGGCAGCCTCGTGCCGGTCGGCGGCCACAACCTGCTCGAGCCGGCGGTGCTCGGACTGCCGATGCTGTCCGGCCCACACACGCAGAACGCGCAGGACGTCGCGGAACTCCTGCAGCGCTCGGGTGCGCTGCGCATCGTGAAAAGCCGGGAGGATCTCGCGCAGCGCACCAGCGACTGGTTCGACCACCCCGAGACCGCCCGGGCCGACGGCGCACGCGGCCTGCACGCCGTGGCGCAGAGCCGCGGCGCGGTGGAGCGACTCGTGGCGATGATCGTGCCGCTGCTCAGCCCGCCGGGCGGGTGATCTGCAGCGGCGTCGGCCGGGTCAGGAACTCGTTGATGTAGGCGAGGTCCTCGGGCGCGAGGATGCCGGCGGCCGATTTCAGCCGCACGAGGTTGATCAGGTAGTCGTAGCGACTGCGGGCGTAGTCGCGCTGCGCCTCGAACAGGCGCCGGCGCGCGTCGAGCACGTCCACGGTCGTGCGGGTGCCGACCTCGAAGCCGGCCTCGGTCGCCTCGAGTGCGGTCTGGTTCGAGGTCACCGACTGCTTGAGTGCGTTCACGCGCGCCCGCTCGGCGATCACGCCGAGGTAGGCGTCGCGCGTCTCGCGCTCGGCGCCCCGCAACGCGCCGTCGAGCTTCTCGCGCGAGGCGCGATGGCGATACACCTGCTGGCGCACGCGCGACTGGGTGGCCCCGCCGCTGAAGATCGGCACGTTGACGCGCACGCCGATCACATCGTCGGTGCGGTTCGAATCCGCGGTGCCGGCCACCGGGATGGGATCCGGCACGCCCGGTGCGTCCGAAAGCTGCAGGCGCGTGTTGACCTGGTCGGCCGAGCGGTCGTTCTCGAAGCGCTGGGCGTAGAGATCCACGGTCGGCAGGTGGCCGGACTGCGCGATCTTGACGTCGGCCTTGGCGGTGTCGACGCCGAGTCGCGCCGCGATCACGGCGAGGTTCTGCTCAACCGCCTTGGTGACCCACTCGTCCTCATTGGCGGGCTGCGGCTGGTCGAGCGGCATGTCGTCCGCCGGCTTCGCGAGTGTTTCGTACACCTCGCCGGTCAGCTCGCGCAGCAGTTCCTGGGTGCTCGCGAGCGCCCGCTTCGCCGCGATGACGCCGGCCGTCGCGCTGTCGTACGCGGCCTTCGACTCCTGCACGTCGGTGATCGCGATCAGGCCGACCTCGAAGCGCTTTTCGGACTGCTCGAGCTGGCGGCTGAAGGCCTGCAGCGTTGCCTCCGCTGCGGACAGCGTGTCCTCGGCTGCGAGCACGTCGAAATAGCGCCGCGAGACGCGCACCATCAGGTCCTGCTGGGCCGCGCGGTAGTTGGCCTCGGCCAGCGCGACCTCGGAGCTGGCGCGCTTCAGGGTCTGCCACTGGTCCCAGCGGAAGATCGTCTGGGTCAGCTGCGCGGTGTAGTCCCAATATGAGCTCGTGTCGGTCTCGTTGCGGTTGCCGACCGAAATGACCTCGCCGGTCGTGGTGTCCACCTGCGGGAAGTAGGACTCGCCCTCGGAATCGCTGGTGTACACCTGCCCGCCCAGCGAGATCTGCGGCAGCAGCAGGGCGCGCGCCTGGGGCTTGGCCTCGAGAGCCGCGAGCCGGTTGGCCTCGGCCTCGCGCACGATGGGGTCGCTCTTGACCGCCGCCTGGTACACGTCGAGCAGGTTTTCGCCGCGCGCCACAGACGTGCCGAGGGCGAGCGCGACGCAGCTGGCGAGCAGGAAGGACTTGTTACGCATGGATTCACCGTCTGGCGAGCGGGTCGCCGCTGGTTCAATTGGTGTTGTAGCACACTATATCACCCGCGAGGCCAATGGAAACCTCGGCCGGCGACTGGCGTGCGTCAGAAGACGAACTTGGGAGGCTCCGCGGCGTGGACCAGGGGATCCATGGCCGTCTCGAACAGGCTCTCGCGCCGCCACTGGCCGGGGCCGGTGCAGGTGATCCGTCGCGCCTCCATGACGTGGCCGTTGCCCACCACGGCAAAGAGCCGGCCACCCTCGAGCAGCAGCGATTCGAAACGGGGGTCGTACACCGGCAGCGAGCCGGTCAGGACGATCACGTCATAGCGCGAGGCGTAGTCGCGGTCGAACGCGTCCACGTTCTCGACGCTCACGTTGCTCGCGCCCGAGCGTGCGAGGCTCGCACGGGCAGCATCCGCGAGGTCCGCGAAGATCTCGAGCGAGGTCACCGAGCGGGTGAGCGCGCCGAGGCAGGCGGCGAAGTAACCGCTGCCGGTGCCGACCTCGAGCACCGTATCGTCGGCCCGCAGCTCGAGCGATTGCAGGATGCGGCCTTCCAGCGTCGGCGTGAGCATGTGCTGCCCGTGGCCGATCGGCACGACCATGTCGGCGAACGCGAGGTCACGGTAGGCGGGGGGCACGAACGCCTCGCGCGGGACGCGTCCCATGGTCTCGAGTACGGCGGCATCGAGCACAGTCCAGGCACGGACCTGCTGCTCGATCATCTGGCGTCGGGCGAAATCGGAGTCCAGCATGGGCTTGCGTACCACGGTGCGACGAGGAAGCCCGGGCGACGGTCGGTGCGCGGGTGGCCGGAAAGGTTAAGCGCTCCGCCGCCGGGCGACAAGGCGTGAGGCATGCGGCATTATGGTGAAAGCGCCGGGTGCTGGCGAGCCATTCCGCTATGCTCCTTGAGACGCAGGATATAACGACAACACCGAGGAAAACGGGCGCGCTCCGCGCCCCTGCAGGCCCAAGGACGACCCGGATCACGCCATGCTGACCGTCGCGCTCATCGCCGTCGGACTGCTGGCAGCGCTGCTCGCAGTGCTGCTCGCCGTGCGCGTGCGCGAGATCGGCAAGGTACGTGAGTTCGGCGAGCGTCTTGACGCCGTCGCCCAGGCCGGTGAGTTCGCCGTTCCGCTCGCCTCGGAGGCCGGCGGCGGCCCGGCCGGCGAGGTGGCGCAGAGCGCCGAGCGGCTCATGGCGCGACTGCGCAGCGAGAAGGAGGCTCAGGCCGAGCGCGGGGCGCTCTACCGGCGCCTTGCCGAGGCCATGCACGAGGGCGTGGCCGTGGAGCGCGGCGGCATCCGGCTCGCCAATGCGCGATTCGCCGAGCTGTGCGGCGCGGCCTCGCCCGCGGACCTCGTCGGGCGGACCCTGACCGACCTCGTGCACCCGGATTTCAGAGAGCTGCTGGCTGGCCACCTACGCCGCCACCACGCCGGCGAAGCGGCGCCCGCGCGGCTCGAGGTCGAGCTGCCCGCAGCGGCCGGTCGTTCGTCGCGGGTCGAGCTCGCGTTGTCGCCCACCACCTACGAGGGCTCGCCCGCGCTGCTGGTGTCGGCCGTTGAGATGAGCCCGGCGCCGCGCGAGCCCGTCCGCCGCGCGCACGCCAATGCCTGGGAGGCGCTCGACGCGCTCGGCGAGGGCGTGATCACGACCGACCTGCAGGGACACATCGCCTACGTGAACCGGGCGGCCGAGGCACTGATCGGGCGACCGGCCGCGGACGCGCACGGTCGCACGCTGCTCGAGGTCATCGATCTCGTCGAGGAAGGCGATCGCAAGGCGCTCGGCGATCCGGTGCGGCAGTGCCTGACCAGCGGCGGCCGCGTGCACGTCGGCCGCCGCGGCATGGTCGTCTCTGGCAACGGCGAAGGCGAGCGCTCGATCGAGCTCAGCGTGTCGCCGTTGCGCGACGCGTCTGGCGACCTCGCCGGCACGGTCATCGCGTTGCGCGACGTCACCGACCTGCGCGGCCTGACGCGCCAGATGTCCTACCAGGCGAGCCACGACGCGCTCACCGGCCTCGTCAATCGCCGCGAGTTCGAGCGCCGCCTGCAGGAATCGCTCGAGGAGGCACACGTCGGCGGGGTCCGCCACGTACTCTGCTATCTCGACCTCGACCGCTTCAAGTCCGTCAACGACGAGTGCGGGCACAGCGCGGGCGACGGCCTGCTCCGTGAGGTGGCCGGGCTCATCAAGGACGCCGTGCGCGACTCCGACACCGTCGGGCGCCTCGGGGGCGACGAGTTCGGCATCCTGCTGGCCGGCTGCCCGCTCGAGAAGGCGCGGCAGATCGCCGACGACGTGGTGCGCACCGTCGGCGAGTTCCGCTTCGTGTGGAAGGACAAGATCTTCACCATCGGCGTGAGCGTCGGCCTCGTGGAGATCTCGCGCGAGAGCGGCACGCTCGAGGACCTGCTCGGAGCGGCTGACTCGGCCTGCTACGTCGCGAAGAGGCAGGGCGGCCACGTGCACGTGTATTCGGCGCGCGACGAGGCGGCGGCCCGCGGCCGCGGCGAGATCCAGTGGCTGCAGCGTTTGCAGACGGCGCTGCGCGACGGTCGATTCGAGTTGCACGCGCAGCCGATCGTCGCCGTGGACGAGACCGCCACGCGCGGACCCGGCCTCGAGGTGCTGCTAAGGCTCCGAGACGACGATGGCACGTTCGCCACGCCTGCGGAGTTCATGGCGGCCGCCGAGCGCTACCGGCTGATGCCGCAAGTGGACCGCTGGGTGGTGCAGACCGCGCTAGCGGCATTCGCCCGCGGCGTGCTCAAGCTGCCGCCCGGCCGCAGCCTGTGCATCAACCTATCGGGCCAGACGCTCGGCGACGGCTCGTTCCTCGAGTTCGTGGTCGAGTGTCTCGACCGCACGGGCGTGTCGCCCGACCGCATCTGCTTCGAGGTCACGGAGAACTCCGTGATCACCAACATCGAGCACGCACGGCGCTTCATCGGCGTGCTGCACGGCATGGGCTGCCAGTTCGCGCTCGACGACTTCGGCCGCGGCCTGAGCTCGTTCGCCAACCTGAAGAACCTGCAGCTCGACTACCTCAAGATCGACGGCTACTTCATCCGCAACCTCGCTTCCGACAGCGTCAACCAGGCGATGGTCACCGCGATGATCAAGCTCGCCCGCTCGCTCAACTTCCAGGTCATCGCCGAGCACGTCGAGGACCTGGCCGCCGCGGATTCCGCGCGCCGCATGGGCGTGGACTTCCTGCAGGGCTACCAGACCGGGCGCCCACAGCCGCTGCCGCTGGCGAGCTGAGGCGGGGGGCGTTCCGATCGGTTAAGGTGGCCGCGTGATCTGGCTCGCCTCGCTGCACGTCTATCCCGTCAAGTCCTGCCGCGGCATTGCGCTCGAGGAGGCCCGGCTGACCGAGGCCGGACTCGAGCACGACCGCGAGTGGATGATCGTCACCCCCGAGGGCCGCTTCGTCACGCAGCGCGAGTTGCCGCGACTCGCGCTCGTGGAGGCCCGGCTCGCCGCGGACGCACTGGTGCTGTCGGCCTCGGGCCACGGCTCGGTCGGCGTGCCGTTCGATCACGCCGGCGAGCCGATCGAGGTCACGGTGTGGCGCGACCGCTGTCGCGCCTTCGACCAGGGCGAGGCGGCGACAAAGTGGCTGAGCGCGTTCGTCGGTCGCCCGCTCAAGCTGGTGCGCTTCGACCCGTCCCGCCCCCGCGCGAGCGAAGCGGCCTGGACCGGCGGGCTCACCGCGCTCAACCGCTTCTCCGACGGCTTCGCGCTGCTCGCGATCGCGCGCGCCTCGCTCGGCGACCTGAACGCCCGGCTCGCCGTGCCGCTGCCCATGGACCGCTTCCGGCCCAACCTCGTGCTCGACGGACTTCCGCGCTACGGCGAGGACGAGCTCCAGGATCTCGTGACCGGCGGGGTGCGGCTGCGTCGCGTGAAGCCTTGCACCCGCTGCCGCATCACCACCACCAACCAGGCAACGGGCGAGGTGGAGGGCGAGGAGCCGATGCGCACGCTCACGACCTATCGCTGGGACGCGTCGCTCAAGGGCGTGGCGTTCGGGCAGAACCTGATCGTGGTGGCCGGCAGCGGCGAGCGGCTGCGGGTGGGGATGGAACTGCACGAGTCGCGGGCCTAATCCGACCCGCCGCGTCACGCCGTCGGCACCGCCTTCGGTTCCATCATCAGTTGGGTCTGCAGCACGAGCGCGCAGAGGCGGCCGTCCTCGCGGCGGATCGAGGTCTGCCACACCATCGTGGTGCGGCCCTTGTGCAGCGGCACCGACTCGCCGGTCAGCAGCTGCCCCTCGGGTGCGGCCGCCATGAACTTCGTGCTCGACTCGATCGTGGTGGTCGTGGCGCCCGGCGGCATGTTGAGGAAGGTGCCGACCGCGCCCAGGGTGTCGGCGAAGCCCATCACGGCGCCGCCGTGCATCATGCCGCCGACGGTGCAGATCTCCGTCCGCGCCCGCAGCCGGCCCAGCACGCGCTCGGGCGTGGTCTCGACGAGCTCGATGCCGAGCAAGCCGGGGAACTGCTTCGCGATCACCTGCTGCACGAGCGCGGGCGACATCGGGTTCGTCGTCATGGTGTGTCCTCCGTCGCCGGCCAGAGCTCCGGTGAGCGATACGCGTAACGATACGCAGCGTAGAACGCAGGCGCGATCAGCGGCAGCAGGATGCCGGCCACGACGATCGCCGCGGGGCCGGCCACCAGCACGGGCCAAAGCGCGACCAGCGTGGCGATCAGCACGACCCAGAAGGCCGGGCCCCAGTAGCGGTGCGCGCCGATCGGTCGGCGCAGTGCGTAGCCCCAGGTGGCGATGAGCAGCACGGCGCTCAGCACCCAGTTCGCCGGCGTGCGAATATCGACCGCGCCCTGTACGACGTTCGCGGCCTCGCCCAGCACGATCAGCGCAGTGAGCGCTGCGGCGTAGGCGGTCCAGCCCTTGCGGATCACGATGCGGTCCGTCGCGCCGATCAGTAGTGCGGAGGGATTTCGACGGGCGAGGCGTCGGACGCCCGGCCCTCGATCTCCTGCAGCTGCTGGTGCAGGCGCTGGTTCATCGCGAGTGCGGCGTCGAGCTGCCGCTGTTGGCGGTAGACCACGTCGCTCAGCTCCTGCACGGCGCGCTCGAGGTGCGCGAGCTTGATCTCGACCGTCTCGAGGCGGTCGGCGCCCGCGGCTGCCGACCGCTCGACCCCGAGCGCGACCTCGAGCGCGCCGTCGTGGCACAGGCCCTGTACGCGGGCGTCCACGTAGGCGCGCGCGGCGTCCGCCGACAGGTGCGACGGCGCTTCCTCGATCTCGTCGGCGGGCTGCATTGCGGGCAGGCTCCCAGGGGTCGCGGTGGCCGGATAGTGCCGATCGGGGCGTGACGGCGCAAACGCTCAGCGCGCGCCGCTCCGCCCCCCGCGCAGCAGGAACACGCACACGACGACCGCGACTGCGAGTGCCACGAGCTCGCCGGTGAGTCCGCCGAGCCGCGGGTCCATCACCTTCGGCGCGAGACCCGCCGCCACGAGCCCTGCCACCGCCACGCCGGCGAGGCCCTCGCCGGCCACGAGGCCCGAGGCTGCGAGGATGCCGGGATCGCTCTCGCCCTCGGCACGCGGCGCGCGGTTGCGCTCGACGAGTGCGCGTACGCAGCCGCCCACGAACAGCGGCGCCATCGTCGCGAGCGGCAAGTACACACCGATCGCGAAGGCGAGGCCCGAGACGCCGCAGAGCATGGCGCCGATCGACAGCCCCGCGCCGGTGAGCACGAGGTCCCACGGCAACGCGCCCGCGAGCACGCCCTCGATGATGGTCTTCATGAG
>Ga0209391_10001894_pt1 | contig 10936 bp, 13 predicted proteins | sample PPLLak3March2015_FD_187246 | JGI IMG/M metagenome (GOLD analysis project Ga0209391, IMG submission 187246) | Freshwater sediment microbial communities from Prairie Pothole Lake near Jamestown, North Dakota, USA - PPLs Lake P7 Core (1) Depth... | ecosystem: Environmental > Aquatic > Freshwater >... | reverse complement strand
CCAGAGATCGATCGCACCGGTGAGATCTTTTTGCCAGAGCGCTGGCTCGTCTTCCGTGCCGATGCCGCGGCCGAATGCCAGGGATTCGTGGGCATGCAGCGCAAAGGCCAGCAGCCGCACCATCATTCGCTCATCCGTCTCGGACGGATGCCGTGCCAGCGTGACGGTATGGTCTTCATAGTAGTGCCGGTCCATGTCGGCGATGTGCAGGGTGGCTTTGAAGATGGTGGCATTGGGGGCCATGGTGTGGTCGTGCTTTCTCGTGAGGCAGTGTCAGTGGTGCGGCCGGGCTGACAGATTCGATCGGCGGGTCATGTCTGTTCCACGATGTACATCAATTCCAGCCGCTCGCGTGCCCAGGGCGTTTTGCGCAGAAACGTGAGGCTGGATTTGATGCTGGGGTTGTTGAGGAAGCAGCGCACGGGGAGCCGCCGCCCCAATTCTTCCCACCCATGGCGATCGACGAGTTGGGTGACGATCATTTCCAGCGTGATCCCGTGCAAGGGATCGCGCGGATGAGACTTGGGCGGCGAATGATCCATGGCCGGGGCTAGACATTGAACCGGAAGTGCATGACATCGCCGTCCTGGACGATATACTCTTTGCCTTCCAGCCGCATCTTGCCTTTCTCTTTCGCTCCTGCTTCACCTTTGCAGGCGATGTAGTCGTCGTAACTGATCACTTCGGCGCGGATAAAACCTTTTTCAAAATCGCCGTGGATGACGCCGGCTGCTTGCGGGGCGGTATCGCCGATATGAATGGTCCAGGCCCGGACTTCTTTGACGCCCGCGGTGAAGTAAGTCTGGAGGCCCAGCAGCTGATAGGCGGCGCGAATCAGTCGGTTGAGACCCGGTTCCGTCATGCCGGTGTCGGCGAGAAACTCTTTCTTTTCTTCATCCGAGAGCACGGCGATTTCCGATTCCAGCGCGGCGCAAATGGCCACGACCGGCGCGCCTTCTTTCGCGGCATATTCCTCCACGCGGGTCAGGAGGGGATTATTCGTGAAACCTTTTTCAGAGACGTTGGCCACGTACATCACCGGCTTCATTGTGAGCAGGCAGAGCGGCTTCAATAAGGCGCGTTGCGCCGGGTCCAATTTCATCGTGCGCGCGGGTTTGCCTTCATTCAGGCAGGCGGCGACCTGGACCATCAGCTCGCCGAGCTTTGCGGCGTCTTTTTCTCCGGCCCGAACCGCTTTCAGATTCTTTTCCTGCGCCTTTTCCACAGTGGTGAGGTCGGCTAGAGCCAGCTCTGTGACAATCGTCCCGATGTCGGACAATGGATCGACTTTGCCGGACACGTGAATGACATTGTCGTCTTCGAAGCAGCGCACCACATTTACAATGCCGTCGGTTTCACGAATCGTCGCGAGGAACTGGTTGCCCAACCCTTCACCCTTTGAGGCTCCGGCTACCAACCCGGCGATATCCACAAACTCGGTCGTGGCATATTGCATCCGTTGCGGTTTGACGATGTCGGCCAGCGCCTGCATGCGGGGGTCCGGCACTTCCACGATCCCGATGTTCGGCTCGATCGTGCAGAACGGATAATTTTCCGCGGCAATACCCGACTTGGTCAGCGCATTGAACAAGGTAGACTTGCCCACATTGGGCAGCCCGACGATTCCACATTTCACGCTCATGACAACCCCTTCATAGTCATTGCAATAGTAGATGAGCCCTGCGGGAGTCTCTCCGATGGGAGAGACGGAGCCGGCAATGAAAACCGGTCGCGCATTCTACGTGGTCAGGGTCGGTTTGGTCCACCCCTCCGTACGGGCGGCCGGGTTGATCGAGTGGGGCTAGTGAGCGGCAAGTATCAGTTTGATGATGCCCGAGATATCTTTGACATCGGCTGACGGGGACAGGTTGTTCGTGAGGCGGTTATAGCCGGCTTCGAAAGACAGTAAAGTTACCCAGGCCTGCGAGCGCTGAAGGTCCCAGGCAAGGATGCCCTTTCCGCCGACTTGTTGTGTGTCAAGCAGTCCATCGTTTGAGTGGGTGCTGGCATAGTTGCCTGTGGCACTCAGCCACAGGCGCTGATTGTGCCGGTATTGCATTGCTACAGAGGCGGATGGCGATTCGATTCGCGTGCCCGACCAGTTCTGAATTTCTTCCCGGTATCCCAACGTAGGGGTGATGGTCAGGGTGTTCAACGGGCGAATGGCAGCGGTAAGGGTTTGCATGCGAACTGTATTCTCTGCCCCGCTGCGCTGTAGATCGCTGCCGAGGATATAGGCAGAGGTGATACGAGCATTCCACGCGGCACCGGTATAGGCCAGAGCTCCTTCGAGTGTATGCGTGTGGTTTCGTTGCGGCGCCACTCCGAGCGGATCCGCGGAACTGCGTAGTCCCGTATTGGAGTAGGTGAGCATGAACTCAGGCAAACCGGGACTCTTCCAGGCGAGTCCTAATCGGCCGTAGGTTTGTCCCAGCCTGGTCCTCGTGGTGTCGCCGGTCACATTATTCCATTGCTGTCCAACGGAGCTCCGTAGCGTCGTCTGTCCGGACTTCCATTCTCCCCAGACTTCACGCATCGCCAGATCCGGCCCATTCAGGAAGGATTGGCCAGCTGAGCGATAGAGAGCGCCGTATCGTACGGAGCCTGCCGTGCCGGTAATGCCAAGCCGCAGCATCTGGCCGGATGCGTCTTCCCGAGTGTCACCGGGGATTTTGTTCTGTAGCCAGGTGGCTCCGCCCTCACTTTTAGCCATTTCCGCTTCTGTCACAAGCAGGCCGTTGAGCAGATTGATCGAGGATAGGAGTCCGTGGGTTCGAGCTTGTTCCGTTTCCGGCGCCAGGGTCTGCAGCCGTGTGGAAGTCACCGCGGGCGGTGGCACAAAATATGTCGATGTGAGGCTGGTTTGGTAAAGGGCAGGGGGGGCAGGCTTAAGCTCGGCCTGCGGCGTGGGATCAGCAAACAGCGTGTTCCATATCGCAAGGGTTTGGTCGGGCATCGACCCATCTCCACCCCATACGATTGAGGCGGGCAGCATCAATGAGAGCGTGAGAATGAGGCTCCACAGCAGGTGCATATTTCATAGGTATTAAGGGTTCGCTACTAAATGTAGTACTTGAAAAATTATCGTAAACCACTGGATAGGAGGGCCTGCTGAGCTGTTCTGTAAGCCTGGATTGATGTGATGGCGTTTGGACTCGGCAGATTAAAATCAAGTTATTTCAGATAGTTGCAATACTTATATAGGCAGTGACAATCGGGAACAGGCCTGAACAGTTTAGGACAAGGGGAGACCATGAGGCGATGACTGTAGAAGTATTGCATTAAGCCTTCGTTGGCATCAAAGGAGGCTAGGATTAGAACCAAGAGTTACCGACGCAGAACGCAATCAAGTCGAAAGCCATGAGACCTTGAACCCAAGTGCAGGCCTAAACAGGCTGATCGTGGAGTTTCCATTGGCATCAGGGGGAGAGGCTCATTGCAGTACCCCCTCCTTAGAGAAACTCCGTCTCCTCGGAAGAGGGGTACCAACCTATTGTCAATCTTGGTACTCTTCAAAACATTAGAGAGCTGTTGAAGTAGGTCGTCTCCCATCCACGAGGATGGTTTCTGTGGAGGTTAGTCCAACGGTGCACAGGGCTGACTGCGAAAGAATGGCTCGCCTCTTTGGTAAGTGAGCGTTAATCATTCCGAGACGGTTTAGGAGATCAACAATGGCGAGCCGAAGGTCATGCTCTGGTTCCAAAGATACTGTCGGCAACTATTGCCGGAGAAAACAGGTGGCATGGGTGAGCATGTGCTCGCTAGTGATACTTTCCGCATTCTGGTGTGTCTGGGCCAATGCAGAGAATACTCGCATCACCCGCCCAGATCATGGCATCGCATCCAATTCCAGCGGTCACAATGTGCATGGCCGATACAAGGACGGAGAAGTGATCGTCAAGTTCCGCGATGGGGCATCGGCTGCCACCATTGCAGCTGCCGAGACAAAGACAGGCACGCGTGCGATGAAGTCGTTCACCGCAGGCTCCCATCGGTTGCATCATCTCAAGTTGGGGAAGGGAGTCGCTGTCGAAGATGCCATTGCAAAGTATCGGCAAGACCCCGCTGTCGAGTATGCCGAGCCGAACTACATCTATGAACTAGCCGGCGTTCCTAATGACCCACTGTTCAGCCAGTTATGGGGGCTTCATAACACTGGCCAGACGGTTCGAGGCGTAACGGGGACTGCTGGCGCCGACATCCATGCCGTGGAAGCCTGGGACATTACCACCGGTAGCCCAAACGTCATCATCGCCGTCATAGATACAGGAATCGCCTACGACCATCCAGACCTTGCACCTAACATGTGGACGAATCCTGGTGAAATACCGAATAACGGTTTTGATGATGATAGTAATGGTTACGTGGATGACTACTATGGATATGACTTCTTCAACGACGATGGCCATCCCATGGATGTGGTACATCCGGCTGGTAAAATTGGCCATGGGACAAGTCTAGCAGGGACTATTGCCGCAGCAGGGAATAACAGCATTGGTGTAACAGGTGTCATGCAAACTGCAAGACTGATGGCCCTAAAAGCTGGGGACGGGTGGGGTGGTGTTGGTGTTACCAGTGCTACTTTCTTGCCGGCCGGCAATTATGCAATCGCAAAGGGCGCTCGCGTCATCAATGCCAGTTTTGGAAGGCTCGGCGGTCCTTGCAGTGCCGCTGAATATAATATGCTCAGTGCGGCCAATGCGGCTGGTATCATGGTGCTTGCGGCCGCTGGCAATGACTCTCATAGCAACGATATCACGCCATGGTACCCTGCACAGTATAGTGCCGATACAGCATGTGGACCGGCACTGCCGAATGTCATTGCCGTCGCTGCAACGGACCAATTCGACCACTTGGCATCATTTTCAAATTTTGGTCCGACCTCCGTGCAAATTGCCTCGCCTGGGACGGCTGAAACCTACAGTACTTATCCGACATTTGGCCGCACGACCCTGTTTGTCCACGACTTTGATGTGAACCCCAATGCGTATGGATATACATTTAGCGGAACCAGCAGCTGGGGCTTTACCAATTCGGCGTCCTTAAGCCCACCCACCAGTCTGACAGATAGTCCATCAGATAATTATGCGGTCAACACGAATTCGTATGCGACAGGCCCAGTGTTTAGTACTGTGGGCCTGCGTGGTTGTCAGTTAGCGGGAGATTTACGGCTGGCCGTGGCAGACGAGTTTGATGGCATGCAAGTTCAAGTCTCGAGTGATGGTGGAGTCAGTTGGGTGAATCGAAACAGATTCACTGCATCGTCCGGTGGTTCGTTTGTCAACCTCCCTTTTGGAGAGGTTCGGGACGATAGTCCCGCTACCAGATTCCGTTTTAATTTTTTCTCTGATGCGTCAGGTGTTGGTGACGGTGCCTATATCGATAATCTGCGGGTTGAGTGTGTGTTTGGAGCTCCTGACGGTGAAAGTGCATATGCCTATCTGGGGGGTACTTCATCGGCGACAGGACATGTGTCGGGTGTCGTCGGGCTCCTCCTTTCCGTCAATCCAAATCTAACGGTGGCGCAGATCCGCAATGCCATCATCAATACCGGCGATGTGCTCCCCGCGCTTGCCGGTAAGACGTTGACGGGTCGCCGGCTCAATGCCCGCGCGGCGCTCGACAGCGTCAGTGCGTTTGTGGTCACCGTCAATAAGGCGGGGACTGGTTTGGGGGCGGTCACATCGGCACCGAACGGGATCAACTGCGGCGCTACCTGCAATTTCCAGTTTTCCGCAGGTGCGAGCGCAACGCTGACGGCTACTCCTGCTCCTGGGTCAGTATTTTCAGGATGGAGCGGAGGTGGGTGCGCCGGTATCGGTACGTGCTCATTGTCCACGACCGCTAGTGTGACTGCCACCTTCACGTTGGCGCCGCCGGCACCGTTTACCGTGACGGTGTCCAAGAGCGGAGCTGGAAGCGGAACCGTGACGTCTGCGCCGCAAGGGAACAATGGGGGTATCAACTGTGGAGTGACCTGTACGGATCAATTCAGCCAAGGCACGACAGTAACGCTCACCGCGACCTCTGCTGCCGGGTCTGTGTTCTCCGGGTGGAACGGAGGCAATTGTGTCGGCACAGGAACTTGTCAGGTCACCGGGGATGCGACGGTGACGGCAAGCTTCACACTTCCTCCGCCGCCGAATACCTTCAATGTTTTGGTGGCAACGGTGGGAGCCGGATCAGGAACAGTCACGTCAACACCGGCGGGAATTAACTGTGGTGCGACCTGCAACGGTAACTTCCAGGATGGCACTCTTGTGACTCTCGCGGCGACCGCAAACTCCGGCTCTACTTTTACTGGTTGGAGCGGTAGCGGATGCGCAGGAACCAGTACCTGCGTCGTCAATACTGCTGCCACCGTGACCGCGTCGTTTGACGGTCCAGTTTCAGGGGGCGGGGGCTCTCAGGGTTCTTCTGGTGGTGGCGGAGGCTGTACGATTGCGCCGGCCGGTTCGAATGATGCCTTCATGCCGAGCCTACTTCTGCTGACGCTCGGTGCGCTGTGCTGGAGAGCTCGAAGTCGGGATTGCTGATGTGATATCTAACCCTTCTGTCGATAACCCGCCGAGGTCTTCAGCTTATTTCCTGGAGACTCGGCGAGACGTAACTGTATCCATGGTTCCTGTTGCATCAGTTCTCAATGAGCTCTTTGGGCGTAGGCCAGTACTGGCCTTTTATCGTTCTCCCGCATTTCTTTCCAGTCTCGCCGCAGGAGCGGCTTTCTTTGGTGTGTTGCCCTTGCTGGTGGCCGTCCAGCCGGTGTCCTGGCAGCGCATGTTGTCTGTGGCGTTCCTCTTGGCTGCGGTGTGGCAGCCGATTGTCGAGGAGCTTTTGTTCCGGGGATGTTTGCAAGGAGTTCTGGTGCGTCGTGTCTGGGGACGGCAAACCGTCATTGGAATAAGCATAGCGAATCTTTTGACGTCGATCTTATTCATCGGTGCCCACATCCCGACACACCCGCTTCTGTGGGCATTGCTGACGTTGTTTCCTTCATTACTTTTCGGAGTGCTGCGCGACCGGTCAGGGTCGGTGGTTCCCCCGATCGCTCTTCATATTTTCTATAACGCAGGGTATTTTCTTATTGCCGGAGGCTCCGCTATCGTCTGAATGCGGGTGACCTGTCTTCAAAAAAAGGCGACCCTCGACCCATTCCGCTGCCCCGCAGCTCTATCCCATGGCGGCCCAGATTTTCTGAGCATTCTCGCCGGTGAATGTCATGTCGTCCTGTGCAGACGAGCTGCGCTCAAAATAAAGATGCAGCAACCCTCCACCAAAGTGGGCCTCGCGGACGAGATCCAGATTAATTGCGACCTCACCGGCACGTTCCTCGTCCTTCACTTTAATAAACCGCATGATTATTTCCTCCTGGTTTTGGTCTGGTGATGGGGGATTGGCGCATCTGATGTACCCATCACGATGAAAAGGCCACCGTAAGGTAGGTGGAAGTGCAAGAATGGTCAAGTCAGTGGTTTTACCAATCGCCCGGGAGATTTTGGCACAGGTCGCAAGAAAACAGGGTGTCTGAGCTGGTCAATGGAATAGAAGTGCTGAAGACGGACGAAAAGCGGGCCCGCGTGCGTTCGTAGAGCATATTTTCGGATCCCCCGTGCTAGAGCAGGCCGTGCTCGATTTCGTGCAGATAGAGAAAGTCCGGCGCTTTGACTCCTGCTTGTTTTCTGATCTCGACCAGCTCCGGTGACTCAAAGAAGCGACGAGCCTCGCCCAAAGACGACCATTCTGAAAAGTGCACGATGCGGTTGGCATCGGAGTCGTTTCGCAGAAGCTGATAGCTGATTTCTCCGGCAGTCTTCCTGATGCCGGCAGCCTGGTCGAAAATCATCTTCCAGACTGGATAGGCCTCGACTTCATGAATGATCAACACATGCGGCATGCGAACTCCAAGGGCAAAGGGTTGGTTCAGGTGACAGTGATACTGGATGTGGTCAGTTTACTGCATATATGGAAGGGCATTCATCACATGGAGGAGGTATGAGGGGGTCTGCGTGGCGCTGTTTGGCTGAAGGAGCACCACGTTCCAGAATTGCAAATGCGCTGTCTGCATGATTCTCGTTCCGTCGGACTAGGTGGTGCGTTTCAGCAGGGCTGCGAAGCGTGCGAAGGGCGTGAATGTCGAAGGGGGATCCTGCGTCCGGCTCGTCGGTGCCTCATCAGGCGCGTCAGCCACTTGATACCGCTGGTGTTCATTGTCGTGACAATAGAGACAGAGTAATTCCCAGTTGCTTCCGTCGGGCGGATTATTTTGATGGTTGTGGTCTTTATGATGAACTGTGAGCTGGCTCAGTTTCCTGCCGTCAAATTCGCGCCCGCAGTGGGCGCAGATCCAGGGAAAGAGTTTGAGTGCCTGCTCGCGAGGGGTCTGTTTCCGTTGAGGACGGTTGCTCGATGCCATGCGCGCCTCGAAATGAACAGCGACTTGATACGTCTGTATTCTACAGCAGGGCGCGAGCGAAATCCCGTCTCTGTTGCGTCAGGCATGGCATAAGCCGGTCGCTCCGCGCAACCGGATGAATGGCGAGGAGAAGGGGGATGCCGGCTGACTCTGCACCGGCGCATTGCTCCTGGCGTAGGATCCTCTCCGGTACAGGCTCACGCCGCCGCGTGCTTGATGTTGAAGATTCCTACCCCTCTCGTAATGATGATCTGTCCCGCCCGACTCAAGCGACCGACTTCTTGAAAGAACTCGTTCCAGGTGAATTCAGGGTAGCGCGCAACCAAGGCCTCGAACTCGTACTCTGCTGAGCCTTCAAGAAATTCGAGTATCCGACCGGTAATGGGTCTTTGCTGTGCCATTGCGATGCCTCCTAATGAATTTGTCATCTTCGGCGAACGAATATCTGGATGAGCCTGTCTTCTTGCATCAGCATGGTCAGGTTTCCCAATCTCCGGCTGATTCCTCAGTGCGTCGAAGACACGCGCGGAAAGCAGGGCGCATCAGTGCTTTGTAAAAGCCTACAAGTGCTGCTGGCGTTCGGGCGGCGGAGACTGGAGAATCAATCGCGTGAGGGAGGAAGGAGCGGGACGCGCGATGGATAAGACAGTCGGCGAGGCAGAAACGTCGTATGTGTATACTGTGCCCGGAGACCAACGAGGTCAAGCGATATGTTTGGTGGTCCTCCCATTGGGGCAGGGATTATGGTATCGTTAACCGTCTGATCTCGGCTTGGGTCAGTCACGGAAGGTTTGCGTGTTGCCTCATCCTGCAACTTGGATGACACGGATGAGAGTGAGGGGGGCGCGGTCGCTGTCGAAATGTGAAGGGGAAATGGGTGGGGGCCGGTTTCATCTGCCTTCTAGGAGAAGGGTAAAATATTTTCCTTCCCGGGGAATTACCTCCTTTTCAGACTCCGTGCGATAAAGTACAATAGCCGCGCTTTCCGCAGATGACGTTTCTAACCCTACACGTACGTGTGAAGAGGGCGGTGAACGATGAGAGCGATCTATGAGTAGACCATCCGGCGATGCTATCAGTCCTCAGTCTGGATCGGAGACCATTCAATGGGCCACCGCGATCCCGTTCTTTCTTGTTCATCTGATGGGCCTATGGGCGATCCAGACCGGAATCAGCCTCGAGTTGGTTATTCTGGCGATTGCCAGCTATTACCTGCGGATGCTGGCCATTACGGCAGGGTATCACCGCTATTTTTCCCATCGCTCCTATAAGACCGGCCGGGTCTTTCAGTTTCTCTTGGCCGTGCTTGCCATGACGTCGGCGCAGAAGGGGGTGTTGTGGTGGGCCGCCCACCATCGGCATCACCACAAACACTCCGACCAGGAAAGAGATCGCCACTCCCCGGTGCAGCGAGGGTTCTGGTACTCCCATGTCGGATGGCTCTTGACCAACGAATATGACCGGACTGAGTTCGCCATCGTGAAGGACTTGGTAAAATATCCGGAGTTGCGCCTCCTCAACCGGTTTCACTACGTGCCGCCGTTTTTGTATGCTCTGCTGATCTATATGGTGTGGGGGTTTCCCGGACTCGTCTGGGGATTCTTCATTTCCACGACCGTGCTCTATCATTGCACCTTCTTTATCAATTCACTGACCCACATCGTCGGACGCGTGCGATACGACTCCCGCGATGGAAGCCGGAATAGCTTCATCTTGGCTATCCTTTGTTGCGGGGAAGGCTGGCACAACAACCATCACTACTATCAATCGTCGGTCAATCAGGGATGGCGCTGGTGGGAGATAGACTTTTCTTATTATCTCTTGATCCTGCTTTCCTGGTTCCGGATTGTGTGGGATCTTCGAACCCCTCCTGATCATATCAAGGCCAAGATATACGCTCCTGGCAACTAGGTGACTCCGGGGGCGTTCAGTCGTTCGGTCAAACTTTTCGTGGTCGCTCGTGCTACAGGCGCGGCACCATCGGTGTGACGCGTACGCGGCGACTCATCCGCGAGGCGAGATGAAAGAGACGCTTCGGTTATGAGCCCACAGCACACGGTTCAGGAATTACTCGAACGGGCCCAGGTGCACCTTGGCGGGTCTGATCCTGGAGATATCCTGATCCATGATGCCCGATTCTATAAGCGCGTCCTGACTGAGGGTTCGCTGGGACTCGGAGAGTCCTACATGGACGGCTGGTGGGACGCCGCGCAACTGGACGAGTTCTTTTTCAAGGTTGACTCTGCCGACCTCGACAAAGCCCTGCAGGATAAGCATCTCCTCCTGAACACGTTCAAGGCTCGCCTGTTCAACATGCAGGATAAGGACCGCTCGAAACGAGTTGCGCAATGCCACTATGATTTGAGCAACGAGTTTTACGAACAGATGCTCGGCCCGCACATGCAATACACCTGTGGCTATTGGAAGCGGGCTCAAACACTGGCGGAGGCGCAGGAGCACAAGCTGGATTTGATCTGTCGCAAACTGCAGCTTAAGAAGGGCCAACGGGTGCTGGAGCTGGGC
>Ga0209391_10001893_pt1 | contig 10937 bp, 6 predicted proteins | sample PPLLak3March2015_FD_187246 | JGI IMG/M metagenome (GOLD analysis project Ga0209391, IMG submission 187246) | Freshwater sediment microbial communities from Prairie Pothole Lake near Jamestown, North Dakota, USA - PPLs Lake P7 Core (1) Depth... | ecosystem: Environmental > Aquatic > Freshwater >... | reverse complement strand
CCGGCAGCATGTGGCGGCTCTGCGACCACGCGAACATCCAGGGAATGGCGCGCAGCGCCTCGATGCCGCCGCCGGCGTCGCGCGTCACCGGCCGCGAGCCGATCTGCATGCGCTCGATCACGTCCACCGGCGTGACGCTCTGGAAGTAGTCCACGAACGACGCCTCCTCGTACACCAGCGCCCGGTACGAGCGCCGGCTCGCCTCCGCGAAGACGGCCAGCGCCTCGTGCCAGCGCGGGTCCGTCACGGCAAGGGCCGGCTGGCCGGCCGCGGCCAGCGCCACCGCGTTCACGCTGCGCTCGAAGCTGCGCATCGCGATCGGCCGCAGGCCGTAGCGCTCGTTCACGCTCTCGCCCTGCTCCGTCACGCGCAGGCGCCCGCCGATCGCCCCGGGCGGCGCGCTGCGCACCAGGCCCTCCGTGCGACCCCCGCCCACGCTGACCGAGCCCCCGCGACCGTGGAAAACGAGCAGGTCCACGCCCGCGGCCTCGCAGGCCTCGACCATCGCGGCCTGTGCCTCGCGCAGCAGCCAGCGCGAGGCGACGATCCCGACCGCCTTGTTGCTGTCGGAGTACCCGATCATCACGATCTGCCGGTTGCCGCGCGACTGAAGGTGCGCGCGATAAACGGGATCGGCCAGCAGCCGCTCGACGATGGGGCCCGCGTTCTCGAGCGACGCGACCGACTCGAACAGCGGGGCGACGTCGAGCGGCAGCACCCCGTCCGGACCGTCCGCGAGGCCGGCCCATTGCGCGAGTAGCAGCACCGAGAGGACGTCGTCCACGTCGCTCGCCATGCTCACGACGTACGATCCGACCGCCGGCCGTCCGTAGCGATGGCCGCAGAACTCCATCGCCTCCAGCACCCAGAGTGCGCGCTTCGCGGCCGCGTCCAGCGCGGCGACCGGCGATTCGTCGCGCTCGAGCGCCGTGTCGAGCCTCAGCCGGCGTTCCTCCGGCGTCCGCTCGGCCCAGCCGTCCTCGGCGAGCGCCCGCCCGACGATCTCGCGGTGCACGTCGGCGTGCTGCCGGACGTCGAGGGTGGCGAGGTGGAAGCCGAAGGTGCGCACGCGCCGGAGCATGCGACGCACGTGGAACAGGCCCGCGTACTCGCCCTGGTGCGCGGCCAGGCTGCCGGCGATCAGTTCGAGGTCGCCGGTGAGCTGCTCGACGCGCTCGTAGTGTCCCGAGCGGCCCTCGTAGGTGGCGCGCAGGCGCTCGGCGACCTGCCCGAGGAACACGCGGTAGGGCATCCGGTCGTGGCTCGCGGGAGTGGCGGTGCGCGCCCCAGGAACCAGGCTGCGGTACTGCTCGATGCGCACCGCGATCTCGGGCGACACCTCGACGCGGCTGCTGCTCTGGCTCAGGCGCTCGGCGAGCGTCTGCGTCTCGAGGAAGTAGCGGTTGACGATCAGCTGGTGGTGGCGCGCGCAGCTCTCGCGGATGGTCTTCGCGTGCACGTCCGGGTGCCCGTCCATGTCGCCGCCGACCCACGAGCCGAAAAACAGCATCTCGGGCACGTGCACCGCGGCGGCGGCCTCGCCGAACACCGCCGACAGCGCGGCCTCGACCTCCTCGTAGAACCCGGGGATGACCTCGTAGATCACCTCGACCAGGAAGAACAGCACGTGCTCGCGCTCGTCGGCGACGCTCAGGCGCTCGCGCGAACTGCCCGCGGTCTGCCAGCCGGTGGTGAGTTCCGTGCGCACCCGCTCGATGATCGAGCGTCGCTCGCCCGGCGTCAGGCTCGGGTCGAGGCGCTGGGTGAGCAGGCGGGCGATGCGCTGTCGCTGGCGCAGCAGCGTGCGGCGCGTCGACTCGGTGGGATGGGGCGTGAATACCGGCTCGATGCGCAGCCGGCCGAGCAGTCCGACGACCTGCTCGAGCGTCAGGCCGCGCGCCTTGAGCCGCGCGAAGCACTCCTCGAGCCCGCCCGGCTGCGGCGTGCTGCTGTCGTTCATGTACTGCCGGCGGCGGCGGACCCGGTGCACCTTTTCGGCGAGATTCACGACCTGGAACCAGGTGGAGAAGGCGTGGACCAGCGACAGGGCCTCCTGTGGCGTGCGGCCCTGGGTCCGTACGACGAGCTCGACGGACTGGTCCGCGTCGCCCTGGCGGCGGCCGATGGCCGCGAGGCGATCGCCCTCCACGGCCGCGAATAGCTCCGGTCCGCACTGGTCCTTGAGCACGTCGCCCACCAGCGCGCCGAGCACGTGCACGTCGTCGCGCAGCGCCGCGTCCTTCAGCGGAAAGAAGATTCCTTTGCGGGCCATGGCGCGGGTCGCGCTGGGAGGTGCCGTTGCTGACGTTGTTCCGCGCTGTGCGGCTGAATAGGACCTTTTCGGGTCGGCCGAATGATACCGGACCGCCGCGCCCTGAGGGTTGCGATGTCGCAACACGAGCCCGGAGGGGTCTCTTGCGGCAGTGCAGGCAGCCCCGCAACTGTCACGGAAACGAAAAGTCCGGCGCGTAGCTTGGGTAGGTCGTCCGATCAGGACTCAACCCCACGCCGAGGATTCTCGCCGATGAAATTCAAGCTTTCCGTGCTGGCCGCAGCCGTCGCACTGGCCTGCGGAACGGCCTCCGCCCGCCAACCCGAATTCTCGATCCAGCTCAACTCGCTCGCCAGCTACACGGGCAGCGCGGCGGGCGTGCAGGACGCGACAGGCATCGAGATCCTCGCTTACGACCGCGACTCGAAGCGGGTGTTCGCCATCAACGCCGGCGCCAACACGGTCGACGTCGTGGACCTCAGCGATCCGGCCAACCCGACGCGGGTCACCGCCATCGACTTCTCGTCATTCGGCGGCGGCGTCAACGGCGTGGCCGTGCACGATGGCCTGGTGGCGGTCGCCTCGGAGGCGATCACCAAGACCGACCCCGGCAGCGTCGTGTTCCTCGACGCCTCGACGCTCGACGTGCTCGGCCAGGTGTCCGCGGGAGCGCTCCCGGACATGGTCACCTTCACGCCCGACGGCGAGTACCTGCTGGTCGCGAACGAGGGCGAGCCGAGCGAGGACTACTCGATCGACCCCGAGGGCTCGGTCACCGTGATCGACCTGCGCGCGGGTGTCGGCGCGGCCACGGCCCGTACGGCCGACTTCTCGGCCTACGTCGGCCAGGAATCCGCGCTGCGTTCCCGCGGCGTGCGGATCTTCGGTTCGCAGCGCCTCGCGCAGGCGGATGGCTCGGTGGTGCGCGTGCCGTCGAACGCGGCGCAGGACTTCGAGCCGGAGTACATCGCCGTGCAGGGGCCGCGCGCCTACGTGACGCTGCAGGAGAACAACGCGGTCGCCGTGCTGAATATCGGCCAGGCGCGCATCGAGTCGGTGCTGCCGCTCGGCTTCAAGGACCACTCGCAGCCCGGGAACAAGCTCGACGCGTCGGACCGCGAAATCTCGAGCTCCGAGGGAATCATCAACATCGCCAACTGGCCCGCCTATGGCATGTTCCAGCCGGACGCGATCGCCACGCTCAAGGTGCGCAACGAGGTGTTCCTGCTGACCGCCAACGAGGGCGACGCGCGCGTGTACCCGACGGCGGACGACATCGTGCCCGGCTTCGAGGAGGGCGACATCTTCAACGAGGAAGTCCGCGTCGGCTCCGGCAGCTTCGTGCTCGACACCACCGTCTTCGGGAACGCCGCAACCCTGAAGTCCGCTGCCAACCTCGGCCGCCTCAACGTGACCAACACGCTCGGCGCGCGCGAAGTGGACGACGATGCGCAGTTCGAGCGCATCTACGCCTACGGCGCCCGCTCCTTCTCCGTGTGGGACCCGGCCCGGATGGCGGCCTCCACCTCGCCTACGACGCCGAACACCGGCCTCGTCTGGGACAGCGGCGATGAGTTCGAGCAGATCACGGCCTCCGTCTATCCGCTCTACTTCAACGCCAGCAACAATGATCTGAGGCTCGACAGCCGCAGCGACAACAAGGGTCCGGAGCCCGAGGGCGTGACCGTCGGCCGCGTCGGTCCTCGCGACTACGCGTTCATCGGTCTCGAGCGCATCGGCACGCTGATGGTCTACGACGTGACCGACCCGCGCTCCCCGCAGTTCGTCCAGTACCTCAATACGCGCTCGTTCGGCAACGACAGGCTGCCCGGCCAGGACGACTCGGGCGCCGAGGGCGTGACCTTCGTGAGTGCCGAGGACAGCCCGAACGGCCGTCCGCTGCTGCTGGTGGGCAACGAGGTCTCGCAGACGATGGCGGTGTTCGAGGTGGAGCGAATCCGAAACCGAATCCCCCGCTGAGCCGGTGCATGGGAGTCGAGGCGGGGCCGCCCCCGCCTCGATCCCTCGGTCGATTGTGCGAGGCCAGGGCCGGTGCTATACCAGCAGCCGGCCCGCAGCCGACGAGCACCCGCGAACGAATGAACGACATGCAGCGCATCGTCATCGCGCGCCGGCGGGTCGAGAGGAGTCGCGTGTGAGCCCGGTGCTGCCGCTCGCGGGCATCCGCGTCCTCACATTCGAGAATTTCGGCGCCGGACCGTTCGGCTCGATGTACCTCGCGGACCTCGGCGCCGAGGTCGTCAAGATCGAAAACCACGAGCAGGGCGGCGACGCCACGCGCGGCATGGGTCCCTGCTTCCTCGGGCCGCACGACAGCCATTTCTTCCAGACCTTCAACCTGAACAAGAAGAGCGTTGCGCTCAACCTGAAGCGTGCCGCGGGCCACGAAGCCTTTCGCAGGCTGGTTCGCACCGCCGACGTCGTTCTGAACAACCTGCGCGGCGACCAGCCGGAAAAGCTCGGACTCGACTATGCGGCGCTCGGGCCGGTGAACCCGCGCATCCTCTGCGCCCACCTCTCGGCCTACGGCCGCGACAACGAGCGCAAGGGCTGGCCGGGCTACGACTACCTGATGCAGGCCGAGGCCGGGTACCTGCACCTCACCGGCGAGCCCGGCACGCCGCCGGCCCGCATGGGCCTGTCGATCATCGACTACATGACGGGCATCACCACTGCCGTCGCGGTACTGGCAGCGCTGGTCGGCACGATGAAGAACGGCCGCGGCTGCGACATCGACGTGTCGCTGTTCGACGTCGCGCTGCACCAGCTCACCTATCCCGGCAACTGGTACCTCAACGAGGGCCTGCGCACCGAGCGCCTGCCACGCAGCTCGCACCCCTCCGCCGTGCCGGTGCAGCTCTTCCGGACCCGCGACGGCTGGATCTTCGTGATGTGCATGACCGACAAGTTCTGGCAGGCACTGCTCGGCGTGCTGGCCCGCGAGGACCTCGCCGCGCATCCGCATTACGCGGACGCGATCGCGCGCCGCGAGCACCGGGACGCGCTCACTGCCGTGCTCGACGCCGAGTTCGAGCGCGAGACCACCGCGCACTGGCTCGGGCGGCTGCAGGGCCTGCTGCCCGTCGCGCCTGTGTACGACCTGCCACAGGCCCTCGACAGCCCGTTCGCCGACGCCGTCGGCATGGTACGGGCCCTGCCGCATCCGGCGCGGCCCGACTTCCGCGTGCTCGCCAACCCGATCAAGCTCGACGGCGCGCGCCTGCCCTCGCGGCCGGCGCCTGCACTCGGCGAGCACACCGACGAGCTGCTGCGGGACGCCGGCCTCTCGACGGACGAGATCGCGGCCCTCAAGGCCAGCGGAGCGGCCGGATGAAGCTCGAGGGTCTGCGCGTGCTCGACCTGACGCTGTTCCTGCCGGGCCCGCACCTCTCGCAGCTCCTGGCTGACCACGGCGCCGAGGTCATCAAGCTCGAGCCGCCGGGCGAAGGCGATCCCGGCCGTCACATCGGGCTCGGCGAGCACGGCCACTCCGTGTTCTTCCGCAACCTCAACCGCGGCAAGAAGAGCGTCAGCCTGAACCTCAAATCGCCGGCGGGCCGCGAGGCGCTGCTGCGCATCGCGGAGCACGTGGACGTGTTCATCGAGGCATTCCGGCCCGGAGTGGCCGCACGGCTCGGCTGCGACTACGAGGCCGTGAAGGCGCGCAATCCGCGCATCGTCTACAGTTCGATCAGCGCCTTCGGCCAGAGCGGGCCGTACCGCGACGTGCCGGCGCACGATCTCGCCTGCGAGGCCTACGCCGGCGCGGTCAGCGTCAATGTCGGCCGGGACGGCGAGCCCACCCTGCCGCACGTGCCGGTCGCCGACTTCGCCGCCGCCTCGATGGGCCTCGCGGGCGTGCTGATGGCGCTGTACCGGCGCGAGAAGACTGGCCAGGGCGACCGCCTGGACATCACCATGCACGACGCCGCACTCGCATGGCTGCCGAACGTGCTCGGCCCGGTGTTCGTCGAGAAGCGTGCGCCCGCCCCGCAGCACGAGCGCACCTGGGGCGGCAGCGCGTTCTACCGCATCTATCGCACCCGCGACGGCCGCCACGTCGTGCTCGGCGGCCAGGAGCTCAAGTTCGTGCGCAACCTGCTCACCGAGTGGGGCCAGACCGACCTCGTCACGCTCTGCGAGCGCGGCCCCGGGCCGCACCAGCAGCCGGTCATCGACTTTCTGCAGGAGCAGTTCGAGACCATGACGCAGGCCGAATGGGTCGACTGGTTCCGCGGCCAAGACGTGTGCTTCGCACCGGTCAAGAACCTGCGCGAGGCCTTCGACGATCCGCAGGCCGCGGCGCGCGACATGCGGCTCGTGGACGAACTCGGGCAGGAGCACATCGGGCTGCCGATCAAGTTCCAGGACGAGCCGCGACGAGCGGATTTCCGATTGCCCCGCCTCGGGGAGCACACCGAGGCGGTGCTGCGTTCGGCCGGCTACGGCGACGAAGATCTGGCAGCGCTGCGAAAGGCCGGCGCGTGCTAGCGACGGACGACCGCAGGCCCTCCGCAGTCACGCCCAGAAGCCGACCACGCGCTGCACCGTCCAGAACGCGGCGACGGAACCGATGACGTACGCCACCGGGACGCGGATCATCGCCTCGGAGTACCAGGGGCCTCGCTCGGTGCGGCCGGACGTGCGCAGCAGGCGCGTGGCGACTGAGAGCAGCAGCACCACGACGGCGATGAACACGAGCTGCCCGACCTCCACGCCGACGTTGAAGAACAGCAGGGCAAGCGGAATGTCCTGCTCCGGCAGGCCCACCTCGCGCAGCGCGCCCGAGAAACCGAATCCGTGCAGCAGGCCGAACACGAACGCGACCAGCCAGGGCGCGCGCGCCGCAAGGCCATGGCGGCCCTGGGCGCGGCGCAGGATCTCGGCCGCCACGAACATGACCGACAGCGCGATCGTCGCCTCGATCGGCGCCTGAGGCGCGTACAGCCACCCGAGCGTGGCCCCGGCCAGCGTGATGCTGTGTGCCACGGTGAAGGCGGTGACGGTGCCGACGAGCTGTTTCCAGTTTCCCACCAGGAACAGCAGGCCCAGCACGAACAACAGATGGTCGATGCCGAGCAGGATGTGCTCGACGCCGAGCACGAAATAAGTTCCCGACACGTCGAGCGCGGTGGGTGCCTCGGTCACTACGAACGACGTCTGCTCAGGCGTGAGTCGCACGGTCTGCGTCGTGCCATCGACGCGCTCGAGGCGCGCAAGCACGTCCGTGCGCGTGGAGCTCAGCCCATCGATGGCGATCGTGCCACCGACGAGGCCGTTCGGGCAGCTTGCCTGCCACTGCTCGATGAACGCACCACCGACGAAACTGCCGTACAGCGGCGCGCCGCTGCACTCATCCGGAAGACGAACGTGAAGGCTCAATCGGTATTCGCCGCGCGCCGGCACCTTCCAGACCAGATCGAACGTGCCGGGTGAAGTCTCGCGGATCTCGAGATAGGCCGGACGCACCTCGTGTGCCTGGACATTCGAGGCACAACACACCGCGGCGACGAGAAGCAGCCACAGGCGACGCACGATCGTTCCCGGCGACAGCGAGCCGTTCACCGGGCCGCGCTGCCGGCATCGCGCGCGGCAAACAGTTCGGCCGCCGGCCCCTCGACGCGGACCTTGTACTTGTCGCGGAGCGCCGCAAGGAACGACTCGTTCTGCCTGTGCCGCTGCTCGGCCTGCCATTCACGAAGCACGATCGGGCGGATCTCGCCCAGCGTCGGCGCCTCGGCGGCGACGCGCTCGTCCACCCGGACGAGGTGCACGCCGAAGACGGACTCGATCGGACCCGACCACTGGCCGACCGGCGCCTCGTCGACCTGCCGGGCAAAATCCTCGCCGAAGGCATTGGCAATCGCCTGCGGCGAGGCTGCCTCCATCGTCGCAGGCAGCAGCGTCGCATCTCCTGCCTCGGCAGGATGTGCCGGACCGCGGCCCGCCTGCAGCTCGGCGAGCAGCTTCTCCGCGTCGGCGCGCACCGTGGCGCCGCGGCGCTCGGCGCTGAGGTACACCTGCCGAAAGCTGAGCTCGGCCGGCTGTGCGAACTTCCCGGCATTCTGCGCGAGGAATTCCTGCAGCTGCGCGTCGGCTGGCTCGACCGAGTTCGCGATGTCCTCCGAGATGAACTCCATCTTCTGGCGCAGCCGGCGGCGGATCACCGTGTCGTCCTGATCGAGGCCCATCGCGACCCCTTCGCGGTAATAGACTTCCTCGGCGACGTAGTCGTCGATCAAGCCCTTCAGTTCGACAGCCGTCGGCGGGCGCATCCAGACCGTGGCGAAACTCTCCGCCAGCGCCTCGATGCGAGCCTCGGACATCACGATCTCGCGCGGCGCGTCCGCCCGTCCGCCGTTGGTCGCGTCGTAAAGCAGGAACAGCGCGGTGCCGATCAGCAGGAAGTGCAGCAGCGGTTCGCGCAGCAGGCGTCTCATCACTTGGACGGTGAATACCAGATCGGCGACGTCCACCCGCGTTCCTGCTGCTTCATCGGCACCTCCGCGCTCATCTTTACGCCGAAGCGCGCCTGGTCGTACGCCGTCCAGCGGGGCGTCGGGATCTCGACCACACGGGCGTAATAGAAGGCCCGCTGGCCCGGCTGGAATTCCGGGTCCTTCCACACCGCTGCCAGCTCCGCGCTACCGATCGTATTCGTGTACGTGGCACGCGCGACGTCGACCGTGTCGCCCACCGACGGCAGCCTGCCGTCCTTGCCGGGCTGGCGGTTGCCCGCCCAGGCGACTTCGTAGACTTTCTCCTGCGCGGTACCCGAGGCATCGAGCCAGCCCTTGACGATCTGGATGCGGTCGAGGTTGGCACCCTGCGGGTCCTTGAGCGCGGCGACGAGGAAGGTCGGCGATTTACCGGCCGTGGCGGGCTTCAGGTCTCCGCCCATCGGCACGCCCTTCGTGTAGCCGACGTCGGCGAGATAGCGCGACTGCGCGTCTTCCGGCGTGTAGTCGTAGCCGCCGAAGAAGCGCACCGTCATGCGGGTGCCCGACGTGCCGTAGGTCTCGCGCCGCATCATCGCGTCGAAGACCGCCTCGCGCGTGTTCTCCGTGGCCCACACGGCGGCGTAGCCGGCCGCCAGGTACTGCCAGGTGTAGCGCGCCGCGTCGCCTTCGCCCGTGCCGGTGCTCGAACGCTGCTTCCAGCGATCCGCGCTCGGCTCCTGCCCGGGGAATTTGCCGAAGAAATTGTCTTCCTCGACGAACGGCAGCGCATTGTGCGCATCGGAACTGCCGATGATGCCGGACTTGAAAGGGTTCACGCCCAGCTTCGCCTCGTGCTCGAGGCCGCGCATGAATCCGGCGCGCACGTAGCTCGTGGGCATCATCTCCGGGGTGAGCTTCCCGCCGAGCGTCAGGTTGCCGAGTTCCCAGCCGGCGATGCCGTATTCCAGGAACTCGTCGTTCGGGGACAGTTTCGGATGGCTCTCGGAGGCACCTTTCATCTGCACGATTTCCTGTACCGGTTCCCAGCGTTGCCGGCGCTCGGCGTAGTCCCGCGTCAACGGCGTGCCGTCGAAGGCCTGCGCGGCGTACATGCGGCCGTTCGACAGGTTGCCGTTGTGCGGAATCGCGAGCGCACGGCCGCCGGTGCGCTGCTCGTAAGCCTCCATCCAGGCCCACAGCTTCTCGGGATCCTCGCTATTCCAGGACGAGAACGGAAACACCTGGCTCGCGCGGGCCTGCCCGTCGCGCAGCAGCACGTTGCGGTGCAGGTTGTCGCCGCCCGGCGTCGGCGTCCACTCGAAGCCGATGATGGTGGTGAACTTCCCGGGCTCGTTGTACTTGTCGGCCATGACGGCCGCGCGCTGCCACACCGACATCATCAGCGGGCCCACGGTCTTCGGATCTGTCAGCACCGATGGCAGCGTGTTGCTCGCCTGCGCACCGATCACTTCGGTCACGGCCGCGGCCGCCTCGGCGCCGCCGGCCTTCATCATGCGGTTCCAGCGCTGGAGGGTGCTGTCGCCCATCAGCACCGGGTTGGAGTTGTAGACCTCGGTGATAAGGCCGAGGCCCTCGGCGTGGTCGCTCAGGACGACGAAGTCGAGCGGGCGCGGCAAGCGCGCCGGCAGGCCGGTCGTCGAGATCACTTCTTCGCCGCGCGAAATGCGGTAGGTCTCCTCGGGCGTGAAGCGGGTGCCGGTCGTGAACGCATCGCCGGAGTTCGCGCTGTGCAGGTGGGTGTCGCCCCACAGGACGCGCGTCGGGTTCTTGCGCCCGGCATACGGCGAATAGGCCTTGGCCTGTGGCGACGGGCTGCCGACCGGCAGGGGCACGTAATCCTCGTCACCAGCGTCCAGGACCCCACCGTAGGCCACGTTGGGTGGCTGGCTGGGTTGTGCGCTGGTCGCCGGCGCGACCGTGAGCATGCTTGCGGCCAGCGCCAGCGCGGCAACACCGGCGGGCGAGCGATATTCGATCGACATCATTTCTCCTCCCTTGCGTGCCGACACGGCGGCAGCCTCTGTCTGGATCGGGCGCGCGGTCACTGCCCCGCGTTGGCCGGCGCAGCACGCGCGCCGAAGCGGTACATCACGCCGGCACTGATCATGAAGATCTCGTTGTCGTGGAATTCGACGTCCGAGTCGGCCTCGCCCCACAGCACGCTGCCGACTGCCTGCCAGCGC
>Ga0209391_10001891_pt1 | contig 10946 bp, 7 predicted proteins | sample PPLLak3March2015_FD_187246 | JGI IMG/M metagenome (GOLD analysis project Ga0209391, IMG submission 187246) | Freshwater sediment microbial communities from Prairie Pothole Lake near Jamestown, North Dakota, USA - PPLs Lake P7 Core (1) Depth... | ecosystem: Environmental > Aquatic > Freshwater >... | reverse complement strand
CCTGTACGTGCAGTCCTATCCGCCGCACGAGGAACTGCTCGAGGCGAAGTCGAAGAAGAAGAGTACGAAGACCGCGGCGATCCACACGCATCTCGACGAGCAGCTGGCGACCAAGATGCGCAAGCGTGCCGAGCCGCACGGCGGCGCGATCGACTGGACCATCACCGATCGGGTGGTGAGCGATGCCCGTGGCGTGGCCGTGCCGGTGTCCCGGGCCGGCATCACCTACGACAGCTTCGTCGCCGCCGCGCGGCAGGTCGAGAACACGCTGCCAGCCGGCGCCAACTGGGACGGCCGCGACAGCGAAGAAGAATCCGCGTCGACGAAGACTGGCACGCCCGGCGGGAGCGCAGGCGGACGCTAGACGGGCGCGGCGTCAGTCCACGGGCGGCGGGCGCGGGACAGCGCTGCGCGCGCCCAGCGCCGTCGTCATCGAGCCGCCCACCACGAGTGCCGCACCGAGCAGGTTCCAGCCGGACAACGCTTCGGCCGGCGCCACCTCCGGCCAGACCCACGCGGCCGCGTGGATGCCGAGCACCGTGAAGATCGGCGCCAGCGTGACCACGGCGCTCACCCGCGACACCTCCCAGTGCTCGAGTGCCTCGGCGAAGCAGCCGTAGGCGATCACCGTGTTGGCGCAACAGAACGCGAGCATGCCGAGCTGCAGGCCGTCGAGCGCGAACACCTGCGCGAGGTGTGCCGGCGGCAGCAGCAGCGGCACGGCGCCCAGGTACAGCAGGAACAGCACCTGCTCGGAGGCGAGCTGGGTGAGCAGCTGTTTCTGGGCCAGTGCGTACCCGGCCCAGACCACCGCGGAAAACAGCATGACGGCGACGCCGAGGCCGAGCCGCGTCTCGATCGCAAACACGTCGGCAATGCGGTCGTGGAAGAACACCGCGAGCCCGGTGACCAGCACGGCGAAGCCGGCCCACTGCAGCGGTGCGAAGCGCTCGCGGAACACGACCAGGCCGCCGAACAGCAGGAACATCGGCGCGAGCTGGATCAGCACCTGCGCCGCGGTCGGACTCGTGAGTTCGAGCGAGACCAGGTAGCTGACGTAGTTGGCCACCAGGCCGAGCAGGGCTGCCGCATAGAGCCACCAGCCGCGCCGCGTGAGCGGCGACCTGAGCGGCAGGCGGCGGCGCCACGCGAGAAAGAGGCCCAGCACCAGGCTGGCCGTGGCGAACCGGTACCAGGTCAGCGTCCACGCATCCATGTCCGCCAGCGTGATCTTGAGCGCGATCGGCAGCAGGCCCCAGAACACCGCGGTGGTGAGTGCGAGGGCGAGGCCGAGGCGCCAGCGTCCGGACGTGGTGTGCATCAACAGGTGGTGGCGAAGGGCGGCCAAGAATACTAGAACTTGTGCTAACTTACGTGAGGCGCGAGCGGGGACTACGGGTTTGCGGGAAGCTTCATCGGGCGGCATCGTCGTGGCGGAAGGGCCGGGCGCGGACAGCGCGATCGCCCTGTTGCCGACCGCCGTCACCGCTTTCATCGGCCGCGCCCTGCGCGGGCCGGTCAACCGGCCGGTCGCCGTGGGCAGCTTCGCGGAGTTCCACCAGGTGTTCGGCGGCCTCTGGCAGCCGAGCCCGATGGCCTACGCCGTCGAGCAGTTCTTCGAGTGCGGCGGGCAGCGGGCTGTCATCGTCCGTGTGGTGAACGGCGGGGCGCCCGCCACGATCTCGCTTCCCTGCGGCGAAGAGACGCTCACGCTGGCGGCGCTGAGCCCCGGTTCGCGCGAAGCCCTGCGCGCCTCGGTCGACTACGACAACATCGCCGCCAGCGAGCCCGATCGCTTCAACCTGGTCGTGCAGCGCGTGCGCACGCGCGGTTCCGAGCACATCGAGGACCAGGAGATCTTCCGTCGCGTGTCGATCGCGCCTGACACCACGCGATTCGTGACCACGGCGCTGCAGGAGTCACAACTCGTGCGCGTGCGTGGGCCAGTGCCCGCAACACGGCCCGACCGCGCGTTCCGCGCCGGTTCGCGCCACCCGATCGGTTACGTGGATTCCAATCCCGACGGCGACGACGGCGCGCCGCTCACCGACTACGACGTCATTGGCTCGCCGGACGCCGGCAGCGGCCTGTTCGCGCTCACCGCGGCCGAGGACGTGCGCTTCATCTGCATCCCGCCGCTCGAACGCGAGCGCGACGTCGGCCCGAGCGCGCTGCTGGTCGCGAGCCGGCTGTGCCGCGAGCGCCACGCACTGTTGATCGTGGATCCGCCGCTTGCCTGGCGCACCTGCGACGACGTGCTGCGCGGCCTGCGCGAATTCGAGTTCCGCTCCGAGCATGCGCTGATGTGTTTCCCGCGCATCCAGGCCTTCGATCGCCTGCGTGCCCGCGCCGAGGCGTTCGCGAACTGCGGTGCCGTCGCCGGCACCCTGGCGCGCATGGACGAGCAGCGCTCGCCGTGGCAGCCGGGCCACGACGAGGAACTGCTGCTGCGGCCGGCCGTGAAGCCGGAATTCGTGCTCACCGATGCCGAGCGCGCCCGGCTTGCGGCTCACGGCATCAATCCGCTGCAGTCGCTGCGCGCCGCGAGCCCGCGCGTGCTGTCCCTCAAGACGCTGGCCGGCGGTGCGGCCGCGAGTGCGGACGCACGCTTGCTCACCGCCCAGCGCCGCAACCTGCTGCTGATGGCCGGCATCGAGCGGGGCACGCGCTGGGCGATGTTCGAGCCGCCCGAGCGCCCGGTGTGGCAGAAGCTCGAACGCCAGGTGCAGGGGTTCCTGCAGCCGCTGGCAGCCTCCGGGCTGTTCGGCTCAGCGGACGAGCCGGGCGCATTCCAGGTCGTGTGTGACGAACGCATCAACGGCCCGGACGACATCGCCGCCGGGCGCATCAACCTGCTGGTGTCGTTACGTGTTGCGCAGCCGGGTCACTGGCGCTCGTTCATGGTCACGCAGTCGCGCACCGGCAGCCACGTGCGATCGGCGCGCACGAACGTGCTCCCGCCGGACATGCGCATGACGGTGCGCGTGCCGGAGGCGCCGCCGGTGCCCGACGACACGCAACGCCAGCGCACGCTGGCACAGGCGCTGTTCGGCCACTACAGCGAACCGCGCCCGCTGCCTTCAGTCGCGGCCACCGATCGCGGCGCCGTAGGCACCGCCACCGGGCGTCTCGATCCGGAGACGGTCGCCCGCATCCACCGCGAGTTCGGCCGTCGCCTGCAGCGTTTCTGACGTCCCGTCGCGTCGGATCACCCGGTTGATGCCCACGCGTCCCGGACCGCCGCCCGCAAGCCCGAACGGCGCGACGCGCCGGTGATTCGCCAGGATCCCGGCCGTCATCGGTTCGCGGAATTCCACCTCTCGCACCAGCCCGTCGCCGCCGTGGAATGCGCCGACTCCGCCGGAGCCGGCGCGCACCGAGAACTCGCGCAGCAGCACCGGGAATCGCCCTTCGAGCACCTCTGGGTCGGTCAGCCGCGAGTTGGTCATGTGCGTCTGCACGCCGCTCGCGCCGTGGTAACCGGGCCCGGCGCCCGCGCCGCCGGCGATGGTCTCGTAGTACTGGTAGCGCTCGTTGCCGAACGTGAAGTTGTTCATCGTGCCTTGTGCAGCGGCCTGCACGCGGAGCGCGCCGTAGAGCGCGTCCACGATGCACTGCGAGGTCTCGACGTTGCCGGCCACCACCGCCCCGGGCGGCGCCGGATCGAGCAGCGAGCCGGGCGGAACGACGATCGTGAGCGGCCGCAGGCAGCCGGCATTGAGCGGAATCGGCTCGTCGATCAGCGTGCGGAACACGTACAGCACGGCCGCGACCGTGACGGCGCGCGGTGCGTTCAGGTTGTTGGCCTGCTGCGGTGACGTGCCCGTGAAATCGACGACCGCGGTGCCAGCGCCGCGATCCACGGTCACGCCGACGGCGATCGCCTGGCCGTTGTCCATCTCGTAGCGGAAGGAGCCGTTCTCGAGCCGCCGGATCGCGCGGCGCATGCACGCTTCCGCGTTGTCCTGCACGTGACCCATGTAGGCGAGCAGTGACGGCCAGCCGTGCGACGCCGCTGCGCGCTCGAGTTCGCGGATGCCGCGTGCGTTGGCGGCGAGCTGGGCGCGCAGGTCGGCGAGGTTGTGCTCGACGTTGCGCGCCGGCCAGCGCCCCGACGCGAGGAGCCGGCGCACCTCGCCCTCGGCAAAACGGCCGTCGCGCACGATGCGCGTCGGCACGATCAGCACGCCTTCCTCGGCGATGTCGCGGCTGCCGGGTGGCATCGAGCCCGGTGTCGTGCCGCCTACGTCTGCGTGGTGTGCGCGGGAAGCGGTGAAGAAGTGCACGCGCTCGCCGTCCGGATCGAACACCGGCGTGACGACCGTCATGTCGGGCAGATGAGTGCCGCCGTGATACGGGGAGTTAAGCAGGAAGGAGTCGCCGGGCCGCAGGTCGGCGCCGTGCGTCTCGATCACCGCCGCTACGCTCGCGCCCATCGAGCCGAGGTGCACGGGCATGTGCGGGGCGTTGGCGACGAGCTGCGCCGCGCCGTCGAACAGCGCGCACGAATAGTCGAGCCGCTCCTTGATGTTCACGGAGCTGGCCGTCTGGCGCAGCACCACCCCCATCTGCTCGGCGACGTGCATGAACAGGCCGTTGAAGATCTCGAGCCGCAGCGGGTCGGGTGCGACATCGGCCGCCCGCGCCGTGGAGTTGGCCTCGGCGACGCGATGCACTCGCAGCACGCCGTCGGCACCTTGGGTTGCACTCCAGCCCGGCGCGATCCAGCCGGTTGCGCCGCGCTCACTTACGAGCGCCGGCCCGGAGATGCGCGCACCCGCGCGTGTGTCGTCGCGTGCGTGCAGCGGCACCTCGCGCCAGCCACCATCGATCCAGGCCGGGGCGGTGGGTGGTGGCTGTGCTGGTGTGGCGTCGTCCGCCGCAAGCGACGATGGCGGCGGCAGGTCCGCGGTGCGGTCCTCTACAGCCTCGACGCTCACTGCGGCGATCATCACCGCTTGATCGCCCGCCGCGAACCCGTACAGACGCTCGTGCGCCTCGCGGAACGCTGCACGCATCCGCGGCTCGTCGGCCCACGCGATTTCGAGCGAGGTGTCCGAACCCGCCAGCCGCAGGTGCGCCGTGAGACGCTCGGTGAGGGTCCCCGGCGCAACGAGCTGCCGGATGAGCTCGCCGCGTGCGTCGTCGGCCAGCTGTTGCAGCACCGTCCTTGCCGCGTCCATGCCGGCTGCGTCGAGGGGTGCCTCGACGCTGCGTCGGCGGATGCAACGACGCTGCGCGAGGCCGATGCCCCACGCCGACAGCACGCCGGCGAGCGGATGCAGCAGCAGCGTGTCGATGCCGAGCAACTCGGCGACGGCGCAGGCGTGCTGGCCGGCGGCTCCGCCGAACGGCACCAGCGCGAACCGCTGCGTGTCCTCGCCGTGGCGCAGCGCCAATTCGCGGATCGCGTTCGCCATCCTGGCGACGGCCACGTCGAGGAACGCAGCGGCCAGTGCCTCGACCGTGTAGCGCGGTCCGCCGGCCGCAGCGATCTGGCCGGCAATCCCGGCGAGCCGGTCCCGCGATGCCTGCGCATCGAGTGGTGCGTCGCCTGCCGGCCCGAACACGCTGGGGAAGCGTTCGGGCCGGATGCGGCCGAGTACCACGTTGCAGTCGGTCACCGTGGCGGGGCCGCCGCGCCGGTAACAGGCCGGGCCGGGATCGGCCCCTGCGGAGTCGGGCCCGGCCAGCAGGCGATCGTCTGCGTAGCGCACGATAGAGCCGCCGCCCGCCGCGATCGTGTGAATGTCCATCATCGGCGTCTGCAGTCGTACGCCGTCGATCTCGGTGCTGTAGCGGCGTGGCAGTTCGCCGGCGTACAGGCTGACGTCGGTGGATGTGCCGCCCATGTCGAAGCCGATCAGTCGCTCGTGTCCGGCCATCGCGCCGGCGGCGGCGAGGCCGACGACGCCGCCTGCGGGTCCCGACAGCACGCCGTTGATGCCGCGGAAGCCGTCCGGGTCCACCAGGCCGCCGTTGCTCTGCATCGCGAGCAGCGGCGGCTCGCCGTGCCGAGCCGCGAGCTCGGTGCGGAACGCCTGCAGGTACCGCAACAGCACTGGCGACAGGTAAGCGTCGGCCACGGCGCTGTCGCCGCGCGCGATCAATCCCACGATCGGTGCCACCGTGTGCGACGCGACGACCTCCTCGAAGCCCGCGGCCAGCGCGAGTTCGACGGCGCGGCGCTCGTGCACAGGGTTGCGAACCGCGTGCAGGAACGCGATGGCCACGGCGTGCAGCCCCTCCTGACGGGCGGCCACGAGTGCCTGTGACAGGCTGGATTCATCGAGGGGCTCGAGCACGCTGCCATCGGCGGCGAGCCGCTCGTGCGCCTCGATCGCCCGCGCATACAGCATCGGCGGCAGCCGGATCTCGCGCGCGAAGATGTCCGGGCGATGCTGGTGGCCGATGCGCAGCACGTCGCGCAGGCCGCGTGTGACGACCAGCAGCGTGGGCTCGCCGCGACGCTCGAGCAGCGCGTTGGTGGCGACCGTCGTGCCGATACGCACCGATTCGACGGGCGCGTGCTCCGCGCCCTGACGGCGCAGCAGCTCGCCGATGCCGCGGACGGCCGGATCGCCGGGATGCGCGGGGTCGCGTGAGAGCACCTTGTGGGTGTGCAGGTGGCCTGCCGGGTCGGTGGCGACGATGTCGGTGAAGGTGCCGCCGCGGTCGATGGCGAAGCGCCAGCCGCGGCCGGGATGCGATCGGGTCATGTGATCAATGTCGCACGGCCGGGCGGCGATGAGAACTGCTGCGCGATTCCACGTCCTGCATGGCGCTATGATGGCGGCGGGACGAACTAGGGGTCAGCATGGCCGTCGAACGTTACGTGGTGTTCTCGCACGGCAAGGACAGCGAGCCGTGGGGCAGCAAGATCGCCGCCATGGCGGAGATCGCCCGGGACGAGGGATTCCACGTCGAGTCAGTGGACTACCGGGGCATCGACGATCCGCAGGCGCGCGTCACCCGGCTGCTCGCCTTCTGCAAGGACCTGCGCGGCCAGCTGGTGCTGGTCGGCTCGAGCATGGGCGGCTACGTGTCCGTGGCGGGCTCGTCGCTGCTGCAGGCGCGCGGCATGTTCCTGCTGGCACCGGCGCTCTACATGCCCGGCTACGAGAAATTCAGTCCGCGTCCGGCCATGTGCCCGACCACGATCATCCACGGCTGGCGCGACGAGGTCATCCCCGTCGACAACAGCATCCGGTTCGCGCGCGAGCAGAAAGCGACGTTGCACGTCGTGGACTCGGATCACCGGATGCTCGACCAGATCCGTGCCATCAACCACTACTTCGCGTACTTCCTGTACGCGATCGACGAATACCATTGACGCTATTTCTTCTCGCGGATCGCCGCAGCCGCGAGGCGGTCCACGCTGGCGGGCGAGAGCAACTTGAGCCAGCGGGCCTGCCTGCCGCGGCCGCTGGTGATCAGCAGGCGCTCGCGGCGCTCGATCGCGCGCACCATTAGCGCGGCGCATTCCTCGGCCGTCATGATCTTCGAGGCGGCCATCGGGTTGTCGCCGAGCGGCCGGCCGTCGGGTCCGAGCGCGCGCTTGTGGATCTCCGAGACCACGAAATCGGGACAGATCACCGTCACGCTCACGCCCGACTCGAGCAGTTCGACGCGCAGCGAATCGAAGAAACCGATCACGGCGTGCTTGGCGGCGGCATAGCCCGTGCGCGTCGGCACGCCGATCAGGCCTGCCATGCTCGCCACGGCCACGATGCGACCCTGCGAGCGCTTCAGGTGGGGCAAGGCGTGAAAGGTCGGATAGACGCTGCCGAGGTAGTTGAGCCGCATCAGCTGCTCGAAGATCGACAGGTCCTGCACCTCGTCGAGCCGCGTCCACATCGTGCCGCCCGCATTGTTGACCAGCACGTCGATGCCGCCGCAACGCGCCACCGACTCGTCGATCAGTGCCTTGCAGGCCGCGGCGTCGGTGACGTCGGTCGGCACGACGTGCGCCTCGGCGCCGAGCGAGCGGCATTCGGCCGCCAGCGATTGAAGTCGCTCGCGGTTCCGTGCCGCCAGCACCAGCTTCGGACGCTGCGGCGCCAGCGCCAGGGCAAAAGCACGGCCGATGCCCTCTGAGGCTCCGGTCAGGACGATCGTCTGGCCTGCAAATGCGCTCATGTCCACCCCATCGGTTAAGATTGCCGCATGGGAATCCGGGGGCAACCATGCGACTAGCCGCAAGATTAACGCTGTCCGCGCTCGTGTTGGCGCTGTTCGCGGCTTGCGGCGCGCCCGCGCCCGCACCGCAGGACAAGGAAGCCGCCCGCGAAAAAGGTCGCGACACCGACGAAACGGTCTTCGACGACATGATCCAGACCCAGGACCGCGCCCGCGCCGTGGAGGACCTCACCCTCGGCCGCAAGGCGGACATGGACGCGGCGATCGAGCGGTCGGAGGGCGACGCCGCGCCGGACGAGCGCTGAGCGTACCGGCCTTCACTGCGTGAGCCCTTTCTCGCCCCTCGAGCGCCTGCTGCTGCCGCTGGTGCGCCGCTTCGTGTCGCTCTGGGTGCGTCCGTCCGTGCTGCCCGACGACCTGGCCGAGCGCTTCGTCGCCAGCCGGCCCGTGGTGTACGTACTCGAGAAACGCAGCCTCGTCGACGTGGCAGTGCTCGAGTACGTCTGCCGCGAGCGGCGACTGCCCATGCCCTTCGCACCACCGGCCGGCCAGGGCAAGCCGAATGTCGGGGTCGTCTTCCTCGAGCGGCGCGCAGGCCTGTTCGGCGCGCGCGTCGATCGCCGCACGCCCGAGGCGCTGCGGGTACTCTGCGTCGCTGCATCCACTGACGTCGGCTTCGACGTGGATATCGTGCCCGTGAGCCTGTTCTGGGGCCGCGGCCCGGGGCGCGAGCGCGAGTGGTTCCCGCTGCTGGTGGCGGAGGGCTGGGACATCGGCGGCCGGTTCCGCAAGGTTCTGTCGCTGCTGGTGAACGGCCGCAACCTGTTGCTGCTGTTCGGCGAGGCCTTGCCGCTGCAGTCGTCGCCGTCCGAGACGATCGGCCTGCCGCGGGGGCCGCGCCGGCTGTCGCGCCTGCTGCGCACGCAGTTCCGCAACCAGCGCGTCGCGACCATCGGCCCCGACCTGTCGCACCGCCGCACCATCGTCGCCCAGGTGCTCAGGACCGAGTCGGTGCGCGAGGCGGTGCGCGGCGAAATGAAGGCCAAGGGCATCAGCCGGCGCGAGGCGCTCAAGGCCGCCCGCGGCTACGCCTACGAGATCGCGGCCAACTATTCGCACTGGTTCGTGACGCTGATGTACGGCGTGCTGAGCCGGCTGTGGAACCGCCTCTACGACGGCGTCGAGCTCGCCAATTTCTCGAGCCTCGAGTCGGTGGCGGAGGGCAGCGAAATCATCTACGTGCCCTGCCACCGCAGCCACATGGACTACCTGCTGATGTCCTACGTGGTCTACCACAAGGGCTACGCGGTGCCGCACATCGCGGCGGGCATCAACCTCAACATGCCGGTGATCGGCTCGTTCCTGCGGCGCGGCGGAGCGTTCTTCCTGCGGCGCAGTTTCTCCGGCAACGCGCTGTACTCGGCCGTGTTCCTGAAGTACCTCGGGCTGATGATGGCCCGCGGCCACTCGATCGAGTACTTCATCGAGGGCGGGCGCAGCCGCACGGGCCGGTTGCTCAAGCCGAAGGCGGGCATGTTGTCGATGACCGTGCGCAGCTACCTGCGCGAGCCGACGCGGCCGCTGGTGTTCGTGCCGATCTATTTCGGCTACGAGCGCCTGGTGGAGGGCGGCACCTACATCGGCGAGCTGTCCGGCCGTCCGAAGGAGAAGGAGAGCGTCCTCAGCCTGCTGAAGACGATCCCGGCGCTGCGCAGCCGCTTCGGCAAGGTGTACGTGAGCTTCGGCGAGCCGCTGCCGCTCGATCCGTTGATCCAGAAGCACGGGCCCGGCTGGAGTCGCGAGCCGTCCGGGTCGGACGACCGCCCGGCCTGGCTCAATCCGCTGGTGCGCGAACTCGCCACCGGCATCATGACGCGCGTCAACGCCGCGGCCTGCGTCACGCCGGTCAACCTGATCGGGCTCGCGCTGCTCGCCACGCCGCGCCAGAGCATGGGCGAGATCGACCTCGCGCGGCAGCTCGAGTTGTACGCGTCGCTGATGCGCCAGGCGCCGTACTCGCCCCGCGTGTGGGTCACGAACGCGGACGGCGCCACGATGATCCGCTACGGCGAGTCGCTCGGCATCCTGCGCCGCCAGCCGCACGAGCTCGGCGACGTGCTGCAGATGTCGGTCGAGAAGTCGATCCTCACCAGCTATTTCCGCAACAACGCGCTGCACCTGCTGCTGATGCCGTCGCTGCTCGCGTGCGCTTTCCTGAGCAACCCGACCGTGCCGCGCGCCGACCTGCAGCGCCTCGCCCGCCGCGTGTATCCGTACGTCGCGGATGAGTACTTCCTGCACTGGACGGAGGCGGAGCTGCCGGGCGTCGTGGACGGCCTGCTCGAGGACCTGCTCAACCACGGCCTGCTCAACGCGAATGAGGATCGCAGCCTGTGGTTCCGTCCCCAGGCCGAGTCGCCCGAGGCGGTGCAGCTCTCGGTGCTGGCGCAGGCGACGGTGCCGATCCTCGAGCGCTACTACCTCGCCCTCGCACTGCTGCTCAAGGCCGGCACCGGGCGCTTGAACCAGGAGGCGCTCGAGCGCCAGTGCCAGTTGATGGCACAGCGCATGGCGCTGCTCTACGAAATCAACTCCCCCGAGTTTTTCGACCGCGCGCTGTTCCAGAACTTCCTCGCGCTGCTGCGCGAGCGCGAGGTGCTGTCGGTGGATGCGGACGGCAACCTCGAGTTCCAGGCGGCGATGCTCGAGGCGATCGTCTCGGACGCGCAAATGGTGCTCAACGAGCAGGTGCGCAATTCGATCCTGCAGGTCGTGCACCGTTAAGGTGGTCGGCGCTCGCGGAGGCT